>Ga0181520_10001187_pt1 | contig 54122 bp, 50 predicted proteins | sample PEATcosm2014_Bin_29_FD_132451 | JGI IMG/M metagenome (GOLD analysis project Ga0181520, IMG submission 132451) | Peatland microbial communities from MTU Mesocosm Facility, Houghton, MI, USA - PEATcosm2014_Bin02_30_metaG | ecosystem: Environmental > Terrestrial > Soil > Wetlands > Peat | place... | reverse complement strand
TTGGCCCCGTTGTAGCGGGGATAGTGAGGCGGATTGTTCAACGGCAGCACGCCGAAGCGGGCCAGCACGGCATCCACCGCGTGGTGGTTAAAAGGCGAACCGTTGTCGCGCTTGAGGAACAACCGTTTATGATTATGTGGACAAGAAGCCCGTCGTCAACGCGCAGTCCACCGAGGCCGCGCGGGAAAAACAGGAACGCATCAAGGAGAAATTCAAGGAGTGGGTCTGGCAGGATGATTCACGGAGGGAGCCGGTCGTTGAAGCTGGGGAAACGACGGCTCTGCCGGAACTTCCAACCGATGAAGCGCGGAAGCGGGGCGATACCTACATCGCCAAGCTGCCGGAAGGCGAGAAACGCGTCCGCATGGCGACGGTGTTCAAGCTCTACATGGACGGGGGCAACATCGCGGCGGTGATGGCCGGCGCGAACGTGAGCAAGGGCAGCGTTTCGGGCTACCTCAACGAAATCGAATCGGCGATTGGCTGCCGGATTGTGCGCGGCTCCAGCCACGCGAACAAAGGCGATAGCATCAAGGACGGCATGAAGGATGCCGGTCTGTATCGGGAGCGGAAACACGGCTTGCGGCGGGCGAGCGTGCGGGATTTCCACAGTTTCCGCGTGACGTGGGTAACGCTGGCGCTGACGGCCGGTGTGCCATTGGAACTGGTGCAAAAAGTTACCGGCCACAAGACGACGGATATTGTTTTGAAACACTATTTCCAGCCGGGACGGGAGGCTTTCCGGTCGGCGCTCAATGCGGCCATGCCGAAACTGCTGATGAGTGGATCTGAAGTGGAAACGGTGAAACCTGAAACGCTGAAACCCGCAGTGGAAAAGCAGGACAAGGCGATTCTGGCGATTTTGGAACGTAGCACGGCGAAGACGTGGAAGCAGGATCAAGCGCGGGTGCTGAAAATGCTTACAGGGAAAGGTTCAAACTGAATCCGCCGGCTGCCCGGACAAAAAGAAAATCCAACGGAAAAATTTTCGGTTGGATCGGCGTTGTCCGGGGCGTGTGATAATGCGTTTTGAAGACTTTGGACCGAATCAAATCTACTCGGGTGCAGAGAGCGCTTTAATGCGACTGGAAAATGCTGAATACATCTTTGGCGTCCAATTGGCAAACCAATCGCACACGGGCTTCCGATTGGCTTCAATTTTGGGATCTATCTTCTCTTCGAGCAGGATTCTGGCGGAAACTTTATCGAGCATTGGTCGCCATTCCAAAGTTGCGCCGACTTCTTTTTCAATTTCATTCGCCTGGGCTTTAAGCTGCTCGAAAGCGGAATCTTTCCAGCCTTCCGGCTGAATGATCATTTCAACAACGATGCTCTGGTTCTTCGGAGTCAAGAGCATGCTGATATGGAATCCAGACCGCCCAATAGCAATAGAAGACCAATGGTCTTCACCGGGTTTTTGAAGCCGAAAAGGTAGCTTTTCAGATTTCATGCGCTTGTGGATGTCAGTCCAAAACGCGAGTCTCCATTGGTTGCGTTTCTTGTCGCCTTCGGTCAAATCCGTGTTCGCCTGTTTCATGGTGACGTTTGGACGGCAAATTACGTCGAGCTGCGGAGCTGCGGGGCTTGAGCCGATGGTGAACGCTTTAAGTTCCGCCAGATAAAGGGAAACCGTATTGGGCGTGTTCTCGTTCAACCAGTCAATCACCTGCCGGTGGTCATCGGCTGCCTCCTCAGCAATCCAAATGCCCACCACAGCCTTATGAACGGCCGCGTAGGTCAGCAATTTGGCGAGGTGGTCGTGATTGGTTCTGCCAAACTGGTTTTCAATCACCACGACATGGCTTTCATCGCCGACGATGTTAGCAACAATGTCACAGGAAAAGTTTGCGCCCTTGCCTTCGCGACGGGGATTTTCAATTGCGATTTCAAGGTCCTGCGCCAAAAGGTCAATCCCAGCTTGCGTCGTCAGCCAATCGGAAAAATGGGTCTCTTGCTGCCAAAGCGTTTTGATGTTTGCTACCTGCGTGCGCTTGGAAATAGGCAGCTTCGTGGGTTGCGGTTTTGAACCCTTATTTTCATCGCTGGACATGAATTAATATTAGGGGAAAACCAACCAGCGTCAATTACGGGTAGTCACCTAATTTGGATTTTCGCGTGTTTTCGGCGTTCGGCGGCTTGCATTCTGCGCGGTTGGCATGAAATTGCGGCATGGAGGTATAAGAAATTTATGGGTTTCACTTTGTTGGCAATTTATTGCGCCAATTCAGGCTTCAGCACAATCGTCAAATCCTCCGTTCGTCCAATTCCACCCACAAGTGTCATGGTCGGATTATATTCTGCGGAAGAACAATATGCGGCTGATCCGCGTTCTCTTAACAAAGCCACAAATGAGTTGTATTTAAATTCTGGGATAAATTTCAATTGGAATGTGGTTTTTCCTGCCCGCAAAGAAGGAACAATGCTTGGGTCTATGTCATTTAGGCAGTCAATCAAACGATCTTTAAGAGGGCGAATGGATGCAAGTCGTGCATTTGCTTCAGCAAGCGCGTTTGTTGATAAATCGTATTGGTGGGCAAGCTCAAGCGTTGCTTTACTTAATACTGCCAAGTTTGATTCTGTGTTTTCGGCGCGCTCGTTTGCTAAAGAAACTTTATCTTCAAGTTTTTTTCCTTCTTTTATGGAATGCCCCAGAGCAAAAAGCTCAATTATTACTCCGAGGGCAACCATCGCTATAAATCTGGATTCAAGTTTGTGGTGTTCGTCCTTTTCTTTCCTTTTGCGGCCTGCCGGATGGTGGTGTAACCACCATTCTCCACTACATCCAACCGCCACAAGCAACGCAGCAATTATTTCTAAAGAAACCCAAAACCAAAATGAGGACAAAAGAAAAAATCCAAGCGATATAAAGGACATCGTCGCAACAATTCCAGAAATTATTTTTGGGGTTTTGCTTTTTGTTGGAATTTGCATTTTCTGGATAAATTGGTTCTCGAATGCACCTTACAAAAAATAATTTGCTTCCAATAAAATGTGTGCAACTTTCAAAGCAGTTTGGGTGCGTAGGTTAATCGGCAAACCTGGCGTTCCTTACAATCGCAGATTGCGAGTCCGAGGCTCGCCGCATCCACTGAATTATGAAACCGGTTTATCACTCCCCGCAGCGGAAAGCAACGCTTTCCGAATCCACGCGGATTTGCCCTGTCCAGACTTTTTGACGGCGTCATGGACGGCCTTGGATTCGTCTGGCGCAAATCGTGCGCCAATCAGAATCCCCTTAAATTCAGCTTTTTTAACCTTTGGCCTGCCAATTTTCTTTTTCATAAATGTTAAACATTTTTGTTGACACAATCCTAGTTTATGTTTAACATATAGTCAACATTAAATAAACGCTATGGCAAATATCCTCAAAACCGAAAAGAAAGTCCAAGTCGTTTCCATGCTTGCGGAAGGCAGCAGCATGGCGTCAATCGCCCGAATCACCGGCATTCACCCTGACACCATCATGCGTCTAGCGGTGCGTATCGGACAGGCTTGCGCGAAGATTCAAGATGAGAAAATGCGCGGATTGAATTGCAAGCAAATCCAAGTTGATGAGATTTGGGGATTCGTCGGCGCGAAGCGCAACAATGCCAAACGCGCCGGGGCTTACGGTGATGTCTGGACGTTTATCGCGCTGGATGCGGATACCAAGCTGATTCCGTCATTCGTCGTCGGAAAGCGCGATGCTTACCACACCAAGATGTTTATGGACGATCTGGCCGGACGCTTGACAAACCGTGTCCAAATCAGTTCTGACGCCCTTTCAACATATCAGGACGCCACGGAGAGGGCTTTTGGCGCGGAAGTGGATTATGGGCAGGTGGTAAAAACCTACTCCGTTACCCCGCTCGGTAGCACCGCGCAACCCGCCGCCATTCGGTATAGCCCGGCGGAAGTCGTGAAAGTTGAAAAGACGGTTGTCATGGGCTTGCCGGACGTGAATCGCATCACCACCAGCCATGTTGAAAAGCAGAATCACACCCTGCGGATGCACTGCCGCCGTTTGACTCGGTTGACCAACGCATTCAGCAAAAAGATTGAAAACTTTGAAGCTGCGGTTGCGCTGAATTTCGCCTATTACAACTTTTGCAAAACACACAAGTCGTTGCGCATGACGCCGGCACAAGCCGCAGGCATCGAAAGCAGCGCATGGACGGTGGAAGAACTCGTTAAACGCTGTGGCGAATAAATCTGATTACATTTCCCGCGTCCAAGTCGCGCTGATGCAGTTGCATAATTGCGGCGCGAAATGGCGCGAAACCGTTCCTGTCCATGAAGTCTTTCGCGGCCAGACCGTCTGGAAAGGGGAAGTCGAGGTTTTTGATCTGACGGGACACCCAAAGGCAAAGCGCGCTTATGGATGGTCACACCGCGAAGGCCAGAATGACGAAGGCGAGCGGTTTGTGACCGTGCTGGAAATCCCGCCGGTTGAATCCGCCCTTACCGCCGTGCGTGTCAGCATCGTCGCGGACGGGAAGAAAAATAAAAAGTAAGGCAACCAAAAATGCAACCGGACAATTTCAAATTAGGTGACTACCCAATTACGCTCTGGTAAATGCGGTCTGCCTGCTCGGCAACAGCCTCAAGACAGACGACCCGCACTGCATCGAGCCGGTGCGGATAGTCCGCGATTGTTTGAACGGCAGTGGTGGCGCGATGGTTAGTTTCCGTCAGGCGAGAGCCAGTTCACCAACGGCGGGCATTTCATCCCAGGTGCGGCCTTCCAAGTCGCGGCCATTGCGCTTTTTGAAGACTCCGCCCCACTGCTTGAAATAAAAGGCAACCCCCGCCTTCAGGCATTGGTCGCGGATTTCAGTCACCCATTCCTCGGCCATTGGCCGCGCGCCGGGGCCGGACTCGCCGCCGACGATCACCCAATCTATGCCGCGCAGTTTCAGCTTGGGCATGGGCGCGAGCAACGGTTCAAGGGACAGAAATTTGACGTGCGCGCCGCTTTTACGGAGCAAATCAATCCGGTCGTAATAATCCGGGTGCTCGACGGTGACGCCCTGCCAGATGTGCGGTGCCCAAGCCAGTTTCGCATCCAACTCGACCAACCGTTCCGGGCGCTTGGTGAGAATTTGATACCGATGCCAGTCAGCCTTGTGCATGGTGACGAAAACTTTTTGGATGAATGACAGCGGCACCTCGCGGTGATAGAGATCGCTCATCGAGTTCACGAAAATGGTCTGCGGTTTTTTCCAGCGAACCGGCAAGTCGAGCATATCGTCCTGAAGCGTGACCTTGAAGCCGTTGCGGTAATTTGGATTGCCCATTGCCTGCAACCGGAACGCCATGCGCTCGGCGTAGCAATGTTTGCAGCCGGGACTGACCTTGGAACAACCTGTGACGGGGTTCCAGGTTGCCTCGGTCCACTCAATTGACGATTTCAGGGCCATGAACGGGAAAAATTACAACAACTCTCGCTGGTTGTCTGGCGCAATTGCACAGGATTTATTCCAAAACTCCAGCCCCTTCGCACTCCGGGAAGCAAAAAGTAGATAATAATAATGTTTCACGCCGCGCACATTGGTGTGAACGTAGCCCAAATTATTCAGCTTTTCCTTGTAGGCATCGGCAAATTTCCGCCTTAAATCATCGTGATCCTCCCGCATGGCGAGTTCCACAACATCGGGGCGTGCGCAAAAACCGGGGACACCGAGAAATTTTTCATATTTTTCGCGCGCCCGGATAAATGAAGGTTTGGTGGCAGCCTTGACAATGTTTCGGTTTATATCAGTGCCGATGGCGACGTTGATTAGCAAATCGGCATTTTGCAGTTCAGCAACAATCCGTTCAATGGTGTGGAATGGGACGTCACATTCCGTGGGATCAATGAAAACGAGGTTCAAGCAACTATCCGGCAGTGTGCCCAGGATGCGGGCCAAACCGGGAGCGTCACCGTAATCACCGACGACCGCCTCGGCGATATGGGTTTTTTCCAAATTTTTGATTCGCTGATTAAGAATTTCGACCACTCGCGGGCTGGCATCAATGAAGATGGCTTTTTTCAGTTCTTTGAAGTGCGGACTCTGAATAATTGCCAATGCCGTCCCATCCATTTCCGTATGGTCTTCGCGAGTGATGCACCGGCCCGGCCCGCTGCAAATCTCCACATAGTTTAACCTCCCTCCCCACTTGTTTTTCATCCCATTGGCGAAGATGCCGAAGTATTGGACGAGCCTATAAATCTTTTCGTAGGCCCATTTGCCAACACATCGAACCGGAAGCTGATCCAGTTCGGACATGGTGTGCGTGCAAAGTCCATCATCATCAATTTCCTTTCGTTCTGGACAATTCAAACCCTTGCACTTTGGGTGCTTAATCTCACGCAATGGAATTCGATGGCTCATAAAAAATTGCGTCCCTCACCGGCAATGCCCGGAAACTAAACGGCCAAGACCCGGTAGCGTTCCGCCAAGCCTTTCAACGTCATGTTTTCGGCAATCATGTCGTGGGGAATCAGCAGATACTCCCACGGCTTGCCTTGGTAGGTGGCGGCGTGATCGCTGGCGTGCTGGCACCACTTCACGGCGGCGTCTTTCTTGGCAACCACATCATCGGCGGTCATTTCGTTTTTGGCCTTCGGCTCCAGCATATAAACGACTGAATCCGTTTCGGCGACGAAATCCGGCTGGTATTCAAGGTGGTCGGCACCTGATTTGTAATAAATCTGGAACTGGTCTTTGGCGGGTTTGAACCACTTGGCTTTTTCCCGCTCAAGAATGACGGACAACCGGCGCTCGCCATCCGCCTGAAATTTTTGCACCGGGTAGAGGCAATGCTTGAAACCGCCAAACAGGTATTTCGCCATGTTGCTTTTGTCGGCGGGCGGCTGGCGATAGTCGAGAACCGGTTCGCTGGCGGAAGCGGTGTAGGCGCTGGGCTTCAACTCGGTGAATCCTTTGCTTATTTTCACTTCGTAGCCCGTGGCCTTTTCCCAATAATGTTCCTGCATTTGGGCGTGAACGAAACGGGCGATTTCGGTCTGGTGGCAACCGAGCACTTTGCGAACTTCATGCTCGTCCGGCAGGTAGCTTTTCAACCGCGCCACCACCTGACCGGCCAAAAGGTAAAGCAGGTCGGCATGGGCGTCATAGGAGACGTCATCGAAATCCACCAAGCCGCTGACGACGTAATCCTCCAGCCGCAATTCCTCAATGCCGCCGGCCCCGGTGGAAATGACATCCACCTGATCCGTGCGCAGATGCTTGGCCCACATTTCTTCTTCCACCGGCGGATAATGCAGCGTTTCCACATTCAGCGTGAACGGGTGAAAGCCGGATTGCACCTTGCCGGTCGGCACGACCAGGATGCGTGGAATATCAATCGTCTGCTGTTTGACGATTTCCGTCGTCTTGGCGACGATGGCGGCGAAGTCCGGTTGTTTGGTGACGCCCTCAATTTCCAACTGCGTCGGGCGATACTGGCTTTTGACCGCCAGCAACACTTCCGCCTGAATTTCCGGGTGCGACAAATGCGAAACGCTGGGCAATTTTTGCGGCTGATTTTCCAGCTTCTTTATCACCTCGTAGGTGATCTGCGCCACTTTTTGGTCTTCTGGCGTCGTGAACACCGGAGCATCCACCGACTGCGGGATGTGCGTGCTGGCGGACGCCTGTTCCGGCTGCAAGCCGAGTTTGCTCGCCAGTTGCGGCTGCGAAACCACCGTCACCGTTTTCTCGCCGATTTGTTCCGGCTCCAAAATCACCTGCTGCAAGCGGATGGCTGAATCCGGTTTCTTGGCCTCGTCCACGATTTCCTGAAACTTGTCATGGGCGATGATGTTCAACCGGTCCACGGTGTTGACGCCGGTGCGTTTGCCGTAGGGCAACCGCAAGCCGCGCCCGATGGACTGTTCAATCAGGATGCGCGCATTGGCGGCGCGGAGCGGGACGATGGTATAAAGATTGGTCACGTCCCAGCCTTCTTTCAGCATGTTGACGTGGATTACGATTTCCGTCGGCTCGTCGGTGGACTCCACCTTGAGCAGCCGTTCAATCATTTCATCTTCCTCCGCGCCGGTCTTGCTGGAATCTGCTCCGTCAATTACTCTTTGCGCGTAGGTGGCTTCCGCGATTTCGTTGGTGCGCTGCGAAAGCAGCGTGCGGTCGTCGTTTGAAAGGTCGAACGATGAGCGCGCGATTACTTCCGGCGACCGGTGCGCGACGAACGCCATGATGAAATAACGGGCATGGCGGAAAAACATGCGCCGGTGGTAGCCGTATTCGGAACGCTCGCTGGCGGCAAGAATCTGATCAATGAAACGGTAGATTCGGACCATCCGGCACACGCGCAGTCCGGTGATGGTGGCCGGGAAAAGCTGCCCGTGGAGGGTGCCTTGCTGATCCCAAAGCCGTCCGACTTCCTTTTTGGCCGCGACGACAAATTCAACCGCCGTATAGACGGGCGCGCGGCGGTTGGACGCTCCCGAAATTTCCGTGCTGGTCAGCACGGGAAACGACAGGCAGGCGAGCGCGACGGCCGCTTCTTCAAACGTCAGCGCGTCATCGCGGCGGGTTCGCGCCTCGGCGGACGGGCGATAGTGGTAAGTGATGCCGGCGAGCGCCATTTCCTGCCGCAAGCGTTCCTGATTAGGGTCAAGCGCGGCAAAATCCACGCCACGGACGACGGTTTGATGGTTCCGGGCCTTTGTGATGCGAATGCCGATGTCGTCCGCATTGCTCCCGATTTCGATGATGGTGATGAGGACTTTGGCATCGGGAGAAATCTCGCCTGTGCCGGCGGCGTTGGCGATTGTTCCGGCGGTCTGTGCCCCGTTAACAATGGAAACATTGGTCAGGCCAAAAGAGCATTGGCCGTGATTGCCTCCGGCTTGGGTGAGGGTTTGAACCACGGCGGTAATGCCGTTGTTCAAATAGAAAAAGTCGCCGGGGCAGCGCCGGACGGTTTCCTCAATGGCGTTGTTGACGCCGACGCTGCCGAGATAGTGCCGGATGTTACGCTCGAACAATGCCTTTCCCTTGGCCTGAACCAGTTGCGCGAGAGAGGCGGCGCTGATCTGACCATAGACCGCCTTGCGCGGAGCGGTGATGACATACCAATTGTGAAGAACGACATCGGCGCAGACAGCTTGCGGGGTTTGTTCGGCGACCAGCCATTCGTAGATAACGGACAGTCCCGCCGGCTGCCAATCCATGCGCGGACTGATGATATTCAACTCGGCCTTTAGCGCGTTGTTGTCGTTAATGACGTGCTGGCCGAGGTTGTCGCCCAAAAATGCCAGGACGAGAACCATTTGAACCCCGGCGGTGTCGAGGGCGGCTTCGATTTCGTCCAGCCGGTTCTGGAAAGTCTGATTGAATTCACCAAAGCGGCGCGCCTGCAAGGCTCTGATGCCATTGATGGTTTTCAGATTTTCTTCCTGCGACGGGGCCGCGCCGGTGCGTTTGAATTTTGACTGAATGAAAAGCAGCCGGTTGTTGGCGCGGTCAAAATAGAGGGCGTCAATGCCGCCGTCGTCCTTGCCATCCGTGATTGCGCCGGCTGCCGTCGTTTCGTCCAAATCGCATAACGCGACCAGCGAATATGCCGCCAGTGCGCGGGACAAGCGGTCGGTGTCATGCTGTTCCTCGGTCCAATTCTCGCGGCCCGCGAACACCACTTTGGGGACAAGGGGAAAAAACCTCCGCTTTAGGGATGCTTCAATCTGAACAACCTGTTCTTCGCGCGGGGGTGGCATGGTTCATTCCAGTTTCCACCGGATGGCGAAAAGTTTTTGCAGGTTGCTTTTTTGGGCGAGCTTGCCTTCGACAGAGGCAATCAATTTTTCGCGCTGGTCGTCCACCTGGTCTTGCGCGTCAAAGAGCGAGCGCCGCCGCTGGCTGCGCTGGGCTTCCAATGCCTTGATTTGTTTCTGGCCGGCGAGCTTATCTTCCAGCGTCAGCGCGGTGGTGGCGGCGCGGCGGGCTTCCCGGATTTGCCGGTCAATGTCCTTGATTTCGCGTTCAAGACCGAGTTTCAAATCGTCGGCCCAGCTTTCCAGTTTATCGGCTTCGGCCTCGAAAAAGGCGGCGTTGCGTTCGGAAATCGTTTTCTGAATCGCGCCCTGCCGTCGGCGCGTGCCGGATTCCAGCGCGTCCGGCGCGATGCTCAAGCAGGGAGCGGTGATTTTGGCGGGCAGCGTGAACAATCGCGCGGCGACATCTTCGTCGAGTGGCAAGCCATCGTCCGTGACGACGCCGAAAATCAGGTGGTCTTCCGCCTGATCCAGCGATTCGACGGTGAACCGGGACAACATGAGCCAGCCGGATTTGCCGATGAGCGGTTCCAAGATGCTGATGGTGCCTTCGTAATGCTGGTAATCGAAGCAGACTTCCTGAACGGCCAGGTCGCGGGCCTTTGCCTGCGCGATGATGGCCTCGGCCAGCGGATGATTCAGGCGATACAGGTGCGCCTCACCGGAGCGCCGGGGCAATTCGTAAAGGCCGATGGGAATCTGGCCGTCCGGCGATGGGAAGGGACAGGATTTCAACCGGAATGACGAATCGTCAATGAATTCGACGTGGCCGGCCAGTTCGTGGCCGGTGAGTTGAATGAGGCGGCGTTCCAACTGGTTAAGGTAAGCCTTTGAGTCGGTGTCGCGGACTTTGAGTTTTTCGCGGACCTCGTCGTCAAAATTTTCCAGCAGTTTGCGGCGCGTCTGCGTCATGGCCTCGTTGATTTCGAGGCTCAATTCCAGTTGAAGCTGGTCGAACGCGGATTTGATTTCGTCGTGCTTTCGGCAACGCTGGTAAATGTCATTGATGCGCTTTTCAAAATCCACGCCGCTTTCGATGGCACCCAGGACTTCATCGCTCGCGCCGAACACGCCCTCGAACAACTGGAATTTTTCGGACAGCAATTCAAAGACGCGGCGGTCGGCCTCGTTTTTGCGATTCAGGAAATTGACGACGACGACATCATGCTGCTGGCCGTAACGGTGACAACGGCCGATGCGCTGCTCGATGCGTTGGGGATTCCACGGCAAATCGTAATTCACGACCAGCGAACAAAATTGGAGATTGATGCCTTCCGCGCCGGCTTCCGTGGCGATCATGATGCGGCCTTCGTCGCGAAAATAATCCACCAGGGCGGAGCGCATATCGGCGGTTTTTGAGCCGGAGACGCGGTCGGTGCCGGCGTGTTTTTCGAGCCAAAGCGACGGGACAATCGGGATTGAGCGAACGCGACGAATTGCGGTCGCGGGCGCTGGTCAGGCTGGCATCTTTCTGACGATTCAAACCAGTGAAAAAGAATTTGGCGACGTGGTTTCCACACTGGCGGCTCGGTTTTCAAACGGCTTCATCCTTATTTCTCCAACGGGGCGTTTCTGCGCGGCGGCGGTGGAACTGTTGGACAGGACACGCGCCGGGGTGTTGCCATTGGAACCAAATTTCACTTTGCTTGCGGATGGGAAATTACAACTGAACGACGAGGGCAAAAAATTGTTCGGGCAACGTGTGTCCAGGCTGAATGCGCCGGTGGCGGCGGATCAGCGGATTACCATTGGCCGGTTCGGTTATCTGCCGGGGTTCAATGACGTTTGGGTGAATGGAACACACTATGATTTGGGCGGGCACGTCAAGGCGCAGTTATTATTGGAATTTCTCGTGAACGAGCAGGCTTACAGCCGCAGCGCGGCCAAGCATTTTTTGGACGAAATTGATCCGCATGTCCGCAAGAAAGGGGGATTCCCGAAGCTCGCGACGATTCAGATGAAGGATTATTTCAAGGGCGGCAACGGCGCGCTGAAAAAACTGCGTCAGGGGCTTGTGGTGGCCGCCGGCAAGAATGGGAAGTATTACTTGAAGGTCCACGCTGGCTGAATTTTTCTCTCCCCTTTTCACCCCCATTGTCCGTTTTAGCCGCATAAACATTGGCTGAAACGAGGCTGCTTCATTCCCCTCTGTTCCCGTATCTCGCTCGTTTTGCGGCGGCTAGTGTTGCGTCGTGAAAACGATGCTGTTTTTCAAGAAACAAATTCAACTGCTCGCGCTGCGGGCGGCACTCGTCGCGGTTCGTCTGCCCTTGCGGGCGGCCAGCGCGTTGACCTGGCACCTGGAATCCCTCCGGTCGCGCCTGCAAACCGCCATCAACACGCTCACTCCCGGTTGACTTGCCACTATTACAAAAAAACGCTTATGGCAGCAAACAACAGATTGAAGGCGGCGCGGGTGCTGAAAGGCATGACGCAATTCCAGCTCGCGGAGTTGGTCGGCCTCAAGGAAATCGAAGTCTCGCGCATTGAAACCGGACGGGCCGATGCGGACGCGGATTTGAAACGTCGCATCGCCGATGTGCTGGGCAAACCCACCTTTGAACTCTTCACCGCCTGAACCATGAAACTCATTTCCTCCAACGAACGGCTGATGCGGATTTTGCAGGCATCGCCGGAACAACTCACCGCGATTGACCGCGTGTTGGCCGGCATGACGGAACCGGCGCAACCGGAACGGCGCGGGCCGTTTCTGCTGAAGATGGGCGCGGCGGCGACGCTGCTGGGTGTCAGCCGCCCAACACTGTGGCGGATGCTTCAGGCCGGTCGGCTGGCGCGGGTGGAAGTTTTGCCCGCGACGTATCGGGTGCGGCGCGAAGAGGTCGAACAAATCGCCTTCGGTGTGACAACGCCACCGGCCAACGGTGAAACCAAAATTTCTGAAAGCAAATGAATCCCCTCGTTTCCACCCCAGCCCTGCCGTGCATGACGCGCGCCGAATTTGCGGTGCTGCTGCACGTCTCCGTGCGGACGGTGGATCGGATGATCGCCGCCGGTGAAATCCGCGTGCGGCGCGTGCGCGGTCGGGCGGTGCGGATTTTACGTTCGGAAGCCGAACGCTACCTGTCCGTTGGCAGCGCCACCGGCAACGGGGAAATCAAGAATCTGAAAACTAAAAATCAGACCGGTGAATTAACGCCGGAAAGCATCAAAACCAAGACACAAAAATAATTATGACACTCCATAACATCATTGAGTTCCTAACTTCCCTCCTGGGTTTCATTGGCTTCGTCGTATTCATCGGCGCGTCGCTGTTCGTCGCGATAGACGTCATTGACGTCTATCTGCGAATCCGCGAGCGGGTCAATCGTCACGACTTCTTGAAACGGGGGGACAAGGAATGAATTCACGGCGCAAAGGTGCGGTGGGCGAGCGCGAATTTTCGGCGCTGTTGCGCGAGCATGGGTTTGACGCGCGGCGCGGCCAGCAATTTTCCGGCTCGCCGGATTCACCCGACGTGGTCAGCGACGCGCTCGCGTGGCTACACGTCGAGGTGAAGCGGGTTCAAAATCTGAACCTCACCGATGCCTGCGTGCAAGCCGAAGGCGACTGCGGCGGCAAGCCGTGGATTGTGGCGCACCGCCGCAATCACGCGCCCTGGCTGATCACGATGCGCGCCGAAACTTTCTTCAATTTTCTCCGTGGGGAGCTTCCGCTCCAGGGCAATGCGCCGGTGGCGCAAGGTTCCGAACACGGGAACAAACCAACAGAGCAAACAAAGCAACAACAGCAACAACCATGAAAATAAAAAGCAATAGCGGCAACTTCCAGCCCTGCCCGGAATACACCGGCTCGGCAGTCCTAGTGGACGTGACGCCGCTCAAGACAGTGCAGACACAATTCGGACCGAAAGAAAAATTCCGGTTCGTTTTTGAAATCGGCGAAACAAAAGACGATGGCTCGCCCTGGTGCGTTTGGTCGGCACCGTTCACGCCGTCGTATCACGAAAACGCGGCGCTGCGTCCGTTCCTCCGCAAATGGATGGGGCGCGAGCTGTCGCCGGATGAAGTCAAAGACTTCGACACGGAATCACTGCTGGGGCGTCCCGCGCATATCACGGTGATTCACGAGCACAGCGACGGCGAGATTTACGCGAACATCGCGCTGATCACGCCGGACAAGTCGGCGACGCCGTTGAAGCCGTCGGGGAAATTCGTGCGGATGAAAGACCGTCCGCCGAAGGACGCGAGCGGCTATCGCCGCGCCGAGCCTGCCGGCGACGGCGGCGCGGATTTGCTGGCGACGAAAATCCACGTCGGCAAGTGCAAGGGGCTGGAAGTCCGTGACCTCTCGCCGGAACAAGTCGGCGCGCTGGTGGCGAACTGGCTGCCGACGGCGAAGGCGAACGCCAAGCCGACGGCGGATGACAAGCGGCTCATCGCCGCGCTGGAATCCTGGCAGGCCGCGCAGTCGGCGAAACCGGCGGACGACGACGTGCCCTATTGAGTGCGAGCCGCACTTGCCATCGGGCAATGAAACCACAACAACCGCGTGGGGGGACTAATTCTGTCCCTCCACGCAACCACCAAAATTTTTTATGTCACAGACCATTGTATTTGATTTGGAAACCGGGCCTCTGGCGGAAAGCGAACTATCTGCGCTACTCCCACCGTTCGACCCGGCGGAAGTTAAAACCGGCAACCTGAAAGACCCCGCGAAGATCGCGGAGAAAATCGCCGAGGCCGAGGCGAATCATCGCCGCGACTTCATCGAGCGCGCCGCGCTCGACCCGCTGACGGGGCGCGTCATCGCCATCGGCGTCATGCGTTATGACGCCAAAGGCGAGACGCCGACGAAGTTCGGCAAGGGCGGAAAGTTCTCCATCATCGGCCACGATGATGAAGCGCGGACGCTGCGCGAGTTTTGGGAACTGACGCGCGGCGAAATGGGGCGGCTGAATCCTATCGTTGGGTTCAACATCTTCGGCTTTGATTTGCCGTTCCTGTTCCGCCGGTCGTGGAAGCATCGCGTGCCGGTTCCGTTCGGCATCCGGCGCGGCCGGTATTGGGGCGAGCAACTGCTTGACCTGCGCGATTGCTGGCAGCTTGGCGACCGGCAAGCGCGTGGTTCGTTGGACACCATCGCCCGACATCTTGGTGTCGGCGCGAAAAACGGCGATGGCAAAGCCTTCGCAGCACTGTGGCAGAGCGACCGCAAACAGGCGGAAGCGTATCTGCGGAATGACATTGAACTTACCGCCCTCGTCGCCGATGCACTCGCAATCTCCATCTGAACCGCTGCTGCCGATGATGTCGGACGCGGAATATGAAAAGCTGGCTGACGCCGTGCTGACGCCGGAAAATTTATTTCATGCGTCGGCAAAAGCCGGGGGGAATGTTTTTCTCACCGGCGCGGGCGGCACTGGCAAGTCCACGCAACTCCGCGAGTTTATCGCGGAGTGTCCGCGCCGCGTCAGTGTCACCGCGCCAACCGGCGTGGCGGCGCTCAATGTCGGCGGCATGACGATTCACCGTTTCTGCGGGATGCTGATCGGTCCCGCTGCCGGCCAGTCGAACGAAGATTATTTCGCACAACTCCAGCGCGATCCGCGCCGCTCCATTCTCGCGGGCTTCAACCGCGTGAAGCGGTGCGAAGTGCTGGTGATTGATGAAATCTCCATGCTGCCGGGGCGACAATTCGAGTTTGTCGAATTTCTGTTCCGCCGGTTGCGCGGTCGTGATGTGCCGTTCGGTGGCTGTCAGATCATCGCCACTGGCGATTTCCTGCAACTGCCACCGGTGCGGAAAAGTGAAACGGAGCGTTACGATTGGGCGTTTCAATCGGCGGCATGGGCGGCGGCAGAGTTCCGCACGCTGGTCCTCGACAAAGTGCGGCGGCAGGATGAGCCGGGCTTTGTCCGCGCGCTGGCGGATTTTCGCGTCGGTCGCGTGTGGGGTGATTCGGCACGGCTGCTGCAATCGCGGGTGCGGAGCAACCCGCCCGCGACCATGACGCGGCTGTTCACCCACAACGTCCAGGTTGATAAATGGAATTCATTCCAGCTTTCCGAACTACCGGGCGACGAAACAATTCTGCACGCCGAACAATCCGGTCCTGACCTGCAACGGGAATTTCTCACGCGCAATCTGCTGACACCGGCGACGCTGCATTTGAAGCCGGGCGCACTCGTGATGTTCACCGTCAACCGGGTAGCGCCCGGTGGCACTGATCCGATTTTCGTGAATGGACAGTTGGGCACGGTGTTGGAAGTCGAATCGGATGCGGTGCTGGTCAAAACCAAAACCGGCGCGGAGATCCGCGTCGAGCGGTTCACCTGGCGTTACGACCAGAACGATGACGAGTCGGCGAGTTTTTCGCAGTTCCCGCTACGGCTGGCGTGGGCGATGACAATTCACAAGGCGCAAGGGCTGACGCTCGACGCGGCTTATCTGGACATCCGCGCCGCCCGCGAGCCGGGTCAGGCTTACGTCGCCGTGTCGCGCGTGCGGTCACTGGCGGGACTCAACTTCAAAGAATGGTTCAAAGGCGTCCATGTGTCGCCGGAAGCCATCGAATTTTACCAAGGCGCAAAATGACAAACGGCGAAACGACGGCTTTGGATCGCGTGGCCGGTCTGCTTGGCGCGGATGTTTTTTTCGTGCCGTGCATTTCGGGAACGAAAATCCCGGCGGTCACTTACACGCAACGGCCATGCGAGGCGACGCTAACGCCGGCCTATCGGCACGCGCTGGCGTCCGGCGAATTCAACATCGCCGTTTATCTCGGGCAAATGTCCGGCGGGCTGTGCGCGCTGGATTTTGACCGCGATGAAGATTTGGCGGCGTTCCTCGCCGTCAATCCGGCGCTGGCGACGACAACGCGCTCGCGCGGCAGTCGCGGCGGCATGGTCTGGCTGCGCGTGACAGGCGAGTTTCCCGCGAGCTGCACCACGAAACATTTTGAGTGGCGCGCGAACGGGCGGCTTTCGACGATTTTTGGCCGGCATCCGAAGGGCATGGATTACACGCTGCTCGTGGAAGCCGCGCCGGTGGCGGTGGCGTTCGCCGAATTGCAATGGCCGGACGGCTGGGATTTGCCCTGGGTCGGTGCCGCCGGTCGCGACGCGGCGGAAGCGCTGGCGCGGGAATACGGCCAACCGTTTTACACGAACAAGGACGGCAAGGTGAACGGCATCAATGAACGGTATTGGGCGGCGCTTTACGCGCGCGAAAACCGCGTGCTGTTCGACCCAGACGAACGCAACTTCTACCGCTACGCGGCGGAGTCTGGACTTTGGGAAACCATCACGCCGGAAAGCATCCGCGAAGTGATTTCCGGCCGCATTTTGGAAATCAGCCGCACGTCGCAACAGTTCACGCTGGAAATTCAGATCACGCAAACGCGGCTCAACGCGGTGGTGTCGGCGCTCAAGGGCATTGTCGAAAAGCGCGGCGCTTTCAAGGTGAAGCAACGCTTCATCCACGTCGCCAACGGCGTGATTCGGTTTGCCGACGATGGCGACATCCAGTTCGGCGGCTTTTCGCCGGAAGATTATTCGCGCAACCGTTCGCCGTTTGATTTCCAGCCGGACGCGGATTGTCCGCGCTTCCTGAACGAATTGATTTTGCCCGCCGTCGAGCCGGACGATGCCGACTTGCTGCAACGGTGGGCGGGACTGGCGTTGTTCGGTTACAACCTGCCGCAACGGTTTTTAATTGTGGACGGCACTCCGAACGGCGGCAAAGGGACTCTGGTTCGCATCATTCAGGCGCTCGTCGGCGCGGCGAACACCTACCAACTGCGGACGGAATGTTTGCAGGAACGATTCGAGACCTACCGCTATCGCGGAAAAACATTGCTCATCGGGCCGGACGTGCGCGGGGATTTTTTGATGGAACGCGGCGCGAGCATGTTGAAGGTGCTGGTCGGCGGGGATCCCATTTCCGCCGAAGGCAAGGGATTGAACGGGGATTTTCAGATGTTCGGCACGTTCAACATTGTGGTGACGTGCAATTCGCGCCTCCGCCTCCGTCTGGAAGGCGACGCGGGCGCGTGGCGCCGGCGGTTGCTGGTGGTGCGTTACGAAAAACCGGCACCGGCCAAACGGGTTTTGGATTTCGACCATGTGCTGCTGCGCGATGAGGGCAGCGGGATTTTGCGCTGGGCGCTGGCCGGGTTCGTGAAGCTGCAAACGGAGTTTGCCGACACCGGCGATTTTGCTCTGACCGACGCGCAACGCGGGCGGGTGGATTCACTGCTCGCCGAAAGCGACAGCTTGCGGCTCTTCGTCCAGGCGTCGCTGGAACGGCACGAACACGAAAACATCACCAGCGCGGAAATCAGCCAGGCATACGCGGAATTTTGCGCGGACAAGGGCTGGAACGCTCTGCCGTCCGCCGTCGTCGAGCGGACGCTGCCCGATCTCATACTCGAATTTTTCCACGTCACGAAATCACATTCCATCGAGCGCGATGGGAAGAAGTCAAACCGGGGCTGGCGTCGGGTGCGGCTGAAAGCGCCGTCAACCTTTCAACTGGTGGAGGGCGAATGAGTCTCGACGTTGCCAAATTGGAAAAAGTTCGCGAACTGGCCGGCGGTCTGGTGCAAGCGCGGTGTCCGGCCTGTGCCGAAGGCGGTCACGACCGGAGCGGCGAACATCTGCGGATTTATCCCGATGGCCGGTTCGGTTGCTGCGTCCATCCGAAGGACGGCGAACATCGCAAACGGATTTGGGCGCTCGCTGGCGTCCGCCAGCCGGGGACAATTTCGCTGCGGCTCAAGACGCCGCCAGCGTTGCCGTCGTTGCAATCGGTCAAAAATTCCCTGACGGGTTATCAATTTGGGACGCTTGGGACGGCAGAAGTAAAGTTATGCGCGCGTGCGCGAGAAGATTGCACCACTACCAATATAGATACGGCAAATATCCTAGAGCAGCTAAAGGACTCGGATAGTGCCGTCCTAACCGTCCCGCCGCCGGTCGTTGCCGGTGAACGGCTGCCGTTCCTGACCGCCGGTGGCGATCTGTCCATCCCGTTTGATTCGCCGGAGCGTTACCACTGGTGGCGCGGCGGTCAGTCGGTCGCCCAAACCCTCGCCGAAGTGAAAGAAAGGATGAAAAATGCCATTACCGTTTGAAAAACAGCCGCGCGAAAGCGCAAAAGCGTTCGCCGCGTTCAGTCTGTATCTGAGCCTCGGCGCGGAGCGTTCGACCCGCGAAGTGGGGAAACAATTGGGAAAGAGTGAGGGTTTGATTGAGCGCTGGGCCGCGAAATTCGACTGGCAAAGTCGCTTGGCCGCACACGCGACGCATCTGGCCATCGTCGAGCGCGAAGCGATCGAAGCCGCCGCGCGTGGCAAGGCGGCGGAATGGGCCAGCCGCGAGCAGAAACTTCGCGAAACGGAATGGGCCATGCACGAATCGGCCATCGCCGCCGCGAAAAAGGGGCTGGCTGCCTACATGGAGCGCGAAAAAGTTTATGCCAATCTCGCCGACATCGCCCGGATGCTGGAAATCGCGAGCAAGCTCGGTCGGCTGGCGACGGGCCTCGGCACCGACGGCGAGCGCCGCACCGGCGATGATCTGCCGACGATGCGCGTCGAGGTCACCGTCGCGCTGGAGAAAATTTACGGGGAGCCAATTCCCGGCGAAATCGTGGACGTGGAAACCGTGCCTGTCTTACCGGAGAAAACCGCATGACACCTTGGGAACGCTATTTTTTGGTCGGTCGCCGCGCTGGCTGTCCGCAGAATCAAATGGACCGCCTCCAGCAAGCCGATGTGATTTTGCAACAGCGGCAACTGGTCGCCAGTGCCGCCGCGCGCTTGTGCGACGCACCCGACGGGCCGACGGCCATCGGCTACGGCGGCGCGCGTGGTGGCGGAAAATCACACTGGCTGCTGGCGCAAATGGGGGCGGACGATTGCCAGCGCGTGCCGGGCTTGAAATGCCTGCTGCTGCGGAAAGTCGGCAAGGCCAACTTGGAACACTTTGAAGATTTGCGCCGCCGGCTGTTCGGCAAGCTGAAGCATGAATTTTCCGCGTTTCGCGGGATTCTGTCGTTCGCCAACGGCTCGCGGATCATCGCGGGACATTTTCAGAATGAAAAAGATATTGATGCCTACCTCGGCCTGGAATACGACGTCATCGGGATTGAAGAAGCCACAACTTTAACGGCGCGGAAATACCAGGATATTTCCACCTGCTGTCGCACGTCCAAAGCGAACTGGCGTCCGCGCATTTATTCGACCACGAATCCCGGCGGCGTGGGTCACGGCTGGTATCGGTCAAAATTCATCGTGCCGTTTCAGGAAAAGCGCGAGACGGAAACCCGCTTCATCCCCGCGCGCGTGACGGACAATCGCTGGAACAATCCCGAATACCTCCGCGTCCTGCAAAATCTCACCGGCTGGCAAAAGCGCGCCTGGCTCGACGGCGATTGGGACATTGCCGCCGGACAGTATTTCACGACCCTGCGCCGTGAGATTCACGTCGTCACGGACTTCGACGAAACGCGGGCGCGCGAATGGTTCGTCGCCCTGGACTATGGTTTTGCTCACTACACCGTCGCGTTGCTCGGCTGCACCGATGGCGACGGGAATATTTTCGTCGTGGACGAACACGCCGAACGGCTGTGGTTGCCGGAGCGTCATGCCGCCGCGATCAAGGCGATGTTGGCGCGGCACAAAATCGGCAACCGCAAGCTGGCCTTCGAGGATCTGAAACGGATTGTGGCCGGCGCGGATGTGTTCTCGCGCCAGAGCGACGGGACCACCATCGCCGCGCAGTATGCCAAGCATGGCCTTTCGCTGCGGTGCGCCAACACCGACCGCGTCAACGGCTGGGCGGAAATTCTCACGCGGTTTGGTGACATTGACGGGGGGATTCGCCCGACGCTTTTCATGCACCAGCGCTGCGGCCGGCTGGTTGAAACATTGCCGTCGCTGCAACACGATCCGAACCGGCCCGAAGATGTGCTGAAGGTGGATGCCGATGAGGACGGCATCGGCGGCGACGATTGCGCGGATGCGCTGCGCTACCTGGTGGCGACGAAGGCGCGGACCATCACGCAACGGAAGTTGCGCGGTTTTTAACACTAGAGGCCAACCCTGAACGCCTGTCGAAATGCCGCAACGTCTGGCCAACCATGAAACCAATCAGTCTTGGCGCAGTCTCCTTGGGGATGGAAGGAGACGAGCAATGAGGATGGGCGGGGGCTTTGGGGCAAAAGACGCCACGACCAAATTTTCAAAACAGCGGAGCGGCGACGTTGGCGTGAAGGATGCCTGCAAACTGGCGCGGTGACTGCCCGCACGAGCGCGAAGGTGCGGAATCGCAGTCACCGTGACAGTGCCGCAGCGGGATAGCACACAACGCCACATTGTCTGACCTTAATTCCGCGCCGAAGGGTCCCGGCAACGGGGAGTTGTCGGCGCGAAAAGAATTAAGGTGGGAGGAACGACCGAACGGACAATGTGTGTTGTGTGCAGTCCCGGAAGCATTCCTTCATGCCAACAGAGCCGCAAAGCCAGCGTCAATTTGTCGTGGCGTCTGGACTCGTTGCCTGGCATCGTCGCGCCAGCGCGATGACATCTTTCCCGACTCCCCGCCGCTGGAGCGTAGCGGAATGATGGCCGGCTGATGGGTGCATGGCAGCCGAGACAGCAGGCCGCGAAGCCCAGCGCCGGGGTGTCGGTCAAAATTGTGTTCGCAGTGAGTTCGGTTGTTTCTGTCCGCCGCAATGTAGCTTGCGAAATGGAGGCGGTGCAGAAATGACCGATCTCACGGATAATGCTGGTTGCTTGCACCGGGCGAAGCCTCGCGGTGCTATTGCTTTCGTCTTCGGCGACAGGCAACGCCTCGCGCCGTATTGCTGATCTTGGCCGGACGTAGTCTCGCGGCCATTTTTTCGCAACGCCCGAGCGCGATCAGCGAGAACCGGAAACGCAGTGACGGTTCGAGCCGCGCGAGGAGCGCAGCGACGAGGTTCCCTCTGGCTACCTGCGGGACGCGGCCGGTTTCATCCGGTCTCGCCAGTTTTCGACCGTCGGAACGAAACGATAGCGTCCGCGCAGCGGTTCGCGGCAGTGAAGTGGAGCGGTCGGAAAGCTGGTGAGTCCGGCCAGGCCACGGGCGGAAGCGTGCCGATTCAGACCGAGCGACGGGCGGAGCTTGCGCAGTCCCTGAGCGAAAGGATGATGAGGCTCGCTGACGCCGGCTTTTTTGGGTAGAGCGATAGCGACAGGGAATCAATCCACTAACTTTTCTTGCCGACCCCGCGCCAAAATCATCCGCCAACCTGAAGCGTTGGATAATCCTGAAACCATCCGACAACCGACGACGCCCATATCGCGCGCGGGGTAGCGAAAGGGCCGCCGTGAGAAACCATTCGCAAACCTGCGATGGCGGCCCGGTGCTGGCGTTGCGGTGGCGTTAGCCGCCGCCGCCAGCATGAGCGTCGGCAACCGCGCGCGGCCCACATCATCCGCCAAGGGAAACCGTGGATGGGTTGCGCGCCGTTACTATTGAGCAACGCGAACACTATTTGCGTTAGCCTGGCCGGCGACTGAGGCAGGGCTGTTTCCTGGGGAAATAAATTTTTCGTGGCGAGATGAGGCACGAGGCGAAGCCACGAAAAGTTTTCGGCCATCAGTGGGTGTCTGCTTTGCAAATCTGTGGTTTGGCATGTGGGTCGCTGGTGTAAATCAATGGCTGGCCGCATTTGTGGCAGTTGTGCCAGTAACAACCGGTGTCACGGTCTTTCTGGCTGCGGCAATACCAACGGATGCCGCACATGGCGTGTTCGTCGGGTGTGCGGTAGGTTCGGGCCTGCGATGTCTTGCGCCTCCAGTCCTCGGTTTTTGCCTGCTTCTCGGCTTTGATTTTATCGCGGGCGGCTTGCAATAAAACTTTCGCGGCTGCCTTCGCGTCGCGCTCGTGCTGCTCGGCGGCGCGTTGCGCGTCGCATTTCGCTGCCTCGGCGGCGATGGCTTCGGCTTCAAAAAACATCAGGTCTTGATTCATGGAAAAAAGCCGCGCCTGTCACGCGCGGCGTTGTGTGTGGTCAGTCTTCATCCGGTAGCATGACCGTAATGGCTGGGGCGGGGTCGTCCATGTCGAGTGGGCCGCATTGGGCAATCAACTTCACCAGCTTGGCGCGGTGATTGTCGTTGCGAACATACAAGGCAACCGGCACGCGGTCGCCGTGGCTGCGGCTGCGAAGGATGGCAAATCTCAGCATCCAGCAGACATCCCATAATCTTCCGGCTTCATCCTGGCCTTGCACGCCGTCCGGCACGGCGACGTAAGCATCAAACACGGTGCGTGTCAGGAACACCGGAAAACTGATTCCGGCTTCCTTGGCGGTCTTGGTCACGTCCACCTGCACGCCGTCGGCGACGGCTTGCGCTCTGGTGTAGGCGTAAATGACAGGGCCAAACGGTGATTCATTTTGTTCTGTGTTCATAATGTCAGCGGTTAAGGATGGGAATTTCAGAGTTAGGAGAAATCCAAGCGTGCTTGGGGCTTGGCTGAATCGTCACCGGCTTGCCAAAGCGCGGCGTGATGGTGCGTGGCTTCTGAATCACCGCGACAACTGCGGCGGACTCGGTCACGCGGATAACTCGACACGGCTGGCCGGCATACTCGACAACGTCGCCAGCGCGTAGGGTGTAAAGATTGGTAATCATAAAAATCCTGTGGTGAAAGTCACGCGGGCCGCTCGTCGCCGGGATAGTAGGACGAATACTTTTCGTGTGGGTCGCCTGCGCCGCGCAAACGGAATGCGCCGCACGGGTGCTGCCAAGCCTGCCGCTCACGGTTCCAATGAAAACCAAGCTGCGCCAACTGCTGCCGCAAGGTCGCTGCGGGCTGCTCGTTGAACTGAACCCAAATCCACTTGCCGACAACCTCGGCGAGATTAAACAGGTCAGGATTGACGGTGTGCAACAAGGCCAAAACCTTGTCCGTGGGCAACGTCCGGTTAGCTTTCCGTGCTTCCGAATCAATCGGCAAACGCGTGTCTGGCTTCGGTGCCTCCGGTTGCGGTGTCTGCGCCTGCGGCACTACTAGCTTCGATTCTTGAGGGAGCCTGTTCGTCTTTTTTTGTGATGTAGTTTTCATAGTCTTTTTTTTATGCACTGCTCGCCCCTCATCCGTCGGTCGCCTTGTTCGCGAAAAAGCCGAACCCCCAGCCCTCCTCCGTGGAAGTGGTCTTCAGAAGGAGCCGCGAGAGGCGGGCTGGTGTCTTGGGTGAGGCCGTGACAAGGCGACCGATGGACTGAGGGGTCTCGGTGAGCAGTGAAAAAGGGACTTGAAAACGAAGCGGCCTTCACAAAAAACCAACGCCATTATTCTTTCGAGCAACGCGAGCAAACTATCCACGACCGTAGGGAGCCATCCACCTATTGCCTGCGACGACAGGCGAAGCCTCGCGTCGTATTGCTCAACCTGGCCGGACGAAGTAGCGCGGCCTTCGGTCACGCTGCCGGAAGTGTGACCGAGTCCGTGCCGGACCTGCCCCCACTCAACCGAGGAACGAAGTGACGAGGTTTCGACGCCGGACAGCGCGGTAAGTCATGGCAAATCAAAATGGTTCTCTTGAAACGTAATCATTCGCGAACCTAGCGCGTCCGAATCGCGCGCGCTGTCAGCGAAAGGCCAGCCGTCAGTGGGCATCGTAAACCGATGATGGCTGGCCGGTGCTGGCGTCGCGGTGGCGTTAGCCGCCGCCGCCAGCATGAGCGCCGGCGTCCGCGCGCGGGAAATGATCATCGTAAATGGAAACCGTGAATTTGCCGCGCGATTCGTCATTGTTGAGCAACGCGAACTAACTTCCTATTGAGCAACGCGAACTAATTTTGTTGCTGCCGCATTGCCGAAATGAAAACCCGTCAAGTGGAAATATTTCAAAAAAATGTCGGCGTCTGTCGGCGTGTGACATCGTGCGGCAGCATCCGTCTAGTGGGTGATTTGGCATCGCAAAACAATTTCAAAAACGCGTGCTAGATTGCGCTCGTGCCCGTCAATTCGACACATCCTGATTACGACGCAAACGTCCTCGCCTGGCAACGGGCGCGTGATGTCTTCGCTGGTGAAGATGCCGTCAAATCTGCTGCTGAAAAATATCTGCCGCGTCTCGACTGTCAGGACGACAAGGAATATCTCGCTTACAAAAATCGCGCCGCCTTCTTCAACGCTTCCGCCCGCACCGCCGATGGCTTCGTCGGTCTGATCTTCCGTCGTGATCCAGCTTTCAAACTTCCTGAAACCGGCGGCGTGGCGGATGCACTCACGGAATTTGTGGAAGATGCAGACATGCTCGGCACGCCGCTGTCTGCCTTCTCGAAAAAACTGGTAACGGAAATCATCAACGTCGGTCGTGCTGGCACACTGATTGACTGGAACAACGAAGCCGAGCAACGCGCTTACGCCGTCGCCTATTCTGTCGAAGACATCATCAACTGGCACACGGAACGCGTGAATGGTCGCAACGTCCTCTCGCTGGTCGTCCTCAAAGAAATCAGCCAGACGCCCGTCGCTGAAGATGATCCTTTCGAGCCGGAAGAAATCCAGCAACTCCGCGTCCTGAAACTCGTCCCACCGCAGGGCACGACTGACGCGAAAGCCGACTGGTCTTACATCGTCGAAATCTGGCAATTCCTGGCTGACGGTCAGAACATCAGCGGCACGTCGAAACGCGGCAAAAAGAAATGGAAACTCACTGACACCATCACGCCCCTGCGTCTAGGGAAACCGCTGCCGCTGATTCCCTTTGTCTTTCACGGTCCTCGTCACTGCCTGCCGGAAGTGGACAAGATCCCGCTGGCCGACATCATCGCCGTCAATCTCGACCACTACCGCCTGAATGCTGACTACAAGCACGGTATGCACTACACCGCATTGCCTACCGCTTGGGTGTCTGGCTTCGACAAGAACTCCAGCCTTCGCATCGGTAGCAGCACGGCATGGGTCGCCGAAGCGCCCGGCGCGACGGCTGGCTATCTCGAATTCCACGGTCAAGGTCTGTCCACCTTTGAACGCGCGATGGATCGCGACGAGCAACTCATGGCCGTCCTCGGCACGCGGATGCTCGAATCCCAGAAGCGTGTCGGTGAAACCGCCGCTGCACTCGAACTTCGTCAATCCGGTGAGAACTCCATCCTCAACACCGTGTCTCTCAGCATCAGTGCTTCACTGACACAAGTGCTGCGCTGGGTCTATTGGTGGAACTCCACCGAACCGATTCCCGATGCCATCGGTCCCGACCTTGTCCTCGCCAGTCTGAATACTGACTTCAGCGTCACCGGCATGTCGCCGCTGGAAATCACCGCACTGGTCGCCGCGTGGCAGGCTGGTGCCATCAGTCAGGCAACCATGCTCGACCTCTTCCGCGCCGGTGAAGTCATCGCACCTGGTCGCACCAACGATGAAGAAATCAAACTGCTGGCAACGCAGAAGCCAACAACCGCGCCGGTCGCGGTCAGTCCTACCGGACGGACACCAACGCCAGCAGTGCCGACGACTCCGCCCGGTGATGTGAACGCAACACCGGTAACTGTAACCGTGAAATAAAAAGTTTATGCCGCTCAAATACAAATTCGCAACCAAGCAGGAAATCCCTTCTGAACATCAATCCTTCTACGTCGAGCGCGACGGTGCCTGGCTGCTCGACGCCGATGGTGTCGTGAGTCAGTCCAAGCTGGATGAGTTCCGCCAGAACAACATCACGCTCACCAATCAACTGAAACGCTTTGAAGGCATTGATCCTGACGCCGTGCGTCAGCTCGCCGATGACAAGCGCAAGCTGGAAGAGACCGCGCAGATCAAGGCCGGTGAAGTGGACAAGGTCATCGAGGCCCGGCTGAAGACCGCCCGCGCCGATTGGGACAAGCAGCATGGTGTGGTGGTCGCTGAACGTGATGTGCTGACTGGTCGCCTGACGGCCATCCAGATTGATCAAGCCGTTATCACTGAAGCCACGAAACGTGGTCTGCGCCCGACGGCAATTACCGATATTACCGCCCGCGCTCGTCAGACGTTCAAACTCGTCAACGGCGTGCCGCAGGCTTTCGACAGTGACGGCCAGACTGCCCGCATGGGCAAGGATGGCACGTCGCCGATGACTTTGGCCGAATGGGTGGATGCGTTGGTGTCTGACGCACCGCACTTGTTTGAAGCAAACGCTGGCAGCGGTGCTGCTGGCTCTGGTGGCGGTGCCGCCGGCAACCGGTCCGTGAAGAATCCCTTCCGCAAGGAATCGTTCAATCTCACGGAACAAATGAAACTTGAAAAATCCGACCCGAAGCTGGCGGCCCGTTTGAAAGCCGCTGCTTAAAGGTCACAACACACAACTTAGTTTATGGCAAAGACACAACTTGCAGACATCATCGTGCCAGCGCAGTTCGCTGGCTACGTCCTTCAGCGCACGGCGGAGAAATCCGACCTGTTCCAATCCGGCATCGTGATTCGCAATCCCGATTACGACGAACGTGCCAGCCTCGGCGGCACGCAAGTCAACATGCCCCACTGGAATGACCTGACTGGCAACCGGCAACCTTTGAGCGATTCCGCTCCTTTGGTCCCGGCGAAACTGGTCGCTGACCAGGACATCGCACGCATTCACAACGACGGCAATGCGTGGTCGTGGAATCATCTGGCAACCGTGGTCGCGGGTGATGATCCGGCGTTGGCGCTGGCAAACTTCATGGCCGACTACTGGAATCGCCAGAATCAATACATGCTCATCAACTCGCTCACCGGCGTTTTTGGTGCGGCGAGCATGGCGGGCAATCTGTTGGCGATTCAAAGTGAATCCGTCGCGAATCAGTCCGCCACCACGCGGTTGAATGGCTCGACCTTTGTGGACGCCACTCAACGCCTCGGTGATCGTGGCGACCGGCTCGTGGCCGTGGCCATGCACTCGGCGACGGAAGCCGCGTTGCGGAAGCTCGACCTGATTGACTTCATCCCCGACAGCCAGGGTGAAGCGCAAATCCGCACGTTCCAAGGCCGGCGCGTCATCGTGGATGACGGCTGCCCTTCGCGCGCGGGCACGACTGACGGCTTGGTCTATACGACCTATCTGTTCGGCCTCGGCTCGTTCGGCATGGGCTTCGCCGATCTGAATGGCGCTCCCGTCGAGGGCGGTCACGGCACGGAAGGCTGCGAATCGGCGCGTGATGCTTTGAATAGCGATACGTTCCTCGTGAATCGTCGCCGTTTCATCCTGCATCCTCGCGGTGTGAAGTTCACCAGCGCAAGCGTGGCTGGTGCCAACCCGACCAACGCTGAACTGGCCTTGGCCGCGAATTGGATTCGCGTCTGGGAAAACAAAAACGTCCCGGTCGTTGCCGTGACGCACAACATCTAAACCAATGGCGTGCCGGTTCGCGCCGGCACGCCGCTTTACCAACTAACATTATGGGTAAACTTCTACCTCGCAGTTTTGAACGGATTCGCTCGGGTGAACAAATCCTGATTCCAACCTTCACCAACAATGCGGCGGCGATTGCTGCCGGCATCACGGCGGCGAAATATCCGCGTCGCATCATCTACCTGACGGCCGGTGGCACGGGTTCGGTGCCGTGTCTGGCCGTCAGCGATGGCACGAACTGGCGGCAAGTCGCCATTGGCATCAACGCCATTTAGCACATGGACAAACTCTATCCAATCATTCGGCGAAAGCGGCGTCCGCTGGTGGTGGACGTTCCGCCGATTCCGACCAAAACCGAGCCGGTTCAACCTGTGGTGAAAACGCCAGAGGTTGAACCGGCGACAATTTCCAAGCCTGACGATGGCAAAATCCTTTCTAACCCCGAATCCGAGTAACCCGCCGATGACCGTTGGCCAACGTCGGGTTTGGCTGGCACTGGAGGAACAAAAGCATCGGCGGGCGCGATTGCCGGCAATTTTGCTCGCATCGGACGGTCACGGTCATTTGACCTGGACGGTCAATTTCACCAGCCAATATGACAGCATCAACATTTACCAATCCGCCGACGGCGTGACCTGGGGCACGGATCCATTTGACGGCTGGGATTTGTATTCGGGTGCTCGCGATTGCAGCGGCTCGGCGGGTTATTTTCGCATCTGCGTTTGCGATGACAACGGCGCGGATGTGCCGCCTTACTCGAACGCGGTTTATTCCGACGGCAAATAAATTTTATGGCACTGACGCTCGTAAAAGAAGATGGCACTGGCAATGCCGACGCGAATGCTTACGCGGATTTGACCGATGCCAATGCCTATTATGACGGCCATCTGTATGCGACGGCGTGGACGGCGGCGACGGATGCGCAGAAAGCCACTGCCTTGGTGATGGCCTCGCGGCTGATTGATGCCGAGTGGCAATTTAACGGCACGCGCACGAATGCCGTGCAAGGAATGCAGTGGCCTCGCGCGAAGTGCCCGGAGCCGGACAACGTCCATGTGCCAATCTCGGTGCTGCTGCCGATTCCCTACGACTACGTTGAATATGACATCGTCCCGAAGGCGGTCATTCAGGCGACGTGTGAAATGGCGCGGGAACTTTTGATCACTGACCGGACGGTCGCGCCAACGGGCGAAGGCTTGAAGTATTTTAACTCTGGCGGCGTTCAAACTGGTTACGACAAGACTGACCGCCGGCCGGTGCTGTCGCAAGTCGCGCAAGTGATGCTGGCGAAATACGGCTCGCAAATCAGCGCCACCAGCGGCGCGGTGCGGCTGATCCGCGTATGAACGAACAAATTCAGAATCCGAAAAAAATCCGGTTCACGCCGGAAATCACGCTCGGCAACGTGCTGCAACTGTTGTCCATCGCGGCGGCGGTCGTGGGCTTGTGGGTCAACATGGACAAGCGGATTTCCGCGATGGAAGTCCGCGAGAATTACGCGATGGAAGAACGGCACGATTTGAAGGCGAGCATTTCGACCTTGTCCGAAAATCAGGCTCTGATGGCGCGGACGGTGGATCGCATCAGCATTTTGTTGGACCAACACATGAAAGGTGAATCGTATGAAAAAGTTAATCCTCATTGATTTTGCAATCATCGCGTCGGCGATGTTTTTGTGCGGCTGCAACCTGGCACCGTTGAAAGGTGGCCGCGCGACAACCTCCGGGGTCATCGGTCAAACCGTCGTGCAAGGCGACAATCCGGCGCAAGCCTCCCGGCAGGATCAAGAGACGGTGAAGACGCGCAGTTACACCGTGCCGGCTGGCTCGCGGCTGGAAGAGGCCCATGTCACGGCCAATGCTGCCGGCGTCGATGTTACCAATGTGCAAGCCGTGGTCGTCAGCGCGCCGATGCCGGTCATCGAACATGAGGAGACGCGAGCCAAGACGGAGCTTGGCGCGGCGCAAAAGGACACGGCGCGCGAACTCGGCGCAAAGCTGGCGAGTCTCAAAGGCATCGTGTGGGTCGGCGTGGTCTTGTTTCTGTTCGGCCTGGCGACGCTATTTTATCCGCCGCTCAAGCTGCTCATTGGCAGTGTCACCACGAGCGCGGCGATTTGTGCCGGTGGCCTCGCGCTGATTATCTTGCCGACGCTGATCGTGGGCAACGAACTTCTGATTTTGGCCGGCGTCGCTGCGGCAGTCGGCCTTTGGTTTTTTGCTTACCGTCACGGTCAATTGCGCGGTCTGGTGAATGCGAAAAAGGAAGCTTCATGACTTAACGCGGTGTGTGTGTGGTTTGTGTGGGTGGATGTGTGGGTAGTTGCGCGGCCAGAAGCACCAAGTTGCACGTGGATGTAGGGGAATCAAGAAAAGGAGCTAAAACGCATATTTACCAACAAAAACGGCCCTGAAACGTGCGTCTCAGGGCCGGAAATTGGTTGCGGGGGCTGGATTTGAACCAACGACCTTCAGGTTATGAGCCTGACGAGCTACCGGGCTGCTCCACCCCGCGATCAAGGAGCCGCATTATAATCACACGACGGAGCGCAGGGCAAGTTATTTCAAAACGGGTTCACGCCATACCGAATCCAGTAGCCCGGCAGTTTCAAAAATTCCAGCCTCATCCGCCGGTTGATGCCCAGTTTTTTCCAGTCGTCACGGCCAAAGGCGAAATACGACGGGCGCGAATAAAATTTCAGCTCCGGCGCGAAATGCTCGAACGTCCTCTCCACCCGGCGCGCGTGATACCATGACGTGACCAGAATCGCGCTGCGGACCTGTTCCGCGCGCAACCGCTGGATGGTGAACCCGGCATTCTCGCGCGTTGTCGTGGATTTGTTTTCGACCTCAATCACCCGGGCCGGAACGCCATTGGCGATCAAAAGCTGCCGGTTGATTCCGTCGTCGCCCGCGCCGCTGATGAGGATGCGCGGCGCGGCACGCATCTTGAACAATGCCGCCGCGCGCAATGGCCGCTCATGCGAGCCGCCGCCGATGACGACAATGACGTCCGCCGTCACCGGCCCGCTGTCCACCGTCAAAAACTTTTCCGGGAAAAACCAGGCGGCGACGCCCAGCAGCAGCATGACCACGGCGATCCACCGGGCGATTTTGAAAAGGAATTTGAACATTTAATCCACTGCCGATTTACATCGGCGAATTCCGGCGCGATGTCCAGCCAATTCCAGTTCCAAGGAGAACATCTGTCATGCCTGATAAAAAGCTGATTAAAGTTCGCCAATGTGCTGTTGAATCATGTGTTTCCGATACCAGCGGTCGTGCTGACGTCTGGGAAATCTGAAATTATTTTACTCGAAAGCGAGGTCAATAAACTACGGCTGATCAATGGAGTCAAAAACTTGAAGGCCAAGCCGATCGCCGCCAGCGGGAGCATGGTCCGGCTGACCGGATCGCCAGGGAAAAGCAACCTGGTCGCACGTCTTGAAATCAATGGACAGACTGCCAAAGTTGCGGTCCAACCGGGGCGGCCAGCCGGATCAGCTATTTAATGACTCACCATAAGTTATTGCCGGGCATTGCCGGCATCATGAATAATGTGCCGGCAAACTAGAAACAAAATCGCATTAACTGAACGACAGCAATGAAAGCCAGCCTCATGCCATCAAACACCAGACTGCAAACGGTTGCATTGATTGCCTGGATCGTGCTGCTGCCCGCGATCATGTCGGCGGGTGAACAAACCGACTGGCGCGACAAGATGCAGCCCATTGTGCCGCGCAGCTATCTTTGTCAACACGCGGCCGTGCCGATCAAGATTGACGGGTTGCTCGATGATGCTGCCTGGGCCGCCGCGCCGTGGACGGGCGATTTCGTGGACATTCAGGGCGACGCCAAACCGAAACCACGCTTTCACACGCGCGCAAAACTGCTCTGGGACGATGATTATCTCTATGTCGCCGCCGAGTTGGAGGAACCGCACGTTTGGGCCACGCTCACCCAGCACAACTCCGTCATTTTCCAAGACCCGGATTTTGAAGTGTTCATTGATCCGCTGGGTTTTACCCAGCCTTATTACGAATTTGAAATGAACGCGCTCAACACCACTTGGGACTTGCTGCTCGACAAGCCGTATCAGGATCAAGGCAGGCCGCATGACGAGTGGGAAATTCCCGGAATAAAAACCGCCGTCCACATCAACGGCACGCTCAATCATCCCGCCGACACCGACCAGGGTTGGACTGTGGAAATCGCGTTTCCGTGGAAAGTGCTTGCGGAACACGCGCGGCACGCCGGTCCGCCGACCGAAGGCGAACAGTGGCGCATAAATTTCTCGCGGGTTGAATGGCAAATCACCACCAACGGCGGCGTTTATAAGAAAGTGCCGGACACGCCGGAGGACAACTGGGTTTGGTCGCCGCAAGGCGTGGTGGACATGCACCGCCCGGAAATGTGGGGTCTGCTTGAATTCACACGCCGGCCGGCGGGCGAGACAAATTCAGTTTCGTCCATCCCCGGCAAGCCTGCGCGCGATCTCGCCCTCCAAATTTATTATGCGCAACGGGATTTCTGGAGCGCACACCACCGCTGGGCTACCAACCTGGTTGAGCTTAGCTTGAGCACGCTGGAACCTCCTGCAATGTCTGCGCTGGAAGCGACCTCGGATGGCTACACCTGCTCGGTGGTGTTCAACGACGGCGGGAGCAACCACGTTTGGCGGATCCGCGAGGACCGGTTGCTGAAGCTGGACCAGGTGATGCCGGTGGAGACTGAAACCTTCGTTGCGCTGGCTGCGGAGAAATACGGCGACGTTGGCCGGCGCGCGGCGTATTTCCTGGTGGACAACATGCCTGCCGGCGACCGGGCTGGATTAAGCCACGATTTTCTGCTGGAGAATCTTTCGCTGGCGTTCAAGGCGCGGACAAATTTCGCGTGGGCCAGCGCCGTGCCGGAGCGAATTTTTTTCAACGACGTGCTGCCTTATGCTTCGCTGGATGAGCCGCGCGATCCTTGGCGGGCGGATTTTTACCAGCGCGCGTCCGACATTGTGCGCAACTGCAAAACCGCCACCGAAGCCGCGCAGGCGTTGAACCGGGAACTCTTCAAGCAAATTGACGTTCATTACAATCTGGGCCGCAAACGCAACAACCAAAGCCCGAAGGAATCCATCGAGCAACACAAAGCCACCTGCACCGGCCTCTCGATCATTCTGGTGGATGCCTGTCGCGCGGTCGGTGTGCCGGCGCGCATCGCGGGCGTTCCCGAATGGGCGCAAAAGGAAGGCAACCACACCTGGATTGAGATTTGGGACGGCGACTGGTTTTTCACCGGCGCGGATGAATACGACAAGAATGGACTCAACCGTGGCTGGTTCAATTCCGACGCCGCCAAAACCGTGCGCAGTCCGAATCCGCTCAACCAAATATACGCCACTAGCTGGCGGCGCACTGGCCAGTATTTTCCGCTGGCATGGGATCTCGATTCGCGCGAGGTGCCGGGCGTGAACGTCTCTGCCCGCTACGCCGCGCTTGAAGCCGACACCAATTCCACGGCGACGGTCGTCAATGTGCGGCTGCTTGAAAAAACCGGGGGCGAACGGTTGACCGCAGCGGTCGAGCTTCGCAACGCGAACGGCAGGCTGCTTGCCCAAGATCACACCCGCGCTGGCACGGCGGACCTGAACGACATGCCGGCTTTCACGCTGCCGGACGGTGCGGCCAGCGTGGTTTTCCGTTTCGTGCGCGACGGTGCGGCGCGGGAAAAGGTCGTGCCCTGCGCTTTGTGCATGAACTCGCACACCCTGGATCTTAATTGGAACGAACTTGCTCCAGTGCCGACCAATATCCTTTCCGCCGAAGCCTGGCTGGCGCGTCCGGCGGCGGAACGCGGCAAGCCGCCGAAACTCACTTTTTCACGAAGCGAAGCGGACCGGTTCATTTCGCTCGCGTGGGATGATGTTCAAAAAAAACGGGCTGAATCGGCGGCGGAAGAATTGTCCGCAAAGAAAATTTTAATCGGCGATAAAAGCCTGAAGTGGATGGAAAAAAACTTTGGCAACGCGCCCGACGGCAAGCACAGCCTCTGGATCACGATGCACGGCGGCGGGCAGGGGACCGAGGAGGAAAATGATCAGAACTGGCGGGGTTATTTTGGCCGCTATGAATTTCCGCCCGGCAGCATCAACGTCGCCCCGCGCGCGCCGGCCAACACCTGGGACATGTGGCATGTGCCTTGGGTCGACGACTTGTTCGACCGGCTGATTGCCGACATGGTTTTGCAGCATGGCGTGGACCCAAACCGGGTTTATCTCATCGGCTACTCGGCGGGCGGCGACGGCGTTTATGAACTCGCACCGCGCTTGTCCGACCGGTTCGCTGCCGCCGCGATGTGCGCGGGCCATCCGAACCGTGTCACTCCGGAAGGTTTGCGCAACCTGCCGTTTTTTCTCTACATGGGCGGTGCCGATAGCGCTTACAACCGAAATGTTGTCGTCCGTGAATTCAGCGCAAAAATGGACGCGCTGCAAACGGCCGATCCGGCGGGCTATGTCCATCGCCTGACCGTTTATCCGGGTTTGCCGCACAATATGCAGGGCCGCGAAGCCGAGGTGATTCCCCGCATGTCACCGCTGCTGCGCGAAGACTGGCCGAAGCGTGTTGTGTGGAAACAGAACGACGATGTCACGCACATTCGATTTTACTGGCTGGAACGCGCGCCTGAAGCGGTGCGGCCTGGGGAAATTTATGCCGCGCATGTCGAAGGGCAGACGATTACAATTGAAACTCCCAGCACCGGCAGCCTGACCTTTCGCCTTTCTGATTCATTGCTGGATCTCAATCAGCCGGTGCGCGTGATGACAGCCGGGCGGGCTGTTTTTGAGGGCGTGGTTCCGCGCTCATTTGTGGCGGTCGTGCAATCGTTGCGTGAACGCGAAGATCCGGAAACGACCGCCACAGCACTTTTGCCGGTTTCGTGGTAAAATGCTGCTTGACGACCGAAGGCATCGCCTGCGGTCCGGCAAGCCGGCTGCGGAAATAGAGCTGCGGTCCGGGATTTAATTGGACATGGATGGAGGCGCGGCTGCCGGCGCGCTGCCCCAATTCTGGTTCGGTGCCGGCCCCATTTCAAAAACCAATTTGCCACCGTCTGCAATGTCGGCATGGCTGAACCACGGCCGGTCGAGCGGCTGGCCGTTCAAGGTCGCGGACTGAATGTAGATGTTCGTGTTGGAATTGTTGTGGGCGACGACGACGAGATTTTTTCCGTTGCCAAGGTGAATGGTGGCCTCGTCAAAAATCGGGCTGCCGATGATGTAATCTGGCGCGGCGGGATTCACCGTGTAAAAACCCAGCGCGCTCAACACATACCACGATGAGGTCGAACCTTGATCATCCATGCCGGGATAGGCCAGGCCGTCCCTGTCACTGCCGTAAAGCTGGCGTAGAATTTTGCGGACAATTGCCTGAGTTTTCCATGGCTGGCCGGCAAAGTCGTAATAGTAAGCGGTCTGCTGATCCGGTTGATTGCCTTGGCAATACTGGCCGATCAAGCCGGTGACATCGCGCGCGATGCCCTTCGGGTGATATGGTGTGGAAAAAAATTCATCCAGCTTTGCGCAGAATTTTTCCCGCCCGCCGAGCAAATTGACCAAGCCTTGAACATCGTGCGGCACCAGCCAGAGCGTCTGCCAGCCGTTGGCCTCCTTCATCATGAAATTGTAATATGGCTCCAGCGGATCAAACGGCGCAATCCAGGAGCCATCTTCGTTGCGTCCGCGCATGAAGCCAATTGAGGCAGCAAAGACGTTGGTATAATTGTGGGCGCGGGCGAGAAACATTTTATAGTCGTCGTCCTTGCCAAGTTTTTTCGCATAAAGCGCCATCGCGTAATCGTCCCAACTGTATTCCAGCGTCTTGGCGACGCCCGCATTGCCGCCGGCGTAAGGCGGGCTGGGATGGTCCACGACGATGTCGTGAATCCAGCCTTTCTGCAAATACTCGGCCAGATTGCGGCGCGGCCCGGCCGGGTCGGTGGCATTCTTGCGCAGGTATTCATAGGCGCCCGGCCAGTCAAAATTCAAGCCGCGTTCCCAGTCGCCGAGAAACATCATCACCGCGTGGTCGCCGTGGAACGACGTGTTCATCCAGCCGGATTCGCGGGCCATCTCAAATTCTGAACGGAGAACATTCAATTTCAGTTCCGGCTCCAGCAGCGTCAGCAAAACAATCTGGTCGCGGCCGGTATCCCAGAATGGCACCGGGCTGTAGCGGTCATAATCCGCCGTGTGCACCTGGTTGTCAGAACCTCGAAACGGCTCGCCCTTTTTGGCGACGAGGCGCGGGCTGGTCAGCGAATGGTAAAGCGCGGAATAAAAAAATTTCCGGTCGTGTTCGGTGCCGCCTTTGACTTCGACGAGATTTAATTTTTTGCTCCAGATGTCCTTGGCTTGTTTTTTGATGCCGTCAAAATCCCAGCCGGGATTCTCCGATTCCAGCCGTTGTTGCGCCTCCTCGAAAGTTCTGCCGGCGGCGAGCTTCATCAGGACCGTTTCGCCCGCCAAAGTTGAAAAATTCAAATAGCTGCCGGCGTAACTGCCCGATTCGGACCGCGAATCGGGGTTCGTGACATCATCCCGGAGAACCCGCCCGCCGTCCAGCGCCGGGATATTTTGCCGGAAGGTGCCAAACGACTTGAACCGGCTTGGAAAATTCCGCGATGAAACAGCGCCCGCCGCGGCCTTGCCCGCGAACCGCCTGGTCTCCGATAATTTCGATGTGCCCGTCACCCGGACCAAGGTCAATGAGAACGACGCCCTTGTCCGTCTGCGGAAAAGTGAAACGATAAAATCCGGTGCGTTCGGTCGTGGTCAGTTCGACTTTGATTTTGTGATCGGGAAAATAAACCGTGTAACAGCCCGGCGACGCCTTTTCCGAATTTTTGTCGTAAGCTGAAGCGTAGCTGCGATCCGGCGGCACGGTCCAATCACCGACCAGCGGCATGATCGTCATCTCCGAAACCATGCTGGAAAAACCGATCATCATCCGTCGCGGATGGGTGTAAGGCCAGATGATGCCGTGATTGCCGGCGGCCTCGGCCAGGTCTTTGTTAAGCGGGCCAAGATTGACTTCGTGATGCGGCAGCGCCGGTCCCGGCAAAGTGAAGCCGGTGTAAATCTCCTCGCCCGGCGGCGGCGCATTGCCGATGAGTTGCGGATCGTCCAGCGGTGCCGTGCCCACCAGCGGATTGGCGCAATCAACCGGGCTTTCCGCCGCAACGGCTTGATTTTTCCAAGGCAACGCCAGCAGAAGAACCAGCGCCGCACAGCGGGTAAATTTCACAACCGACATCGGAAAGTTTTTCATGGCTTCAAATCAATTTGACCGTTGTCGCGGGCTGCGTAAAGCAAATGAATTCCGCCTGCATCCGAAACACTCATGACCGTGGCTGCTGGGCGTGGATCACCTTCATTTTCATTAATCGGCAAAACGCTGCGCCCGAATGATGACCAAGCCACCGGCGGTAACTGGGATTTTGGAGCTGATGAGCGCATCGGGTTTTTCATCCAAGCCGCTCATCCACATCGCTGCCGGAGCCGGCTTTCGCCAGATCAATTTCGCCTGCTGGTCGCGACCGGAGGCGCCGAACAGCCGGACAATCCACGACTTGCCATCATCGCCCGGCTTGAGCGCGGTGACGAGCACGTCGGCTGGTTCAACACGCAGCAGCGGCGTGTGGTCTGGGGCGGTTCCGCTGGCAGGGCTGACGCAGAAAGGCTGGCTCAAATCCATGGCGGCCCGCGCGGTTTCGGCGGCGTCAAAGATTCTGTGCAGGCGGAGCGCGTAGCGAAACGTCACGCGGCCATCCTGGTAAGCGCGATAGTTGGTGCCCCAATGATTGTTCATGACCCAGGAATAAATTTTTTGCGTCCGCCCAATGTGTTTGCGCCAGACGCCGGGATTTGATTGCGAACCAAGCAGGGTCGAAAGCTGTCCAATTTCAACGAGCGGTGCGTCGAGTGTCACGAGCGTGACGCCGTTGCGGGCGTTGGAAACGTCGGTCCAGCGGCCCACAGGCAGCCAGTTTTTGCACGCGCCGGGAAGCTGGTTGGTTTCCGGGCGCATGGTTCCGAGCGGAATATCCAGCCGCACATCGCCGCCGCTCACATTGAAAGGAAAAGCAAAACTCACGCTTTCCTTGGAGCCGCGTTGCGCGAACGCGCCGCCGGGACCGCCTTCGCCGGGATGCGGATTGAGCGGCACCCGTTTTTTGTCAATCGTGTTGTTCAATTCCACAGAGTCCGCGCCGGCGACGAGCCGAAGCTCGCGCGTCAACCGGTTGCAACCCGGCGCATCAGATTCAACCCGCAGCGACGCGACGAGCGGACCGTTTTCCAAAATTGAAATCCTTGCCGGGCCGCTGCTTTGCAAGTCGGCCAGATTGTCGCCGGCCAGATAGGCGTAGTTGTTCAAACCTTCGCCACTGGCCGAGGCAAAATTTTCGTTCACGCCGCGCAGTTTCAGCTCAACGATGTCACCGGTGTTCGGATCCACGCGAACGTGCAGCAAACCGTTGTCAAGCCCGAGGGAAGTGGCATGAACTGGAGTTAAAGCCTGCGCCGCTTTGCCGTTGCCGATGCTGAATCTTGCGCCGGCCAGCGGCGGAATTTTCTGCGCGAGAAACGCCAGTTCGCCGCTCGCCAGCCGTTGCGAGGGAACTGCGCGACCGGCTTCATCCGTCACATAATCGCCCGCCGCCGACTGTTCCGGCGGCACGAGAACCAACTCCGTGCGCGGCCAGGAAGTGGTGTTAAAAACGTCCACGCCGGAAAAAGTTGCTGGCGCGGCTCCGGCGTCCAGTGCATGCGCCAGCAGTGCTTTGGATTGCTGGTCGGCGTCCGCTGCCAGCGCGCGTTTGAATTCCCATTGCGACTGTGTGAACGGATTTTCGGAATCGGAAACGCTGCACCACGCGCCCCAGGTGTGTTCGGAGTAAAGCAGAACATTTCTCCACGCTTCATCAAAAGCCGGCGCGGAAAATGCGTCTGGATTGCGCAGTGCGAAAAGGGTCTCAGCTTGCACCAGTCGTTCGCCGCTGCCGCGGTTCAGCGCGGTTTCCAGCGCCGACGAACCCGCACCGTCTTCCCAGTAAGGCGTGAGGTCGCCTTTGAACTGCGGCAGCTTGTCGCCGTATTTTTTTTCGAGCGCGGCGAAGGCTTCGCTCGTGGAAGAAATCATGAACTTTGGCCAGGCGTATTCGGTATTCCACGCCTTGATAAACTCGCAAATTTCTCCATCCGGTTCCGCGTTGTCACCGTGGCCCGACCAGCGCAAGTAGGAAATGTCATACGGGAATTGGAGCGAATCCAGATGCTGCTGGTAATCGCCGACCCACGCCGGGCTAAATCGTCCGATGATGTGCGAGAGCGCGTAGCCCGTCCACGGAAGCCAGACCAGAATTTTTTCTTTTCCCGACGGCGAGAGCCACCAGAACGGTTTGTCCTGCCATTGCACCATGAGGTCGCCGATGCGATCAAAATAATTCGGCGCGAGCGAAAAATACCGGATGCCCGCCTGCGCCATCGCAGTCGCGGTGCCCCACGTCATGCCGGGCACATCGCTTTGCATGGCAGAATCAACTTTCACGCCGCATTGGGTGCCGAGCCGCGTCGAATAAGCGCACAGTTGCAATAATTCTTCGGGCCGGCACAAGCCCGTGAGTTCGTTGGCATACATGCCGTTGAGCGCGATGCGGCCGTGTTTCACCGCGTCAACGAACTGCATCTTGTCCGCGTCGGAGGCGCGCTGCATGAAATCGTCGGCGGACCAGAGCACTTCCGTGTTCCACACAAAACGCGCGCCGGCAGGATAATTTTCGGTCCGGCGCGCGATGGCCATGGCCTTGCGCAAGTTGTTCATCTGCTTTTCAATCACGTTGGTCTGAAAATCGGTGTAGCCGAGATCGTGATGCGAATGCGGCAGCACGTAAATGGTGAGCTTGCGAACGGGCTTGAGTGTCACAGGCACCGTGAGCGACTCGCCGCCGACTTCAACGGACACCTCCGCCTGACGCTCGGTCGCCACCGCCGGCACGAGCAATTTGAAAGTTTGCGTTCCCGATTGAACCGGCTCATGAGCAAGCTCAGTTCCATCCAAATGAACAATTGCGATGGTGTTGCTGCCGGCGTGACGCAGCGTCAATTCGATTGGCTGAAAAGACTTTCCGTCTTTCTCAATCAGTCCCCGAATGGCGGACGCGGTTGCGGTGGTGACGGATTCCATTTTTGCGAGATGAATTTCCTCCGGCACCTTCAGGCCCAGCCAGTCGTAAAGCATCCAGCTTCCCTGGTTGTTCACGATGTCAATGACGTTGGCGCCGCGCTTCAGCAACGCCGGCGGGAAAGCGATGTCGAAGCGATACGGTTTGCCGTTTTCGGGATGGCCGTTGAGCGAAGCGTCGCCCGCGCCGTGCGGAAGCTGCCGTTCAAATTTTTGCCCGTTGATGAAAATCTTCAGATCCGGCGGCCCTTGCGAATGCGTGTCAACCAGCGCCACGGAAAATATGCATTGCCCCTGGGTCGCCGCATCCGCCAGTCCAAACGCGATGGAGAAAGTATGCGACCGCTCCCCGGCCCAGGCGTCTTGAGGTCCGGGATGGATGAACGGCCAGTCGGTGGCTGGACTGGATGCGCCGATGAGAAACATGGGATCGTTGCGGTAATCGTCCAGTTTTCCCGAGGCGAGCGCGAACTCGCGATACTGGCCGTCATCGCTTCCGATCTGCCAAAGCCAGGAGGCATCTGCCGCCGGGCTGGCCGTTGTGCCAAGCCAGGCTGCAAAAAAAAGAACCGGAAAAAATTTCATGGTCATTTTATGATTTCTCCGCCCGAGGTGGCGTTGTCTCTGTCAAATCGCCGGGTGCCAAGCACAATTTCCTTCGGCGGGGTTTCACCCTGCAAAATTTTTAGCGCCGTGTCAACCGCTTCCGCCCCGCCGGTGGGATACTGAAAGGTCGCGTCCAGAATTCCTTGCCGGACATAGCCCACGCCTTCCTGCGGCAAGGCGTCAATGCCGACAAATTTGATTTGCTGCTCGCGTCCGGTGGCCTTGGTGGCAAGATAAGCGCCGTGCGCGCCGGGATCGTTGTGGGCATAGACCAGATCAATTTTGTCGAAACGCGAAAGCGCGGATTCCATTTCCTGCCGCGCGTCGGGTTCGAGCCATTTCATGTCGGCGCTGAAAATGATTTTGATTTCGGAACCGGCGATGCCTTCGAGAAAGCCGCTGTGCCGGTCCTGGCCGGGCGTGGAAGTTTGAAGGCCCATCAGCTCGACCACATTTCCCTTTCCGCCGAGCGCCTTGGCAATCCATTCGCCGGCGGCCTTGCCGATTTTTTTGTTGTCCGCGCCGATGAAGCAGGTGTATTTGTCGCCGAGCAGCCGGCGGTCGAGCACGATGACCGGAATGCCGGCGTCCATCGCCCGCGCGACCGGCTCCGTCAGCGGCTGCGCTTCCTTCGGGCTGACGATCAGCAGATCCACCTTGGAGCTGACAAATTCCTCGATCTGCGCGCGTTGTTGCAACGTGTCATTTTGGGCGTCTTTGAAAATGACCTTGAGTTCGGGATGTTTGGCGGCGGCGGCCTGGATGTCGGCATTCATCTGCACGCGCCACGGCTCGCCGAGATTGCACTGCGACATGCCAATGGTGAACTGTTTTTGCGGCGCGGGAGAACTGGGAACCGCGCGGTCGGCGGCTTGGTTGCAACCGGCGAGAAAAATCACGGTCGCGCATAAAACGAAGAGCACGGATCGAACAGCCGGCATCCAATTGTTCGGTGTGCCCAAGCTGGCCACGCTTTGGGTGTTGGGTGTTGGTGGTGGCAGGTTTGCGGTTTTCATAAATTGAATTCTTATGTCCGGCTGCGCCGTTGTGTCAGCACCGCCGCCACGATAATGACGCCGGTAAGCATCAGCCGGCCCGCCTCGGGAACGGCGTTGATGCTTAAAATTTTGTCGAGATAACCGATGGTCAAAACGCCAAGCAGCGTCAACCCAATGCCGCCGCGTCCGCCCATCAAGCTCGTGCCGCCGATGACGACCATCGCAATCGCAATCAATTCATAGCCCGCGCCGGCTTCCGGGTCGCCCTGTTGTTCCTGGGCAGCCTGACACAGGCCCGCCACGCCGGCGAACATTCCCGAAAAAATGTAGGCTCCGGTTTTTGCCGCCAGCACCGGAACGCCGGACAGCCGCGACGCCTCCTCATTGCCGCCGATGGCATAAAGGTAGCGGCCCCAGCGATGCCTCGACATCAACCCCCACGCCACGGCGAAGCCCGCGACAAAAATCAGTGTCACCATTGAAACATTGCCGCCGAGAATGCGGTTGTCCACCCAGCGAAACAACGGCGGCACGTCCACATAGCGGTAGGTGCCGTCGGCATTCATCATCGCGGTGGAAACCTTCATCCCGCCGGAAGTGTATTTGGCCAGCCCACGCGCCAGCACCATCATGGAGAGCGTGGCGATAAAAGGCTGAACTCGCAATCGCGCCGTGACCAAACCGGACACCCCGCCGCATCCGGCACCGATCATCAGGCAAGCGGGCACGACCAGCCAGCCGGACCAGTGCCAATGAATCGCCATTTGCGCGGAGCAGACCGCCGTCAGCGCCAGCACGCTGCCGACGGACAAATCAATCCCGCCGCTGACGATCACCAGTGTCATGCCGCACGCCAGGAGGCCATAGACCGAAGCTTGCCGCAGCGCATCGCGATGGGTGCCCATTTTGAAGAACGCCCCGTCCCCGTTAAAAATCAGGCCGAGCGCCAGCACCAGCAGCAACGCGAGAAATGCGCGGCCCGCCGGACTGGCCACGGCTTGCAGCAGCGGATTTTTTTTGTCGAATGAGGAGTTCTTAGCCATCAGTTTTGAAAGCCAGCGCCAGGCTGGCAGCTGTTTAACCCCATCGCAGTGGCCAGCACGGCTTCCGGCGTGGCCTGAGCACGAGAGAATTCGGCGGACATCGCACCACGATGCAGAACAATAATCCGGTCGCTCAACATCAGAAGTTCCGGCATTTCGGAAGTGATCAGCATGATTGCGATCCCTTGCGCGGTCCACTCGTTCATCAACTGGTAAATTTCCCGTTTGGCGCCGATGTCCACGCCGCGGGTCGGCTCGTCCAGCAGCAGAAGTTTCGGGCGGATTTGCAGCCATTTGGCCAGCGCCAGCTTCTGTTGGTTTCCACCGGAGAGCGCGCCCGCCTCCAAGTCCAGCGAGGCGGCCCGCAAGTGCAGCAGTCCGGCCATTTTCTCGGTTGCGGCGCGTTCGCGGGCCGGACGACGCCAGCCGGCGGGAGACAGCCCGCGCAAATCCGCCAGCGTGGCGTTGGCGGCGATGGACAGGGATAAAATCAGGCCCGTGGCTTTGCGATCATTGGTCAACAAGGCCACGCCGGTCGCGATGGCCTGGCGCGGTGATGCAAAATCTATTTCCTGCCCGTCTAATCGCACCTTGCCAAGCGCGGCTGAACCGCAGCCGCCGAACAGGCCCAGAAACAACTCGCTTGCGCCAGAACCTTGCAGGCCGCCAATGCCTAAAATTTCACCGGCGCGAACTGACAGCGAAATATTCCGGACGGCGGGCTGCTTGGATTTGCCAGCCGGAAAAACGCTGAAATTTTCCACCCGCAGCCGTTCCTCGCCCAAGGGTGGCTGGTGCCGGAGAGATTGTCCGTTCAACTCACGCCCGACCATCCACCGGATCAGTTTTGCCATCGGCAATTCACCGGCCGGCGCGGTGCCGATCCATTGTCCGTCGCGCAGCACGGTGATGCGGTCCGCGATGCGCTCAATTTCTTCCATCTTGTGTGAGATATAAACAATTCCGCACCCTTGCACCTTGAGTGATTGAATGAGGGCGAACAGCCGCCCGACCTCCGGCGCATTCAGCGCGCTGGTGGGTTCATCCATCACGATGACCCTGGCATTCTGGCTCAGCGCCTTCGCAATTTCAATGAGCTGCTGCACCGCGATGGGAAACTGCTCCACCAACTTGCGAACATCAATGTCCAGCCCAAGCCGTTGAATCCAAAGCGCCGCTTCCTGCTGTTGTCGGGCGTCCTGCACCAACCCGCAGCGGGTGAGCTGGCGGCCCAAAAAGAGGTTGTCCGCCACGCTCATGGAGCTGACCAGCGACAACTCCTGGTGAATGACCGCGACGCCGAGCGCTTTGGCTTCCAATGGGGTTTGCGGACGCACGGCTTTTCCGTCAATTTCAATCCGGCCTTCGAAATCCGTATGAACTCCGGCAAGAATTTTTATCAGCGTGCTTTTCCCGGCGCCGTTTTCCCCGGCGAGCACATGGACTTCGCCGCTTCGCACTTCAAACTGGACATTCTGCAAGACCGCCGCGCCGCCAAATCGCTTGGTAATGTGGCTCAAGCAGACCAACGGTGTGAAGTTGCCGCCGGGACTCATAGCTTATTGAGTCGAGTATTGCTGGAGTCTGCCGTCTTTGCAAAGCACAGATTCCGATGAGTTTCGACGCTTTGGTTTCAATTCATTTGGCCCGCAAATGCCGACGGAGTTTTATTTCCCGACCCCGCCAGCCGGTGTCATCCTGCAAGCCCCTGCTTTATTTCGTTCCCCCCAGCACGGCGAGCAGCGCCAGCGCCGCGAGGCCGATCAACAGGTAAAAGATGTATGCCTGCAGCCGCCCGTGCTGCAAGCGGCGCACCGCCGTGGAAACCCGCATCACCACCGCACCGGCGGGTTCGATGACGTGTTCGAGCACCGTTTCCGGCGTGTGTTCGGCAAAGCTGGCGTGCGCGGGGAAGTTTCCCTTGGACAGATGCGCGTGTCGTTGCGGCCGCAATATCCACGCGAACCAGCCGGTGATGATGCCGGCGAACGAGCCGGCGGTGTATTGCATCCGGGCCGTGGGCGCGGCGTAGCCGCAGTCCCAGGTGCTGGCGCGTTCGAGGCCATTGCGCTTCACGCGGTGCCAGAGGCCGATCGCCGCGAGCGTCGCCAGCGCGGCGAGGGCGAGCTGGAACGCGCCAAGCTGGATCATCGGCGCGGACGGGGCGGTGTCCAGCCACACGGGCTGCCAGGCGGCGGCGGCGCTGGCAATCGCGGGCCAGAACAACACCGGCGCGAGGCCGATGGCCGCGCACAAGGCGCCGAGCAGGAGCATCGGCAGGCGCATTTGCCAGCCGCATTCGTGCGCGCGCAGCGCAGCGTCGCTGCGCGGCAGGCCGAGGAAGACCACGCCGCAGACTTTCACGAAGCACGCCAGCGCCAGCGCGCCGGTCAGGCCCAGCAGCACCGCCGCCGCGGCCGCCGCCCAGGAAGCCGCGCCGTGCACGGAGACGGCGTCGAACAAACCGAGAAAAACCAGCCATTCGCTGACGAAGCCGTTGAGCGGCGGCAGGCCGGAGATGGCCATCGCGCCGAGCGTGAACAGCCCCGCCGTCCACGGCATGGCGCGCCAGAGTCCGCCGAGGCGGCTCATTTCGCGCGTGCCGGTGGCGTGCAGGACCGAGCCGGCCCCGAGAAACAAAAGCCCTTTGAACAGGCCGTGATTCCAAACATGCAGCAACGCGCCCGCCAAAGCGAGCTGTCCCCAGACGTCGTGACCGTGGCCGGTCGCGATCATGGCGAAGCCGAGGCCGATGAGAATGATGCCGATGTTTTCGACACTGTGATACGCGAGCAGCCGTTTCAAATCATGTTGTCCCAGCGCGAACGCGACCCCGAGCACCGCGCTGATGACGCCCAGCGCGGCGACCGTCCAGCCGGCGGCCGGCGGCGTCGGCAGCCAGCCGCTGAAACGCACGATGCCGTAGATGCCCATTTTGATGGTCACGCCGGAGAAAACGGCGGAGACATGGCTCGGCGCGTTGGCGTGCGCGGAGGGCAGCCAGATGTGCAGCGGAAACATGCCGGCCTTGAGGCCGAAGCCGACGAGCGCCAGCCAGAACAGCGGGGCGAGTTCGGGCTGGTCGCGCAGCGGCCCGAGTTCCCAGCTGCCGGTGCGCGCGGCGAGCAATGCGAAAAACGCGAAGAGGAACAGCGTGCCGAAGTGCGACGCGGCGAGATACAGCCAGCCGGCGCGGCGCACCTCGCGGTTCTGCCGCTCCAGCGTGATGAGAAAGTAGCCGCAGACGGTGAAGATTTCCCAGGCGATGAGAAAGTGCAGCCCGTTCGCCGACAACAGGACAATTCCCATGCCGAGAAACAGGCCGTTCCACCACGCGCGGCCCGACGGGGCGGAAACGGGATGCTGTTTGTCCGACCAATATTCGCGCGAATACAAACTGCACGCGCCGCCGACCACGGACAGCAAGGCGAGAAAGAACGCGCTGACGCCATCAAGCCGCAGATGGAGTTTTTCGCCGCCGAGGAGGAGCTGCGTCTGCCAGTCCCACGTCGCGCCGGCCGCCAAAATCCAGACGGCGGCGACGAGCGACGCAATTGCGGCGGCGAGCGTGGCCAGCAGCCAGAGGCGCGGCGCGCGAAAAGCCGCCAGCAGCCCGGCCATCATGCCGGCCAGGGCGATCAGAAGAAGAATGCCGGGCGTCATGGTTTATGAGTTTGCGTTGCCGGTGTTGCCGGAAGCTTCGGCGGCGATGAGCGCGGCGTAAATTGCCTCATCCGCCGCGCCTTTAACCACGGGGTCGCGCAGCCCGCCGCGCAACAGCGCGCCGCTGAGCTGGGACAGCAGTTCCAGATGCGCGCGGGGCGAGGGCGCGACGAAAAACAGCAGCCGCGTGACCGGCATGTCGTCCGGCACCGGCTCGCTCAACCGCAGGGCGTCGCGCAGGATCAGGATGGCGAAGGTTCCGGCGTCGCGTCCGAGCGCGACAGGCGTGCGCAAATGCGGCAGCGCCAGTCCGCCGCCGACCGCCGCCCAGGAAACGCCTTCGGGCAGGTGCAGCCGCTGGGCCAGCAGTTGCCGCACGGGCGCGGTCGCGCCGGGCAGTCTGGCCACGATGGTCTCCATTACGTCGCGCACCGTGGCGGCGGGGACGTCGCGCCAGATTCCGCCGGCGCGCAACAGGGGTTCGAGCCGGCGGGCGGCGAGATTGGCCGAACGGCCGGCGGCGAGAAAGCCGGCCTTGGCCGCCAGCCCGCGTGCGGCGGCCCAGTCCACGACCTGGCTGCGGTCGAAGAGCAGGCGGTCGCGGTCTTCAATGGCCGGCAAGCCTTCTTTGCGCACCCAGCTCTCGACGACGCCTTCTTCGACGCCGAACGATTCCGCAAGCTGGATGATGTTCAGATACATGGCTAAAGGGAAACGCTGCCGGCCGTGAGACTGGAAAACAATCCGCCCGCCGAACAGCTTTTCAGCATGTCCACCAGCCGCGGTCGGAATGGAAAAAACCAGTTCATCTTTGCTTGAGATCGGAAAAAATTCCTTGGATGTGATATTGCAGCAGCCGCGGCGGAATTCAATCGAATTCGATTTGCGGAAATTGGCAAAGGCTGCCCCGTTTTCTCCCGCATGGTTTCACGCCCGCGGATGGGCCGCGTCGTAGGCCTTCTTCAGCCGCTCCGTCGTGACGTGCGTGTAAACCTGCGTTGTGATCAGGTGCGCGTGGCCGAGCAGCTCCTGCACGCTGCGCAAATCCGCGCCCGCGTCGAGCAGATGTGTCGCGTAACTGTGCCGCAGTTTGTGCGGCGTCAGACCCGGATCAAGCCCGGCGATCATCAAATACGTTTTCAGCCGGCGCGCAAGCTGCAGCGGCGACAACGGCGCGGCCTTGCGCGTGTCTGTGTGAAACACCGGCTGCACGCCGGCCGGCGGCTCCAGCAGGGCCGCCCAGTAATTTTGAACCGCCTTCAGCGCCGGCCCGCCAACCGGAACGAGCCGCTCCTTTTTCCCCTTGCCGCGAACGCGAACGATCTGTTCGTTGAAATCAATGTCCTCCACGCGCAGGCCGCACAGCTCGCTGATGCGCAGACCGCACGAGTAGATTGTTTCCAGCACCGCGACGTCGCGCCGGCAAACCTCCGCTGAAATCGGACGTCCCGGCCCTTTTTTCTGCTTTTGTGTTTCGAGCAGCCTGGCCGGCGCGGCGAGCAGATCCTTCATTTGCTGAATCGTCAGGAACTTCGGCAGCCGCTTCTCCAGCCTCGGCAGCGAAAGATTTTTGACCGGCATGGCTTCCACGAAACCGTGCCGCATCAGAAATTTGTAAAACGTCCGCAGCGCGGAAAACCGGAGCTGCGTCGCCGCCCGGCTTAAATTGTTCCGTCCAAGAAATCTCACGAAGGCGCGGAAATCGTCGCGCTGAAGTTGTTCCCATGCGGGCGGCGATTTGCGTTCCGCCAGATGCCAGCGCGCAAATTCAATCAAAGCCTGCCGGTAATTCCGCTGCGTGTAAACCGACGCCCCGCGATCCGCCGCCAGATGCGCGAGGAATTTTGCAATCCATCGGTCACGGACTTCCGTTTTTTCGCTGGCGGGTGGCGGATTCAATTTCACGCGCGGCCGGTGAGCCGGAATTTTCCCGACGTCAGCGGCGGCAGTTTTTCCACCAGGTGGACGGCGATTTTATCTTCAAGCTGGAGCAGGTTCTCAATTTTCCCCGTCACCGCTTTCAGTTCTTCCGCGCCCGGAGCTTCACGGTCGGGAATGAACTGCAAATCACAGCCGCCGTTCTCTCTTTGACGAAGCTGGTAGTGCGCAAAGCCGTTCACGCCGGTGAAACACCCGTCAATGTCGAGTGTCGTCACGCGCCGGCCGTCGCGCCGAAGCAGCGTGTCGCGCGCCCGGCCGTGGACCAGATAATTCGTCGTGTAGGGCTGCTCGCGGCGTTCGACCAGGTCGCCGACGCGATAGCGCACCAGCGGCATGATCTCGTTCGTCAGCGTCGTCACCACCAGCCCGCCGATGCCGCCTTCGTCCGGCTCCACCATCTCGTAAAAAGCATTTTCGAGGCTGGCCTTCATTTCGCCGCGCTCGTTTTCCATGAGCAGATGGCCGGTCTCCGTCGAGCCGTAAAGATTGAACACCGGCACGCCGAAGACGCGCTGAAGGATTTTGCGGTGCACGACGCTGACGAATTCGTAGCTGCACAAAATAAATTTCACCGACGGAAATCTGATCCCTTGCCGCTCGCAATCCAGCGCAAACCACGCGCCATGCACCGGGTCCAGATCCAGAAACTGCGGCGACCATTCCAGAATTTCAGCGGCCATGCGGGCGAACTCCGCTGCGGTCAGCAGAAACGGGATGCGCGCCTGGTTCACAAACCGCGTCGTGTCCGCCGTGCGCGCGGACTTGGAGGTGTAATTGGAAAAACAAACCAGCCCGTTGCAGACCGGCGGCACCAGCGTCGCGCGGCGGGCGCGCGGGTGCGCCTCCAGCACTTGCGCGACGAAACGGTTCAGCCGCAGCACGCGCGCCTCCTGCTCGTTCCACCAGCCGCGGGCGAACAGCACCGCCGTCCGCTCGTCCGAGCTGCCGGAGGTGTGTTCCAGTTCAACCGATTTGTTTTCCAGCAGCGCGTCAAGGTTCTGCCCGGCGCGCAGAAAATTGTCCGGAAAATTTTCGCGCAGCTCACGCTTGCCGATCAACGGCAGGCGCAGAAAATCGTTCCGGCGCGCGGCGCGGTAAAGGGGCAGTTCCCGCCAGCGCGGCAGAAATTCCTCCACGCGCGCCAGTTGCCCGGCCTCGCGCATGAGTTCAGGGGTGGCCAGCATCGTTCAATACCAATGCACCAAGTTTGAAATTTTTCCAGCCTTTTATTCGGCCGCGCCGGTCACAGGAAATCCAGCAGCAGGCGCAAAAACTCCCCCGGCTGGTCGGCATGAACCCAGTGGCTGGCCTCGGCAATCGTCTGAATCTGCGCCTGCGGAAACAATTCGCGGATCAGCGGCTCGTCCCCGGCCTGGATGTATTTCGATCTGCCGCCGCGGATGAACAGCGCCGGTTTCGTGAACGGCGCGAAAGTGGAGACCGGCTCGCCGAGCTTTGGATAGTTTTCCGACAGGCCGCGCAGGTTGATTTTCCAAATCCATCCGCCGGCCGCGTTTCGCCCCAGATTTTTCAGCAGGAACCGGCGCAGAACCAGATTGGGGATTTCCGGCGCGAGCGCGTCCTCGATTTGCTGGCGGGTCTGAAACCTCGGCAGATCCAGCGCCAGCAGCGCGGCGAAAATTTTGCCATGCGCGGGCGCGTAGGCGCGCGGAGCCATGTCGGCCACAACGAGTTTTTCCACCCGCTGCGGAAACTGCAGCGCCAGTTGCATCGCCGTCTTGCCGCCCATCGAATGACCGATGACCATCGCCGTTTCCAGTCCGCGCGCCGCCATGAACTTAGCCACGTCGGCGGCCATGAGCGGATAATTCATTTCCGCGCTGTGCGGCGACTGTCCGTGGTTGCGCTGGTCCAGGGCGAACACCTGGAAATTTTCCGCCAGCTTCAACGCGATGTGATGCCAGTTGTCCGACGCGCCGAACAGGCCGTGCAGCAAAACGACCGTCCTGCCCTGCCCGGATTCTTTGAAATGAAGCTGCATCTTTGCCAGTTGTCGCGCGCAGCTCTCAAAAGTCAGCGGGACAAAACCGTTGTTTTCCTTCGCCGTCTTCGCGGGCGGCGCGCGAAATTATTTTCATTCGTCACGCGGCGGAAAATCAAAGGTGATCTTGCCTTTCGCGTCCATCACCAGGAACGCCGGGAACGGCTTGCCCGCCTTGGAGATGAATTTGTCCAGCACATCGCTCTTTTTCGTGGCGAGAATTTTCTGCGCCTGCGCCGGGTCAACCGGCTGCTCCAGAATGATTTTGCTGATCTTGAATTTGCACGGCTTGGTTTCCGACTGCGACTTTTCGCAGAGGTAGCCGGCCTCGGTGTCAAAAACTTTTCCGCCGCATTTCGGGCATTTGCCGACGACGGCCCTGCCGGCGAAGTCAATCTTCGGCGGCGGCGCGGACGACCTGGTTTTGCCTTTCTTCTCGCGCGGCGCAAATTCAAAGGACACCTTGCCGTCTTTGCAGGCGAGGAACGCCTCGAACTTGCGGTTGGTTTTTTTGGAGATGAAACCTTTGAGCAAATCCGTCTTGCCGGTGGCCAGCAGCTTTTTCACCTGCTCCGGCGAAATCTCCTGCTGCAAAATGATCTTGCCGGTGCGGAAGTCGCACGACTTCGCCGCGCCCGCCTGTTTTTCGCAGACGTAATTCATCCCGCCGTCAAAAACATTGGCGCCGCATTTCGGACATTTGCCGAGCGGTTCCTTGCCGGTGAAATCCACCGGTGCGGCGGCCGCGCCGTCCTTGCCTTCGCCGTTGCCGAAATCAAACTCCACCTTGAATTCGGCGTTCAGCTTCAGCACGGCGGCGAACGGGAATCCCTGCTTGCTGCGGAAGCCTTGCAGCGGGCCGATCACTTTTTCGGTGATGATTTTCTCGACTTCCTCCGGCTCGAACATCCGGCTGCACAGGGTTTTCCAGAACGCAAAATCGCATTTCTCGCATTGGAACTGTTTGTATTGCTCGTGAATCTCGCCGCCGCATTTCGGACACGGCACTTTCAGCACGCCAAAATCGCCGGGAATCGTGTCGTGCTCGAACTGCTTCGCGCGGTCCACGATGCGCCGCGTCATGTCCGCGATGCCCGCCATGAATTCCGTGCGGCTGATTTGCTTGCGCTGGATCTGCTTGAGCTGAAATTCCCAGTCGCCCGTCAGTTCCGGCTTCGTTAATTCAGGAATGCCCAGGCCGTTCAGCAGCTCCATCAGCGAAAACGCCTTGGACGTCGCCTGCAGCTCGCGGCCGTTGCGAAGCAGGTAGCCTTCGTAAATCAGCCCCTCGATGATCGCCGCGCGGGTCGCCGGCGTGCCAAGGCCCTTCTCGTTCATCGCCTCGCGCAATTCGTCGTCGTCCACCAGCTTGCCCGCGCCTTCCATCGCCGAGAGCAGCGTCGCCTCCGAATACCGCGCCGGCGGCTTCGTCACGTTGTCCTTCACTTCAACCGCGCTCGTCTTCACCGTTTCATCCGGCTTCACCGGCGCGAGGCTCGGCGTTTCGTCGGAATCCGACTCCTTGCCATAAACCGCCAGCCAGCCGGGCGAGACCAGCACTTTGCCCGCGCTCTTGAACGGCTCGCCCTCGACGCGCGTGATGCGGTTCGTTTCCAGAAATTCCGCCGCCGGATAAAAAATGGCGAGGAACCGTTTCGTCACGAGGTCGTAAAGTTTCTGTTCCGGCTCGGACAAATGTTTTGGCGCGAGCGAGGTCGGAATGATGGCGAAGTGATCGGAAATTTTCGCGTTGTTAAAAATGCGCTTGTTCGGATGCACCCAGCCGTTCTGCAAAATCTGGCCGGCGAACGATTTGTAATTTGTGCCGCCCAGCATTTCCAAAGTGTTTTTCACCGTGCCGATGTAATCCTCCGGCAACGCGCGCGAATCCGTTCGCGGATACGTCAAAATTTTATGCCGCTCGTAAAGCGCCTGCGCCAGGCCGAGCGTATTCTTCGCGCTGAAACCGAAACGCGAGTTGGCGTCGCGCTGCAGGCTCGTCAAATCGTAAAGCAGCGGCGACATCGAGGTCGTCGGCTTGCTTTCTTCCGTGACGACGCCCGGCTTGCCGAGACATTTCGTCTTGATGGCTTCCGCCGTCACCTTGTCCCAGATGCGCTCGGCTTTTGCCTGCTCGTCATCCGAACGCGAAAATTTTTCATCGAACCAGCGGCCGGTGTAATTGCCCGCCGCGCAGTCAAACGTGCCGATCACTTCCCAAAAATCGCGCGGCTTGAATGCGCGGATCTTCGCCTCGCGCTCGACGACAATCGCCAGCGTCGGCGTCTGCACGCGGCCGACCGTCGTCTTGAAAAAGCCGCCGAGCTTGGAATTGAACGCCGTCATCGCGCGCGTGCCGTTGATGCCCACCAGCCAGTCGGCCTCGCTGCGGCTCATCGCGGCGTCGGAAAGCGGCTGCATGGATTCATCGCTGCGCAACGCCGTAAAACCTTCGCGGATGGACGCGGGCGTCATGGACTGCAGCCACAGCCGTTTGATCGGCTGCTTCGCCTTCGTGTGGCGGACGATGTTGCGGAAGATCAGTTCGCCCTCACGCCCGGCGTCGCAGGCGTTGATGAGTTCGGTCACGTCGTCGCGCTTGATGAGTTTTTTGAGCACGCGCAGGCGGGCTTCGCTTTTCTCAATCGGTTCGAGATCGAAGTGCGGCGGGATGACCGGCAGGTTTTTGAAGGCCCATTTGCCCTTCGCGGCCTCCACGCCCGGCGGCGGCACGATGGTGAGCAAATGGCCGACGGCCGACGAGATGACGTAGTCGTCGTTCTCGAAGTAGTCGTCGTGTTTCTGGAACTTTCCGAGCGCCTTGCTGATGTCGCTGGCGACGGACGGTTTTTCTGCAATGATGAGGGCTTTGCCCATAACGCGGTCATTCTTTAAGCCGCGCGAGGCCGGTTGCGCAACTTAAATTTTTTCCCGGCAGCAGATTTTCCACTGCGGTTGGACATGGTTTCCGGCTTCAAAAACGCCTTGAAACCGGGGCAGTTGGCCAGCATCGGATACTCCTTTTCTATTTGCTCCAGGGGCAGTTTGCCCCGCAGAAAATCCATCCAGCGATTTGGAAAATCGCGGCATTGTTGCGGCTTCACGGCCTGCACGGCGCAATTTTCGCCGTCCAGAAAAATGCACGCGCCGTCCGGTTTTTCCTGCAAGGCCAGGCCGCGGCGGTCCTGGCGCAGGCGGGTGAATTGCTGGATGAAACCAGATTCGCCCAGGCCTTTGAACGCGGCGAGCCGGGTGATTTCCCCCTCCGTCAAACGCACCTGGCCCGGCCAGCGGCAGCAGGCCGTGCAGCGTTGACATTCCAGGACAATCGGCACGCCGCAAGCATACTTCAACTGGTGATGCGCGCCAAGCCCGCCACGCCGGGGCGGGCGCAGACGCCGCGAGTCGGGACAACTCGCGCTCCGGGGCCGGATTTTAACCACGAAACACACCAAGCACACGAAAGGAAATTGGCCGCCAAGCCCGCAGGGCTGACATCGTTGTAGCTTGCGCCAACAAACTGAATCAAGCTCCGATAGGAGCGA
>Ga0181520_10001185_pt1 | contig 54141 bp, 41 predicted proteins | sample PEATcosm2014_Bin_29_FD_132451 | JGI IMG/M metagenome (GOLD analysis project Ga0181520, IMG submission 132451) | Peatland microbial communities from MTU Mesocosm Facility, Houghton, MI, USA - PEATcosm2014_Bin02_30_metaG | ecosystem: Environmental > Terrestrial > Soil > Wetlands > Peat | place... | reverse complement strand
TGGTCCTGACGCTGACCATGGCGCTGGCGCAGGCGTTGCCGGGGTTTGCGGCGGGCGTCGCCGCGCTGCTCGCCCGCGACGAGTTTTTCAGCAGCCGCGCGCTCGCCGGCTACGAACGCTGGCTGCCGGACAGCGTGCTGGCCGTGCTGACGCCGATCGCCAAAACGCTCTATTGGCTGTGCCCGCCGACTTCGGCTTTTTTCCTCAGCTACCGCGATTTCGTCCGCGCCGACGCCGGGTGGACGCTTTATCTGCTGATGATCCCCTACTCGCTGTTCTACGCCGTCGCTGCCTGCCTCGCGGCGTCGTGGTTGCTCAGCCGCCAGGAGTTGTGAACAAGAATCGGCTGGGCAGCCTGGGAATTATGGGAATCATGGGAGGCCTGGGATGCTGGAAGCCGCATGAGCCAATAGAGACTCTCGACAAATTACGCCCCCGCCGACCACCGATAGCGGCGAACTTAAAGTTCTTGCGAACGCAAACCGGAATGCAGAATTCCGAGAAAATCGATAGACTCCATAACTCCCAGAATTCCCAGATCTCCCAAAATTCCCGGGACTCTCACGACCGCCGACCGGCGCCGATTCGTTTGACAAGCGCGCGGGCAGAGACCTATCGTGCGGCGAGCGGCCTCTGGGGACGAGGCGAGGAATGACGAGCGAAAAGAAGGACGAAGCGGCATCCGGCGACGTGCGGCAGGCGAGTCGGCGGGCATTTTTGCACGATGGCGCCGCCGCCCTGGCGGGCGCGTTTTTGTTCGGCGGACGGGCCTGGGCGGCGGTGTTCGAAGTCGGCCATGCCGCGGCGGCGCCGCCGGCGGCGGGGATCGGCCGTCGCGCCGAGGTTCCGTCGGCGATTGCGCAGCGGTTTCTCAACGAACGGTACGAGTTCGACGTGACGTTTTTGGGCGCCAAGACGGCGACGGGCATCATGACCTTCGCCAAAACCGACCGCAACGAGTACACGGCGTCGCTGGAAGCGTCGACGTCGGACCTCGTGGGCGCCCTCACGTCGCTGCGCAAGGTGGCGATGACGTCGATCATGAACGTGTATAGAAACGGCGAACGCGAGCGGTTCGTTTCACGAATGTTTGTTCGCAAGACCATCAAGAGCGACAGCGCGCGGGAGACCCGCAACGAATTCGACTACCAACGCCGCCGCTGGTCGTTTTCGTATTATACGAACGGCGTCAAGACCAGCGGCCCGCGCGTCCGTCGCATTCCGCCCGACGTTTACTACGACGATTTCGTCGCCTTGCTGTATAACTTCCGGGCCCAGGTTTACGCCCCGGTGGCGCACGGCCTGCAATTGACGCTGAATACGCTGCCGTGGGACCGGACGGTGAAGATCGACGGCAAGAAGGTCAACAAGAGCGCCTCGACGATCGGCGTCGAAGTGCCGGGAAATGAACGCCTCGGCGACGACGACCGCAAATGGCTGGCGAAGCTCGGCGCCGAGTACCTGATCGTCGTCAACTTGGACAAAGACGTTTACGGCATTCCCAGCGGCCAGGCCAAATTCGCCGGCGACATCGCGCTCGTGCCGGAAGGCGCCTGGGTGGAAAACGCTATGCTGTTCGGAGACGTGCGGGTCTGCCGCCGCAAGTGACCCTCCTGGCGCGCCGCTGCGCTCTCCGCGGTGAAAATACTCTTTCTTCGCGAAGCAAGAAGCTCTCGTAAATTGCTTCGCTAAATATCCGTCGTTGCGGTGACGATTCCGCTTAGCGGTGAATGAGCCGCAGTGGATTGACGCCGAAACCGTAACGCAGGATCACAAACAACACCAGGACGACGCCGATTGCCGTCGCGGCGCCGATCAGCAGTTTCAGACGCCTGGATTTCCGCACCTCGTCGGCCTCTATCAGGAACCGCGGGATCGTCGCCAACACCGGCTGCCCGGCGAACGCCGCGAGGTCTTCGTCGTCGCGGAAGCTGTGATCCAGGTGTTCGGCGATGAAAATGGCGATGATGCCGATCATCAGCCCGATGGTCGCCGCCAGGCCGATGAGGCGCGGGCGGTTGGGCCGGAACGGCCTTTCCGGGAACCGCGCGGCGTCAATGATTTTGAACTGGCGGCCCTTTTGCTGGCCTTCCAGCGCTTCGGCCTGTTTCGCCTCCATGTATTTCTTCTGCAAATCCTGATAGCCGTCGCGCATCTTTTGCAGGTCGCGGGCCAGCCCCGACATTTCCTGCTCGACTTCCGGCGCCATCGCCACTTTCGCGGAAATCGAGCCGATTTGCCCCAGCGCGGCTCCGCGTTGCTTTTGCAGCGAGTTGATTTCCATCGTCGTCTGTTGCAGCCGCTCGAACACCGGCCGCGTGATGGCGTTGACGCGGTATTGATGGCCGCCGACTGATTGATCGGTGCCGATTTCCGCCTTAAGGCGCGAAATCTTCGCCTGCAGGTCCTTGACGTCCGGGTGCTCGGGCGTGAGCGTTTGTTGGAGTTGCGTAAGCTGAGCTTCCAGCTGCTCCAACTGGTCCTTTTCGGTGACCATTTGGCCGCCGCCCGCCGTCACCATCGAGCCCTGCAACTGCGCCATGCTGGTTTCCAGGGCGACCTTGCGGTCCTGGGCCTTGGCGAGCTGCTCGCCGAGATTGTCGGCCTCCGCCTGCAAGCGATCGAGCGACCGCTGGTTCGCTTCCATCTGCTCAGGCAGCACACCGATGTGTTTGCGCTTGAAGTCGGCGACCCGTTGCTCCTGTTCGTCGAGTTTGCCCTTTAACTCGGCCATCTGCTGCGACAGGAACTCGGCGGTCGCTTTGGCGGATTTTTGCCGGTCGCCCACCGTTTCGCCAATGAAACTTTGAGCGAGGCGGTTGGCGACGTTCTGCACGGTCAGCGGATCGCTGCCCATGAAGGAAATCTCGAACAACTCTTTGCCGTGCAACTCGACGTTGATATTGGCGCGCATCCGGGCTACCCGCGCTTCCGTCGCGCCGTTGGCCATCTCGGGGTACAATTCGTAGGACTGGATGACGTTCATCAGCAAAGTTTGCGAAAGAATCTGCTCGCGGACCGTCTTGACCCGGTCTTCGATCGAGTCGGTGACGGTTGTCGGCACCAGCGTTCCGGGCACCTCGCCGCTGCTGACCAGGACGGTGGTGCTGGCGCGGTAAATGTTTTTTATGAAGCGGCTGCCGATGGCGGTGGCGACGGTCACCGTGACCAGCGGAATGAGCAGCAGCCAGATCCGATAACGGACGATGGCGACATAGTCTTCCATGGCAAACTGCTTCACTGGCTTGGCGGTCGGGGCGGCTTGGCTGATGGTCTCGTTCAACTTTGTCTCTCAGCGGTTGGGGTTGCGAGGAGCGGCGGGACCCGAGCGCCGATCGGGGCCGAGCAGCTCAAGCCCCTCGACCGGCGCCGCATGGCCGGCCGCGTCAACGCCGTGCGTCTCGACGATGCCGACGGCGTTCGGATCGACGGGCTGCTCCGCGTTCACCGGCGAAAAGGTCACTCGGGCAATGCGCCGCAACGTATGGTTTTCCGCCGTCTGCGGCGGACGGCCGCCGGCGGCGCTCAGCATGACCGACATTTCGCCGTCGCCTGGCTGTAGGAAGGTGCGCCAGCCGCCGGTCGGTTCCGCGGGCGACACGCGCGGGACGGCCAACGAGCGCTTGTCCCAGGCGAGCTTGACCACGATCTGCGTCAGTTCCTGGTCGCGGTCGGTGGCGAGCCAAAAGTCCAGATCGTTCGAATTCGGCGTGGTTTTCGCCGGCCACGCGGCGTTGCTGGAACGGATCGGCGGTTCGAAATGCCAAATCATCGCCAAGCACGCAACGCCCGCAACGACTACAAGCACGTGGGGCAGGAATTTTCTTACTGCCTCATTCACAACTGCTCGCTCCTTAAACAAAGCCCCCGACATTTTTTGAAGGATACTCATTGACGCGGTGCATCGCAAGAATTAAAGAGTCATCATAGTTGGTTTTTTCGAGCCGGTCCAAGCGGTAGGCGCTTGCGAAATGTCGGGGCGACGCCATCGTCGGCGCTCGGTGGCGGGCCCAAGCTCGGTTTCGGACAAAGTATTTTCGTGATCGACCGAAAATCGCGGGCGGCAAGATAGGTTTGCGAAAAAACAAAGAAATTTGCTTTTTCGCAACGAAAAATCGCTTAAACTCGAAAAAAACTGTTGCGGAGGGTGCGAAAATGGCAGATACTAAGATTCTTCGCAGACCCACAGGTAACGGGTCGCAATTTCAAAAAGGAGAATTTTCGATGGGCCAGGTCATTCGTTCATTTGAGAACTTCGGTGCTGCCGTGTTCACGCGCGACAAGATGGCGCAGTATCTCAGCAAGGAAGCTTGTAAGAGCATCTGCAACGTAATCGAACAAAAAGAACGCTTGACTCCGGACCTGGCCGACCAAGTCGCGCACGCCATGAAAGAATGGGCTCTGGATAATAACGCCACGCACTTCACGCATTGGTTTCAGCCGATGCGCGGTCCGACCGCGGAAAAACACGACGCCTTCCTGACGCTGGACGACGGCGAGGCCATGGAGCGCTTTTCGGGCTCGCAACTCGCGCAGAGCGAACCCGACGCCTCTTCCTTCCCGAGCGGCGGCATGCGCAGCACGTTCGAGGCCCGCGGCTACACGGCGTGGGACGCGACCTCGCCGGTTTTCCTCGCGCAAGGCGACAAACGGCGCACGCTCGTCATCCCCTCGGTGTATTTGTCGTACACTGGCGAAGTGTTGGATCTCAAGACGCAGGTCTTGCGGTCGAACGCCGCCGTGGAAGACATCGCCCTGAAGATGTTGAAACGGTTCGGCAACCGCACCGCCAAGGGCGTCAAAGTGACAGTAGGGCCCGAGCAGGAATACTTCCTGATCGCGAAAGATTATCTGGACAAGCGGTTGGACCTGTTGCTGACCGGCCGTACGCTGCTCGGCGCGGCGTCGGCGAAGCACCAGCAATTTGAAGACCATTACTTCGGCGCGATTCGCCCCAACGTCATCGGCTTCATGGAAGACGTGGACGAAACCCTGGCCGAGCGCGGCATCGCTTTCAAGACCCGGCACAACGAGGTCGCGCCGCACCAATACGAATTGGCGCCGACGTTCGTCGAGAGCAATCTGGCGGTCGATCACAACTTGCAGGTGATGGACGTCATGCAGCGCGTCGCCGAAAAACACGGCCTCACCGTGCTGTTCGCCGACAAGCCGTTCGCCGGCATCAACGGCAGCGGCAAGCACTTGAATTGGTCGTTGCAGGACAGCACCGGCGCGAACCTCTTCGAGCCCGGCGAGGCGCCCAAACGCAACATCCAGTTTCTGACGTTCTTGTCGGCGATGCTCATCGGCGTCAACAAGTTCAGCGGCCTGCTGCGCGCGTCGGTCGCCGACGCGGGCAACGATCACCGTCTGGGCGCGAACGAAGCCCCGCCGGCGATCATGTCCGTCTACATCGGCGGTTACCTTGACGCGCTGCTAAACGCCATCGAAGAACAGAAGGACATCGCGGACCTCGAAAAGGGCACGCTCGACATCAACGTGAAGCACATGCCCGGCGTGAAACTGGACAGCACCGACCGCAACCGCACCTCGCCCGTGGCCTTCACCGGCAACAAGTTCGAATTTCGCGCCGTCGGCAGCGATCAGAACATCGGCGAGGCGTTGACCGTCCTCAACCTCATCATGGCGTACGGCTTGCAGGCCATGCTCGACAAGATCGATAAATTCGCGAAGGACGCGCCCTCGGTCAAAGAGGCCGCGCTCGCGGCCGTGAACGAGGCGTTGCGCGAGACCAAACGCGTCCGGTTCGACGGCAACAACTACGACCCCGCGTGGCATGCCGAAGCCGAACGCCGCGGTCTGCCGAACGCGAAGAACACGCCGGAAGCTCTGTACACGTATTTGCAAAAAGACGTGGTCGACCTGTACGAACACGCCGGCGTGCTCAAGCACAAGGAAATCGACGCAAAAGTCGAAGTGCGGCGCGAGGCCTATAAGAAGGTCAAGATCCTCGAACTCGACGTGCTGCAGGAAATCTGCCGCACCGCGGTGCTGCCGGCCCTGGCCGAGCAGATTCGGCGCTACAGCGACACCGAAAAATCGATGCCCGCCGGCCGCGGCAAGGGCGTCATGCAGACCAAGGTAAACCTGCTGTCCGATCTCCTGTGGCGGCTCGACGAGGGCGTGCGCAAGGCCGGCAAAGCGGCGGAAGACGCCGAAGCGAATCCGTCGTTGGAAGAATCGGTCAAATATCTCGGCGACGTGGGCGCGGCGGCGTTGGCCGACCTCCGGACCGTGTGCGACGAGGTAGAGCGTGAAGTCGACGACGATTTGTGGCCGTTGCCGAAATACTGGGAAATGCTGCACCTTCACTAGACCATCGCTCCTGTGCTACAAAGCGCTCTGCCCCGCGAGGGGCAGGGCGTTTTTTTTTTCGCCTTGACGCAGGAGGATCGAACGTGCCGCATCACCCGACCAACATGATGGATCGCGTCCGCGAAGACGAACGCATTGCGAACGTGCTCGGCCAAATCAAACACAAGCTGCTGGTGATGAGCGGCAAGGGCGGGGTCGGCAAATCGACCGTCGCCGTGAATCTCGCCGTGGCCTTCGCCCAGGCCGGGCGCACCGTCGGCCTGCTCGACGTCGATTTGCACGGGCCGACGGCGCCGCTGCTGCTCGGCCTGACCGGCCGCCAGCCGGCCATCGACGGCGACACGGTGCTGCCGATCGAGTACTCGCCGAACCTGAAAATGTTGTCGATGGGCAACTTGCTCGACGCGGACAACGCCGCGGTCATCTGGCGCGGCCCGATGAAGATTTCGGCGATTCGGCAATTGCTTGGCGAAGTCAAATGGGGTCCGCTCGACCTGCTGGTCATCGATTCGCCGCCGGGCACGGGCGACGAACCGCTGACCATCGCGCAGACCATCCCCGGCGCGACGGCGCTGATCGTGACGACGCCGCAGGAGGTCAGCCTGGCCGACGTGCGGCGGTCCATTCAGTTTTGCCGCTCCGTCGGCATGCCGATCCTCGGCCTCGTGGAAAACATGGCCGGCTACATTTGCCCAAAGTGCGGCCACGCGGAACCGCTGTTCGGCGTGGGCGGCGGCGGCCGCACGGCAAAGCAGTTCGGTCTGACGCTGCTCGGCAGCGTGCCGGTCGACCCCAGCATCATGCGCGGCGGCGACGCCGGCCGGCCCTACGCCGGCGCATCGGGCGGATCGCCGGCCGAAAAAGCATTTGCGGTGTTGGTGGACGCCGTGCAACGGGCGCTGGAGCAGACGAGCGGCGCGCACGGGTAGAGCCTTCGCGATCGCCGCTGGGCGACAGAACCGGATCCGAGGCAGATGAAGCGGGGCAAACATTTTTCCTTCGGCGGGCCGCTCCTGGTCAAAACGATCGTCGTCCTCGCGGCGACGACGCTCGCCTTGGGCGTCGGCGAGGTCTGGTTGCGGCGCTCGCGGCGGTATGAACTTTGGATGAACCACGAGATGACGCAGGCGACTTCCGGGTTCGCGTATCCCGCCGCCAACTCGCGCGTCTTCCGCAATCATCCGGACAAAGCGACGCGGCATCGCGTCAACCACAACTACTTTTCGATGCGCCAGAACCGCGCCGTCTCGCCGGCCAAAGCCCCGGGCGTGGTGCGCATCGGGATTTTCGGCGATTCGTTCGCGGAAAATATCGATATGGCCTTGCCGTATTCTTTTCCCGAGCCGCTCGACTATTTGTTCGCCGGCCTGGGCGCTTTCGAGGTGTTGAACTTCGGTTGCTACAGTTGGGGGCCCGATCAGGAATATATGCGCTATTTGTTGCAGGGCCGCGAGTTCGACTTGGATGTCGTCGTTTACCTTTTTTACGACAACGATGTCGCCGACATCTGCCGCCACCGTTGGTTCGACGTCGACGCCGCCGGCGCGCCGGCGCCGCCGAGCCTGGCGCCGCAGCCGATCTGCCGGACCGGCCTCACGTGCCTGGTTCGCGATATCCGCGACCGCTGGGCGATGCGCGGCTGGACCCCGGCCGCCGATTTCTGGGCGGATCCGCCGGCACTGGGCGGCGGCGCCGCCGGCCGCCCGGCGCCCAGCGAGTGGATGCGGCCGAATTATTACGAAGAACGATCCTGCATGCGTTTTGCGCGGCCCATCTTCGCCCGGATCATGCGGGCCTGGAGCCGCGATGTCGCCGGCCGCCGCGGCCGTTTTCTGGCCGCGCTGACCCCAGAATGCGCGGCGCCGCTGGGGGAAATTCCCGGTCGTCGCGGCGTCCTGGCGTTCTTTCAGAACGAAAAGACGCCTGTCGTCGACCTAACGGACGCTTTCAAGAAATATCAGGATGCCACTGGGCATCCGCTGCGATTCCAAAACGACCACCACTGGAATGAGGAGGGTTGCAAACTCGCCGCCGTGGAGTTGTTCCGCTTTCTCGTCGACAATCTGGGCCTGACGTGGCCGGGCGACGAATATGTCGCGCAGCGGCTGGCCGACTACTACGGGGCGTTTCCGGAAACGCCCGTCGGCCCGGCGTTGCTGGCGGCGGGCCGGCGGCCTTCACTGCAACTCGTTGAGGAAATTCGCCGCAGACATTTAGGGAAAGACGCCGGACAGCCGCTCGAGGAAAGCGCGACGAAAGAAAGATAGTTCGTCGCAATCGACTCGCGCCGTTTTACAATTTTCCGCGCAACGGCAGGCTGCGCAGCGCCTTGGCCATCGCCGAGGCCACGCGGTCGCCGGTCAGGGCGCGCATCACTCCGCCGAAGGCCTCTTTGATTTCGCGGTTGTACGGATACCACCACGGCTTTTTCATGCGCGCGAGGCGATCGAACGAGACGTGAATCGTGCGGACCATCTCCAATAGTCCTTCTTTGCCGTGCGTCTTGCCCGTGCCGGAATCCTTGAAGCCGCCCCAGGGCGTTTCCGCCAAGGCGTAAGAATACAGGCTGTCGTTGACCGTGATCGTGCCGGCGGTCAGTTGGCCGGCGACCTGCCGCGCCTTCTTCGGGTCGCGCGTCCAAACGCTGGCCGAGAGCGCGAAAGGCGAATCGTTGGCAAGTCGGATGGCCTCATCGACGCCGTCGAACGGCATGATCGGCAACACGGGGCCGAAGTTTTCCTCGCGCATGATCGCCATTGTGTGATCGACATTGGTGAGAATCGTCGGCGCGTAGAAATCGCCGCAACAATCCTCAAGGATCTGGCCGCCGGTTTCCAACTTCGCGCCCGCGGCGACCGCGTCTTTGACTTGCCGGTCGATGAGATCGAGCTGGCTGGCGCTGGTGATGGCGCCCATGTCGACGTCGTAATCGCGGTCCGCGCCGACCCGCAGCGTTTCGGCCTTCGACGTGATGATCCGCACAAAATCGTTGTAGAGCGGCCGCTCGACGTAGCACCGCTCGATGCCCGCGCAGGTCTGGCCGGCGTTGGCCATCGCGCCCCACAGGATGCCGCTGGCGGCCGCCTCGAGGTCGGCGTCGGCCAGCACGATCGCCGGATCTTTTCCGCCCAATTCCAACGTGATCGGCAACAGCTTGTCGGCCGCGAGCCGCGCCAGATGCCGGCCGATCGGCACGCTGCCCGTAAAGATCAGGCGATCGACCGGCTCTTCGATGAGCGCCTCGCCCAATTTCCCCGCGCCCTGCACGACGCTGACGACGTTCGGCGGCAGGCCGGTCGACTCCCACACGGCGCGGATTTTCTCGCCGATCAGGGCCGTCGAACTGCTTGGCTTGAGCACGACCACGTTGCCCGCGATCAGCGCCATCGCAATCTGCGTCATGGGAATGCCGAACGGGTAGTTCCATGGCGCGATAATGCCGACGACGCCCCACGGCGCGTGCCGCAGATAACTCGACTTGCCGAACAGGTTCCAGAGCGGCATTGAAATTTTGCGCTCGGCCAAAATCTGTTCGGCGTTTTTGGCGAAATAGCGATTGTGATATATCGCCGGCAACATGTCGGTGATATTGGCCTCGACACGCGGCTTGCCGTTTTCCTTCGAAATGATTTCCGCGATGGCCTCGTAGTTCTCCATGATGTAGTCGTTGGCGCGCTTCAAGTATTGGGCCCGTTCCTCAATCGAGGTTTCCGCCCACTTCTTCGCCGCGATGCGGGCGCGGCGGACGGCGGCCTTCGCTTCCTCGGGCGTCGTCACGGGAACCGACCCAATGGTTTCGCCGGTCGCCGGGCTGAACGACTGAATCGTCTGGGGCGTCGCCGCGGCGCGAACTCGGCGCGATTTCGGCATCCGGGACGGAATTCTGCTCGTCGGCTGGTCGGGGGCGGCATGGGTCCACATTATTGAACTCCCTTCATAAACGCCGAAGTTTTCCGAGTCTCAAATCCTACAGCTGAAGCATAAGCATCGGTGCCAAAGTGGTCAACGAATTTGAGATTAAAACTCATTATGGCGGCCCGCAAGTCCGAGGTCGCGGACAAACGGTGACGAACGGCCCGCGGCCGAAAAAGGTGCGGCCGAAAAAGGTGCGGCCGAAAAAGGTGCCAGCCGCCTCGGAAAGGTTTCGGCTATGGGGCGTCAGTGGCCACGGTCTCGAAAAACGAAAATGGCGCAACGCGGCAATGGCACTCGGCCATGGTCCCGAAACCGGCACATTCGGACATTTTTTCGCAACAATTCGATCTTCGCGCGCCTCGAAAAGTGTTCGATGGTGTTCGAAAATCGAACACGCGTGTTCGGAAATCGAACACGAGCGTTTTTTCACGAAATGTAAGTGCTTGATATTACGTGAACGGGCTGTTGGCACAGAACTTGCGCTTAAGAGCAATTATGGCGCGACGACTTCGATACCTGCCGAAACCCTACACCTTGGTCGAGGTGACCTGCCGAACTTTGCAAGGTCGCTTGCTGCTCACGCCGCGTCGCCGGCTCAATGATCTCGCGCTCGGCGTCATCGGCCGCGCGCTGACGCTTTACGACGTTCGCCTCCATTTGATCGTCATCATGTCGAACCACGTGCACATGATTCTGGCGCCGCGCGACACAAAAGCGCTCGCCGAGTTCATGAATTACGTCGACGGCAATCTGGCGCGCGAGGCCGGCCGGCTGTACGGATGGCACGAGAAATTCTGGGGCAAGCGGTATGCCGACGTCGCGATCATCGACGACGCGTCCCTTCTGGATCGCGTACACTACCTGCTCAGCCACGGTTGCAAGGAGAACCTGGTCGAGCGGCCCGGCGATTGGCCGGGCGTCAATTGCGTCAAGGCGCTGACCAAGGGCGAGAAGCTGGTCGGAACCTGGGTCGATCGCACGCGGATGGGGGAGGCGGCACGGTCCGGCAAGTCGCGGAAAGAGTCCGATTATTCAACCCGTTACGAGGTTCCGCTGACGCCGCTGCCATGCTTCGCCGAGTTGACGGCGGGGCAACGGGCCGCGAAATGGCGGGAGATGGTCGACGCCATCGAAATCGAAACGCGCGAGCGACTGGCGAATGAAAATCGGAGGGTTTTGGGCGCGACGGCGGTGCTCCGGCAAGATCCGCATTCGCGCCCGAATGATTTGAAGAAGCGACCGCAGCCGCTGTGCCACGCCGCGACCAAAGAGGCCAGATTGGACCACCGCGGCGCGTACAACATGTTCGTCGCCGCGTATCGCGTTGCCCGCGACCTGTTCTGGCAACAGCCGCCTGCAGCCATTTACCAGTTCCCGCCCGGTTGCTACGTGCCGCCATTCGTTCCGTTGCCGCCCGCGCCTGATTAGGCGCATCGTAAGCGCCGGCCGAATCTTCTGAAACACCTGCTACAGCGGCGAAAAACTATCCGCCGCAGAAATCGCACGTCAATTATCGTGCCTGAATCTGCATTTCTGTTCATCTGGAGCCCGAAATTTCACGAAGCACCGGATTCGCAACGGCAATCAGCGGCCAATGACTCCTGACGATGGCACGTGCCGCGACGGTCGTTGCCGCCCGCCGCAGCGGTGGCTGGCACCACTTTATGGCACCACTTTGTCGACGTGGCTGGAGGTGGCTGGAGGAGGCTGGCGCGACTTCACCGGCACCACTTCATCGACCATCGCGGCGCGCGTGAAATGTTCGTCGAGGCCTATCGCGTGGCGCGGGACCCGCCGCGGACGTGGCTAGCACCACTGCCCAGCACCGCCGCCCATTGCCCGCTGACCCGCGCGGTGGCGGAATTTTTTTCTTTTGCTACACTACCGCCGTCTTATTGGAGTGTCGCCATGCTTCCAAACATCAGCGCGCGCCGGGCTGCGCGCCATCTCGGACGCAGCTTCACGCACGCTTTTGCGGGCCTGATCTACACCTTGCATTCGCAGCCCAACATGCGCTTTCACCTGTTCTTCGCGATCTTCGCAATGGCCTTTTACGTTGCCTTCGACGTGCCGCGCGCCGAACGCGCCATACTAATGATCGCCATCTGCCTCGTGCCGGCCTTCGAAATCATCAACACGTCGATCGAATCGCAGATGGACTACGTCGGCCGCGAGCAGCATGTGCTGCTCAAACGCGCCAAGGACACCGCCGCGGCGGCCGTGCTCGTTGTGGCGCTCGTGGCGATGGGCATGGGCGGCTACATCCTCTTGCCCGGGTTCGTCCATCACTTCAGCGAAGCCGGCGTGACCACCTCGAAAGTCTTCACGGCGATTTTCGACATGATCTTCGTCGAGCGCTTTCGCGGCCCGCAGACAACCGCGCTCACGGTCGGCGCCATTCGCTACACGCTGGCGCTCGTGGTGCTGGGCGGCGTGCTCGGCTTCTGGCTGCTGCGCGGCATTCCATTTCTCTTCAATCCGCTGCTGGCCGCGGCGTCGTTCGCCTGCGGCATGGGCGTGATGGCCCTGTGCATCTATGGGCACGACCCGTCGGCGTACGTCGCGATGACCTTCCTGGTGATCCTCGAACTGAATGCCTTCGCGCGCCTGGCGCTGCACATCGGCATCAAGGAAAAATGGGAAGATGAGGGCCTGCCGTTCGAGACGGCCGGCTTCAAGATCATCATTCCGTTTGTGACGATCGGCGCGGTCGTCGGCGGCTGGCTCGGCTGGGGGCCGCTGTCCGTTTTCTGCCGCTGAACGATCTACTTTTTGCCCGCGATTTCCGGCGAATCGTCAACGCGATTCTGCAGCGCTTCCCAACAAATGCGCGGTCCGTTCCCCAGCGTCCGCTCCCGAAGCGTCAGGTAATTCTGCCGGCCGTGCGCCAGCTCGCGCGAAATTTGCCGATAAGTCGGGCTGCGTTTGAGCAGCCACATCGCCATCGCCAGCAGCCGCGGCCGATAAAACTTCGGCTGCAGATGCGCGGCCTTCGTCAAATCCGGCAGCACGTCCGCCCGCAAGCGCCGCTCGTACGACGCCGGCTCGCCGCGCGCGATCGCCTCCGCCGCCAGGACGCCGCTCGCCAGCGCGTAGGAAAGGCCCTCGCCCGTGGTGCCGTCGCAAAGGCCGGCCGCGTCGCCGACCAGCAGCCAATCGGGGCCGGCGTAACGGCGCAACGGGTCGCTGGGCTCGGCGACCGCCGGGCCGGTCCAGCCGTACGGCGCGCCCTGATTGACATCGACGCCCGGCAAATGTTTCGCGGCAAATTCTTGCAAGATCTTCTTCGCCGTCGCCGTGTCGAAACGCGTCGCCGGCAGTTCGAGACCGTAGCTCGCGTGGTCCGGCCGCGGAAACCACCACAGGTAACCGCGCCGCTCGGGCAAAAAACTGGTGATGATCCGCGGCGGAAAGCGGCCGGGAACGAAGCGGCCCAGCGCGACCGCCTGTTCCTCGCGTTTGAGCGCCATGCCGACGTGCTGCGCCACCGGGTCGCGCATGCCGCCGGCGCCGACCACGACGTCCGCCGCATGGTCGTTGATCTGCCAGCCGCCGCCCACCCGCGGCGCCAACCGCCGCACCGGCTCGAACACCAGCGCGGCGCCCGCCTTTGCCGCCTCGCGCCGCAACGCCCCGTCCAATTCGCGCCGCGACAAAATCCGGACCGGCTGGCCCAGGTTCATGGTCACCGACTGCCGGTACGGCCCGAACATCTGCCACTCGCAGACTTCCAACCACGGCAGGCTCAGATCGCGAAGCTCGGGCAGCGCGACGAACGCGCGCTCGGTCAGACCGCCGCCGCACGGTTTCTCCCGCTCGGGGTCGCGCTCGAACAGCAGCGTCCGCACGCCGGCGCGCGCCAGCCGCCAGGCGCAGGCGGCCCCCGCCGGTCCGCCGCCGATCACCGCCGCGGTCAAGGTCATCGCTCGCCCCTCATTTGCGCCCCGCTAAAAGCTGTCCGGATCGTTCGGAATCGCGCGAATCACCGCGGCGTCGTGCGACGGCACGATCAGGATGTCCGGCGCCGCTTCCGTCAGTTTCCGCAAGCGCCCGAGCGTGTCCCACTCCGCTTCCGCATCGACCGCCCGGGCGGGCATGGTCAGTTCGCGAATGTTGCGCATCGTGTACGCCGCGTCGCCGATCAGCAGGACGTTCCGCGTGCGGGCGCGGACGAAAACGCCGACGCAACCCGGATCGTGCCCCGGCATCGGCAGCACGATCACCGAACCGTCGCCGAACACATCGTAGCGGCCGGCGAACGTCAGGAACGGCGCGCTGCCGTGAAAGTCGATCAACTGCAGGCGGAGGCTGTCGGGGAAATCGCGCCGCCAGTGCCCGCTGAAGAGGTCGCCCTTGCGGCCGGCGTCCCATAGCGGCTGCGTCAAGAGAAACGCGGCGTGCGGAAAATCGCGATTGGCGCCGGTGTGGTCGAAATGCGCGTGGGTCAGGATCACGCGGCCCACCTGCCCGCGATCGACGCCGAGCTTTTGCAGCCGCGCCGCCGCGCTCCACTCCGCTTTGATGGTGACCTCTTTGAGCGCCGACTTGCCCAGCTTCGCCAGCGTTTCGCCGAGGTACGCGGCGGGATCGGTCGCCAGCAGCGGCGACAGGCCGGTGTCGACCAGCGCGTATTCGCCGCGATGGTCGATGAAAAACGCCGGCAACGGTAAATCCATGGGCTTTTTCGCATCGCCGCCGGCGAACATGCTGGCCTCGTTCGAGCGTGTCCAGGCCGTGACCAGCGGGATGAGGCGATCGACCATCGCGCCCGTGCCCGCCGGGACGAATGGATGGTCGGCCGGCGCGTGATTCAATTGCGGCTGGCGCCATTGGTCGCCGCAGGCGGCGAGCGCGACGGCGAGCGCGACGACGGATGAAATGAGCAGGCAGCGGTTTCTCACGCCGATTTCCTTTCTCGCGAGCAGCCGGCGAAAAAATTGCGGCCACAGAATAACGGCAGACGGGGTCGTTTGGCAATGAATCGCCGCCGCGGAAAGACGTTGACGGCGGGCAGGAGGCGAGACTAGGATATTTCCGGAAGTTCAACGTGCCCGAGGAGGGGAAAAACCTAGGTGGAATTCATCGAAAAGGCCCGCCAGATCTGCCGCCTGGCCCAAGACAAAAACGCTGTCGATCCTGTGCTGCTTCACGTCACGCAACTTTGCTCCTACGCCGACGCCATCATCGTTTGCCATGGCCGGTCGACGCGGCAGGTGCAGGCGATCCTCGGCCACGTCGTGCAGGAAATGAAGAAGGCCGGCGAATACGCGCTGGCCGTCGAAGGCGAACGCGAAGGCTTGTGGGGGCTGGTCGACTACGGCGACGTCGTCTTCCACGTCTTCTACGAACCGATGCGCCCGTACTACGATCTCGAAGGCATCTGGCCCGACGCCGCCCGGATTGACAGCTAGGCCGCCGCGCCGCAAGTTTCCCAGGTACTGCTGCACACGGGAGATTTGCAAATGAAATATCCGCTCACGCCGCGTCTGCAACTCATCCAACATCTCGCCGAACGCAAAGCCGGCCTCGGCAAGGTCGTCTTGCTGGTGATGGACGGCCTCGGCGGCATGGCCAGCGGTCCGGGCGGCAAAACCGAACTCGAAAGCGCCGCCGCCCCGAATCTGGCCCGGCTGGCCAAGTCCGGTTCGCTCGGCGTGCACGACCCGATCTCGCCCGGCTTCACGCCCGGCTCGGGCTTGGCGCACCTGGCGCTGTTCGGTTACGACCCGCTGGTGTACGAGATCGGTCGCGGCGTGCTCGCGCTTTTCGGCGCGCGCTGCTTCGAGCCGAACGTCATGCAAGCCGGCGAGGTCGCGGCGCGCGTCAATTTCTGCACGGTCGAAGAGAAAAACGGCGGCTTGATCGTGACCGATCGCCGCGCCGGCCGCATCAAAGACGGCCCGGCCGCCGGGTTGGTCGAGCTTCTCAACGAACAGGTCAAGGTCGCCGGCGTTTCGTTCCGCTTTTTCCAAAGCAAGGAACACCGGGCGGTGCTGCACCTGAGCGGCGCCGGCTGGTCCGGTTTGATGGGCGACACCGATCCGCAGGCGACCGGCGTGGCCCCGCTCGCGCCCGCGCCGCTTCCCGAGGCGGCGAACGACCCGGCGGCGAAGCGCACCGCGGCCGTCGTCGCGGAGATCATCGCCCAGGCGCGCGCGGCGTTGAAAGACAAGCATCCGGCCAATTTCATTCTGACGCGCGGCTTCGACACCTTCAAAGCGCTGCCGCATTTCCCGGAAATCACTGGCATGCGGGCGGCCTGCGTCGCAGCGTATCCGGATTACCGCGGCGTCGCGCGGCTGCTGGGGATGGATGTCGTCGCCGCCGACGAGGAACTTGCGGGCGGCGGCAAGCCGGTGCGCGCCGAGGTGTCGATCGAATCTGAATTTGCTGCGGTCGAACGCGTCTGGAACGATTACGACTTCTTTTTTATCCATATCAAAAAGACCGACAGCTACGGCGAAGACGGCAATTTCGACGCCAAGGTCAAGGTGATCGAGAACGTCGACGCGCAACTTCCCCGCCTGGAGAAGCTCGGCCCGGCGATCTTGTGCGTCACCGGCGATCACTCGACGCCGGCGGCGATGAAGCGGCACAGTTTCCACCCCGTGCCCGTGCTGTTCGCCGGCAAGCTCGTCATTCCCGACGAGCAGACGTCGTTCGGCGAACGCGCCGCGGCCCGCGGCGGCCACGGCCGCGTCAACGGCGCCGATTTGCTGCCGCTGATGATGGGCTACGGCGACCGCCTCGCGAAGCACGGCGCCTGATCCGCCGCCGGGCATGGTTCATTCGCTGCTCTCGTCGCGCGTGCCCGCTTGGCGTTTCTTGACGCGCGCCGTCGCCGAATTGCTCTTCCCCGACTTGTGCCCGTGGTGCGCGCGCCCGCTCGGGGCGCACGACGATCGCTTCGCCTGCCCCGACTGCGCGCCGTTCGTGCAGCGCATTCAGCCGCCGTTTTGCCGCCGCTGCGGCATGCCCGTCGACGCCGGCGCGCCGCCGCTCGACTGCGCCCGCTGCCTCGCGCATCCGCCCGCGTTCGACCGCCTGCGCGGCGCCGTCGTCTACAATGAGCGCACGGCGGCGGCGATCGCCGATTTCAAATATCACCGCGGGCTGGCCGCCGGCTTCGCCCTTGCCGGCGTGCTGCGCGGCGTCGCCGAGCACGGCATTCGCTGGGACAGCTACGACGCCATCGTGCCCGTGCCGCTGCACCCGTCGCGCTATCGCCGGCGGTGGTTCAACCAGGCGGCCCTGCTCGTTTCGGAAATGCCCGGCGGCCATCGCTTGCCGCTGCGCCCGCATTGGCTGCAGCGCCTGCGCGATACGCCGCGGCAGGCCGCGCTCACCGTGCACGAACGGCCGGACAACGTGCGCGGCGCCTTCGCCCTCGGGCCCGCCGCGGATTTCGCCGGCCGCCGCATCCTGCTGGTGGACGACGTGGCGACGACCGGCGCCACGCTCAACGAATGCGCGAAAATCTGCCGCCGCGCCGGCGCCGTCGCGGTCGATGCGGCGGTCGTCGCCAGGGCGCGGACGTGGTGAACGGGGGATTTCGACAGGATTGTTTTGTTGAGTTTTTTTGACAGGATCAACAGAGCCTGCCCCCGCGAAGGCGGGGGATCAACGGGGTCATGGGGATCAAATGGCGACTGAGCACTGGCCACCGACAATTATTCACTGTTCATTGTTCACTGTTCGCTGTTCACTGCCCGCCGCCCAACTAGCCAGAAATATCAGCAAAAAAGGCAGCCACGTGCCGAGGATGCTGCGGAACATGTCCATGCTCTTGAGAATGACGACCGCGACGAGGCCGAAGTCCATCGCGATCACGAAGCCGACGAACATCGCCGCGACGGCCACGGGCGCGGCGTCCCCGAACCAGCGGCGATAAGAGAAACCGAGCGCCGCGAAGGCCGTAGGCCCCGCGATCAGATGCACGACCAATGTCGCCTTCATGCCGATCAGCGGCGGCAAAACGCCCATAATCGCCGCGCAAAACGCCCAGCCGACGAAGGCGAAGCCGAACGGGATCGACCATCGGCGAACGTTTTTCATGGATCAATAGTCCTATTGATCCCAGCAAAAGAAAAGACCGGCCGAGTAAGGAATAGATAATTTCCTCACACGGAGGCGCCCAGAGACGCTCCGAGGGTCGGAGGGCGCAGTTGGTCCGATTGTTCAATGTTCACTGTTCACTGCCCACTGTTCACTGCCCACTGACCACTGGCCACTGGCCACTTCCCGATGCTAAGCTGCCCGTACAACGCAACCGACCACATCGAGGCCGACGATGATCGATCCGGAATATTTGAAAAGTCTGCCGCCGTGGGCCGCGCACCTCGCCGCCAAATACGCTACGCACTCGGTCAGCCAGTTCATCCTTCACGGCAACGTGCGCGATCTGGAGCCGATTCGCGACGGCGGCCGGCTGGAGTTTCTCAGCCTGAAGGCGTTTCTAACCAACAGCCTGTTCGCTGGGCGCGATTTCGTACTGCATTACGATCGCGCGGCCGGCCTGTCGTACGCGAACAACGAAACGGCCAAGGATTTCGCCGCGTTCATGCAGGCCTATCAAGCGGTGCAGGGCGGCGGCGCGGCCATCCAGGTTCCGAAGGACCCGCTCAAGCTGTTTCCGTTGCTTGACCGCTATCTGCGCACACGGCTGGCGGAGCGCAAAAGCCTGGCGTTGATCATCGAATACGCCGAGTTGATCGTGCCCGAAGGCGAGCTGGGCGCGCTGTCCGAGTCGGACCGCGCCAGCATCATCTACCTGCGGAACTGGGCCGACGATCCGCTCTTTCTTGCGGCCGACGTGACGTTTTGCCTCGTCACCGAGCACCTCACGCAACTCAACCAGGATCTCGTGCGCAGCCCCTACGCCGCGCCGGTCGAGATCGGCCTGCCGGATCGCGACGAGCGCCTGGAGTTCATCAACCACCAGACGAAAGACGCGGATTGGGCGACGGTGTCGGCGCTCAAGCCGGAGACGGTGGCCGAGCTGACCGGCGGTCTCTCTCGCGTGCACATTCAGCAAATGCTCGCCGAGGCGCTGCGCCGCCAGCGGCAATTCACCGTCGAAGCGTTGATGCAGCGCAAGAAAGAGTTGATCGAGGCCGAATGCTGGGGCCTGCTGGAATTCATCGAGCCGCGTTTCAATCTGAACATGGTCGCCGGGGCCGACGCCGCGGTCGTTGAACTGCGCGCCGCCGCGAAAATGCTGCGCGAAGGCCGGCTCGACGTGCTGCCGATGGGCTACCTGATCTGCGGCCCGGTCGGCACGGGCAAGACGTTCATCGTCTATTGCTTCACCGGCGAGATCGGCATCCCCTGCGTCAAGCTGCTCAATATCCGCAGCCAATGGCAGGGCGTCACCGAGTCCAATCTGCAAAAACTGCTGGCGATCTTCCGCGCCATGGGCCCGCTCGGCGTGGTCGTCGACGAGGCCGACACCTGGATCGGCGACCGCGACGCCAGCGGCGACGCCGGCACCAGCAGCCGCATTTTCGGCGCGATCGCCGCGTTCATGTCGGATACGACCCTGCGCGGCAAGGTGCTCTGGTTCCTGATGACCGCGCGGCCCGACCTGTTGCCGGTCGACATCAAACGGCAGGGCCGCGCCGAAGAACACATCCCCCTGTTTCACCCGACGACGGCCGCCGACCGCCAGGCGCTGTTCGAGACGATCGTGCGGAAAAACAAGATCGACACCGAGGCGAAGGAGATTGAAACGCCCTACCAGGCGGCTGGCGCGCCGCGGCTCTCGGGCGCCGATCTCGAGGCCGTCTGCGTTCGCGCCAAACGGGTCGCCGCGGTCCGCGCCGCGGACAAGGTCGGCGCCGCGGATTTCGCCAAGGCCTTCGCGCAGTTCATCCCGCCCGTTTACGCCGAGGAAATCGAGTACCAGGCGTTGAACGCGGCGCTGGAGTGCACGAACCGCGACCTGCTGCCCGAGCCCTATCGCTCGATGCCGCGCGACAAGCTGTCGGCGCGGCTGCGCGAACTGCGCGCGTTTGTGAAGTGATCTTACGGAATTTCACGCGGAGACGCCGAGGTCGCGGAGTAAGAACGAGCCGGCCTCATGTCTTCCCCGCGTCTCCGCGTGACGCTTCGGCCGCGCCGCTCGTCTCCGTCATCATGCCCGCGCGCAACGAGGTCGCGCACATCGCCGCCGCGCTCGCCGATTTGCAGGCGCAGACGCTGCGCGATCTCGAAATTCTCGCCATCGACGACGGCTCGACCGATGCGACGCCGCGCCTTGTCGCGCAAGCCGCCGCCGGCGACCCGCGGGTGCGGCTGGTCTCGACGCCGCCGCAGGGCATCGTCGCCGCGCTGAACCTCGGCCTGGCCGAATCGCGCGGCGAATTCGTTGCCCGCATGGACGCCGACGACCGCTGCCCGCCCGACCGCCTGGCCCGGCAGCTCGACCTCCTGCGGGGCCGGCCCGAGATCGGGTCGTGCTCGTGCCTGATCGGCCCGCCGCCGAGCGCAACCTACGCCGGCGGCTACGCCGCTTATGCAAATTGGGTCAACGGTCTGACCGAGCCCGACGACATCTCCCGCGAACGCTTTGTCGAATGCCCGATCGTGCACCCGACGCTGCTGGCGCCGCGCGAGCTGCTGCGGCGCCTCGGCGGTTGGCGCGGCGGCGATTTTCCGGAAGACTACGATCTCGTCTTGCGCCTGCTGGCCGAAGGCGTCCGCGCGGCGAAGGTTCCCGAGGTTTTGTACTTCTGGCGCGACCGGCCCGAGCGCGCCAGCCGGCTCGACCCGCGCTACCGCCCTGAGGCGTTTTTCGCGCTCAAGGCCGCTTTCCTGGCCGCCGGCCCGTTGCGCGGCCACAAAGAAATCGTCGTGTGGGGCGCCGGAAAGGTGAGCCGCCGCCTGGTGCGGCCGCTGCTGGCCCTGGGCTATTCGGTGCGGGCCTGGATCGACATCGACCCGCGCAAGCTCGGCCATCGGCGCGCCGGCGCGCCCGTCCTGCCGCCGGCCGCGCTGGCCGACCTGCGCGCGCACCCAGTGCTGGTTTATGTCGGCAGTCGCGGCGCGCGCGAGCTGATTCGACCAAAACTTGCGGAATACGGTTTTGTGGAAGGCGTTGATGCGTGGTTTTGCGCGTGACGCTGCGTGACGCAGGCGCCCTCGCCCGTGCCGGAATGACCGGCCGGTCTTGACGCCGCGCCGTTGCGCGACGTGTAATGCGTTGGCGTCGATCTTTCCGCGCCTGAAAAGCGGACGTTACGCCAAGGCTTCCACTGCACCAGGAGAGACGCCGATGTTGAGCGCTCGTCGGTTTCTGTCATTTCTCATGACGCTGGCGTTGGTCGGGGGCGCGATCGCCTGCCGCGGCAATCACTCGAACGCCGGGTCGCCGCGCGGCGACGACGACAACCAGGCGCATCCCGCGGAGGATCTGCCGGGCACGTCTCTATTGCGCGAGAATTTCCCCGACCTGCTCGATCTGCGCGACACGCCGTGGCACTCGATCGACGTCTTTTCGCCGGTGTCCGCCGCATTTTCGGATCTCGGCGCCTGGCATGCCTTTTTGCTCGCCAATCCGAGCCGGAAGGACATCTTCGGCGGTTTCGGCGGTCCGCTGCTGCACACGATCCATTACTTCCTCGGCCCGGAACTTATCCAAATCGTCTTGATGGACGCCTCGGGCGCGCCGATCGACCTGAGCGCCAACGACGCGAGCAGTTTTCATTACCTGCCCGGGATGCTGACGCAGGATCTGCGCGCGGGCGATCTCGAACTGCAAATCGATCTGGTCTTCGCCGACGACCGCACGGCGCTGATTCGTTATCGCATTATCGCACCGGCGGATCGCGGCGAGTCCGTGATCGTCGGCTGGCAGGGTTCCGTGTTTCCCGGGGTAGCCTCGTTAGCGAAGAAGCCGGGCGGCGGCGTGGTCGCCAATTTGAACCAAGCCGCCTACGGCAACGTCCAGGTCGTTTTTCCGACCGCGTTGGCCGTCCGCTCCACGATCGACGATTCCGCATTGAATTGGAGCGCGCGGATGTCGGCGCCGATCGCGATCGACGCGGGCACACAATGGGTGGGCTACGTCGCCGTCCCCTACTACATCACGGCGGACGAGCAAACGGAGCGGGAACCGTATCTGCAAACGCTGTTGTCCGGGGCGGCGGCGATTTTCGGCGCGAATGAAAACCGTTGGAACGGCTACATTGCCGACCTGCTGCCGTCGACCAATAAGTGGGCGGCCGCGCCGCAGCTTCATCCGCTCGCCGTCAAAGCGTTGTCGACCCTGATGAACAATTGGCGCAGCGCCGCGCTCGACCAAATGCACGGCGGCGTCTGGCCGAGCGCGCCGCCCCAAAATGGGTACTTCGCGTTTTGGGCGTGGGATTCGTGGAAACATGCCGTTATCCTGGCGCGGTTCGAGCCGGAACTGGCCAAGGACCAGATCCGCGCGATGTTCGATTATCAGAACGCCGTAGGCATGGTGCCGGACGCGGTGCGCATCGACAGCACGCAAAACTACTGGGGCTGCACCAAGCCGCCGCTCGCGTCGTGGGCGGTGCAGGCCGTGTACGAACACACCGGCGACCTCGATTTCGTCGCGGAGATGTTCCCGCAACTCATGGACTACCATCGCTGGCGCTACGCCTACCGCGATCACGAACACAATGGCCTGTGCGAGTACGGCTCGACCGACGGAACCCACCAGGACGGCGGCAACGACAGCGGCATGGACAACGCCGCGCGCTTCGACGACGCCGTGATGGAGCCGAACGGCCCCGGCGCGTACACCTTCAATCAGGAATCCGTCGATCTGAATTCCTACCTGTATCAGGAAAAACTGTTCCTCGCCGGATTCGCCGACCTGCTCGACCAGCCGGCGATCGCCGCGGAATTGCGCGCGGAGGCGGCGACGTTGCTCGCCGCCATTCGGCAGAAAATGTTCGACCCCGTGAGCGGCTATTTTTATGATATTCGCACGCCAGACGAATCGTTCGTCAATCTCCAGGGACCGGAAGGCTGGACGCCGCTGTGGACGGGCGTGGCCACGCCGGAGCAGGCGGCGCAGGTCGTCAAGGTCATGATGGATCCGAGCAAGTTTGCGACTTACTTGCCGTTTCCCACGCTCGCCGCCGACGAGCCGCAATTCAATCCGTGGATCGGCTATTGGCGCGGCATGGTCTGGATCGACCAGTCCTACTTCGCGATTGCGGCCTTGAAACGGTACGGCTATGACGATGAGGCCGACGAGATGACGCGCCGGCTGTTCGTCAACGCCACGGGCATGATCGACACGACGGCCTCGTTCCGCGAGAATTACAGTCCGCTCAACGGCAACGGCAGCCGCGGCGAAAATTTCAGTTGGTCGGCCGCGCATTATTTGATGCTATTGAGCGATTAGCGACGGGCGGCTCTCCGGATTTCCGCAACGTCAATTATGGTGTTGCGGCAATCGCCGCGGCATTGGTCTTTCCCGGATGAACCATTGTCACGCCCGACAATCACGTAATCGCCCCTCACGCTTCGCTGCCCTCGCAGGCGTAGCTGACCGGCGGCGCCCCGGCGCCGAGCGGCAGCACGGCGGTGATCGAGGACGCGTCCGGCGGCGGGTCGCGCGAAAGGATGTCCGTAGCGGTAATTTCGAAGACGTACTGTGCGGCGGCGTCCCCGCCCACGACGAAAGCGCGCTGGTCCGTCGTGACCGCGACGCTGGTGAACGACACCGTTGCGCCCCCGGCGGTCACGGTGCGGCACGACCACGTCTCGCCGCGCCGCTCCCAGAATTGACTGCTGGGGGCGGCCGTGTCGATCGCAACAGCATAATCGCCATAGGCAGCGACGTAGATCGGCCGGACGTTTTCGCAACCGGCGGGCGGCGGGATTTGCGTCCACTGGTCGCCGTCAATCCGGTAAAGTTGGTACTCCGTTTCGTCCGTGGAGCAGACGCCGTAACCGCTGCCGGGCGCGACAAACGTCATCCAACTGATGAAGTTGCACGTCAGCCCCGTCGGCAGGGGGCCCGAGGTCCACGCCGTGCCGTTCCACGACCACAACGCCTGGCGGCGTTCGGTCACGTTTTCGATCGCGGCCAAGCCCCAGTCGGACGCCGGCATCGCCAAGACGTCGACGATCTGATCGCCGAGCGAAAGCAACGGCGCGCCTGGCGGACCGTCGTTGTAAATGTATAGATCGTCTTGCGAATCGAAACTGCTGACGTCGTCGCCGGCTTCATACCAATCGAAGCTTTCGCCGTCCGCCCACACGATGTCATCGGCCGGCGCTTGCAGTTGGCTGATGACGGCCGACGTGCCGATGACTGCCATTTGCGGCGCCAACTGCCAACCCGCGTCGATGTCGAACGATAACCAGTGATAATCGACACTGGTGTCGCCATAGATGCCCGGGCCTCCGCCTGTGCCCAGGAAATTATTGACCGCGCCCAAGCCGGCGCTGCCGTCGCGGATGGCGATCGGGCCGAACGCTTGCCTGTTGCCGCCGTCCAACGGCACAGTCGGGAGCGGCAAATCCCGCCAGCCGGCGTCGGTTTGCGCCCACGACGCCAAGACCTGATTCGGGAATTGGCCGGTGGTTCCCATCAATAACAGCCGCAACGGTCCCGGCGAGGCGTCGTCGTCGGGCGAAATGTCATTGTTGTCGTCATCGCCGGTCGGCGACGCGTCGTCGTTGTCGTCGTCGGCCGCGGTGGCATCGTCGTCATCCGTTGCGTTCGCAGCGTGATCGTCGTCGCCCGATTCGTGGCGCGCCGCGCAGCCGGGCAGGAAGCCGAGCAGCGTCATGATCAATAAAAACGCGCATACGACGAAGGGGCAGCGCCGCAAAACCGCATTTCGCTTCTTCATGGCCGACTCCTACGGACATTCATCGTCCGTTTTCTCGTTTTCGTTTTGGTCGCCGGCCGCAACGTCCGACGCTGCGGCGCACGTTGATGATCCGCCCGCTTATAGGGGAAGTCAATGGCGAACGCCCGTTCGGAAAGTCATTGGGGCGGACGACGGGTGTGAGCCCTTTCGCCTTACCGCCGCGTTCCCCAATCGGTCGGATTCGACGACATCGTAAATTCAATTTCGCCAGGTGCAGATTCCGTAAGCTGCGCGAGCGTGATCCGGTGATTGGTGAGCGGCTCGCCGTTCAGCGAAACGGACTGGATGTACGGCGCAGCGACGTTGGCGCCGGCGCCGGCGATGGTCAGACGCCCCTGATTATCGGCGTAATGAACCACGATTTCCGGATATCGCGGGCCGTGGACCGCAAGTTGGTCCGTGCCCGGCACAACCGGGTAGAAGCCCAGCGACGCCCAAACGTACCACGCGCTCATCGCGCCCAAATCGTCGGCGCCGGGGCTCTGCTTGTCGAACAACTCGGTGAGGATGCGGCGCACGGTCTGCTGCGTCTTGAACGGCGCGTTGGCGGAATTGTAGGCCCAGGCGGTGAAGAAGCCCGGCTCGTTGCCGGCGCAATGATATGGACTATCCCAATTGTCATAGGCGGCGTTGAGTTCGGTGAAGTAGACATCCAGCCGCGCGACGACCGCGTCGTCGCCGCCCATCTTCTGGAACAGCAGGTCCCAATCGTGCATGATCAGCCACGTGTATTGCGCGGACGAGCCTTCGACGAAGCCGTTGAAGTGGCCGTCCGTCGGCGAAAAGTCGGGCATCCACGTGCCGTCGGGCATTTTCGGTTGGATGTAGCGCGAGTCGGCGTTGAACAGGTTCTGCCAATTGTGCGACAGCGCCAGGAAATTCGCCGCGTCGGCCGTCTTGCCGAGGGCCGTCGCGAACTGCGCCAGCGCATAATGGCCGATGCAATATTCGAGCGTGAACGAGGCGCACTGCTTGCCCTGGTAGTCGGTGTAATACGGCACATAGCCCAGCGACATGAAATCGCCGATCCGGTAGTGCTCGACGACGCGCTGGTTCATCAGGCCGTTGATGGTCTCGACGCGGTCCATCGCCTGCCACGCCCCCTCGAGATCGAAATCGCGCGCGCCGAAGGCATAGGCGGAGGTCACCAGCGGCGTGGCGCTGCCGGTCTCCATGGTCCCGGTTTCGCGCTCCGCCACGACCCAGCGCGGCATCACGTCGCCGCCGCCGTTGCCGGCGTCCTGCTGGGCGTCGAGCACCAGCGACTGCATCATGTCGCCGACCCGCTGCGGAAACAGCCAGGCCAGCAGCTCGATCTCGCCCCGGTAGATGTCCCAGATCGAGTAGCTGCTGTAATGGTGCCGGCCGGCCTCGACCTGATAGACCTGCCAGTCGAACCCCCGGTATTCGCCATTGACGTCGTCGACGATGCTGGGGTGGTGCAGCGCCTGGTAGAAGTACGTGTAAAACAGCTTTTGCTCGGCGGCAGTTTCGCCTTTCAATTCGATACGGGTCAGCGCGTCGGTCCACGCCGCTGCGGCGCTCGCGCGCACCGCGTCGAAATCCCAACCGGTGTTTTCGGCGGCGAGATTCTGCGCCGCATTGGCGATGCTGACGTACGACATGCCGACCTTCATTTGCAAAACGGGCAGCGTCGCTTTGTCGAATTCGACGATGACGCCGCCCAGGAAGGTCGAGAATTTCGCGATCGGCTGCGCGAATTGCGCGACGAAGTAGACCTTGAAGTCGGCAAGTTGGGTGTGCATGCCGCTGATTTGGTTGGCGTTGTCCATGGCCGCCTGCGTGCAGATGAAGAGCAGCTTGCCGTCCGTCGCCGGGGGATACGTAATTTTGCCGAAGCCGGTGCGCGTTGTGGCAGTCAGTTCCACGCCGATCAATTGGCCGCCCGATTTCATCCCGCCTTTGAAGTAGCCGGGGTCGCCCTGGTTGATGTTGTCGACGATCTCGGTCAACGCCGCCGGCATGCCGCTGATCGAGGGGCGGATAGGCACGTAGTTCGTCCATTCCGACGCCATTTCGGCCCCGCTCAGGTCGGTCAGCGAATAGCCGGTCGCGGTGTTCGGGCCCCACGTGATCATGCCGAACGGCACGCTGGCGCCGACAAAGGCGTTGCTTTGAATGTCGGCGTAGCCGTCGGGCAACGGCGGCGACATGTCGTCGTCGCCGCCGGCGGAATCGTCGTCGTTGTCGTCGTCATCGTCGCCGAAACTCGGCCCGGCGTTGGAAACGCGGGCGCCGCGGCCGCAGCCGGATAGCGCCAAAGCCGCCAGCAACATGACGGTTGCGAGAAGCAACGAAATTATGAACAGCCGCTTCATGAGATCATGCCCTTTTTTTCAACGCTCGGAGGCTACGCTAGCAAAAATGAAGCCGTTGGCCTACCCCGTTGCTTGACCTCCCCCCCGCGCCTTGGTAAACGAGGCGTGCGCTGCCATCGAAGCTGAAGCGCGGACGTGCGGAAGCCGCAATGGTCGTCACGAATGTGCCGGAGGTGTTCCGATGAAACGCAACCGTTGGTTCCTGCTGCTTCTGCTGGCGTCGGCGGCGATGGCCTGCGGCGGTTCCGGCGGCGGCGCCGGCGCCGTTCCGCTTCCAGATGACGACGACAACGACGGCCAATCGCCGGGCGACGACGACGCCGTCGCCGATGGCGACAACGATGACGACGACAGCGCGACTGACGATGACGCGAGCGACGACGACGCCTCGCCCGACGATGACGACAACGACGCGGCCCCGATCTGGACCGATCCGACGTCCGGCTTGCTGTGGCAGAACGGACCCGGGGTCGGGGCGGACAACTTTGCGCAGGGGGCGGCGGAGATTTATTGCCCGGGCCTGAATTGGGGCGGCTACGACACCGGTTGGCAAATGCCCGGCATCGATCAGCTTCGCAGTCTGATTCGCGGCTGCGCGGCCACGGAGACGGGCGGTTCCTGCGGCGTCACCGACGATTGCGCGGATGCGAGTTGTTGGAACGTGCACTGCAATGGCTGCCCCGAGTCAGGCGGTCCCGGGTTGGGCGGCGCCTATTGGCCGCCGGGATTATCGGGCTCTGTCGGGCGATATTGGTCGTCTTTGGCAGTCGGAGATGACCCAGCCGACGGCTGGGCTGCGGATTTCAGCTTCGGGCTCGTCGCCGACTACGAAATCGAAGACGGCTACTATGTACGTTGCGTGCACCCATAAAAAAACGACGCGCCCGAAGGCGCGTCGTTTTGCGGGCGGTCTCAACGATCGCCGTCGCCGGTTGTCGTGCGACGGCCGGGCGCCGGATTAGAACATCATCCCCACCGCGAGATTCACGCTGTTGTTCTTCAGTTGCGGCATGCCCGAGAGCTGCTGCCGAATTGTGTAATCGGCCATGAATTTCGCCTTGTGATTGCCGACGATGTGCACGTTCAGGCCGAGGTTCGTCTCGGCGATGCGGCGCACCGGCTCCACCTCGGCCAACAGGTCCATGGCGTATACTTCGTAGCGGGCCGCCAATTCGACGATTTTGGGCACGACGAAAACGCCGCCCTGCACCCACCAACCCGCCGAGGTGTAGTGATCGGAAAGCGCGTCGGTCGCGCGGGTCGACGCGAGATTCGGCCGGTAATCGGTGAAGATGTACTCGCCGCTGATCGAAATGCCGGCCCAGGCGATGTCGGCTTCCAAGTCCCACGCCTTGACCACCCGCGCGAGATCGTTGTTTTGCAACTGCGAATAGCCCAAACCGATGTGCGGCAACTCGACTTTGCCCCGGCACGTGTCCCACAGATCGGTGTCGGTGGCGCCTTCGCCCGGCGGCGGCTTGTGCAGCAAGTCGACGCGGGCGCGGCCGACGTACTGCAGGCTGGCGTTGTTGTCGGGCCCATAGACCATGTTCCCGGCGCCGTCGAACCCGCCGAAGCGCAGGTTCACGTTGAGCATATCCTGCAAGACCCTGTAATCGGCGTCGAGGGTCGCGCCGATGTCGTACTGAATCGGCATTTGTTCGGTCGCCACCGCCATGCGGATGAACTGCAGCATGTTCAGCGATTGCAGGCTCTGCTCCGAGAAGGGAATCTTCATCGCGCCGACCGTGATGCCGTGGGTGGCCTGGAACGGGCCGCCTTTCAGCGCGTCGGGCAGATAGGCGATCTTGACGTACGCGTTTTCCATGGCCAGCCCGTACGTGCCGTTCGAATTCTGCTCGGCCTCGCCGGAAACGACGATCGTCAGCCAATCCCAATACGGCATGCCGACGGCGCCGAGTTCCGCGTTGACGAGCCGGAACCCGCGTTCGTTCGTCGGCGAGCCGGGGTAGGTGATGGCGTTATTGACCGGCATTTGATTGTACGGCGTGTAGGCCGCCAGCACCGCGCCATAGGGCACTACCGCCGGACCCGCCGCATCCGCGGCGAACGCCGCCGCGACGCAGGCGAGCAAAGACACCGCTGTCGTCAACACGAAAGCCACGCGACGCAACATAGAACCTCCTGCGCCCCGCTATCGCGGGATAAATTGAAGGCGCGCCGTGGTCGCCGGCGCGATTTCTTCGAGCGTGAAATAAACGGGCGCGTTGCGGCCCGTCCCGAAATCGGACATCAAGTCGTTATAGTTCGCGCTGCTGGTCCGTTCGCTCTGCCCGCCGGGCAGCGCGGCCCAGGTCGGGTTCGCGGCGCCGTCGATTTCCATCGTCAGGCGGGCCGTGACGCCGCCGAGGGGCGTCATCTTGCCGGTCAGCGAATCGGTGTTGCCGAGGTTGACTGTGAAATCGCCGCCGTCGGCCGCCACCGGGCCGATTTGCGGCAGCAGGAAATCGGGCAGGCCCATCGAATTGATCGAGACGTTGTAGGTCGCCAGGTGGACGCGGCCCCAGGCCCAGCCGCTCATGCCGGCGCCCAGCGCGCCGTCGAGCGCATTAATCGCATCCTGCAGCGCGCCGAGCAGCACTTCTTCTTTCGTCACGACCGCCGGCGGCTTGCCGCCGCTGTCCCACCAGCGATTGGCGCCCCATGCCGAAGCCGCCGGATGTTGCAGCAATTCGACCAGCGCCTTCGTTTCAAACTGCGGTCCGTCGGCCGCGGCGTTCCCCGGCAGCGTCAGCTTCGCTTTGCTGAACACGTTGCCGAACGTGTTTTCGATCGTGTAACCGAGCCAGTAGTGGAAGAGCGCCGCCCCCACGGCCATCTGGATCCGTTCCTGGGTCGGAATGCTCGGTTGATAGAGATTCGGGACGGCGGCGAAGGTGGTGAAATCCCACGTCGAGAGAATTTCCAGGCCGTTGTTCATGGCGGCGTCGACCAGATCGGGCCGCGCGGCCGCCGCGGCGAACAGATAGGGGAGCAGCGTCTGCGCCGCGACAGATACGTTGTCGAGTTGCAGCGCCTGCATATCCGCGAGCGTCACCGTCCGCGTCGCCGCGTCATTTTTCAGCGCCGTGGCGAGGAGGCCCGCGCGATAGCCGAGATCGGCGTTGCCGTAGAAGTAATTCGATCCGCCCAGCGGATTGTTGTTCAGCAGCACGCCGAAAATGTCGTTGTTGGCGGCGACGAGGTAGCCCGCCGCCGGATTTTCGAGGCGCGCGTTGCCGTCGCCCGGAACTTCGCCGTTCCAATCGTAATTGCCGTCGCCGGGCAGCGGCAGGAACGGCGGCCAGTTCTGCCAATTCTCGCGAATCGGAATCGCGCCCGGCGCGGCATAGCCGATGCGCCCCGCGGCGTCCGCGAGAATCCAGTTGGCGGCGCCGTGCCGATAGCCGGCAACCGCGTTCAACCCCGACGCCACGTTGTCGACGAACAAGAGGTCGATCAGCGCGTTGATTTCCTGGCCCGAGTCGGCGCCCGTCCAGGCGAGCGAGACGCAGTAGCCGTTGGCGCAGGATTCGGGCAGCACCGGCCCGTGATACGGCGAGATCTGAATCGTCTCTTGCGAGGGCGGCCACTTGCCGGTCATGTCCAGGCCGATCGAGACCGCCACTTGCGTCAGCGGCACGGCCTGGCCGTTGCGCATCACTGCCTGCGGATTGCCCGACGCCTGGGTTTCGATGTAGGCGTCCACCGCGTCGTACCCGGCGGTCGAAGCCGTCCAGCCGACCTTGGCGTTGTGGCCGAGCTGCACGCCCGGCATCGCCGGCGCGCTCAGACCCGCGGCGCGCACCGAACCGCTGCCGAGCGTGACGCTGTCGAGATGGCTGAGCCGCCAGAACGTCGGGTTGAGCAGGCCGCCGTGCTGATCGGTCGCCAGCAGCGCCGCGCCATCGGCCGCGTGCTTGCCGTCGACCGCCCAGTTGTCGGAGTGACGCCCCGGCTCGGCGAGGTTGTTGAGGCCATCGGCGAGCGCGTTGCGCGCGGCTTTGATCGCCTTCGCGGCCGGCGTGAGAACCGCCGCGATGGCCGCCGGGTCGGGCGCGAGCGGCCCGGCCGCGCCGCCGGCGGCCGGCAGCACCGTCGTTGGATCGGCCGGCTGCAGGCGGAAGAAATCGATCACTTGCGCGGGTTGCAGCGCGGTGAGCGCCTGGCCCATCGCGAGTTCTTCGTCGACGGGATTGGTCGCTGCCCACTCGGCGAGCAGCAGGATCGAGAGCGAATCGCGCACCGTCCACGCCGGCACGAGCGTCAGATCGACTTCAATCAAGCCGCTGAACGACGGTGGCGCGCTCTGGCTGTAGCGCTGCGTCAGCACGTCGTGCCACCAGGCGTTCACGCCGTCGGCGTAGGCCTGCAAAACGGCGAGGGAGCGCTCGTTCAGTTGCGCTTCCATGTGGTCGAGGATCGGCAGGCCATCGCGGCCCATGAAGATCGTGCGGAAGAACAGATCTGTGTCGCGCGAGATGATCAACGCCACCAGCGGGCCGACCAGCGGCAACTGGCCGAGGAATTCGCTGACGCGGCCTTGCGCCAGCCGGCGGGCGAAATCCATCTGGCCGAAGCGATCGGCGGCGGCAAGATAGCCCTGCACGAAAAAGGCGTCGTGGTCGTTGCGCGCATAGATGTGCGGAATGTCCCAGGTGTCGACCAGCGCGTCGACCGTGTCTTGCAGGCCCGTCTCCGCCAGCGTCTGGCTCACGGGCACGCCGATCGGATCGGCCGGCGCCGCCGGCGTCGGGCCGGCCCCCCGCGCGCACGCGGCGAGCGCGAGCGCGAGCATCAGCCCGATCCACGCCAAGCGCTTGCTCATGGTCTTACTCCTTCGTCGCCGGCAACAGGTATTGGCGCGTATTGAAGCCCGTCGCCTCGATCGTTACGGTCACCGGCCCGACCGCGGTGATGCCGAATTCCGTGTAGCCGGAGTCGTCGGTGACGGCCGTCAAGGTGGACACGCCGTCGGTGGCGGTGACGGCCGCGTCCTTGATCGGCGCGTTGTTGTCGCGGTTCGTCACGCCCATGCGGACAAGTTGGTAGACGTGCTTGGGCACGGCCGAAGGCGTGAACGCGGCGGTCATCATCCGGAAGTAGATCGCGAGGTCCGTGCCGGACTCGAAATCGATGTTCGCCGTCGTCAGCGCGTCGGTTGGCGAACCGCTGCGCGACGGATCGCCGAGCTCCATGCCGTGGTCGGACGTGAGGACGATCGTCGTCGTTTGGTCGAGGTTGAGTTGTTCGAGCCAACTGAGAATCAGCCCGATGTTCTGATCGATGTGCGGCAGGACGTCTTCCATCACGTCGCCGTGCGGGCCCTGCAGATGGCCGGCCGTGTCCGTGACGAGGAAATCGAACTGGACGTAGGTCGGCGGTGGGGTGACGCCGTTGAACAGCAGGTCCCACAGTTCGACCATGCCGCTCCATTCGAGAATCTGATTGCCGAAGATGTCGATGTCGCCGCTGGACAAATCGGGACCGGCCACGCCTTCCGGGTATTTTTTCTGGAACAGCGGCGGGAACGGGCTCTGGTGCGTGCGGTCGAGCAGTTCGAGGTCGGCCTTGTCGGCGCCGGCCATGCACGGATCGAACAGCGCCGCAGTGATCGCCCCCGTGCCGTGCCGCGAATTCCAATCGCCGAGGCTGCGGTGGATCGTATCGTGGATCGTCTCGCCCGGGCCGAGCGGCGTAAAGTACTTGCCCATGAACAGGAGGTCGTTCACCGGCGTCAACGTTTTCTCGGTGGCGCGATCGTAATATTGATTGTCGATGACGCCGTGGTGCCCGCCGTACATGCCCGAGCCGATCGTGTTCTTGTTGACCATCGACACGCTCGGGTAGCCGGCCGTCAGCCCGTACTCGGCGGACGCGCCTTCATTCATCAAGCGGACGATGTTGGGAATCTTCGTCGCGCCACCGGCGTTCGCCTGCCGCAGCACCTCGGTGAACGACAGCCCGTCGATCACGAGCACGAACACGCGTTCGGACCGCTTGCCGTTGAGCGCCTCGGCGATCACATCGCCGTCCTGCCACGTCAAGTACACGTCGTGCGAGTAAATTCCGCGTTTGTCCACGCCGTAGGTTTTCTTGAGGTCGAGCAGGGCGGCGACGGTCGGCGCGATGTCGATGTCTTGGTAGGCCCCGACGATCGCGCCGGGCTGCACGCCGGCCCCCCACAGGATCAGCGGAGTGCGGCTTTGCACGATGTTGAGGCTGCTTTGGTAGCCGAGCGACGTGTCGGCGTGCGCGTAGCCTTTCCAATTAATCATGATGTTGGCTGCATTCGGGTTGTCGAAGTAGGCGGCGAGCCGCTGGTAGGCGAACGGATACGAATCGTTTTCGGGCTCGATAAACGACAGCCGCGGGTCGTTGGCCGGATAGCCGTCCTGCGGCAGCGAGACGTTGTTCGGATTCTGCCCCGCGGCCAGTTCCGCCGCGTAGGTCGGAAACGCCTGCGGATCCTGCGTCCCGAGCGGATTCACGCCGTCGACCGAGTCCACGGTGAAATGATAGCCCTGGTAGTCCTGGTCGCGATGGAACAGGACCGAACCTCGCGCCGCGTGAACTTCGTACCCGCCGACGGTGCGCGTCGCCACAAAATCGACGTACGGACTGGCGAGCAACGCCGTCAGCGCCCGCTCGTAGACCGGGTATTCGTCGGGTTGGACGCCCTGCTGGTTGAACGGCGGCAACTCGACGAAACCGTCTTGCCCGGCGCCGGTGTTGTCGAGCGCGAAGGCATCGGATTCGACTTGCACTCCGAGGGTCGTCTCGAGGCGCAATTGCACTGTGCCGGAGCAGCCGGCCTCTTGATCCCAGCTATGCCAAACCAGCGAGTGGTTGCCGGGCGCCAGATTCCGGGTTGCGCCGCCCGTGTCCGCCGGGCGCCATCCGGCGCCGGCGCAGCCGCCGGTGTACGACAGCGCGACTTCGCACGAAAGCGGCTCGACCGGGGTCAACTGGAAATCGATCGCGATGTCGCCGGAATTGCCGCGGATTTGCACGATCGTGACTTCGGGCGCGGGCCCATTGGGGGCGGGGGGGCTATTGTCCCAGGGCGCGCGAAGCTTTTCGGGCCGAGCGCATCCGGCCAGGAGGATCAGAAACACGAAAGCCGGGAGAAACCGATTGTTCCGCATGGCGTAGACCCCTTGCCGACGACCGCGTTCGCCGCGCAAATATCGAAAAAACGCGCCACATTTAGCACATTGGAAAAGAAAAACAACGAATTTCGCGCCGTAAGCAGAAAACGCACAGTCGGCTAACAATTTCTCAACATTTGCGCGGCGGCGGCCCCGGTGCTCCCGTCGCGGCGCCGCCGCAGCCCTTTCTTGCAATTTCCTAACAAAGTTTACATGCTCTCACAACACGAAGGCGGTAGAGGTTCGTCGGCGTTTTTCCGGCCGTTTTCGGCCGCGACGCCTCGGAGGACAGCAATGAATACGCGGCGCTTGGTTCGGGTGGGGGCGTGTGTCTTGTTGCTCGGCCTGTTGGTCACGTGCCAGTACGGGCCGTCGAATTTCGGCGTCCCGCATGCCTACCGCGTCACATCGCGCGCGCAGTTGATCGGCGGCCCGAAAGCGGTCGGCCGCGTCGGCGACGTGATCATCGAAAACGACAAGATTCGCCTGCTGATCAACGCCCATCCGACGGATCCGAACACCGTCAAAAGCGGCGGCGGCCTGGTGGATGCCGACATCCAGCGCGTCGAGAATTACTTCTCCCCCGCGCTTCCCGGCCAGGACGAACTGGTCGAGTTGCTGCCGCTGATCGACGTCAAAATGGCGGGCATCCAAACGATTCCCGGGTCGGCGCCGGTGCTGCGCGTCGCGGGCGACGCGGTCGACATCGTCGATGCCGGCGGCGGCGCGGACAGCGACCAGGCGAGCGTCAAGATCACGGGCGTGCTCACCAACGCGATCCAGATCCTCCGCCTCTTGCCCACGCCGCTGAACATGCTGCCGATGCAGACACAGACGACCTACACGCTGCACAAGGGACAGAATCACGTCGAGATCACGACGAGTTTCATCGTGCTCAATAAGGACGGCAGCGTGCCGTCGCAACTCCGCCAGGTGCCGTTGCGGCCGCTCACCCCGAGCGACAATGTGGTCACGGGGATGATCACCAACAACGAATTCGGCGACGCCGTGTTTTTCGGCAGTTCGCTGGCGATGCTGGGGCCGGACGTGTTCGGCTTTTCGCCGGATTGGCAGATTCAGGACGAATTCGAAAAAGGCATTTCGATGCTGACCGCGCCGTTCATGGTCGATTGGACGGCGGGTGTGGGCGCCAAGGTCAGCTACGGGCTCGTTTCCCCCGACTCGCCGATCGTGTTTCCGTTCATGGAAAGTTTCCTGACCGTCGGCTTCCAGAAGATCGCGGTGGACGGCTACGCGTTGCCCCAGCCGGGCGACAGCTTCTCGTACACGCGCTATTTCATCGTCACCGAGTGCGACGCGGCCGGCGTGCTCAACGATGTGATTCCACTAAAGGGCTGGGAGTCGGCGCACGTTGCCGGCCACGTGTTCGACGCGGGCAAGGGAGCCCCGGTTTCCGGCTCGTACGTGGTCGTGTTCAAGCATCCGCGCCTCGCCAACGGCGATCTCGTGCCGATGACCAAAACCTACGACGAGATGAACCAATACCTGGGCTCGATGGAGGTCGGCGCGGTCTCGAGCAACCGGCTGATGGCCTACAGCCGCTTTCACACCGATTCCAGCCACTTGACCACGCTCTTTGACGCGGAGTTCGACGGCAACTTGCCGGTGTTCCCCGGCGACGAGGAAGAATCGTACATCTTGATGGCGTTCGGACCGGGCCACGTCCGCAGCGACTTGCTGCCGATTCACGTCCGCCCCGGCGAGAATTTGAACGTGTCGCTCTTTCTGCCCGCGACCGGAACGATCAGTTTCAACGTGTCCAGCACCGACAACCTGCCGCAGACGCCGCGGTCCGGCATCAATCAGCCGTGCCGCGTGACGGTGTTTGGCGCGAACCAGCAGGCGCAACCCGATCCGTTCCTCGGCGACGGCTCCGACGGCGAGGGATTCCTTCCTGCCAACGAGGCGTACGATCAATATAGCGCGAACGGCACGGGCACATTCACGCTGCCCCCCGGGCAGTACCGCCTGGTCGCCAACCGCGGTCCCGAATATTCGACGGACCAGCAAATGGTCACCGTCACGTCGGAGCAAACGGTCAACGTGAACATGAAGATTGCGCGCGTCGTCGACACCGCCGGCTGGCTGGCGGCCGACCTGCACACGCACACCGAATTGTCGCCCGACAGCGGCACCTCGGTGCTGAACCGCGTCTTGTCCGCCATGTGCGCGGGCCTCGACGTAATCGCCGGCACCGATCACGACTTCATCGTCAACGAACGGCCCTATTTGGACCAACTCAACGCATTGAACAATCTCTACATCATGTCCGGCGTGGAACTGTCGCAAATGCAATACGGGCACTTCAATTCGTATCCGCTGGTTTGGAATCAAGCCATGGTTTCCAATGGGGCCCCGAACTGGCGCAACCAGAGCCCGACCGGCAAGATGCCGGACGGCACGCCGTACCCCTACTACACGCCGCAGGATATCTTCACGGCATTGCGCAAGGCCGGCGATCGTTCCCTGATTTCGCAGGATCCGGTGGTGGTCGTGAATCACTCCCGTGAGACGTTCACCGGTTACCTGCGGTCGTTCGGTTACCTGCAGTACACCGGCGGGTTCGGCGCGCCGGACATCATGACGCTGGGCGACCCGGTGGTGAACCACGGAGAATTCTATTCGAACAACGGCGAGCCGAATTTCAGTTGGAATTTCGACGCGATGGAAGTCATCAACGGCAAGCGCCTGACGAGCATGCGCACGGCGACCGAGGAGGAGATCACCAAAGACGAATTCGGCCAACCCATGCCGACGGATTCGCCGCTGTTGCCGGTGCTGATTCGCACCGCCGACGAACAGGTCCGCATCGCCAGCGGCCAATTGCTGATGCACAATTACAACCTGGGCATGGTCGACGACTACTTCACGCTCCTGGTGACCGGCCACCGCGTGGCGCCGATGGGCAATTCCGATTCGCACAACATGTCGGACCAGACGGCCGGCATCGAAGCCGGCAAGGTGCGCACGTACGTAATGTCGACGGTCGACGAGTCGCGGTTCGTCGATCCGAACCAATTGGCGACGAACATCAAGGCCGGCCGCACCATGGCGACGACCGGGCCGTTCGTCGAACTCTGGGTCGACGGCCACCCGATCGGCTCGAACGTCGTCTCGGAGAGCGGCGTCGTCAGCGTGCGCATCAAGGCGCAAGCGCCGCAATGGATGTCGCTGAACCGGCTGGAAATCTACGGCAACGGCAATTTGGTCGGCGAAATCGGCGCCGACGTGAATCCGTCGATTCAACTGGGCTGCGACACCGCCGACGCCCAACTCGCCGGTTCCGATCAGGTCATCCGCTTTGACGGCGCCGTCAACTGCACGCTGGAACGCGACACCGTGTTCAACGTCATCGCGATCGGTTACCAGGGCATGTCGCCGGTCAATCAAGATGTCGACGGCGTCTACATCGAACTCACCGACACGCTGCTCCTCGGCGTCAACCAAATGCTGCAAAACTGGATCGGCATCGGCAACCTCTTGCCGCAGGTCGGCGACGGCAGCCTGGTGCAGCGCGTGCACCCGTCGTATCCGTACGCCGTGACCGGCGCCATTTGGGTCTCGGTGGGCGACGATCATCCGTATCAGGGCCCGGGTTACATCCCGGCTTGGTTCGCCGCGGCGGACGTCAACCATCAATTGACGGCCGGGGCGCTGTCGCCGGACCAGCAAAAGGCCGTCGCGGCTGCGATCGCGCGGATGCTGTCGTTCACCTCGCAACTGGACGGCCCGGAACCGCAAGGGGATCCGGATGCGTCGAGCGCGACCTCGACAGGCGGCCTGCATTCCGCCGGCTGCGGATCGTAGGCGGGCGAAGGAACAAGGAAAAAGGAAAAAGTCAACGCAACCGCATTCGGCAGGGGTCGTCCGCGCCAAAAACGACCGCGTTGCGAATGCGGGCTCGGGCCGCCGCTTGATCGGTCATTCCCGCCTCTGAGACTGTCGATTTTCTTCGTGCCGGCCGGCCGTGCAGGGGCGGATCCCCGTGCTCGCCCCCAAAAAGACGACGCGCCGGCGGGCGCGACCCCTCCCCAACTCTGCCTCACCACGCCGGCCTGGGGTTGAAAACCCCGGGCTAAGATCAATTGCACCTACGGTGCAACTCCGGCCGCGCCCCGCTGTGGTGGCGTCGCCACGGAATCTTACGAGAGGCGGCTTTTTCTTTTGATATTCTCCGCGGCGGGTCCGGCTCCGAGCGACTGTTGTGGAACCGTGGGAACTCCGGGAGTTCTGGGAGTTCCGGGAGTTAGCGGCGTGACGCGACTTCCGAATCCCATGCTTCCCGGCGGTCCCAGAATTCCCATACTTCCCAGATGGGTTAAAATAAAAACGCCGCTCCGGCTGCCCATGCGGCGCGCCGGAACGGCCTGCTTACTTTTTCCTTTCGCCTTTTTCCTTTTGCCTTCTTCCTCTCACCGGTAGACGCAGCGAAAGCCGAGCGTCATCGACGCCGCGGCCGGCGCGATGGCGTAGCGAGCCGAAACGCGCAACGCCGCGGCCTTGGTCAGCCAATCGCCGCCGCGGGCGACGCGGTATTCGCCGCTCGCCGGGCCCGCGGGGTCGAGGATCGAAAGGGCGGCGTACGTGTCGGCGGCGTACCAATCGCCCGTCCACTCGAAGGCGTCGCCGAGCATGTCGTACAGGTCAAATTGATTCGGCAGCTTTTGGGCGACGGCGTGGATTTGTGCGTTGGCGTTTTCGAAGTCCCAAGCCACGGCCGACAGGCAGACCGGGTCGTCGCCGCAGGAGAACACCGACGGCGAGTTGGCGCGCGCCGTGTATTCCCATTCCGCCTCTGTTGGCAATCGCCCGCCGATGGCCTGGCAGAACGCCTCGGCCTGCGACCAGGTCACCGTTTCGACCGGGCAGCTCGGGCAAGTCGGATAGCCGTTCGCGGCTACAAAGTGACTGGGATTCGCGCCGACGACCTCGGTGTACTGCGCCTGCGTGATCTTGGCCGCCGTCATGAAAAAGTCGGGCAGCACGACCAGGTGGCGCGGATTCTCATTGGCCTCGCAGTGCGTATCGCCGGGCGAACATCCCATCATGAAGAACCCGGCCGGGATTGGAATCCAGGTGACTTCCTGCGACGCGGAGTTCGTCATCGCATCGCCGATCACCGGCGCCACGCCCTGATTTTGATTCTGCCCGCCGGCCGGAGGCGCCGGTCGGACCGCGGGTGCGGCCGGGCTTTTTCCGGCGTCCGAATTGGCCGCGCAGCCGGCCACGAATGCCACGGCCACGACGATGGAAAGCCAGAATGCTAATCGAGCGGCGTTTTTCATCTGTGGTCCCTCCGCGTTATTTGCGTGAAAGATATGCGCCAATTGCTAAGAACCGATTACGACGCCGTGAGATTTCCGCAAAATGCGTTCGGGAGGGAATCGCCGTTATCGAGTCGACCGGCGGCTTTGCGCAAGACCGACGCCCGACGAATCCTCTCCATCCTCGCGATCCTGTCAATCATGTCAAAATAACCAGATTTCAGATTCGTGTCTTTTGGCGTACGTCCCGCGCATTGTCAGCCCGGCGCGGTCGGTGCTAATTTGCCGCGGGAAAAAAAGGCGATTGCAAAAGATTCGTCGACTCCGCCGAAAGGACGCCGCCGCGATGGTCAAACACGAGGCCGATCAACCGAACACGCCCCGCCGTTACACGATCAAGGATCTGCTGACGATCGAAGTCGCCCCGGCGCTGGGCTGCACGGAGCCGTCGGCCGTGGCCCTGGCCGCCGCCGCCGCCGCATCGTTGTTGCCGGACAAAGACTTCACGGCGATCGAAATCTGGCTCGACCCGAACATTTACAAGAACAGCCTGGCCGTCACCATCCCCGGCGCGAAGGGCGGTTCGGGCATTGCCCTGGCGGCGGCGCTCGGCGCTTTCGGCGGCGATCCGGCATTGAAGTTGGAAGTTCTGGCGCCCATCGACGACCGGGCGTTGGCGCAGGCGCGGGCGTTTCTGGCGGCGAAAAAGACGCACGTCAACCTGCTGCCGGACCGGCAGGGCATTTTCATCCGCGCCCGGGTTGCGGGGCCGCGGCGCGACGCCGAAGCGTTCATCGCCGATGTGCATGACAACATCGTCGCGTTGAAGCTGGACGGCGCCGACCTCACGGAGCATCCGCTGCTGTCGGTCACGGCGAAAACGCAGAACAACGTCCACCAACTCGAGAAGTGGCTGACGGACATTTCTCTGGAAGACCTGCTGGCCCTCACTGACGACCTCGACAGTGACGATCTGAAATTTTTGGAAGAAGGCGTCGCGTGCAATCTGAAACTGGCGGATTACGGCCTGCGCCACGGGCCGGGCCTGGGCGTCGGCGTCGCGCTCGAACGGCTGGTGCGCGAGGGGCTGCTGAAACGCGACATGATGCTGGCCGCGCGCATTCTGACCTCCGCCGCCTCCGACGCGCGCATGGCCGGCGCGAAGTTGCCGGCCATGAGTTCCAGCGGCAGCGGCAACCACGGTTTGGTCGCGGTGCTGCCGATCTGGGCCGTAAAGGATTACCTCGTTGTTGAGGATTCCGCGCGCATCATGCGCGCGATCGCGCTCAGCCACGTCATCACGGCTTATATTAAGGCGCACACGGGCCGGCTGTCGGCGGTTTGCGGCTGTTCGATCGCCGCGGGGGCCGGCGCGGCGGGCGGCATCGCGCACCTGATGGGCGGCAACATCCGCCACATCGCGGGCGCGATCAAGAATCTGGTGGAGGATTTGGCCGGCGTGATTTGCGATGGAGCGAAAGAGAGTTGTTCGCTGAAGCTGTCGACCGCGGCGGGGACCGCGGTGCAGTCGGCGCTGTTCTCGCTGCACGGCATCAACGTGCAATCGACCGACGGCATCATCGCGCGGTCGCCCGAGCAGACGATGAAGAACGTCGGCGAACTGAGCACGCAGGGCATGGTCGAAACCGACCGCACGATCCTGCAGATCATGATCAAGAAGCAGTTCGAGGAGGTGTGACGGCGATGCCGCGCTGGGCGCAGTTCGCCATATTTTTGTCGTTGACGCTGCTGATTTACGGCGGTGCGCATTTTTTCGTTTATCGCAGTTTCGCGGGCATGATGGGCCTGGCGCCGGGCCGCGCGCTGTGGGCGTTGCGCACATTTTTCATCGTCGCCGCGTTGTCGTTCATCGCCTCGCGGCTGTTGCTCGAATGGGGTTTGAATCCGGCGGTGCGCGTCTCGTATTGGGCCGCGGCGCTGTGGATGGGGCTGTTCCTCTACCTCCTCCTCGGCTGCCTCGTCGCTTATCCCCTTTACGGCGTCGTTTCCTGGTTCGCCCCGGCCGGCGCCGCCCGCGCGGGCAAATGGCTCAGCCTGGCCGTCGTCGTCGCAGCCGTGGCGACGAGCGTCGCGGCGTACGTCGAGGCCTGCCATCGGCTGAAGATCGTGGATTTGGACATCCCGGTCAAAGGCGGCTCGCCGGCGCTCGACGGCTTCACCATCGTGCAACTCACGGACATCCACCTCGGGGTCATCGTCGTCGGCGGGCGGCTCGCAAAAATCGTCGCGACGGTCACCGGCCTGCACCCCCAACTCATCGTCGTCACCGGCGACCTGATGGACGAAAACGCCGACCGGCAGCTCGCGCTGGCCGATCCGCTGCAGCGAATCCAAAGCCGCTACGGCCTGCTCGCGGTGACGGGAAACCATGAATATTACGCAGGCGCCGAGAAGATCATCCGGCACGGCGCGGAAATCGGCATGCGTTTTCTGCTGAATGAAAAAATCGTGCTGCCCAACGGCCTGGTCGTCTGCGGCCTGAACGATCCGACGGCCGCGCGGATGGGCGGCGCCAAGGTCTCGCTGGCCGACGTGCTCGGCGACGCCGGGCGCACGGCGCCGGTCGTGCTGCTGCACCATCAGCCGACGATCTTCCCCCAGGCCGGCGACCTCGGCGTCGATTTGATGCTGTCCGGCCATACGCACAATGGCCAACTTTGGCCGCTCGCGCGCATCTCGAAACGAATCTATCCGTATGTGCACGGGCTGTACGTGCGCGGCGCCAGCCGCCTGTACGTCTCCGCCGGCGTCGGCACCTGGGGCCCGCCGATGCGCCTGGCCGCGGCGCCGGAAATTGTGCGCATTCGGCTGCGAACGGGAACCAGCGCACTATAGTTTAGCGCCCAGCAGAAAGTAAGACCGTTGAAAATTGCAGCGCCCCCCGGCTCGCGGTCCGCGCCCGGCGCAAGGCTCCGCGGCATGCGTTGCCTTTTCCACGGCGCGGCGTTATGATTTTTTCGAAAACAGCAAGGGGTCTGGCGCATGCCGCACAAGAGGGTGGCAAGCGGCATTTACCTGGTCGGCGGCGAATCGCTCACGTATCCGAGCGACTGCCTCGTGTACCTTGTCGCCGGACCGCCCGTCCTCTTGATCGACGCCGGCGCCAATCGCGTTGCGCGCCGGCTGCTCGACAACATCGCCGAAACGGGCATCGATCCCCTCGACATCACCTACTGCCTGCTGACGCACGGGCACGTCGATCACATCGGCGGCGCGCACTCGGTGCGGGAAGCGGCCGGTTGTTCGCTCGCCGCCCACGAAGACGACGCGGCGGCGATTCAAAGCGGCGATCCCGTCCGCACCGCCGCGAATTGGTACAACATCAAGCTCCCCAAAATTCAGATCGACGAAGTGTTGTACGGCGAAGAAGGCGAACTCGCCGGCGTCAATTGGCTGCACACGCCGGGCCACACGCCGGGGTCGCTCTCCGCGTGGCTCGACGCGGACGACGGCCGCATTCTCTTCGCCCAGGATGTCCACGGGCCGTTCGCGCCCGAATTCGGCTCCGACCTCGACGCTTGGCGCATCAGCATGGAAAAGCTCCTCGCCCTCGACGCCGACATCCTCTGCGAAGGCCATAACGGCGTGTACCGCGGCAAGGCCGAGGTCGCGCGGTACATCCATTCGCAACTGGAAGCGAACTTCTCCGTTTCGCCCGCCACGTGATCCCCGCTCGAAGTTCTGCGCTACGGCGGATATCCCTGTTCGTTGCGGCGGCGCTCGTCGGCGCCGCGCCGGCGGCCGTCCTTGTCTTTTTGGCGCAGCGGTATGCCATCGAGGCGCCGTTTGCGGATGAATGGGAGTTGATTCCGCTGCTGGAAAAATCATACGCCGGCCGTCTGACGTGGGCCGATCTGCTGAGCCAGCACAACGAACAACGGCCCTTTTTCCCGCGGCTCCTCATGCTTGGAATTGCGCGGCTGACGGGATGGAATCTTCGTTGCGAGCAAATGTTGAACGTCGCACTGGCCGGCGCCGCGCTCGCCGCGCTCGGCTGGGCGTTGCGCCGGACGCCATCCCCGCCCGACGCACGGCCGTTGGCGTCATTGCTGCCGTTTTTGGCCATTTTCTTTTTCTCGCTGAAACAATGGGAAAACTGGACCATGGGTTGGCAGTTGCTTTTTTTCCTCAGTCTCTTCGCCGCGATCGCCGGATTCGCCTGTTTGCTGGCGGCGCCTCGTTCTCGTCCAGCGTTTGCGGCGGCGCTGGCCCTGGGCGTCATCGCCACGTTTTCCGCGGGCAATGGCCTGGTTTTCTGGCCCGTCGGTTTTCTGGCGGCGTCGTCGTCGGTTGCGCCCCAGGGACGGCCGGAGCGCGTCTTCCGGCTCGTTCTGTGGTCGTTGGTTTCGGCGACGGCGATCATCCTGTATCTCGTTGACTTTCAGGTGACCGCGCACAGCGTGTCGCTCGCCGCTAATTTCGCCGAACCGCAAGTCTTTTTGCTGTTCGTCTGCAGCTACCTCGGCTCGCCGCTGACCGATCGGTTCGCCGTATGGGCCGGCGCCGCGGGCGTCGTTCTATTCGTCGGCTTGGCCGCGCCGTCGATTCGCGCACGGGACCCCGGGCTGTCCCTCACGCTCGGTTTGTACGCCGTTGGCGGCGCCATCCTGACGGCCGCCGGTCGCGCGCACCTGGGCGCCGACGAAGCCCTTTGTTCGCGGTACGTCACGTTCGGACAGTTGTTGTGGATCGCCAACCTCATCGCGATCTGGGACCGCCTTCTCGCGGCGGGCGAGCAAAAAAAGCCGGCCGTCAAAAACCGCGCCCTCGTGCCGTTGTTGGCGGCCTGGCTAGCGATTCTGGCCGCGGGTGTGGCCGCGTCGTCGTCCTGCGCCTATCGCTTTTCGAGCCGTTTCGTGTTTCTGGCCCCGGCCCAGCGAGAGTTGGCCGCACTCGCGGACGATGAATTGCTCTCGCGTCTGTATCCGGACCCCAAGGTCGTGCGCGAGCGAACGCCTTTTTTAAAGGAGCATCGCCTGTCGTATTTCCGCAGGCAAGGGCGTTGATCGCGGGGACCTTCCCCAGGGTATGATATTTATTTTTTGACAGGATCAACAGGATCAACGGGATCAGTCAACCGTGAATAAGGAACAGTGAACAATTGTGGAACTTTGTCGCTCGCGAGATTCTCCGGGCCGCAAGAACTCCCGACACAGCCCCCTGTCTCTGTTGATCCTGATGATCCTGTCAAAAAATTCTGCCCGGCGGCTGCTTGCCACTCCCGGCCCATCTGCTACACTTCGGCATCCTGGCAAAGCTGAAATCGTGGAGGAGCGGATGAAAGTCCTGGTGATCGGGGGCGGCGGCCGCGAGCATGCGCTCGTGTGGAAAATCGCCCAATCGCCGCTTGTGGAGCGCGTCTTTTGCGCGCCGGGCAACGCCGGCACGGCCGCGGAAGCGACCAACGTCGACATCGCCGCGGATGACATCGCGGCGCTGCTCGCCTTCGCGCAGCGCGAACGCATCGGCTTGACCGTCGTCGGCCCCGAAGCGCCGCTGGTCGAGGGCATCGTCGACCGCTTCGCCGCCGCGGGGTTGAAAGCGTTCGGGCCGAGCGCCGCGGCCGCGCGCCTGGAAGGCAGCAAGAGTTTCTGCAAAGAAATTCTCGACGCGGCGCGCGTCCCGACCGCCGCCTATCGCACGTATGCCGAAAGCGCCGGCGCGAAGGAGTTCGCGCGGCATTTGGGCGCGCCGGTCGTCGTCAAAGCCGACGGTCTGGCGGCCGGCAAGGGCGCCATCGTCTGCCGCACGCTCGCCGAGGCCGACGAGGCCATCGACCGCATTCTCGTCGAACGCGTGTTTGGCGTTGCCGGCGACCAGGTGGTCGTCGAGGAATTTCTCATCGGCGAGGAAGCGAGCTTTCTGGCGTTCACCGACGGCGAAGCGGTCGTGCCGCTGGCCAGCAGCCAGGATCACAAGGCGATCGGCGACGGCGACGCCGGGCCGAACACCGGCGGCATGGGCGCCTACAGCCCCGCGCCGGTCGTTACGCCGGCGGTCCACGAAGCAATACTGCGCGACGTGATGTATCCCACCGTCCGGCAAATGGCCGCCCAGGGCTGCCCCTACAAGGGCGTGCTCTACGCCGGCGTGATGATCGATCACGGCGAGATCAAGGTGCTCGAATTCAACGCGCGTTTCGGCGACCCCGAGACGCAGCCGCTGCTGTTCCGCATGAACAGCGACATCGTGCCGCTGCTGCTCGCGTCCGTCGACGGCGGACTGGGGAAGCTGGCCATCGAGTGGGATCCGCGGCCGGCGGTGTGCGTCGTGATCGCCAGCGGCGGCTACCCCGACCACTACGAAAAAGGCAAGTTGATCGAGGGCCTCGACCGCACGCCAGCCGGCGCGTTCGTTTTTCACGCCGGCACGAAAAAAACCGCGGACGGCGTGGTCACCAGCGGCGGGCGCGTGCTGGGCGTCACGGCGAAAGGCGCCGACATCCCGGCCGCGATCGAACTCGCTTATTGCGCCGTCGAGCGAATTTCCTTCGACAAGGCCTATTATCGCCGGGATATCGGCAAAAAAGCCGCCAAGTGGTTGGAGTGAGCGCATGTCGAAAGTCTTGCTGCTGATGGGTTCCGATTCCGACTGGCCGGTGATGAAAAACGCCGCCGATGTGCTGGCGCACTTCGGCGTCGGCTGCGAGGCGCACGTTTCCAGCGCGCACCGCACGCCGGCGCGCACGGCAAAGCTCGTCCGCGACGCCCGCGACAACGGCTTTTGCGCCGTGATCTGCGGGGCCGGCGCGGCGGCGCACCTGGCGGGCGTCGCGGCGGCCGAGACCACCCTGCCCGTGCTCGGCGTGCCGCTCGCCGCGACCACCCTCGGCGGGCTCGACGCCCTGCTGGCGACCGTGCAGATGCCGGCCGGCGTGCCGGTGGCGACCTTCGCCATCGGCGAAGCCGGCGCCCGCAACGCCGCGCTCTTCGCGGTGCAGCTCATCGCCGCGACGAACAAGAAAATGGCGCAAAAGCTCGACGCCTATCGGCAGGAAATGGCGCGGAAGGTTGAAGAAAAAGACGGCAAACTGCAAGAATTGATGAAGTAAGCGGTCAACCACGGAGGCACAGAGAGCGCAGAGTTGTTTCTTGTTATTTTCTCTGTGATCTCTGTGCGTCTGTGGTTTAATATCACACTAAATCGGTTCATTTCCGCGGCAGCAACGCTTCGATATCGGCGCGGATGTCCTCGGGCTTCGTCTGCGGGCTGTACCGTTTGACCGGCTTGCCGTTGGCGTCGATCAGGAACTTGGTGAAATTCCACTTGATCGCCTCGGAGCCCAGCATGCCGGGCCGGTCGGATTTGAGGTACTTGTACAGCGGATGCGCGTTGTCGCCGTTGACGTCGATCTTGGCGAACATCGGGAACGTCACGTTGTAGGTCGACGTGCAAAACGCGGCGATCTCCTGCTCGCTGCCCGGCTCCTGCTTGCCAAACTGGTTGCACGGGAAGCCGAGCACGACGAAGCCGCGGTCTTTGAACTCGGTGTACAGCTTCTCCAGCCCCGCATACTGCGGCGTGAACCCGCACTTGCTCGCGGTGTTCACGATCAAAAGCACCTTGCCCTTGTAGTCCGCGAGCGATTCCGTCTGGCCGTCGATGCGCTTGGCCGAAAATTCGTACACCGTTTGGGCCATGGCCGGCTCCTCCGAGCGCCCGCTGGCGGGCCGATAAACCAACGCCGCCGCAACGGCGCAAATGGCAAGCGGCGCCAGCACGAGCGCTCGCTTGGCATACCAATAACGCTCTTTGTTTTCGTCGTTTTTCATGGCTTCAAGCTAAGGCTTTTTTCGACGTTTGCACGAAATTTTTACGGCCCCCGCATCCAGTTGAACCTGTCCGCCGTTTGCCGTTCCGTTCTTATTCGCGTGCATTCGCGGTTGGTCCGGCCGTGGCGTCGGGCTTGCGCGCTCCGCGCCCCCACTATATAAAGCCGCCGTATGCAACCCGACGACGCGACCGGGCGACCGGCGCCCCTCCTGCGGCCCTTCGCCGAACTCCTCGACGCGGGCGAGGCGATCGCGTTCCCAACCGAAACTTTCTACGGACTGCTCGCGCGCATCGACCGGCCCGCGGCGATCGAGCGCATCTTCGAACTCAAGGGCCGGGCCGCCCACGCACCGCTGCCTGTGATCGCCGCCGACGCGGCGGTCGCGCGCTCGCTCTGGCTCGACGTGCCGCCGGCGGCCCAAACGCTGATCGACGCCTTCTGGCCCGGGCCGCTGACGCTCGTGCTGCCGGCCCGCGAGCCGTGGGCGAGTTCGCCGCTGACCGGCGGCTCCGGCGCGCTCGGCGTGCGCGTGCCGGGCAGCGCCGCGGCGCGCGGCATCGCGGCGATGGCCGGCGGCGCGCTGGCGGCGACCAGCGCCAACCCGAGCGACCGGCCGCCGGCGATGGACGCGGCGGCCGTGCGGGCCTATTTTGGCGACCGGGTTCCGATCGCCGAGGGGCCGCGGCTGCCGCCGAGCCGGGGCAGCACGATCTTGTTGATGACGGCGTGGCCGCCGCGCCTGGCGCGCGACGGCGATGTCGCTCGCTCTCGCATCGAGGAGGTCCTCGGCGTCGCCCTGGCGGCGCCCGGGCCGTAGCAGCCGGACGGCGGCGCCAGCGCCCGCCGGATCCGACGGAGACAGGCATGACCGAAGAACGAAACGGCCGCGAATCCGAAAAAGCGCTCGATGTGCCCGTGCACGCCGACGAGGAACTGCAGGATCTGCTGCACGGCGAGTTGGTGATCCTGCAAAAGAAAGACGGCTACCACTTCAGCGTCGATCCGCTGCTGCTGACGTCGTTCATCGAGTTGAAAAACGGCGACAAGGTCATCGACCTGGGCACCGGCAGCGGCGTGATGCCGCTCGTGCTGGCCAATCGCCTGCGCGCGCTCGACACCGCATTCGTCGGCCTGGAGTTGCAGGAAAACATCGCCGACATGGCCGAACGCAGCGTCGCCGCGAACCGGATGAAAGACAAGATCGCGATCCTCCGCGGCGATATCCGCAAAATCGGCGAGGAGTTCGCCGCCGATTCCTTCGATATTGTGATATCCAATCCGCCTTATCTGCCGGTCGGCAAGGGCACGGTCAACCCGAACGACGCCAAGGCCCTCGCGCGGCACGAGGTGCTGGTGACGCTCGCCGATGTCGTCCGCGCGGCGCGCTACCTGCTCAAGTCGCACGGCCGCGCCTATTTCATCTATCCGACCTATCGGCTGATCGACCTGATTTGCCAATGCCGCGAGCACAAACTCGAACCGCGCCGGCTGCGGTTCATCCACGCCAACGCCGCGGGCGGCTCCAAGCTGGCGATGCTCGAAGCGATTCGCGACGCCGGCGTCGAATTGAAAGTCGTGCGGCCGCTGCACGTCTACAACATGGAAGGCTTCTACTCCGAAGAAGTCGCCGAGATCCTCAACGAGCACGACCTGGTGAAGTGACCGCGCCGCGGGGGCGGGGCAGGGCGCATGAAAATCCTCATCACCGGCGCCGCCGGCATGTTGGGCCGCGATCTGGTTCCGGCGTTGGCCGCGCACGAGGCCGTAGCCGGCGTCGATCGTCCGGACGGCGACCTGGCCGACCCGGCGACCGCGCCGCGCCTGCTGGCGACGCATCGCCCCGATTGGGTCGTCAATTGCGCGGCCTACACCGCCGTCGATAGCGCCGAGGACGAACCCGAGAAAGCCGCCGCGGCAAACGCGACGGCCGTTCGCTGTTTGGCCGAGGCGTGCGCCGCCGCGGGCGTGCGGCTGCTGCACATTTCGACCGATTACGTCTTCGACGGCCGCAAAGCGGAGCCGTATTTGCCGGCCGATCCGACCGGGCCGGTTTCGGCGTACGGCCGCACGAAGCTCGCCGGCGAACGCGCCGCGCTCGCGGCCGGCGGCGCGACGGCGATTCTGCGCACGGCCTGGCTGCACGGCCCCCACGGCCCGAATTTCGTGGCGGCGATCCTGCGCCAACTCGACGCCGGTCGCCCGCTGCGCGTCGTCGACGATCAGGTCGGCGCGCCGACGTATACGGCCCATTTCGCGCAAGCCGTCGCCGCCGCCATCGCCGCCGACCTGCGCGGCGTGCACCACGCGACCGCCGGCGGCGCATGCACTTGGTTCGGCCTCGCCCACGCGATTTGCGAACTGACCGGCCGCCGCGGCCATCCGCTGACGCCGATTTCTTCGGACGAGCTCGCCCGTCCCGCGCCGCGCCCAGCCAACAGCCGCTTGGATATGACATCGTTCGTCGCCGCGACGGGCTTCGTCATGCCGCCCTGGCGCGACGGCCTCGCCGCGCATCTGGCGCGACTCGGGCGGTTGGCGGAAGACCGATAGTTCTTGGCCGTCCCGTCCGCGCAGGGGCGATGCTCGCCATCGCGCTGCGTTCCGGCCGTGCAGGGGCGATGCTTGCCATCGCCCCGCGTTGCGGGCGAACGCTGGGTTCGCCCCTACGTCGGCGGCGGCCGCGTCATTTGCCCCGCCGCCAGATGCAATCGCATCGCAGCCCTGCGCCGGACTCGTACATCTTGGTCAGGCCGGCCGCCGCGGCGAGCGACTCGAGCCGTTTCCGCGACGGCAATCCGACGAACGGGATGACGCGGCGGCCGACCGCCGCGAACCAATCCGGGAATATCATATCGGTGTAAATCAGCCAGCCGCCGGGGCGCAGCACGCGGATCATTTCGCCGACGGCGCGCTCCCATTCGTGCAGGTGGTGCGTGACCATCGCGGCGGCGACCACGTCGAACTCGGCGTCCGGAAACTTCAGGTTCGTCGCGTCCATCACCAGGAAGCGCGGGCGCGGGCTCGCCTCGCGGACCTGCGCGGCGGCGATCTGCTTCGGATCGACGTCGACGCCGGTGACGTCCCAGCCGTATTTCTCGGCGATTTCGCAGGCCGTCGCCCCGACGCCGCAGCCGACGTCCAAATACCGCCGCGCGCCTTGGACATCAATGCGCTCGAGCAATTTTTGCGCCCGTTGCGCGACGCGCGCCGTATGCTCCGGATGATTCACGAAATGCTTTTCGATCGGGGTCATTTTCATGGCAACGGTCTCCTCGAAGTTCTTCGCTCCGTGCGGAAAGTTTTTGGATTTGAAGCACGGAGGCACAGAGAGCGCAGAGGAACACAGCGGATCTAAATATTGATTTCTCTGTGCGGCTCTGTGCCCTCTTTGCCTCTGTGGTGATTATTCAATCGCTTTCTCCCCGACGATCTCGAACCCCATCGGGTTGCTCGTCGCGCGCGTCACGCGCAGGCCCGAGCGCGTCACGAGCGTCTCGGCCTCCGCGGCGGTGTACGCGGCGTTGAGCGAGGCGATCAGCCCCGGGCGAATTTCTTTCGGTTTGGCCAGCGAATAGAGAAACCAGCGCACCGGCAGCCGCATGTCCCGCCGCAGATCGCTGACGAAGAAGCGGCCGCCGGGTTTGAGCGCGCGCCGGATCTCGCCGAAGATTTGCCCCGGCGCCGACCATTCGTGCAGCGAGCCGTTGGTGAAGACGGCGTCGAATGCGCCGTCGTCGAACGGAAGCTGCTGCGCGTTGGCCTGCACGTAGCGCACGCGTTCGGCCAGGCCGTACTCGCGCGCATTCGCCTCGGCGATGGGGATCATATCGGCGCTGAGCTCGGCCGCGCGCAGTTGCGTGTCGCGCGTCCTTTTGAGCCATTCGAGGCCGAGATAACCCGGCCCCGGCCCGATTTCGAGCGCGAGGCCGTGGTCGATCCCGGCGGCGATGATCGCTTTGGTCTCGAGCCAGCCCTTGTCGCGCAGCCGCCGCTGCATCCGGTCGTAGATGCGCACGTTCAGTTCGCCCAGCACGCCTTCGATCTCCGGCACACGCGCTCGCACCATGTGGTCCTCCGTTCCGGCGGCTCACGCGCCCTTCGGCTCTTCGGGGCCCTCGGTCGCCGTCTTCTCTTCGCAGTTCAGCCATTCGCTCATCTTCGCGGCCATCTCGCGCCGCGAATGGCCGTGCGGCGCGCACATTTCACCATGACCGCGATAGCCATGGAAGTGATGTCGTCCGTGGTGGCCTGGACTCTTCAGCAGCAGGTGCGCCAGCAGGAACAGCCCGACCGCCTGCCAGTAGCCGATCAACGGCAAGCCGAATATGCCCGGCATCACCGCGTTCCACAGCCATTTGACGATCAGGCCCAGCACGAGCCCGATGACCGCGGCGAAGCCCAGCCCGGCGAAGATCCCGCCCACAATTCTCGCCCCTCGCGGATGTCTCATTTTCGCTTCTCCTTCTTCGTTGGCGACGGCGCCCTCAATCCAGCACGCCGCGTTCCCGCAGCGTCTGCCGGATTTGCGCCAGCGCCCGTTTCTTTCGCGCCATCAACGTGCCGGGCGGCGTCCCGCTGTCCTCGGCCAGTTGTTGGAACGTCTTGCCTCGGATCGCATTGCCCTCGAAGGCGAACCGCAGTTCCGCCGGCAGCGCCCGAATCGCCTCGGCGACCGCGGCTAGCATTTCCGCTTCTGCGCGCCGCGCCTCGGCGTCGTCCGCGTCGTTCGCCGACTGCTCCGCGAAATCCCCGTCGCCCGCGCGCCGCCGCGCGAGCTTGCGCCAGAGGTCGATGCTGCGCCGGAAGACCACGGTGACCAGCCAGCCCGCCAGGTTCTCGACCTCCGCGAACAAATGCGGCGACGACAGCGCCGTCAACGCCACGTCCTGGATGATGTCCTCGGCGTCGGCTTCGTCCCGCAGGATGCGGCGCGCCGTGCCCAGCAGGCGCGGCTGCATCGCTTCGAAAATCTCGCGAAACTCGTCGATCGTTTTCGGCCCGTGCTCGTTCACGTCGTCCGCCTTCCTACTCAATTGACGCGCGAGGTTAACGGTTGATTGCCGAGAATAGCAATTTTTTTGCGGGAATGCGGCTGCGCCACATCGGCAGAAGCGGTTGCACGAGGCCGGGCTTGCCGGCAACTGACCACTGACCACTGGCCACTGCTTCGGCCGGTGCTCGCTGTTCGCTGTTCGCTGTTCGCTGCTCGCCGGCCACTGTCTCGCGGCCAATTTTTGGGTTAAGGTTCGCCAGGGATCGAGGGCCGGTCGAATTGTCGAAGGAGACTATCTTGGCGAAAACAGGCCCGCGTTTTCACGAAATCGACATGCTCAAGGGGTTGGCCTGCGTTTTGATGTTGATCGGCCACACGGTGCGGTCGCGGATGCCCGCGCCGGAGCTCGCCGGCAAACTCATCCTGCACGTGATGGACTTCTCGGCGCCGATCTTCTTCTTCGTTTCGGGCATGAACGTGGTCACGTTCGTCGAGAACAACCGCAACAAGGCCGGCTTTCAAACGGTGAAGTTCTACCTCTCGGCGGCGGCGGTGCTGTTTGCGCTCGGGTTCACGTACAACATCAATCGCGGCAGTTGGGGGATGATGGACATCTTCCAATGCGTGGCCTGCGGCACCGTGTTCACCTTCCTGCTAATGCGAACGCGGCTGCCGATGTGGGCGCACTGGCTGATCGCCGGGGCGGTTTTCCTAGTGCCCGAACTCGGGTTCCGGCTGCGGATCGAAAGCGCGCCGGAGTTGGCCGAGTTTCGGCATCTGCGCGCGCTTATTCCACTGTCGTCGGATTTGCTGCATCCGGGTTTGCGCGAGGCGCTTATGGCGCTATCGGCGCAGACGCCGCGGCTCGTGCGCTGGCTGACTTTCCAATACGGCCCGCTGCCGTGGGTCGATCTGTTCTACGTCGGGGCGTTGTGCTACCGCAGCGTCGCCGTGCGGAAAAACAAGTCCTGGCCGTGGTGGGCGTTTTTCGCCGTTTTGTTGGTCGGCGGCCCGTTCGCATGGTTCCACACGATGATGGCCGGCACGGGCCGCTCGTTCTTCGGCGCGCTGCTGCTGCCCACGCTCTTCGACATGATGCTGCGCGGCTTCCCCAGCTACGTGCTGTCGACGACGGGCATCGCCGGCCTGCTGTATCTGGCGTCGCGGGCGCTGTATCGCGGCGCGGTCAACTACCGCCGCCCGGCCGCGCGCTGGGTCGCGGGCCAACTGGAAAACTCGGGCAAAGAGAGCTTCCTCTTCCTGATCCTGCACTGGTTCCTGATCTCGACAACGCTGCTGTTCGGACATCTCGGGCCGGCGGGCGTCATGATCAACCCCTATCTGCGGGCCGCGATCGTGCTCGGGCTGACGCTGCTGCTCGTGCCGCCGCTCGCCCGCTGGCGCGATAGGCTCAGCGCCCGGCCGCACTTCGTCGGCGGCGCGCTGGCCTTCATGGCCGCCAGCCT
>Ga0181520_10001184_pt1 | contig 54151 bp, 59 predicted proteins | sample PEATcosm2014_Bin_29_FD_132451 | JGI IMG/M metagenome (GOLD analysis project Ga0181520, IMG submission 132451) | Peatland microbial communities from MTU Mesocosm Facility, Houghton, MI, USA - PEATcosm2014_Bin02_30_metaG | ecosystem: Environmental > Terrestrial > Soil > Wetlands > Peat | place... | reverse complement strand
GTGTGGACCTGAAGGTGGAGCTGATCACGCCGGTGGCAATGGACAAGGGGTTGCGCTTCGCGATTCGCGAGGGCGGCCGGACAGTTGGCGCCGGCACCGTAACCGAGATCATAAAGTAGGGGCGAGGAATGCCTCGTCCGGAGTAAACTATGGCGCTGAGAGAACGCATTCGCATCCGTCTGAAGGCGTACGATCACCGGGTGCTCGATCAATCGACCACCGAGATCGTCGATACCGCCAAGCGAACCGGCGCCAGTGTTGCCGGCCCGATTCCGCTGCCCACTTCCCGGAGCATCACGACCGTACTGCGATCCCCACACGTAGATAAGAAGTCGCGGGAGCAGTTTGAGATCCGGACGCATAAGCGGCTGTTGGACATTTTGGAGCCGACCCAACAGACGGTGGACGCGCTGATGAAGCTCGATCTGCCGGCCGGCGTGGATGTGGAGATCAAGGCGTTTGGAAAATAGCAGGGCTGAAGGGCCGATGGCAGGGTTCGGGCTAATCCCCGGCCTCTGGCGCCCGGCCCCCGGCCCCTGGAGTCAGTAGATATGAGCCCAGGAATCCTTGGCAAGAAAATCGGAATGACGCAGATGTTCCGGCCGGACGGGCAGGCGGTGCCGGTCACGCTGCTGAAGGCCGGTCCGTGCATGGTGGTGCAGCGCAAGACGCCGCCCACGGATGGCTACGACGCGGTGCAGCTCGGCCTGGTCGAGTTCATCAAGCCGCAGCGCATCAACAAGCCCACCACCGGCCGTCTCAAGAAGGCGGGTGTGGATGGCGCCAGGTTCATGCGCGAGTTCACGCTCGGTCCGGGCGATGGCGATCTGAAGGCCGGCGACAAAGTGCTGGTCGATCAGTTTAAGCCGCTCGACAAGGTGGACGTGGTCGGCATCAGCAAGGGCCGCGGCTTCGCCGGCGTGGTCAAACGCCACCACTTCCGTGGCGGCGAAGGCTCGCACGGCTCCATGTTCCACCGCGCTCCCGGTTCCATCGGGGCTTCCAGCTACCCATCTCGCGTGCTTCCCGGCATGCGCATGGGCGGACACCTGGGGCACGATCGCGTGACCGTGCGCAATCTGGAAGTGGTCCAGGTGGATACCGAAGACAATGTGCTGGTGGTCAAAGGCGCGGTTCCCGGTCCCAACGGCGGATACGTGCTGGTGCGGAGGTCCAAAAGGTAACTCACCATGCCCACAGTCGATGTCTTCGATTTGAACAATCAGAAAGTCGGGCAGGTGGATCTTGCCGACGAGGTCTTCGGCGCAGAGGTCAACGAGGCCCTGCTGTACGAAGCCGTGAAGCAGTATCAGGCCGGGTTGCGCGCCGGCACGCATAAGACCAAGGTTCGCAGCGAAGTGGCCGGGTCCGGAAAGAAGCTCTGGAAGCAGAAGGGCACCGGCAGGGCGCGCGTCGGATCGGTCCGTTCGCCCATCTGGCGGCATGGCGGAATCGTGCATGGCCCGCAGCCGCGCGATTACAGCTACAAACTGCCCCACAAAATGGTAGTGGGGGCTTTGCGCTCCGCACTGTCCGCCAAAGTGCGCGACGGCGAGCTGAAGGTAGTGCAGGCGTTTGACTTCGCCGGCCCTAAGACCAAAGACGCCGTGGGCGCGCTAGCCAAGCTGGAGACCGGCCGCACCGTGCTGCTGGTGGATAACGGCGAGAACCGCAATCTGTCGCTAGGCGTTCGCAATATCAAGGGCGTGATGCTGATCCCCACGCGGGAAGTGAATGTCTTTCACCTGCTGGGCCACCAAAGCGTGCTGCTGAGCCAGGCGGCTGCGCTGAAGTTTTCGGAGGCGCTCGCAAAATGACCGTCTATGAAGTGATTCGCCGCCCGCTGGTTACCGAAAAGGGCGTGGAAAAGAAGGAAGCGGAGCGGACCCTATGCTTCGAAGTGGCGCTCGGCGCCAACAAGACGCAGGTGAAGTCCGCCGTCGAAAAGCTGTTCAAGGTGAAGGTCGAGGAGGTGCGGACGGCGGTTTTCGACGGGAAACTGCGGCGCCGCGGCCGCTTCTCAGGCTATCGCTCGGACTGGAAGAAGGCCTACGTCAAGCTGAAGGAAGGGGAGAAGGTCCCCGACTTCGCGGGGGTTTAACCGATGCCGATCAAGACATATAGACCCACAACGCCGACCCGCCGCTTCCAGACGGTGGTTTCGCGCGACGACATCACCAGGGAGCGTCCGGAAAAGTCGCTGGTGGAATCGAAGAAACGCACCGGCGGCCGCGCCAGCACCGGGCGCATTTCGTCCCGCTTCATCGGGGGCGGCTCGAAAAAGGCCTACCGGATGGTGGATTTCAAGCGCGACAAGGCGGGAATTCCCGCCGTGGTCGCCGCCATCGAGTACGATCCCAACCGTTCGGCGCGCATCGCCCTGTTGAACTACGCGGATGGCGAGAAGCGTTACATCATTCAGCCGGATGGGCTAAAGGTAGGGCAGAAGGTGATGTCCGGCCCGGAAGCCGACATTCTGGTGGGCAATGCCATGCCCATGAATAATATGCCTGCCGGTACGATTGTCCACAACATCGAACTGAAGCCCGGAAAGGGCGCGCAGATGGCGCGGTCGGCGGGGTCGCAGGCGCAATTGGTCTCGAAAGAGGGCGGCACGGCGCTGCTGAAGCTCCCCTCGGGCGAAGTCCGCCGCGTGCCGCTCGAATGCATGGCCACGGTGGGGCAAGTGGGCAACGTGGATCACGAAAACGTTTCGCTGGGCAAGGCGGGACGCACCCGCTGGCTTGGAAAGCGGCCGCATAACCGCGGCGTCACCATGAACCCGGTGGACCACCCGCACGGCGGCGGCGAGGGCAAGACCTCGGGCGGCCGTCACCCGGTTACCCCCTGGGGACAGCCCACTCGTGGATTCAAGACGCGCAACAACAAGCGTACCGACAAGTGGATCGTGACGCGGAAGAGCAAAAAGAGGTAATCCATGGGCAGATCAGTCGCGAAGGGGCCGTTCATCGATACGCATCTCGAAGCCAAGATGGCAGTGCTGGCCGCCGCCAACGAGAAGAAGGTGGTCCGCACCTGGTCGCGGCGCTCCACCATTCTTCCGGAGTTCGTCGGGTATACCATCGCGGTCCACAACGGCAAGAAGTTCATTCCGGTGTACATCACCGAGAATATGGTGGGTCACAAACTCGGCGAGTTCTCCCCCACCAGGATTTTTAAAGGCCACTCGGTGAAGGCGGCCACGGAGAAAACGGCTAAGCCGGCGGCATAACGAGGCAAGCATGGAACCCAACACCCCAGTCAAAGCGGAAGCCAGATACATACGGGTCTCCCCGCAAAAGGCGCGTCTGGTCGTGGATATGATCCGCGGCATGCAGGCGGGCGCCGCCTTGAGCCGTCTGCGCAGCGTGAATAAGCGCGTCGCGCCCACCGTGGAGAAGGTGCTGCAATCGGCCATCGCCAACGCCACCAACCGGTTCGAGGACCTGGATGTGGACCGCCTGTTCGTATCGGAGGCGTACGTGAACGAAGGGCCGCGCATGAAGCGCGTTCGGGCCGCCCCGATGGGCCGCGCCTACCGCATCCAGCGCCGCTCGGCGCATATCGTGATTAAGGTGACGGAGAAGGAAGCATAGATGGGACAGAAAGTTCATCCGTATGGATTCCGGCTGGGCTTCAATAAGCCCTGGCGCTCGCGCTGGTTCGCCAAGCACGGCTACGCCAAGCTGCTGCAGGAAGACCTGGAGCTGAAGGAAGGGCTGCGCGACCGGTTGAAATCGGCCGGGGTCAGCGCCATCGAAGTGGACCGGCCCGGCAACAAGCTGCGCGTCACCATCCGCACGTCGCGGCCCGGCATTATCATCGGCCGCAAGGGCGCGGAGATCGAGAAGCTGAAGCAGGACATGGCCAAGCGCACCAAGCGCGAGGTGTTTATCGACATCCAGGAAGTGCACAAACCGGAGCTGGATGCGCAGTTGGTGTCGGAATCCATCGCCCTGCAGCTCGAAAAGCGCGTGGCGTTCCGGCGGGCCATGCGCAAGGCCGTGGATTCGGCGCTGCGCTTCGGCTGCAAGGGCATCAAAGTGCGCGTGTCGGGGCGTCTGAACGGCGCCGAAATCGCACGCAGCGAATGGTACCTGCAAGGCCAGCTTCCCCTGCACACCCTGCGCGCCGATATCGACTACGGTTTCGCCGAGGCTCACACTACCTATGGAGTGATCGGCATCAAGGCATGGCTCTACAAGGGCGAAATCCTGGACCTGACCAAGCGGCGCGGCGGATTCCTGAACGATGCGGAACCGCGCCGGGACCTGCGCGACCGCCGCGAACGTAGCGACCGCGGCAGGGGCAGGGACCGCGAGCGCGCCCCCGAGCACGCACCCATGGCGCCGCCCGCGCCCGCCGCGGAAGCCGCCGGCCCTGCGACGCAGACCGCGCCTCAGGATTTGCCGCGGCCCGCCGCCCGTGCGGCTACGCCTATTCTGCCGCCGCTCATGTCGCCGCAGCAGCCTTCATGGAAGCAGGAAGCACGGCAGGAAACCCAGCCGGCGCCCGCCGAGAAACCGGCCCCCGCCGAGAAGCCGGAACCCGACAAGCCGGAAGGCGAGAACTCGTAACGAGGAGAGCGAACCGCCATGATGATGCCAAAGAAAGTCAAGTACAGGAAACAGCAGCGCGGCCGCATGTGCGGCAAGGCGTGGCGCGGCTCTTCGGTCGCCTTTGGCGATTTCGGCCTCAAGGCGCTCGAGTGCGGGTGGGTCACGGACCGGGAGATTGAAGCGGCCCGCATCGCCATGACGCGTTCCATCAAGCGCGGCGGCAAGGTTTGGATCCGCCTGTTCCCCGATAAGCCGATCACCAAGAAGCCGGCCGAAACCCGCATGGGAAAAGGGAAGGGCGCTCCGGAGCAGTGGGTGGCGGTAGTCCGTCCCGGCAAGATCCTGTTTGAGATGGAAGGCGTCGACCGGGCCACGGCGGGCAGTGCCATGCGTCTGGCCGCCCACAAGCTGGCCATCAAGACTAAATTTATCAGCCGGGAAGACGCGGAGTAACGATATGAAGGCCCAGAAGGTGCGCGACCTTGACAATAACGAACTGCGGCAGCAGTTGAGTGAAATGGACGAGCAGATCTTCCGTCTACGGTTTCAGATGCCCCTGGGGCAGATGGACGGGCTGAAGAAGGTGCGTGCAATGAGGAAAGACCGAGCGCGCATCTACACCATTTTGCGCGAGCGGGAGGGTCTCTCTCAGGCCCCCGCGGAGAAAAAGTAACATGGCCGAACAGGAAGCCAAGCAGGGATTCAAGAACGAGAAGGTCGGCGAGGTGGTTTCCACCAAGATGGCCAAGACCATCGTGGTCGAGGTGAGCCGCCGCGTGCCGCACCCGCTCTACAAGCGCATCATCGGCAAGCGCAAGAAGTTCTACGCCCACGACGAAGAAGGGTCCGCGAAGACGGGCGACATCGTGCGCATCGTGGAGTGCCGGCCCCTGAGCAAGCTGAAGCGTTGGCGTCTGGCCGACGTCGTGCGGCGGGCCGCCCAGGTTGGAGCGCCGCCGGTGGATCTGGACGTAAAGATTTAGAACGGAGGCCAGGGGCCTGGGGCCAGGGGCCGGGGGATGAGCGTCGCAGCTCTTCCCTGGTCCCCGGCCCCCGGTTTCCGGCCCCAGGAGCGAAGCGACATGATTGGAATGCGAACGATTCTCGAGGTGGCCGATAACTCCGGCGCGCGCAGGCTCTCTTGCATCCTGCCGCGCGGCGGCGACCTCGGTCTGCGCGCCGGGCTCGGCGACGTGGTCACCGCCGCCGTGAAGGAGGCTGCTCCGGATTCGGCCATCAAGAAGGGGAAAGTAGTACGCTGCGTGATCGTCCGCATGCGCAAGGAAACCCGGCGTAAGGATGGCACCTACATCCGCTTCGATTCGAACGCCGCCGTACTCATCAGCGATGTGGGAGAGCCGGTCGGAACGCGCGTATTCGGTCCGGTTGCCAGGGAATTGCGCGACAAGCGATTCATGAAGATCGTTTCGCTGGCGCCGGAGGTCATCTAAATGCCCGCCGCTCACAAGAAACCTTCCGCGCCGGTTCGCGTGGATTTCAAGAAGGAAGACACCGTCAAGGTGATTACGGGCCGCGACAAGGGCAAGACGGGACGCGTGCTGCGAGTGGACCGGGGAACCGGCAAACTGCTGGTGGAGCACGTGATGATGATCAAGCGCCACACCCGTCCCAACCCCGGCAAGCAGATTAAGGGCGGCATCGCGGAGAGGGAAAGCGCCATACCGGCTTCCAACGTGATGGTGGTTTGCCCCGCCTGCGGCAAGGCTACGCGCATCGGGCATCATGTCGATGCGCTCGTTGGCGGCAAGGTCCGCCGCAGCAGGGTCTGCCGCAAGTGCGGCCAGACGCTCGACGCTAAGTGAGGATTTCATGGCTGCACGATTGAGAGAGCAATACCGGCAAAAGGTGGTTCCCGCGCTCACCAAGGAGTTCGGCTACAAGAATGTGATGGCCGTTCCCAAGATCGAGAAGATCTCGATTAATATCGGACTGGGCGAAGCCACACAGAACGCCAAGCTGATGGATGGCGCCGTCAACGAGCTCGGCCAGATCGCCGGCCAGAAGCCCGTAATCACCAAGGCGGCCAAGTCGATCTCGCAGTTCAAACTGCGCGAGGGCCAGTCAATTGGCTGCATGGTCACTCTGCGCGGCGACCGCATGTATGAGTTTTTCGACCGGCTGGTCAACGTGGCGCTGCCCCGCGTGCGCGACTTTCGCGGCATCTCCAGCAAGTCGTTCGACGGACGGGGCAACTACACCCTGGGCGTCAAGGATCAGTTGATTTTTCCGGAAATCGATTACGCCAAAGTGGAAAAGACCAAGGGAATGAATATTTCCATCACCACCACGGCCCGCACCGATGCGGAGGGCCTGGCGCTGCTGAAGCAAATGGGAATGCCGTTCCGGCAATAGAGGAGAAGCAGAGACAACATGGCTACCACCGCCAAAATCGCGAAAGACCTGAAGTTGGATAAGATCCGCCATGCATCCCAATTGGCCAAGGCGGAAAAGAAGCCCGGAATCGACATGCTGCCGACCCGCCATCGCAACCGCTGCTGGCGATGCGGGCGCCCGCGCGCCTTCCTCCGCAAGTTCGGCATTTGCCGTCTGTGCTTCCGCCAACTCGCCCTCAATGGCGAGATTCCCGGCGTGATCAAGGCTAGCTGGTAGCGAGTAGGAGAATTATGACGAGCGATCCCATTGCCGACATGCTGACTCGCGTGCGCAACGCGATCCAGGCTCGCCACCCCAAGGTGGACGTGCCGGCCTCCAATTTGAAGGCGGAAATCGCGCGCATTCTGAAGGAAGAAGGCTACATAGCCAACTTCAAGGTGGCCGAAGAAGGCGTGAAGAAGACCATCAAGATCTATCTGAAGTACAGCGCCGCCAATGCGCCGGTCATCTCTTCCATCGAACGGGTTTCCCGTCCCGGACGCCGCGTGTACGTCGGTCAGACCGATATTCCGCGCGTGCTGGGCGGGATGGGAATTAACATTCTGACCACTCCGCGCGGCGTCATGACTGGGCGCGACGCCCATAAGGAGCATCTCGGCGGCGAGATCCTGTGCCGGGTTTGGTAGAACGATGACGACCAAGGAACACCTGGACAAACACGACCGGCAGATTGCCGCGATCCGCGCTTTGCTCCAGGAGGGCATGCGGCTCATGATTGAGACGCGCAAGGATTTGCGTGCGATAACGGCCCTGCAGAAGCGCACCGACGGAAAGCTGGAGGCGTTGATCGACTCGCTGCGTCGCGGTGGCAACGGTCACGCCAAAAGGCGTCTGGATATAGAGTAAGGTTCCATTATGTCGAGAATTGGTAAAAAGCCGATCCCGCTGCCGAAGGGCGTGAAAGTGCAGATCGGCGCACAACTCGAAGTGACCGGCCCCAAGGGTACGCTGTCCGTGCCCATTCCGCCCGGCATTTCCATCGAAGAGACGGCCGGAAGGCTCGACGTGAAGCGTTCGGGCGACGAGCAGGCGGCGCTGCATGGACTCACGCGGGCGCTGGCCGCCAACGCCGTGCAGGGCGTGTCCACCGGGTTCGTCAAGGAGTTGGACATCGTCGGCATCGGCTACCGCGCCGACGTCAAAGGCAAGGTCGCCACCTTCACGCTGGGCTACTCGCACCCCATCGAGGTCCTGTTGCCCGACAGCGTGGACCTCAAGATCGACAAGCAGACCCACTTGGTGCTGAGCGGGCACGACCGGCAGATGCTGGGACAGGTGGCGGCCAATATCCGTGCGCTCCGCAAGCCGGACCCCTATAAGAATAAGGGCATCCGCTACACCGGCGAAGCGTTGCGCAAGAAGGTCGGCAAGACCGGGGCGAGCGCCAAATGATTAAGAAAACCGAAAAGAAAGAAATTCGCAGCCGCGTTCACCGGCGCATCCGGCGCAAACTGCGCGGCACGGCCGAACGTCCGCGCCTGGCGGTATTCCGCAGTCTGGCGCACATTTACGCGCAAATCGTCGACGACGGCCAGAGCAAGACGCTGGTATCCGCATCTTCGGTCGACAAGGGCGTCAGGACCAAAGGCGGGAACGTGGCCGCGGCTAAGGCCATCGGCGCGCTGGTGGCTCAACGCGCTAAGGAGAAAGGCATCAGCCGCGTGGTTTTCGACCGCGGCGGTTTTCCGTACCACGGGCGCGTCAAAGCTCTCGCCGACGCGGCGCGAGCGGCGGGACTGGAGTTTTAATTCATGCTTAATTCAGGGAAACGCATCGATCCGGCGGCGCTCAACCTCAAAGAGCAGGTGGTTGCCATCAACCGCGTCACCAAAGTGGTCAAGGGCGGCAAGAACCTCAGCTTCTCCGCGCTAGTGGTGATTGGCGATCCGTCGGCTAAGGTGGTCGGTTACGGCGTGGGAAAGGCGAAGGAGGTTCCCTCAGCCATTCGCAAGGGAATCGAGGCCGCCAAGAAGAACCTGCGCAAGGTTCACGTGCTCGATACCACCATTGCGCACCAGGTTCTCGGGGTCTTCGCCAGTTCGCAAGTGCTGCTCAAGCCGGCCGCCCAAGGCACCGGCGTGATCGCGGGCGGGGCCGTGCGCGCCGTCCTGACGGCCTGCGGCGTCCCCAACGTCCTCACCAAGTCGATCGGCCGCCGCAACCCGCACAACGTGGTGAAGGCGACCATCGTAGCGCTCGAATCGTTGCGCGACAGGAACGCCGTGGCCGACATGCGCGGCCTGGCCGTGGAGAAACTCTGATGGACGGCACGATCAAAATCAAATTGGTGCGCAGCCCGATCTGCACTCCGGAAAAGCACAAGCGGATCGTGAAGGGACTGGGCTTGCGCAAGCTCAATCAGGTGGTGGTGCGGCCCGACAGCCCGGTATTCCGCGGCATGGTGAAGAAGGTCCCGCATCTGCTCGAAGTGGTGGAATGAAGTCAGGGGCCAGGGGCCGGGGGCCGGGGGCCGGAAGAACCGGGCGCCCGGCGCGGACCGGCCCGAGTGAGATATGGGAGAGATGATTTTTGGGTTGGAAGCTGGCGGTGTGGGTTTGGGTTTTTTTCCCCGGCCCCAGGCCCCAGGCCCCCGGCCCCAGGAGTTGCGACATGAATCTTAGCGGACTTAAACCACCGGTGGGCCAGATGAAGGCCCGCAAGCGCATCGGGCGGGGCATGGGATCGGGCCACGGCAAGACCTCCACGCGCGGCTCGAAAGGCCAGCGCGCTGGAACGGGTTTCGGACAGAAGCGCGGTTTTGAGGGCGGCCAGATGCCGCTGCACCGCCGCTTGCCCAAGCGCGGCTTCACCAACATTTTCAAGCGCGAATGGAGCATCGTCAACCTCGGCCGCCTGGAGAAGTTGGAAGGCGACGCATTCAGCCTCGACCGTCTGTTGGAACTTGGCGTGGTCAAGAAGCCCGGCCAGGGGCTCAAGATCCTTGGGTCCGGCGAATTAACCCGAAAAATCACCGTAGAGGCCCACCAGTTTTCGAAATCGGCTGTCGAGAAGATTCAAAAGGCCGGAGGAACCGTCCAGGTGATCGGCGCGGCCGCGGAGTGATCTCCGGGAATCGAAAGGAACCATGAGGTTATTTGAAGCATTCGCGAATATCTTCCGCGTTCCGGATCTCCGCAAGAGGCTCATGTTCACCCTGGGGCTCTTGGCGGTGTATCGCCTGGGCGGGCACATTCCGTCGCCCGGAATCGACATCAATAAGTGGTCGGAACTCTTTAACTCGCAGGCCGGTTCGATATTCGGTTTCTTCGATATGTTCGCCGGCGGCAACATCCGGCGATTCACGATTTTCGCCCTCGGCATTATGCCGTACATCACGGCTTCCATCATTCTCCAGTTGCTTACCGTGGTGGTGCCCACCCTCGAAAAGCTGCAAAAAGAGGGCGAACTCGGGCGGCGCAAGATCACGCAGTGGACCCGCTACCTGACCATCATCCTCTCGGTTCTGCAGTCTTTCGGCATTTCGCAAGGACTCATGTCGGTGCAGGGCGTGGTCATCAACCCGGGGTTCGGCTTTTCGATGCTGACGGTCCTCTCCCTGACCACCGGCACGGCGTTCATTATGTGGCTGGGAGAGCAGATCAGCGAACGCGGCGTGGGCAACGGCATGTCGCTCATCATCTTTACGGGAATCGTGGTGGGGTTGCCGCGCGCCATGAGCAGCATCTACGACAACATCTTCAAGACCCACGAATGGAACGCGCTCACGCTGATCGTGCTGCTGGTCCTGATGATCGTAGTGGTGGCTTTCATCGTCCTGGTGGAGCGCGGCGAACGCCGTATTCCGGTGCAGTACGCCAAACGCGTAGTCGGGCGGAAGGTGATGGGCGGGCAGTCCACCCACATGCCCCTTAAGGTCAACGCCGGCGGTGTCATCCCGGTGATCTTCGCTTCTTCGCTGCTGGCGTTTCCGCTGACGCTCATGCAAGTGCAATGGGCCAAGAACATCCCGTGGCTGATCAAAACCCTGAGTTCCATTCAGCACGGCGAGCCGCTCTACTACGTTCTGTTCATTACGGGCATTATTTTCTTCTGTTTCTTTTACGTGTCGATTATTTTCAACCCCAACGAAGCGGCCGACAACATGCGTAAATACGGCGGCTTCATTCCGGGCATCCGGCCGGGGCGCAACACCGCCGAATACATGAACACCATCCTGACCAAGATCACGGTGGTTGGCGGCATCTATCTTTCGATCCTGTGCCTCATTCCGGACTTGATGATTTCGGGAATCCATCTGCAGCACTTGCCCCTGATCGGCAACTGGATCGATAGCTGGATGCCTCGGTTCCTGCTGGATGGGTTGAACGTGCAGTTCTATTTCGGGGGCACGTCGCTGCTGATCGTGGTGGGTGTGGCCATGGATACCATCAACCAGATCGAGGCGCAGCTCATCATGCGGCACTACGAGGGATTCACTCCGCGTTCTGGGCGCATCCGCGGCCGCAGGAGTTCGTTCTGATGCGTGGCTGCGATCCGAGCCGCTATCCGAGCCGTGCCCAGAGGGCGCCCAGTAAGAGAGCGGTTCTTGGTCAGGGGCGCGTGATTGATTACAATATAGTTAGCGTTGGTGGGGCAGACGGTTGGCCCGCTACGGGCCGTGCGATGGAAATCGGATGATTGTTCGAAAAACAGCCGCTGAATTGGAGAAGATGCGCCGCAGCGGGCTGCTGGTGTTCCAGATCCTTCAGAAAATGAGGGAGATCGCGGTGGAGGGGGCCACTACCATGGACCTTGAGATCGCCGCGGAGAAGATGATTGCTGACGCTGGAGCGCGGCCGGCCTTCAAAGGCTACTATGTTCCGGCGGCTGGCGAGGCTTACAAGTTTGTGTTGTGCACCTCGGTGAATGAAGAGATCGTCCACGGTATGCCGAATCCGAAGCGCGTGCTGAAGAACGGCGATATCGTTTCCATCGACACCGGGGTGAAACTGGACGGCTATTATGGCGATTCGGCCGTTACCGTTCCGATCGGCGAAGTGAGCGAAAAGACCAAGAAGCTTATCCAGGTGACCCGTGAGTCCCTGGAGTTGGCCATCGAGCAGGTTCGGGCCGGCAGCCGGCTGTTTGACATCTGTGGTACTGTCGAAGAGCACGTCACTTCCAACGGGTTTTCGGTGGTGAGGGAGTATGTCGGCCATGGGATTGGCACGCAACTCCACGAGGAACCGCAGGTTCCGAATTACGTGGACCGGCGGAACGAGAATCCCCGCCTGAAGGAAGGCATGGTGCTGGCGGTGGAGCCGATGGTCAATGCGGGACGGCCGGAGGCCGTGGTTCGAAAGGACCACTGGACCGCCGTTACCAAAGACGGTTCCAATTCGGCGCACTTCGAGCACTGCGTCGCGGTGACGGAGAACGGACCGTGGGTGCTGACGAGGCCTTGAAATCGGGGGCCAGGGGTCAGGCGGGGCGCCCGCCGGATTTGCGGGCCGGGGCCGGGGTGGTCGAGGCCGTAGTGATTGCGGAGCGGCCCAGGCTCACGTTTGAGGTTTTGCTGCCAACGCAGCAGAAGGTTTTGACCCACTTGGTGGGCATGGCGAAAAGGAACTTCGTCCGGTTGGTTCCGGGCGACAGGGTTGAGGTGCAGTTAAGCCCTCACGACCCGACGCGTGGAAGAATTACGCGCAAGCTGGAAAGGGAATAGTGGCTGACGTCTGGAGCCTGGCCGGTTAACCCCGGCCCCTGGCCCCCGGCCCCCGGCCCCAGTGTTATGAAGGTACGAGCGTCCGTCAAGAAGATTTGCGATAAGTGCAAAGTGATCCGCCGCGAAGGCGTGGTGCGGGTCATTTGCGTCAACCCGAAACACAAACAGAGACAAGGGTAAGCAAGGGGAAACTATGGCACGTATTGCTGGCGTAGATCTGCCTCCCGCCAAGAGGGCCGAGATCGGACTGACTTACATTTACGGCGTTGGCCGCACCCGTTCGCGCTCCCTGCTGTATCGGGCCGGGATCGATTTCAATAAGAAGATTCGCGATCTCACCGAAGAGGATGTCAGCCGCGTCCGCACGATCCTGGAAGAAGAGGGCGCGGTGGAAGGCGATCTCCGCAAGGAGATCTCGATGAATATCAAGCGCCTTATCGAGATCGGCGCGTACCGGGGGCTGCGGCACCGCCGCGGGTTGCCGGTTCGCGGCCAGCGCACCCACACCAACGCCCGAACGCGCAAGGGGCCGCGCCGCGGAACCGTCGCCAACAAGAAGAAGTCGGCCTCCAAGACGTAGAGGAAACCTATGGCAAAGGCATCGCCCGCAAAAGGCGCCAAGGCTGCTGTAAAGAGCACCAAGAAGAAGAGCTTCAAGAAGAAGGAAAAGCGCGTTGTCCATTCGGGCATCGTGCACATCCAGGCCACGTTCAACAACACCATCGTGACCATCGCCGACCAGGAAGGCAACACGGTCGCCTGGTCCAGCGCGGGCTCGCTCGGATTCCGCGGGTCGCGCAAGGGCACTCCGTTCGCCGCGCAGCAGGCCGCCATGACCGCCGCCAACAAGGCGGGTGAGAGCGGGTTGCGCACCGTGGAAGTCCGCATCAGCGGTCCCGGATCGGGCCGCGAATCGGCCGTGCGCGCGCTGTCCACGGCGGGCATCGAAGTCCGCTCCATCAAGGACGTGACGCCGATTCCGCACAACGGCTGCCGTCCGCCGAAGAAGCGCAGAGTATAGGAAGAGAAGCGGGATGAAGGCCGGCCATGGCCGTAAACCGCACCTGAAGAAAGGGTAAGGAGAGACACTTGGCAAGATACATTGGCCCGGTTTGCCGGCTATGCCGGCGCGAGGGCATGAAGCTTTTTCTCAAAGGCGAGCGCTGCCACAGCGAGAAGTGCGCCATCGAAAAGCGTAACTTCATCCCCGGACAGCACGGCCAGGCTCGGGCGAAGAAGATCGTCGGTTACGGTCTCCAACTTCGCGAGAAGCAGAAGGTGCGCCGCATCTACGGCATACTCGAAAGGCAGTTCCGCAACACCTACGAGAAGGCCGCGCACGCCAAAGGCATCACCGGCGAACTCCTGATGAGCGCTCTCGAGCGCCGTCTCGATAGCGTCATTTACCGCATGGGGTTCGGCGTCAGCCGCTCCCAGGCGCGCCAGATCGTGCGCCATGGGCATATCGACGTCAACGGCCGCAAGTGCGACATTCCATCCGCGCTAGTCAAGATCGGCGATGTGATTTCGGTCCGCGAGGCCAGCAAGAACAACCCGACCATTCTGGCCGCGCGCGACGCCACGGCTCACGCCCCGGCCCCGAATTGGATCGAGGTGGACCGCGAGGCTCTCAAGGGCCGCGTCCAGGGCTTGCCCAAGCGCGACGAATTGGTGCAGATCCAGTTGAACGAGCAACTCATCGTCGAGTTGTACTCGAAGTAGGATTGGGGGGTACTCATTATGTTTAAAGGTTTCCAAAAACCCAAGAGATTGGTAGCCAACACGGAGACGCTCACCGAGCGTTACGGCATGTTTACGGCGCAGCCTTTCCAACGCGGTTTCGGCACCACCATCGGCAACAGCTTGCGCCGCGTGCTGCTCAGCTCCATTGAAGGCGCGGCCATCACCGCCGTGCGCATCGAGGGCGTCGAGCATGAATTCAGCCCCATACCGGGCGTGGTCGAAGACGCCACCGACATCATCCTCAACCTCAAGCAGATCCCCTTCAAGATCATGGGGGAAGGCTCGAAGACCGTTCGCATCAGCGTGGACCATATGGGCGACGTCCGCAGCGGACAGATCGAGACCGACGCCGATGTCGAAGTGCTCGATCGCGACCTGCACCTCGCCACCGTCAGCGAAGGCGGCAAGCTCAGCATCGAGATGCGCCTGAAGACCGGGCGCGGCTACGTCAGCGCCGACAAGAACTTCGATGAGGATCTGGCCCTTGGCTACATCCCCATCGACTCGGTGCATTCGCCCGTTCGCAAAGTCAACTTCTCGGTGGAAGCCGCGCGCCTCGGCCAGATGACCGATTACGACAAGCTCACCCTGGAAGTGTGGACCAACGGCGCCGTCTCGCCGCAGGACGCCATCGGCTACGCGGCCAAGTTGTTGAAGGACCACATGGCCATCTTCATCAACTTCGAGGAAGTCGCGGAGCAGACCGAGGAGATTTCCGAGCGCGGCCTCGACAAGCAGAACGAAATCCTGAACCGCTCCGTCGAAGAACTCGAGCTGAGCGTTCGCTCCTACAATTGCCTCAAGAACGCCAATATTCAGACCATCGCGGAGTTGGTGCAGAAGACCGAAGCCGAAATGCTGCGCACCAAGAATTTCGGCCGCAAGTCGCTCAACGAGATTAAGGAAATCCTGGCGAACATGGGCTTATCGCTCGGGATGCGCATTGACGCACACGGCCGCCTGATCGCTCCGCCGCCGCAGACTGGCGGCGCGCCGGACTTAGGCCCCGAAGAAGAAGGATCGCAGGACCAGATTGGGGAATAGCCGATGAGACACAAGGTTGCCGGATTCAAACTCAAGCGGCCGAAGGCCAGCCGCAACGCGCTGTTGCGCAATCTGATCACAAGCGTGATTGAACAGGAACGCATCGTGACCACGATTACCAAGGCCAAGGCCGTTCGCCCGCTGGTTGAGAAAATGATCACCCTGGCCAAGGGGGACACGCTGCACACGCGCCGCCAGGCTGCCGCCGTCCTGCGTACGCCGGCTTCGGTAAAGAAGCTGTTCGACACCCTGGGCGCTCGCTTCGGACAGCGCAACGGGGGCTACACCCGCATCACGCGTCTGGGGCCGCGCAAGGGCGATGGCGCCGAACAGGCCATGATCGAGCTGGTAGGTTCCGAGCTGGTCAAGAGAGCCGCGGAGCGCGCCAAACGCAAAGAGGAGCGTTTGAAGGCCCAGCGCGAAGGCCGCGAGCCGGAAGCGGAATCCGAATAGCGTCCGATCGTCCGTTGTTGGGGTCGGGCTCGTCCGGGTAGCTCCGTTCGTCTGCGGCCCCTTTCGCTTAAGTCGCTGGCGCCTTTTCCTCCGCCGGCTGGATTTTCGGTTGCGCGTCCTCCAACGCCTGCGCCAGGCAAGCGAGGCTGGCCGGTTCCATTACTTCTGCTCCAATGCCGCTCCGTTCCGGTTCCTCCGGCGCCTTCCACTCGGGATCGCACGCAGTCGCTTCGGGCAGCGTGGCGCGCCCGAAATACAGGCCGTTATGGTATTCGCGCGCGGTTCCCACCGGTCTTACCCCATGCGCCGGTTCTTGCGCTTTCTTGTATCGGGAATACAGCGCTGCGGCCCCTACCGCGATCCATCCCGCGGAGAAGAGGACCTCTGTGGCAATAGAGACGACGGTCATGTCAACTCGCTTATCGGACGAACAGCAGCTATCCTTTAGGGGGCTGTGTTTCTTTTTGCGTACCACCGGATGCCTTCTCCGCGCGTCTAATCCTCAGGCGGCGCGGCGCCGATTACACTGGTTGATAACGGAATGAGGTCCTCGGTCCTTTTCTTGCTGTCCATGGCGCTGCTGGGTCAAACCACTTCTCCCGGCTATTTCGTGCCCGCCCGCCAGATACCCGGGATCGGCGTCGCGCGCAATGCTCTTCCCGACGAGGCCCTCGCCGCGCGCACCAATCTGATGATCGAGTCCCAGACCTTCGGCATCATGCGCGACCCCATGGCCGTCGAAGGCGCGCGCCGCGTGACCGGCAATTCCAAGCTGCAATCGCTGTTCCGCTCCGCTGCCCAACGAAGTGGATTTCCGGAACCGACCCTGGAAGCCATCGCCTATCTCGAAAGCTGGGGCGACGCCAAAGCGGAAAGTCCGGCCGGCCCCAAAGGCATCATGCAGGTCTCGGAAGCCACGGCGCGTACCATGGGGTTGAAAGTCACCCACGCCACGCGCTATCGCGTGACTCGCGAGCGGGTTCTGGTCAGCTCCAAGAGCAAGAAGCCCAAGTACAAGGTGGTCACCCATAAGGAGCCTTACGCCGTCACCCTGCGGGACGAGCGCCTGAACCCCGACCGCGCCATTCCCGCCGCCGCGGACTACCTGGCCGGCATGGAGCAGAAATTCGGCGCGATGGATTGGGCCATCTTCGCGTATCACTGCGGGCAGGGCTGCGTCGGCCGCCTGCTCGATCTGGCGCGGGCCGCCAGCGGCATCCCCCAGGATCAAGCTACCGTCGCGCGTGTGTTCTTCTCGGCCAGCCCGGTTTGGAATCGCGAGATCTATGAGAGCATCGAGCGGGAGATGCAGCGCGATTATTCGCCTACCTACTGGTTCCGCGTCATGCGCGCTCAGCAGTTGCTCTCCTTGTACCGGCGCGATCCCCGGGAATTCGCTTCGCTGGCCGCGGAATATAAGAGCGAGTTCGTTTCCGGCCGCGCTCCGCACCGCCTCACCGTCTGGCTCACGCATAGCGACCTCTTGTTCCATAACGGCGGCGATATACGCTCGGATCTGGGCGACAGGCTGCTGGTGAAGGCGCTCGACCAGCCCGGCTATTTCGGCTATTCCCTGAACATTCCGGCGGATTCCGCCGGGGACCGGGAGGACCGCGCGAAGGGCACTCCCGCCGCCATCGGAGCGCTCACCTATATTGCGTTCGAAACCCGCCGCCTGTACGACGCGCTGGTTCCGGCGGGCGATCCGTTCCAGCCGCTCGACGTCGTCTCCCTGGTCGAGCCCGAGGACTACGCGCGCCAGTTGAGCGAGCGCGAAGCTCTGTCCCACGTCTCGGGGCAAGTCTTCGATATAGACGATTCGAAGCTCCCGCCCCCCGAAATGGAATGCCTGCGATTCGTGCTGGATGACCTGGGTTGGGACGGCTATCTGGGTTTTGTGGACGAGGGATCGAACACCCTGCACATCGGTTGCGCGCCCAGCGCACGCGACTTCTTTACCTCGGTTTTCGCGGACGCCTTCGCCAACCGTCCTCCCGAATGAACGTACGGCATACCACCCATTGATGGACCTTTTTAGTACAACCACGACAGGGTGGGTGTCCCATACCCCGCATCGGTCGCGGGATTCCTGGTATAATCTAACCTTATGAGTCCTTCGTAACCGCCAACCCGCGAGCTACGGCTCGCCGCCGAGTCTCACCGACGCCGCTTGAGCGGCGCCTCCGAATCTGCATTTCAAGGAGTGGAAAATGAACAAGTTTGTGAGTCGTGGCGTAGTGTTCCTGGCGGGCGCCGTGGCGTTGCCGATGTCAATGCCGAAAATGCCCGTATATGCGTTCGTGTCCCAACGTCAGGATCCAAGGCTGGATACTTTGCGCAAGTTTTTTGCAGGAATCGGGTGCCCCGTTCTGCCGTACGCGCCTGCATTTTTGGAGGCCGCGGATAGCTTCTCTCTCGATTGGCGCCTCCTGCCGAGCATCTCCTTTGTCGAGTCCACCGGGGGCAAGGCTGCCCGAAACAATAACCTCTTCGGTTGGGATTCCGGCCGGGCGAAGTTTCTGTCGCCGGTCGCCGCCATTCAGGCCGTGGCCTACCGCTTGAGCCGCGGCGCGCGCTACCAGGACAAGACCCTGGATCAGAAGCTCGCCACTTACAATCCAATTCCCGGGTACGCGCGCAAGGTCAAATCCGTAATGCGGCGGATTGCTCCTTCCGAATGAATGCGATCGGATCTGGCCGATAGGCCGGTCAGGCACGTTATCATGGATGGGTGAGGCTGGCTGCCTCCGACGGCTGCGTAGCCGGCCGCCGCTCCCGATCCCATGGACCCTTCCAACAGGCGCCGTAAGATGCCCCGATGGCTCCCCCAGGCGCTCGGCTACGCCGCCTCGGCCGCCTGCGTCGCCTGGGTGCTCCATGGATATTCCATCCAGGACCAGCTCATCCCCACGATTCGGGAGCTCGATTGGCGCTGGGTCAGCCTGGCCCTGGCGGCCGATCTCGCCATCTATTTCGCTCAGGCCTGGCGATGGAATACCCTGCTCGCGCCGCTCGCCCTGCTGCAGCCATGGCGCACGGTTCAGGCCATCTTCATTGGCCAGTTTGCCAATCAGGTACTCCCGCTGCGCTCCGGCGAGTTGATCCGTTGCTACATGCTGGCGCACTGGAAGGGACTACGCCTGTCGCTCAGCTTTGCTTCCGCGGCCCTGGAGCGCCTGATCGATGGCTTTTGGCTGCTGGTAACGTTCCTGATCACGGCTGTCTTCGTGAAATCCATGCCCCGCGATTTGACCATCGGGGTCCGCGTGCTCGGCGCCTTGCTGCTCTTCGGAGCTATCCTGCTGCTCTGGGTGGTGTTTCACAAACAACATGCCCATGCGGTCATGCGCGAGAGCCGCTGGGCCTCGACGGCGCGCCACATCATTGAAGGTCTTCACCTTATGGGCAATCGCAGAACCATGGGCTGGACCAGCCTGCTCAGTCTGCTCTACCTCGCCTTACAGGTGCTCACCGTATGGGCGTTGATGAAGGCGGACGGTATGGATTTGGGGTTCTGGTCGGCCGCCGGCGTGCTCTCGATCATTCGTCTGGCCCTGGTAATACCGAATGGTCCCGCCAACCTGGGTCTTCTCCAGGTGGCCTGTGTGCTGGCCCTGGGGCTCTTCGATGTCGAAAAGAACGACGCCAAGAATTTCTCGAATCTCCTGCTTGCCGCCGAAACCATCCCGCTCCTGGCGGCCGGCGCGATCGCCGTGGCGCTGACCGGTCTGAACATCCACCAACTCCGCGACCACGCCCGGCGAGGCGCCCACGCGCACGCCCACGGCCTCAAGCAAGCGTGAACGGCGCAAACGCGTATCGAAAGCCGTTCTCCGCGATTCCGCGCAATTCCTTCTCACTGAAGCCGAACTGCCGCGCCGCGAGCCGGTACTCACCTGCCAGTGTGCAACCGAACATGGCCGGGTCGTCCGTGTTCAGCGTGATGGGCACTCCGGCATCGTAAAGGCGCCGGATCGGATGATCTTCCAGGCGCTTCACCACGCCCGTCACCAGGTTGCTGGTGATCGAGATCTCAAGTGGGATATCGTTTTCGCGAAGCTGGCGCATCAACGCCGGGTCTTCGGCCGCGGCGATTCCATGGCCGATCCGTTCGGCCCCCAGTCGCAGCGCCGCCCAGACCGATTCCGGCCCCATGCTTTCGCCGGCATGCGCGGTGAGCCGCAAGCCAGCGCGTTTGGCGAAGGCAAAGACCTCGGAAAACCACTCGGCCGGCCCGCGCTCTTCGCTGCCGCCGATGCCGAACGCCACCACCCCCTGTCCCACGCGGTCCGCCGCCAGTACCGCCACCTGCATGGCCTGCTCCACCCCGAATTGCCGCACCGCGTCCAGAATCCAGCGGACCTCCACGCGCGACCCCATGGCGGCTCCCCGCACCGCTTCGAAAATCGGCGCAAATTCCTGCCCCTTCCACAAGACCACGCCCGCCGCCAGCATAATCTCCGCGTAGCGTACGTTTTGCTCCTCCAGCCGTCCGAGCAGGCGGCGGGTGACCAGCCCATAATCCTCAGGCGTTCGCAGCCGCTTTCCCACCGCGCCGAAGGCCTTCAAAAAGCCGTCGAAATTGCTGTACCTGTAAAGCGCGCGCAACTCCTCCAAAGGCGTGGCGGGGTCCAATTCGTGCAGCGTTTCGGCCTCCACCGCGCCTTCCAGATGCAAATGCAGCTCGGCTTTTGGCATTTCGAGCGGAAAATCGTCCATACTGATAGCCAGGATAACTTGAACAAAGTGGATCGTTGACACTCTTACCATGACAGGCGAAGATATCGATGCCATAGTCGGCGGCTACCACGGCGACGCGTTTCGCGTTCTCGGCCCGCATAGCATCCGGAAAAAACAGTCGCAAGGCCGCTGGGAAGTGCGGGCGTTCCTGCCGCAGGCGGAATCGGCCGACGTGCTGATCGGCCAGCAGCCTTACCCCATGTCCAAGCAGAATGAGCAGGGCTTCTTCTGCGCCACGCTCCAGGGCGGCCCGCAACGGTATTCGATCCGGGCGCTGCTGTGGGATGGGCGGCGCGTCGAGATGGAGGACCCTTACCGCTTCGGCCCGCTCATATCCGATTCCGACCTCTACCTCCACACCGAAGGCACGCTCCATCAGGCCTACCTGTCCTTGGGAGCGCATCTCGCGGAGGTGGATGACGTCGCCGGCGTGCGCTTCGCGGTCTGGGCCCCTAATGCCGAATGCGCCACCGTGACCGGTGAGTTCAACGACTGGGACACCCGCCGCCACCCCATGCGCCGGCGTAATGGCGGCGTCTGGGAGCTTTTCATCCCCGGCCTGGCAGCGGGAACCGTCTACAAGTACTACATTCGTTCGCGCTTGGCGGGATACCGACAGCTCAAGGCCGACCCTTACGCGTTTTACTGCGAGACCCCGCCGAAATCCGCCTCGGTGGTCTGGGACATCGCCAAATACCAGTGGGACGACGCCGCCTGGATGGAGACGCGAGCCAAGACCGACTGGCTAAAATCGCCGGTGGCCGTCTACGAAGTCCACCTGGAATCCTGGATGCGCGGTCCGCGCGGCGAGCCGCTTACCTATCGCGAGATGGCGGTCAAGCTGGTGGAATACGTCAAGCTGATGGGTTATACCCACATCGAGCTGCTGCCCATCATGGAACACCCGTTCTCCGGTTCGTGGGGATACCAGGTGATCGGCTATTTCGCTCCCACGTCGCGCTTCGGCACGCCCGACGATTTCAAGCACTTCGTGGATTGCTGCCACCAGGCGGGCATCGGCGTGATTGTCGATTGGGTGCCCGCGCATTTCCCCAAGGACGCCCACGGACTGGTCTTCTTCGACGGCACCGCGCTTTACGAACACGCCGATCCGCGCAAGGGCGAGTTTCTGGAGTGGGGCACGCTGGTCTTCAATTTCGGCCGCAACGAAGTGCGCACTTTCCTCACTTCCAACGGGCTTTTCTGGTTGAAGGAGTACCACATCGACGGCCTGCGGGTGGACGCCGTGGCTTCCATGCTGTATCTCGATTATTCCCGCAAGCCGGGTGAGTGGATTCCCAACCAGTTCGGTGGGAACGAGAACCTGGAGGCCATCGACTTCCTGCGGCGCTTCAACGAGCTGGCCCACAAGGAGCCCGGCGCATTCACGGTGGCGGAGGAATCGACCGCGTTTCCAGGCGTCTCCAAGCCCGTCTACCTCAATGGCCTGGGCTTCACCATGAAATGGAACATGGGCTGGATGCACGACATGCTGGATTACTTCGCGAACGATCCGGTATACCGCAAGTTCCACCACAACAACATCACGTTCAGCCTGCTCTACGCCTTCACGGAGAATTTCGTGTTGCCCGTTTCGCACGACGAGGTGGTGCACGGCAAGGGATCGCTGATCAATAAGATGCCCGGCGACGAATGGCGCCAGTTCGCCAACGTGCGCGCCTTTCTGGCCTATATGTGGGGCCATCCGGGCAAGAAGCTGCTCTTCATGGGCCAGGAGATCGGCCAGCGCGAGGAGTGGTACTCCGGAACCGGCATCCGCTGGGATCTGCTCGAGTTCGATTACCACCGCAAGCTGCAAACGCTGGTGCGCGAGCTAAATCGCTTCTACCGCGCCAACCCGGCGCTTTACCAGGTGGACTTCCACTACGAGGGGTTCGAGTGGCTGGACTTCCATGACTGGGAGAACTCGATCATCGCCTTCATCCGCCACGCCGAGGACCCGTCCGACGCGCTGATCTTCTGCTGCAACTTCACCCCCGTGCCGCGCCAAGGCTACGAATTCGGCGTCCCGCAAGAGGGTTTTTACGAAGAAGTCTTCAACACCGATTCGGACGCCTTCGGCGGATCGAACATGGGCAACGGCGGCTTGGTCTCTTCCCGCCCCATACCCAAGCACAACCGGCCCAACAGCATCGCCGTCACGCTGCCTCCGCTGGCGGTGGTGGTGTTTAAGAAGAGGTAAGGGGCATTTCCGGCGAATCGCGCACGGCCGATGAATCCGTTCTGTAATCGGCTATCATGTTCGCTAATGCTTAGACTCACCTTTTGCGTCCTTCTTGTTTTCGCGCTCTCAGCCGCCGCGCAGACGCCGGCCAAAGCTCCGGCCAAGAATGCGCCGAAAGCCGCGGTTCGCGCGACCGCCCCGGCGCCTCAGAAGAACGACGACGCGTATACGGCCAAGATCAAGGAGTACACCACCGAGCCGTTTTTCCTGACCGAGCTCGTGGATCACCTCCCGGCTTCGGACGCCGTGCCGACGCCGGAGAAGGTCCTCGGCCACATCGTCGGCGCGCCGAATGTTCTGACGCACACGACGGACATTTACCGCTACATGCGCGAGCTGGAGAAGGCCACCAGTCGCGTCAAGGTGTTCACAATTGGCCATTCCGAGGAGGGAAGGGAAACCATCCTCGTCGCGATCTCAGATGAGGAGAACATCGCAAAGCTCGACGATTACAAGAACATCACCGCACGCCTCGCCGATCCGCGGAAGACGCCGCAGGCGGACGCCGACAAGCTGATCGCCGGTGGCCTGCCGTTCTACTGGGCCACCGGCAGCATCCACTCGAGCGAGACAGGTTCTCCCGAGATGTTGATGGAGTTGGCCTACCGGCTCGCTGTGGAAGACTCGCCTCTGGTCAAGAATATCCGCAAGAACGAAATTGTGCTCATCACGCCGGCGACTGAAGTGGATGGCCACGACCGCGAAGTCGATGTGTACAACTACCACAAGGCCAACCCGAACAAGCCCGCGCCGCCGCTGGTCTACTGGGGTCATTACGTGGACCACGACAACAATCGCGACGCCATGGGGATGGGCCTCGCGCTCAGCCGGATCATGATGGCGACCTTCCTCGATTTCCATCCGACGGTGTTGCACGACCTGCACGAATCCCAGCCGTTCCTCTACGTCTCGACGGGCATGGGGCCATACAACGCGTGGCTGGACCCGATCGTCATCGACGAGTGGCAGAAGATGGCGTACGTCGACATTGAGGCGCTGACCAAGCGCGGCGTACCGGGCGTCTGGACGCACGGCTACTACGATGGGTGGGCGCCGAACTACATGTTCTACGTGGCGAACGGCCACAACTCCATCGGGCGGTTCTATGAGACCTTTGGCGGACCAGGCGCGGATACGGGCGTTCGCACGGTCCCCGCCACCGCTACGAGCCGTGAATGGTACCGGCCGAATCCGCCGCTTCCGCGCGTGAACTGGTCGATCCGCAACAACGTCAACCTGCAGGAGAGCGGCCTGCTGATAGCCATGGACAACGTGGCGACGAACCGCAAGCAGTTCCTCGAGAACTTCTATCTGAAGAGCAAGCGCAGCGTAGCGAAGGCGCAAACCGAAGGCCCCGCGGCATACGTGATTCCCAGCGACGATCCGCGCCAGGGCGAGTGCGCCGAAGTGGTCAACCTGCTGCGGATGCAGGGCGTGGAAGTGCACCGGCTGGACGCCGCGGCGGAAGTGGCCGTGAGCCAGGATGGCAAGACGCAGAAGTTTCCGGCCAGAAGTTACGTGGTCCGCATGGACCAGCCGTACAGCCGCATGGCCGACATGCTGCTCGACACGCAGTATTACAGCGTGAACGACCCGCCGCCGTACGACGACACCGGCTGGACCCTTGGCCCGCTTCACAACGTGACGACGGTTCGCGTGACCAGGCCCGACATCCTGAAGACGCCCATGACGCTGCTGACGGCGGCCGCGCACGCGCCGGCCGGAATCGACGGCAACGATTCGCTGGCGTACATTATCAACCACAACGCCGACAACACGCTTGCGACGCTGCGATTCTCGCTGAAGGACATCAAAATGTCCGCGGCAGAGGACGGCTTCCAGGCAGCGGGGCGCGATTTCAACGCCGGGTCGTTTATTATCAGGAACGAAGGTAACCCGGGCGATCTGCGGGCGCGATTGCAGGCGGCTCTCACAGCAACGGGCGTTACCGCATACACCGTACCGTCCTTGCCGACCGTGGCCATGCACGACCTGGCCGCGCCGCGCGTGGCGTTCGTACACACGTGGACCAACACGCAGAACGAAGGGTGGTACCGGATCGCGTTCGACCGGCTGAAGATTCCCTACGATTACATTTCGGACCTCAAGCTACGCGACATTCCCGACCTGCGCGCCAAGTACGACGTGATCGTCCTTGGGCCGGTGGGCGGAACGGCGCAGCGCCTTATCAATGGCTCCGCGACGCGCGGCGACCCGATCCCGTACAAAGGCAACGACGCGATGCCGAACATCGCCACTTCGCCCGATACCACCGACGACACGCGCGGAGGAATGGGCCTGGAAGGTTTGCTGAAGATCGCGAAGTTTGTCGATGCCGGAGGGCTTTTCGTCACGGTCACCGGCAACGCGTCGATCCCGATCGATTACGGATTAGTAGAAGGCGTGAGCATTCAATCGACCCCGGAATTGCAGGTGCGCGGCAGCGTGATTCAATCCCTGATCGCGGATAAGCGCAGCCCCATCGCGTACGGTTACGGCGACAAGCTGGCGCTGTACTTCAGCTCGGCTCCGGTATTCCAGGTATCCGCCGCCGGCGGGCGCGGCGGGCGCGGCGGCGCCCCGGCTGGAGGCGGGCCGGGCGGCGGCGCGGGCCGCGGCGGCGTGGGGCCAACTCGCACGTCGGGCCGGGGCACTGCCACGGAGGGCGACACAATCCAGGGCCGGCCGCCGGATCTTGGGGCCGCGGGAGCGCAAAACGCTCCTGCCGCCGGCGCCGGTGAGGAAGGCGTTCCCGCCGAAGGCGGGCCGGGCGGAGGTGGCGGTGGCGGCGGGCGCGGCGGCGCGGCGACCCCTCCGGAACTTCAGCCTCGCGTCGTGATACGGTTCGCGGCGGAGAGCGATCTGTTGATTTCTGGCATGCTGGCCGGCGGCCGCGCTTTAGCCAATGCGCCGGCGGTGGTGGACGTGCCCCGCGGCAACGGTCATATCCTGATGTTCGCCAACAATCCTATGTGGCGGAACGAAACCCAGGGCAGCTATTTCCTGCTGTTCAACGCCATGCTGAACTTCGATCACCTCGGCGTTGGCCGTATCACCCAGCAGCCCGTTCAGGGGCGCGGCGCCCTGGGGGGCGGAGGGCGGTAACCTGAACTTCGATCACCTCGGCGTTGGACGGACCACCCAGCAGCCCGCTCAGGAGCGCGGCGCCCTGGGGAGCTGAGGAGGGCGGTAACGGGTGGGGGCAGGCCATGGAGGAAGCATTGGCTCCCTTCGGGGCCGGCTGGCGGAAGGCCCAGGAATTCTCGATTGGCGGACTGCTGTACCTGCTGCCGGTTGTTCCCGGTCATCATGCCGCCGCCCCTCGTCGCAGTGGCTCCTTGCGGTGGGCCAGGACGTAGACTGCGACCAGGGCGGCGGCGAAGCCTGCCGCCGCGCCTAACCCGAGTGACCAGCGCGGGCCGAACCGGTCGGCAACCCACCCGACAATGGGAGCCCCAATCGACAGGCCTCCCAGTGCAACGCCAACCCGCAGGGCCATCACCCTGCCCCGCATGGCTGGCTCTGTCGAGAGCTGCATCATGCTGTTCGTGCCGTTGGTAAACGTCAGGGCAGCCGCGCCGAAGACGATGAGAGCAGCCGCAAACCACCAGTATCCAGGCGACAGTGCGGCAAGGATACAGCCGGTCCCGAAGACACTGGCCCCCGCCATAAGAGATGCCAGGCTTGCTTTCTTCCGGGTGGCGGCAAACAAGGCTCCTGAGACGGTGCCCACGGCCATGAAGGAGGTGAGCAGGCCGTAACCGCGTGCATCGGTGTGGAAGACATTCACGGCCATCGTCGAGATGAAGATTGGAAAGTTCAGGCCGAAGGCGCCCATCAGAAACAGCATGATCAGGATCGCCCTGAGGTCCGGCCTTCTGCGCACGTAGCGGAGCCCTTCCAAAAATCCGGATGTAGTGCGATGCGCCCTCGCGCTGGCGTGAAGTTCCGAGAGACGAAAGAAAGACATCGAGACAAGAACCGCCGCGAATGAGATCCCGTTCAGAAGAAAGGCCCATCCGATCCCGGCTTTGGCGATAAGCAAACCGGCGACGGCAGGGCCGATCGTCTGGGCCGCATTGAACGAGGTTGAGTTCAATGCCACGGCGTTCGGCAGATCCGCATCGCCCACCATCTCTGACACAAAGGTCTGCCTTACCGGAGCATCGAGCGCCGCCGCGGATCCCGATAGCAAACCGAACACATACACGTGCCAGAGCCGGACGATTCCAGCAACCGTGAGAACTCCCAGCCCGAGCGCAAGCACGCCCATCGTTGCCTGGGTCGCCATCAGCAGCTTGCGCTGATTGAGTCGGTCCGCGGCCGATCCCGTCCAAGGCAGTAGCAGAAGTTGCGGAGCAAACTGGAGACCCATCACGATACCCAGCGCCGACGCATCATGATGGGTCAGTTGCGTCAGCACGAGCCAGTCCTGAGCGACGCGCTGCATCCAGGTACCGACGTTGGAGATCAGCCCGCCCGCCGTCCACAAGCGGAAGTTGAAGCTTCTCAGGGAGCGAAAGGCGCCGGACACTGGGTTCTTCATGTGCGCGGCGGCGCGTTGCCCCCATGAAACTGGCCGAAGTGACGCGCCGAGCTGAGGCCGATGAGCAGCGCGCCCAGGCCGAACGCAAGGATGTGGCTTGTCGTGCGCGGCTGGAAGGCGCCGACGCGCGCGACCAGCAGATACCCAACTACCGCGTTGAAGAAACCCCAAACAACGTTGACCGTTGAAGAGGACAGCCCCTTGCCGGGTGGCTTGGCGAAGGGACTCTGGAAGGGGCGTCCCATCGTGCCGGCGACAAAATGAGGAACGGCGTTTGCCGCAAAAACGCCCCCAAAAAAGTACGACGCAAGCCAAAACCAGTTCATGATGCAGCGTTCCTTTCTTCCAACAATGTTTCGAGCAGCGAATACGACACTACTGAGCGGGTTCATTCCTCAACCAGCCGCGCAAGCAGTTCGAGCGCTCCCTGAAGCTTCTCCTGCTCCTGGGCGGTAAGCTTCCGCGCGATGGTCGTAGTGAGCCAGTCCTGCCTCGCGGCCCTGCCTTCCTGAAGCAACTTCAGGCATTTGGCCGTGAGAGACATCAGGGTTTGCCGCCCGTCGGTCGGGTCAGGGGTCCCACTCACCAGGCCGGCTTCCTCGAGCGGCGCCACCACAGCGCTCATGGATTGAGGACGCATGCCTTCCCCGCGCGCCAGGCTAGAAACCGTAGCCGGACCATTTTCTTCAAGTCGAAGAAGAACGGTGATCTGTGACGGCGTCAGATCGCTGCGCCCCCCATGGTCGCGTAATCGCCGCTTGAGCTTACCGCATACCGTACGGATCTCGGCGGCCAGCGCCGAAGAGATCCCGGTCTGAATCGAAGGCTTTCGATTGCTCACCGGACTCATTATCCCATATCTACAGATAAACTGTAAAGCTTAACTGTACACATGTTCAGCCGACGTCCTGGCCTTCGGCATCGCGGCGAGCCGGCTTGTTGGAACGGCAAGCCAGGCCGGCCAGAGGCCCGCCCCCGACCCGCCCGTGGCTAGTTCGTCAACGTCACCTGCACTCCGGTCACAGCACTGCAGTTCGTGCAGGGAAAAGTGAGGGCGAGAGAGAAGCTGCCGCCGGTTGCCAGACTTGCGGTCGTACCGAACCACTGACTCTGGTCGTCTCCGGCGAACGGTCCGGAGGTGAAGGGCGCCGAGACCGTGGTTGCCTGGCTCGAACCGGGATTGAAGACGTAGGTGGCCCCGGTGACGCTGCGCGTTGGCGCGATCCCGTCAAACACGACTGTTACGGAGGTTGAAGTCGTCGTCAGGGCGGGAGAATCGGTGAGCGCCGGCGCGCCGGCCGGAACCGTAATGGTCTGCGTTGGCGCCGGACTTGGCAGCACGGAATTGCCGCTTGGATCTGCCAGCGCGTTCAGGGTCACTGTGACCGTGCCGGCAACCGTGCCCTCGCTGAACTGGGAGCTGTTGCCGGACCACAGGACCGTGGCGCTGCCGGCAGGCACGGTAAATGCGAGGGTTGTGTTAAGCGTCGAACTGCAAGCGGCGCCGGTCGTGCCGTTGGCGAACACTACTTCCTGGCTTCGATAGGCACCGCCGTTCACTACGCTGGAGTTAGCCGAGAACGTAAGGCACAGCGTCCCGGAGAGCGTCGCTGGTGGGGCGTCGGTCAGCGTCAGATCGGCGGTGTACTGATTGGCCGCGGAGGCCACCGCGGCAACGCTGAAACTGGCCACCGAAGGCATGGGGCTGGCGGTCCTGACAATCGTCGTCGTGTCCGTCGCACTCGCGCTTCCCGATCCGCCGCCCGATACAGTCACACTGTTTACCTGCGGCGATGCGGCATTAGTCGCCACGTCTACCGTCACCGTGATGGCGGGGTAACTGGCGCCCGCCGCCAAAACATCGCTCCGCGTGCAGGCGCCGGCCGCGCACGCCCATCCCGTCCCGGCCATGGACAGCAGGCTCAAGCCCGGCGGCGCCGTCTCTTGCACAGTCACCGTCCCGCTGGTCGGCCCGGCCGAGGCGGCGTTGGACACAGCGACGGTGTACGTCGCGCCGGTCTGTCCCTGCGTGAAATTCCCCACATGCGTCTCGCCGATGCTCAGCGCCGGAGAATTGGTGGATACCGTGAAATACCACACGCTGTAGTAAGCAATCTCTGTCCCACTCGCATTGTATGCAAATACGGCCCACTGATATTCCTGGCCTGTCTGCAATGCCGGAGACACCGTCATCTGGGTACTCTGAGTGGATTGGGAGAACACCGTCTGTCCGGTAGCGTTGTTATACGCCGTAACTCTATAGCTACTGGAGCCTGGGAACGCCGCCCACATCAGCGTCGGGGTTGCCGTGCCGACAGTCGCCTCATTCTCCGGAGAGCTCAACTGCATGATTTGGCTTATAGGCAGGTCCCCGGCGTTAGTCTGTTGCCCACTGACAATCGTCACCGGGTAACCCGCCCAGGCCCAGTAAGCGCTACTCGGCGCCAGGGCATAGATCGTCAAACTTCCGGCTGGCGGATTCTGAATCGTAAACGTGCCGTCGGCGGCGCTCACTGTGCTAGCCAGTACCGGGAGAGAGTTATAGTTGCCGGCCGTCTTCAGTTGAACTCCCGTATTAGGGACGGGCATGCCATTCCACACCACCCGCCCTATGACTGAAGTCTGGGCCGGGCAAAGGCGGGCGAACAGCAGAATCGCGCACGCTGCCACAAGACGAATGGAGAGTGCCCGCCGCCGTATGGCGCGCCGGCTGGAGCCTGGCGCAAGGTTCGTGTTCATTGGCCCGATACCCCCGTTGTGGATGCCGCTGCAAACACCGCCTGCAGCCCGGAGCCTCGCCCGGTGAGAAACCAGGCGGAGCGCCCGGGCTGGGCGGAGAAGACAAAGGACTCGCCGTCTCGCAACCGGTCCAGCCGCGTCACCGGCGCGGGGAGCGCTACCGACTGCAACGAGCCGTTCGCCACCTCCACCCGCCACGCGGACGCGCTTCCGGTCACCACGACAAAAGCCGACGCTCCGTCAAGCGACGTCTCGACCAGCGTTTCTCCGCCGGACGAACTCACGCCCGCGGCGAATGTACGTACCATCGGCGCGCCCTTGACTAAGCTCGCAAGGTTCATCGTCCCGCTGCCGGCATCGGCGATGACGGCCGTGGATTGGTTGGGCAGAAAGGCAATCCCCGACGAGGGGGACGCGGCGCAGGCAAGCACCGGGGCTATCGAGTTGGGAAGCAGATAGACCTCGCCCGCCGCGCTCAGAACCGTCAGCAGTTGCCCATCGTCGCTGACAGCCATCTTATGCACGCCCGACGGATCCTGGAAGTTCACCTCGAAAGCCACCTGGGGCGTCGAGTCGAGTCCGGTCAGAACCTGAATAACAGCACTGGAGGCCAGCAGCGCCGCGGATCGCCCCAGAGGGCTGAAACTGATTAGACCGGGGTTGGGGACTGCGCCCGCAATCGCCTGAATGGCGCCCGGCTGGCTGCCTTTGAAGGCGACCAGGCCGAGTTGATCCGCGAGCGAGCCGTTCCTCCCAGCCGGGGCGGAGGGCCGGCCGGCGCTGAGGGCGCCCACGCCCGGCGCTCTCCCGCCCCGCTCCACCAAAGCCCACCCTCCGGTGGGGGCGAGATAGACGCCCGAGATCTCACGCGACATCTCGATGGGCGCCTGGATCGACGAGGCGCCGAGCACTCCCAGCACCGGGCGGATTTGGTTAAGGCTGGGGATCTCGCCGCCGATCAGACCGACCAATGGCGGCGACATCTGGGCTCGGGCTCTGAATCTGGCGGCGGTTGACAGCGCCAGAACGATGGAAGCAACGAAACAGCAGCGTGACAAATGGGCCTGCATGGATATCTCCGTATTCTCAAGCGGCTACTCAGGGGTGTCCGATGGCAATCGCATTTTCATCTCGCCCGGCCAGTCGTGGCCAAATGCCGCGGACCGATGGCGATGCCATGACTGGCTTCAAGGCGCAAGCGGATAGAGACATGCTTCACGCCAACCGCCGCAAAGCGATTCGCCGCGAGCCGCCCCCAGAAAGATAGCGGCGCGCGCGATTCCGCGTGCAGCGGAGCCATCGAGCCGCGCATCGGCGCCCCGAAGGGATAGCGGGAAAATGCAGAGTTCCGCGCCGCACCCGCCCAAGCCGCGGCCACGGGCCTCGCTGAGTTACCAACCATGGCCGGCGTGACGGCGGGTCCGAAGATCGGGTTCTCAGGCGAACCAATTGTGGGTGACGTGGTGTTACCGCCGCCGCCGCCGCCGGTTGCGACCTTGGCCGCAACGGAGCCAGCCGCAGCGACGCCGCCGACAATTGCGACCAGAGCCCCAGTGGATATTCCGGCCGCGCCGCCCACACCCGCGGCGGTTGCGGCGCCGGCCGCAGCGCTTCCAGCCGCCCCGGGCGTTCCCGCGGCGTTGGCTCCACCCGCGGCCGCGCCGCCGGAAGAGACCGCCGCCCCGCCACCGGCCAGCATGTTTGTCTGGCTGATAACAGCCGAACCGACCTGCCCGTGAAAAGCCGCGGTCACGTGAATCTCAAAGGTTCCGGGCATGGCGTTTGGCCGGAACCCTGTTGCTCTGGCGATCCCCTTGGCGTTTGTTACTGCCTTGAGAAGATTACCGCCTTTGAAGGCGCCACCCGCCCCTGTGCTTGGAAGCGCAAAAGACACCGCCGCGCCGGCCACCGGACGGTGGTTTTGATCGGTCACCTGGACCATCGGCTCACGGTTTGTCCGCAGCCGCACATTGTCGATAGGGGCGTTCTCTTCGATGATTGTGAGGTGCAGTTCGGTCGGGTCCTGCGCGCTGCGCGCAGCAATGCTGAAACTGCTGGTTACCAGCAGCGCGGCAAGGACGTTTCGGAGGCGCATGATCCACCTTATCGGCAGCATCTGCTCGGACTCTGCGGAATTGCAGCAGTGTTGGAAGAATCGGCCGATAAGAGGAACAAGGGCCGAACACCCATGTCGAAGTGCGACGGAGGAACGGGCGTTCGCGCGCCGGCTCATGTCAGGAGCTAAAGGAAGAACTAATGGTAAAGACGTTTCTCATTGCTATCGCCGTTCTCTGCTTCGAGGTGGCAAGCGCCCAGGAGCCGCTCACCAACGACTCTGTCGTCAAGATGGTGAAGGCCGGACTTTCCGCGGACGTAATCGTAAGCATGGTGAAAACTCAGCCCGCCAAATACGATCTCACGCCGGACCAGTTGATCGGCTTGAAGTCAGCGGCGGTTCCCGATCGCGTGGTAGCGGCGATGGTCGAAAAGGGGTCGGGTGGGGGTGCGGGTTCGTATGCCGATCCGCACGCCAGCGGCGCCACGCCGGTCGCGGGAACGATCGCCGCGGGCGATCCTAACGACCCCATGTCGCCGCACGATTCCGGCATCTATCTCTACGCGAAGAATAAGAACGGCGAGTACAAGCTGACGGAACTGGAGCAGGCTTCCTACCAGGGATCGAAGACCGGCGGGCTTCTGGCTTCTTCCCTTACGTATGGAATCAAGAAGGTGAAATCGAAGGCTGAGATTCCCGGCCAACATGCCAGTATCCGAACCCCCGATACGCAGCCGGCCTTCTATTTCTACTTTGAAGATAAAGCCGCCGGTTTGGGGAAGGGCGGATTCGGATCGGTTTCCAATCCGAACCAGTTCGCGCTGGTGAAGTTTGACGTGACCAAGACCACGCGGGAAACGGTCATCGGGCAGTACGGTGTGACAGGCGCATCGAGTGGGACCGACGAGAAATCGATGGTGACCTTCAAGTCTGAAAAGCTACGATCCGGAATGTACAAGGTCACTCCGAACGTTCCCATGGAGCCTGGCGAATTCTGTTTCCTGTCCTCGTTCGGCGCCGCGGCTGGGGCGGCGGCCGCCGCGCAGATCTTCGACTTCGGCGTGACGCCGGATCAGTAGGCGCCCTACCTTCCGCGGCGCTCCACGACAAGGCTCAATACGGCCTCGGTGGCGCAGCCGGACAGCGCGTGCCTGCCAGCAGGGCTTCAGGGCGGGCGACGCGGCCCCCGGCCAGCCGGCGCGTGACAGCTCTTACGGAATGATCATGACCGGCGCCTGCCAGAATGCGGCTTTCCGCGAGGCCGGATCTAGCACCGTCACTTCGCAATCGTACTCTCCAGGCTTCAGCTTGCCCAGCGGAAAGCTCAGCTTTACCGGCAACATGTGCGACTTCGGGTCGAGCCCGTCGGCAACCCGCACAAGCGGCGTTTCCATGGCCTTGGCCGTGTTCTTGAAAAATGTCACATACGCCACCAGGGGCTGCGCCACCGTCGCGCCCGCCTCGTATGCCTGAAGATAGACATACATATCCGCGCTCGACCGGAACACCCGGGTAACGCTCGGAATCAGCTTCTGTCCGTCCTGCACCAGAGGATTGGCAGCCTGCGTCGCGGCCGCCTGGCCCGGCTTGCCGGCCGTGGCGATCGCATCTTTTAAAGGAACGCGCTGGCTGCTCAACACCACCGAAGTAATGGGCACTCTCTGCTGTTCCTTGCTCAGATTGGGTATGGTGAAGTCACCCATGTAAGTCCCTATCCGGCCCGTCTCGCTGTCTCTCGCCAGAACTTTGATCTGATAGGGGCCAGGCATCAGAGTGTATCCGGTGTCGTACTCAATCGGCCTCTTGGCCCACTCTTCTACGGTGGCCTCGGTCAGCTTGATATCCATGAAGTCGCGCAGGTTCTCCACGGTGAGGCCGTGGTCGTCCTTGATCTCGCCGATAAAATCGATGAGGGTGTGTTCCGCGCCGCGCTTCCGGGCCAGCGCCAGCTCGCTCCCCGGGATTTTCACCATGATGGGAGTAAAGTACTCCGCGCTGTTCAGCCGGAAATAATCGACCTCCATCTCCATGGTCAGCTCGGTGATGGGATCGCCCATAATGAGCGCGTCCTCAAGCTGACGCTCCTTATCCGCCGTTGTGAACTTACCGAATTCCTTGCCTGCGAAGTAACCCTGGCGAAAATCGAGACTCGCCTGCGCCCCGTTGCTGAGCGTGACCTTGATCCGCCGGAACTTACCGTCCAGTGACTCGTTGCTCGAGTAATACCCAATCATGTAATAGCTGGCGATGGACTGTTCCGCCTGCACGATTCCCATCGACAAATCGTTAAAATCGAGCATCGCTTTGCCGCCCGTGTCCGAAGCCAGCGTATAAAGCGTGTCCTGCGACCGCTGGAAGTTGGAAAGCGTCGCCAGCGCCGCGGCGCCGGTGTACATGCCCGAATTGCCTTGCGATCCCCTCGTGGCATCGCCCAGGGGCGAAGAGGCGGTCAGACCCCGCGCGTCGATCGGCCAGAGAGTCACGCTCGAACGAATCGCATCGTTGATGGTGGCCCGCAACTGGGCTTGGTTATCCACGCCGTTGAGCTGCATCCCGCTGGCGAAATAGATGAGGCATTTCTTCTCGTTCAGCGATCCCAGCATCTTCGCGGCCGTTTGCAGCGCGGCCAACTGGCGATCCGTATTGAAGATGTTGAATTCGGAATCGTCCTGGCCGAATGCCGCGCCCATGTCGGAAGCGCTGGCGTCGGCATTGGTTTCGCTCGAGTCATCGTCCTCGCTCGCCACGATCTGCGTAATCAGCCCCTGCAACTTCTCGCGGTCGCCCGTGAAATCCTGCAGGACTTTTACGCTAGAGCCGTCGTACTCCATGATGGCCATCAAATCGGCCGGACTCATCTGCGTGCGGATAAACTTCTGCGCCGCGTCGAGCGCGTGCAACTGGTCGGTCACCGGCATCGACTTCATATCGAAATACAACGCCAGCAGGCGGCGGTCACGGTAGCGGACGTCGCCGGGAGGCTCCGGTGCGATTTGCACCTGCGTCAGCGGCGCGGGGGCCGGAGCGGCGGGAGCGGGCGCCGGGGCGGGCGGCGCCGCGTTCTCCCGCCGTTGCAACTCCGGCGTGGGAGCGGAGGCGGCGACCTGGTCGATGTTCTCGAATTCAAAAAACTTGATGATTTGCGGCTTGCCGTCCTCGGTAACCGCGAAGTCTCCCTTGCGCAATCCCTCCACGGCCTTGCCGTTCTTGTCTCTGACAGTTACTTCTTCAACCACCAACTGAGTCTTGACGGTGAAGGTGGTCTGCGCCGTGGCGGGCTGCACTTGCGACTGCGCCTGCGGGCGTGGCGCGGCAGGCGGCGCTTGTTGCGCCAATGCCCACAATGCCAGTAACAAAACGCCAAGCATGTGTCTCATCAGAATGTCAGCCTCAAAGTGGTTGTTACCGAGCGCATGGAGTTGACCGCGCTCGGAAAACCGAACAGCCCGTTCCCGACGGTCGTATTCACCCCGGTCACTACCACGTGGTTGAGCGGATTGTTCGCGTCAATCCGCAGGTTCAACGCAAACCGGTCCGATAACCGGAACGCCCGCTGCATCGACGCGCTCATGGAGAATTGCCCCGGGCCCCGCATGGAGCCTATGCCCGCGTTCCCCCACTCGCCCAGCGCAGGCGCGGTTACGGCTGCCGGGTTCAGGAAGTAACCCGGGGGAGCATCGTAAAGCGGCGCGCCCGTGTAACTCGCCCGGACATTCCCCGAAATGCCGGTACCGGTTACAATGGATGGATAGAGAGGAGTCAGGGGCAGGCCGGATCCCAGATTAATGCTATCGACAAAAGTCCAATCTTTCGCCACCCGTCCCCGCCACCCGCTCAGCAGCGTGCCGCCCTTCACTCCCATCCCCGAAGTGTATTGCAGAGTGAGGTTCAACAGTTGGCGCTGGTCGAAGGTGGATGGCCCGCGCTCTCCCGCCAGATTGAGCCAGTTTTGCGCAATGGTCCCCAAGGCTCCCCCGCCGAGCGCGGCCGCGTCGTCGATGGATTTCGAGTACGTGTACTGCGCCTGCGCCTCGATTCCGCTGTGCATCCTCCGCCGGAGTTGGAACACGCCCGCTTCGCGCTGGGAGTTGGCGCCGGAGGTGTAATAGGTGTAACCGGAAGGGCAGCTAGGACACGGGTTCGCCACGCCCTCCGGATACGTATTCGGCGCGGACGCTTGCAACTGGTGCGTACCCTTGGTCCCCGTATACCCCGCCACTAACTGAAGCGATCCCGGCAAATCGCGCTGCGCCATCAGGTTCCAGACCTGGGCGTAGCCCGGTTTGAAGTTCGGGTCCACCCCGATCGTGTTGGTCGTCACATTGGGCGGCGCATAGAAGCCATTGGCCAGTGTCAGTGGATCGGCCGCCGTATTGGCCACTCTCAGACTCGTCGAGAGCGGCGACTGCTGCACCATTTGATTGACGAACGGCAGATAGACCTGCGTGTTATAAGAGATTCCGTAGCCCCCGCGCAGTACCAGCGAGGACGTCGTCGAGGGCCGCCATGCGAAGGCCCCTTTGGGCTCCATCTCGTGGTAGTACGGCCGAATCAGCGAGTCCGGGTAGATCGCGCCGGTCAACGGCCCCTTGAGAGCGTCCGGGCCGGTCGCCAGCACCGGAGCGGCGGCGGCGAATCCGGGCGCGATATCTAAATTCACCAGCCGGCCGTACTTTTCGGTAATCGGCGAGGTGTACTCCCAGCGCAGACCGATTCTCACGCTGAAGCCGGGGGCCACGCGCCAATCGTCGTCCAGGTATAAGTCCGGTTGCCTGGAGCGCAGATACTTATCCGCGTTGCCGAACGCAATGGCGCTTGCATCGGGTATCCCCAATAGGAAATCCGCGAAATCGAATCCGGTTCCCGCCACCGGGACTCCGTTGACCGTTTGCCCCGTCGCCGTGCCGTTAAACGTGAACGTCCCACGCGGATTGTTCTGGGAGATCGTGTTGTACTGCTGCCAACGGTAATCGCCGCCGAAAGTCAAGTTATGACGCCCATGGCTCCACGTGCTGAGATACGAACCCGCGGTGGTCTGGTTGTGGGTAACAGACTCCGTCCCGTCACTCAACCCGGTCGTCGCACTCTGACCGAATGCGAGTGTTGGCGGTCCCCAGTTGAGGGGCGTTTGATCGTTGCCTTCGATGCCCGCCGCGCCCGAGACATTCCCATTCGGGCGGTTCGCGAAGTAAGGCAACAGCCGGTTCGAATTGCGGCTGTATTGGAGCGTGAAGGTGCCGTAAAAGCGCGGCGTGAACTGGCGCCGGTAAGAGGCGTTACTGTTGATTCCGAGGCTCCGCCTGAGGTCCAGGAAATTGAACACGTTGTTATTGTCGCCGCGGGTATCGGAAACTGCCAGCAAGCCCGAAATGAGGTTCTGGTGATTCCTTCGGAAGAAATTCTTGCTCAGCCGCACGTTCAGGTTGTCCGTGTGTGTGTTGGCGATGAGGGGGACCTGGTAGTTGTAAGTCCCGCCTGAAAAATTCGGGCCGGGATAGTACTGAAGCAGAGAGAGCGCCTGCTGGCTGATTCTAAGTGACGGAATCGCGTCGCCGGGGAATGGCGTCCCATTCGTCGGATCGTAAATGGTCACCGGCTTGCCCGCGTTCAGCGCCTGCGAGAAATCGCCCGTCCGTTCGGCCGCATCCGGCATCAGGCTCGTCTGCACGCTTGAAGAGCGGTTCTCAATCCGCGAATAGTTCATCGTGAAGGAGGGGCCGTTGCGCTCGATCAAATGGGGAATCTTGATCGGACCGCCGAAAGAGAACCCGCCGGTTAGCGCGTTCGTGGTCGGCTTGGGCGTATCCTGGCCGGTCAAAGAGTAATTCCTGGCGTTCAGAGCGGAATTGGATTCCACCAGCGACAGGGCGTAGGTGTACAAGCGCGGTCCGTTCCTGCGGTTGTTGCCGAACGCGGCCATTTGGCCAAACGGCGAAGCCGCTCCGTTATTCGCGCTGCCGTTAATCAGGAATCCATCCGCCGCGCGCTCGGTGAGTACGCTCGATGTTGCCGGCGCCGGCTCGGCGGAAAGGTCCGGCGCATCCGCGGCGGCGTTCAGATCGGTGCGCTGAAAAGCCGGGGCGGGCGCGGCAGCCGGCTTGGCGTTCGCGGCAGACGCCGCGGCCGGTTTCGCCGTAGTTCCGGCGATGTCTGCCCTGGCCGGCGCGGGCGCCGGAGCAGCTGCCGCGGGAGCTGCCGTGGCCGGCTCGGGCGGCGTGGCCTGCGCAGCCACGGTCGTCATCTCGTCCATCGGCAACATCTTCAGATCCACCGTAGGGCCCGCCAGTCCCACGCCCACGGCCACGTCCTGCTTGAACGGCGCGAAGCCCGGTTTCTCCACCTCCAGCGACCAGGCGCCATTCGGCAGATCCGCGAAGACGAACCCGCCCTGCGGATCGCTCACGGCCGTCACCTTCTTATCTCCCCCGGTGGCCGTCACCGTGGCGCCGGGCAGCGGCAAACCATTGAACGTCACCTGGCCCTTGTACTCCGCCGCAACCACCGGCAGAAGCGCGACGCACGCCAGGACGATGCCGCACACGTACTTCTTCAGTCGCATGGGTGGGCCTTGTCAGTTCTCGATTGGCGCATCTTCGGCATGGTCGATGACCATCACCGTCCCCGTGACTTTCCGCGATTCCAGCTTCAACCCAAGCTGTTTCTCCAGCGCTTCGAACAGCGTGATTACGCCGCTGGGCTCGGCCGCCGCCGTATCGGCTCCCGGCGCCACGGCCGCAACTCCCCCCCGGCCCGCGCGATTCAACGCCCCGGCCCCGCTGAAGTTGATGGTGAAATCGTAATTCCCTTCGATTCCGGTGGCATCCACCACCGGCGGATATTGATAGAGATACCCGCTTGCCTGGTTTCTCAGTTCAGCCGCAAATGCTCCGACCGTCATATTCAGGCAAGTTACCAGCCTCGATGCGTCAGGGTTTGTGACTCGGGGATCTTTCCCATCGGGGCCGGGACCCTCCTTGCATTCCGGACGGGCCGCCGGGTCCGCGGTCTTCCGGAGCTTCGGCTTGTCGGCCACCAGCGCATACCCGTTCATTTGCCGGTCCTCGCTGTGTAACTGGAGCTTGAAACGGTCCTTCAACAGCGCCTGCATCATCAGCATCAACGACCCGTAATCGAACGGGATGCCAATGGGCTTGGCGCCTTCCGCCAATACCGGCGTCGGGGCCTTGGCCAAGATGTCCCAATGTGCCGAGTCCAGAGACTTCGGCCCGCCGACGACCGAGTCTTGAGGGTAGACTTGCCATGACACTGCGATCAAGTTTCGCAGGGTCATGCCGTTAAGGGACAAACGGCCGCTCTCGAGCATTGTCGAGTTCATAGCCTGGCCCGACGCCTTCGGGTCTGTCGGCTTGATGGTTGCCACTTCGAACTCAGTCGCCGGAGCCGGCGTCTTGTCCGCCGCTCCCGGCGGATTATCGGTGGGCTTCTCGTTGACGCTCACAATTTGAATCACCGGCGTCGGAACATCCTTCGGTTCCATTTTCATTCCGAGCTGCTTATCGATCGCATCGAATAGGCTGATTCCCGCCGAACCCGCAGCTACCAGGCCGCCCCGAGCAGTCCACGTCAGATCGAAGTCCCATGAGCCGCTCAGACCGGTCGAATTGACCGCCGGACTGGTCAGATAGCCGCCCGCGTAGTTGTGAACCAGTGTCACGAACGTATCCATGGTCACGTTCCGGCAACTGTAATGGATCTGGGGAATTTCGCCCGGCTCAAGAGGAGCCGTCCGCGGTTCCGGCCGGCATCCCGGCTCACCCGATCCATCGGATTCCTTCATCTTCGGCTTCCCCTTGCCCAGTGACAACACGAACGCAGGCATCGGCTTGGTCTCCTGCCGCACGGCCAGTTTGAAACGGTCCGCCAGAAGCGTCTGTAGCATCAGCTTCGTGGTTTCCGGCGGCGTATTCGCGGGAGCCTTCGCGATCACGTCGAACATGTCTTTCGTCACCCATGCGGGCCCGCCCAGCACTTTGTCGGGATCCACGTCCCAGGCGTTCTCGATCAACGCCACCATGGTGGCGTAGTGCATTTCGAAACGCCCGCCGGTGTAGAATCCGCCCCTCAGATACTGATACGGACCGGTGGCGCTGACGTGGACGTCCGCCGTTTCAAACTTCGGCCCGGCTTCAGTCGCCTGGCCGAAAACCGAGCCGGAAAACACGGCAGCGCAACCTATGCATATCAGCGGTCGCAACATGAACATTCCTCCTCGCTGCTAAGAGACATACGATTCACATTTGCGTATCGTTCACTCCCGCGCACGAATTAGTAATGGCTTCCTTTGCCGTCTGTCAGTTTTCAGTTGGGGTCTCTTCGATATGGTCCACGACCAGCGCAGACGTTGTGACTTTGCGTTCTTCGAGCTTCATCCCGAGTTGCTTCTCCAGCGCCTCGAACAGCGTGATGGCGCCGCTCGGCTCGGCCGCGGCCGCGTCGCCCCCCGGTGGCCCCGCCGCAATTCCGCCCCTGCCTCCGCCATTCACCGCACCGGCCACGCTGAAATTGATAGTGATGTCGTAATTGCCCTCGATCCCCGTCGCGTCTAACACCGGCGGGTATTGGCCCAAGTACCCTCCTGCCGTGTTCTTCAGCTCCACCGCAAACTGCGCCACCGTCGAATTCAGGCAAGTCACCAGCCGCTGCGCATCCGGATTTGCGATCCGGGGATCTTTCCCATCCGGTCCCGGCCCTTCCTTGCATTCCGAGCGGGCCGTGGGATCCGCCGTCTTTCGAAGCTTCGGCTTCACCGCCACCAGGGCGTATCCCGGCGCCTGCCGGTCCTCGTTGTGGACTTGCAGTTTGAAGCGGTCCTTCAGCAGAGCCTGGACCATCACCCGCACCGAGTCCGGGTCCACTTGTAGTTGGGCCGGTCCGATCGCCGTGGCGCCCGGCGCAAGTTCCGGCGAGGGCGCCTTCGCCACAATATCCCAATGGTCCGTGTCCAGCGATTTCGGTCCGCCCACCAGCAGGTCCGGCGTCGAAAGGCTCCATGCCGCCGCAATCAGGCTCCGCAGCGTTACATTCTGGATGTTCACGCGCCCGCCCTGGGCGAAGAATCTGCCGATTCCCATCCCGCCCCTGCCCCCCGCCGCGCTCACCACTTTCGGGTCGGTCGGTTTGATCGCCGCCACTTCAAACTCCATCGGCGGCGCAGGCAGCCTCTCCGCCACCTCCGGCGAGTTGCCGGTCGGCTTCTCGTTCACCCTGTCAATCGCGATCACCGGCTTCGGAACTTTGATCGGGTCCAGCCTCAGCCCAAGCTGTTTCTCGAAGGCGTCGAAAAGCGTAATCGTGTCGCCCGTCTGCGCCGCCCCGATCAACCCCCGCAGCGGAAAAGAGAACTTGATGTCGAAATTCCAAGCACCTTTCAACTCGGTCCGATCCTCCACGGGATTGTTGTTCAAGTACTGCGCCGCCCCGACCAGGTTGGTGCGGAGGCCATCCGCGAAGGCCGCCATGGTGATGTTGCGGCACGCGAACGCCAGAGGCTCGTTGAGCGAGATCCTGACGGCGCCGTTGGGCGTGCCCATCATCAGTATCGGGCCCCCAGAACCGGGATCCTGCGCGGTGTTCGGCTGCACTTTGCACCCGCTCTCCTCTTTCCCCTCGGAGGGCTTGAGCAGAGGCTTCTTTCCAACCGTCATCGCGTAGGCGGAATAGTCCCTCGTATCGTTGTGGACCGCCAGACCGAAGCGGTCCTTGAGCAGCCCCTGCAGCATGAGTTTGAGGGTTTCCTGCGAGGCGTCGGCCGGCGCCGCGCCAATCACGTCGAACCGGTCCTTCAGCACCCATCCCGGCCCGTCCACCACCTTGTCGTCGTCGACGCTCCAAGCCGTGCGGATCAAGTCCACCATCGTGGCGTTCCGCAATTCATAACGTCCGCCGGCGTAGAATCCGCCGTGCATGATTTGGAACGTGCTGGGAGGGCTGGCGTGGATGTCTGCGATTTGGAACTTTGGCGCGGCGTCGGTCGCCTGGCCGAATGCCGCACCCGAAAAGAGAGCAGTGAAACCTATCCAGGCGAGTGATCGAATCATCTTCCGACCTCCTCTGTGAGGGCCTGACGCTCGTGGTTCCGTTTTCGCTTACTCTTTACTCTCGCTCCGCTATATGAGTCTTGTTAGCGTGATCCGCTATGCATCTGACGATTGGGATGCCCGTTTTGTTATTCCGATGCCCGATTTTTTAATGTCCTTCGGGGAGACACCCGGCCCGTAACATCTCATGTAAGACTCCGGTTCGAACCTTCTGGTTCCCGCCGGCCGCGCCAATCATGCGCTGTGCGGTACGTCTGCCTAGCACGATTCGCTCCAGTCTCCCTTCGCCAGGCAAAGCATGAGCAGCCTTCCCGTATTAAGGCCCTTTTTCCGGTAACCGCCGAAAGTCAGCCGTCGGAACGGGCGGCTGTGGATCGTGCCAGCGCGGCTCACCTGTGAACCTGCGCCATTGCGGCGCGTCGGCGCGTGACCCCGCCGGAATCCACGCTACCGTTGCCCGCGCCATACGTTCGCGGCCCTGCAAATTCTCACGCCCGGCGCCGCGTGATATGCTGAGTCCGAGTGTTCAGCCGTCATCGTAAATCGCGTGTTTTGTTCGCGCTATCGGATATTCTCCTGATCGGGATCGCCTTTGCGGCGGCCTATCGGACACGCTCCTTGCTGCATCTCAAGCAGCACTTCTTCATGTCGCCCGAGCGCATGTTCCTGGTCCTGGGCTTTTCCGTTTTCGTATGGGTGGCTACCGGCCTTTGGCTCGCAGTCTACGAGAAACTGGACTCCTGGCATCCCCGCGTGGTGCTGCGCGATTCCGCCCGCCAGTGCGCCATCGGCGGGGCCGGCGTCGCCCTGCTCCAGTACATTCTCCGTCTCCAGCCGGAGATCAGCCGTCCTTTCGTGGTCCTCTTCGCCGCCTATGCCTGGGTTCTGCTGCTGGTGTTCCGCCTGAGCGCCGGGCGCATGGCAGGGGCCATCCGGCGCGAATTTGCCGCCCCGCACTACGTCATGGTAGTGGGGACAGGGGAACGCGCCATTCGCATGGCCGAGGCCCTCGAGCGCTTCGCGGAATACGGCGTGCGCCTGACCGGCTTTCTGGACGAACAAACCGCCCCGGACGCTTCTTCGGCCCGCGCCGAGATCGCGCTCAGCGCCCTCTACCCAGTCCGCCCCATTGCGGAGTTGCCCTCCATTCTGCGCCAGCACGTGGTCGACGAAATCATTTTCGCCGTTGGCAGCGAACGCCTGGCGGATTTGGAAGAGGCCTTCCTCCTATGCGACGAAGAGGGCGTACGCACCCGCGTGGCGGTAGACTTCTTCCCGCACGTCAACAGCACCGTCTCTCTCGACCGCTTCGGGGAGACGCCGCTCCTCACCTTTTCCGCCGCTCCCGACGACGAGGTACGCTTGCTGGTGAAGCGCGTCACCGACGTAGCGGTCGCGGCGGCCGGGCTGGTTGTGCTCGCGCCATTCATGGCGGTGGTCGCCGCGTTGATCAGGTTGACCTCGCCGGGCCCCGCCATCTTCCGCCAGGTGCGCTGCGGGCTGAATGGCAGACGTTTTCTTTTCTATAAATTCCGTTCCATGTGCGAGAACGCCGAGGAACTCAAGCCTGCCCTGGAGCACCTCAGCGCCCGCGAAACCGCCTTTAAGATTCCGGACGATCCGCGCCTCACCCCCCTCGGCCGTTACCTGCGCAAGTTCTCCATCGACGAGTGGCCGCAGTTATGGAGCGTCCTGCGCGGCGACATGTCGCTGGTAGGGCCGCGGCCCGCCGTTCCCGGTGAAGTCGATCGCTACAAGCGCTGGCAGCGCCGCCGGCTGCGCATGCGGCCGGGGCTGACCTGCATCTGGGCCATATCCGGTCGCGATACGGTCGATTTCGAGACCTGGATGAAGCTCGATATGCAGTACATTGACAATTGGTCCCTGGCGCTAGACTGGAAGATATTGCTGCACACCATTCCCCGCGTGCTCATAGGCCGCGGCGCCAATTGAAAGGCTGATCTCATGCACCTGATTCCAACTCAAGACGAGGTCGTCGCCGTTCTGCGCGAGACCGGCGCCCTCCGCTCCGGCCATTTCGAGTACCCCACGGGACTGCATTCGGATGGATACCTCCAGGTTCCCCTGGCGCTGCGCTACTCCCAGCACCAGCGCATGCTCTCCGTCGGACTGAGCCGCCTGTTGAGGGCGAATTCCGAACTCCGCGCCGTGGCGGCGGATGTTTCCATCGTGGCGCCGGCCACCGGAGGCCTGCCCGTGGCCTTCGGAGTCTGCGAGGCCCTGCGCGCCAGGCAGGTTTACTGGGCCGAGCGTGAACACGACGCCGAGCCGCTGCATTTCCGCCAGTATCTGGTGCCGCACCCCGGCGAACAGGTCATCATGGTCGATGATATCCTGCGCACCGGCAGCAAGCTGAAGGAGATGAAACAACTGCTCGAGTCGCACGGCGCCTCCGTCATCGCCTTAGCCGTAGTGGTTTATCAGCCGACGCCCAACACCATCAGCTTCGAGCCGCTCCCCACCTATTACCTGGCCAGGCTGGAAGGTCATTACTACGCCGACGCCGCCCAATGCGACCTATGCCGCCGCGGCACACCGCTAGACAAGATCCGCGAATAATTTCCGAGCCGCGAACGTAAGAGAGCGGTTGCCCCGGTCCGTGCGCTACCCTGCTACCCCCGGCCAGGCGCCTGGAAGACATAATTGTCGCCGGTTTCCTCGCGAAGTTCGTCGATGCGCCGCCGCAGTTCCCCGGCCAACGCCGCGTGGCGCGGGTCCCCATAAAGATTGTGCATCTCGCCCGGATCTTCCTGCAGATCGTACATCTCGAACTCCTCGGGCGCTTCGTAGTAATGGATGAATTTGTACCGGTCCGTGCGGACGCCGCGGTTCTTGCGGACGTTGTGCGGCCCGGGATATTCGTAGTATTCGTACAACCAGTCTTTGCGCCAGGTCTTGGGCGTCTCGCCCTTCAGGAACGGGACCATGCTCAGGCCTTGCATCCTTCGGGGAACCTGTACGCCGGCCAGATCGAGGAAGGTCGGCGCGATGTCGAGGTTCGTGACCATCTGGGACACCATGCCGCCGGCGCGCGCCATTCTCGGATAGCGAATCAGCATGGGCGTCCGTATGGAGGGTTCGTGCATGAACCGTTTGTCGTACTTGCGCCATTCCCCGAGGAAGAAGCCGTGATCGGCGGAAAACATGATGGCGGTATCGTCGAGCTGGCCCATCTCGGTCAGCGCCTGGAACAGCCTGCCCGCGTTCTGGTCGGCGGCGACAATCCCGGCATAGTAGTCTTTGACCACTTCCTCCAGGGTCCGTGCGCAGTTCGCGGAGGTCGCCGAGGCCCGCACATAGGTTCCGATGCTATCGTCCGCCTCCGCGAAAGCTCGCGGCTTGCCCGGATATCCCTTCAGGTCTTCGTCAAACGTGGCGGGCTTGGGAATCGGAACGCCGTTATACAAATCGAGAAGCCGCCGCGGGCGGAAAAAAGGCGAGTGTGGGGATTGGAACCAGAAGATCAGGCAAAACGGCTTTTCCCGTTTTTGTTTCACCCATTGAATCGCCTTGTCCATGACCACGTCTTCCACATAGCCTTCATAAACCGTGGCCGGGCCGGCTTGCCCGTTCGCGCCTTCGGTAATCACCGGCCAGAAATAGTCCGTCGAGGCGCCTGGGTAGCCGAAGTAGTAGTCCCAGTTTCGCTTCGCCAGGTCGCGGACGTGCGCCTTGCCGAACAACCCCACCTCATACCCGGCTTCCCGCAGTAGATCGGTGAACATGGGAATGTCCGTGGGAATCGCACGGTTCTGATTGTCCACGCATCCCGTGTTGTGCGAATGCAGCCCCGTCAAAGCAGTGGCGCGGGAAGGAAGGCAGAGCGCATTCGTGACGAACGAGTTCCGGAACTGAACCCCCTCTCTCCCAATTCGGTCGAAATTGGGGGTCCGGATAATCCGGTTCCCGTTGAGGCTGAGGGCGTCCGGACGATGGCCGTCAGTAGTCATGAAGATGAGGTTGGGCCGCGCCGGCCGGTCCGCCCCCGCAAGCGCGAGCGGATTGGAACCGAGAGCCATACTGCCTACGACTCCGGCGCCCGTTCTCAAAAAGGAACGGCGGAATGGATCGTTCGGATTGTCTGCCATGGTCGCTCTTTCTGGCTGCTGACCATTAGCTTAACGGAATGAACGCGGTTGGGGCATAAAATGAAAGGACATGTCCACTTGCCCAACCCTGGCAGATCTGACCGAACGCCTGATGGCGTCCTACGTTCGAGCGGGCGGGATCAATCACGTGGATGGCAAGAACCTGCCCTCCAAGCACGCCATCGCCGGGATTGCGGCCGATCTGCTGCGCTTGTTGTTTCCCGGATTCTTCGACGGCAAGCCGCTCCACTCCTCCGAAATCGAAGCCGCCACCTGCGCTCTGCTCCAAAGCGTAGCCGGCCGCCTGGAAGAGGAGATCCTCAAGAGCCTCGAATACGCCCCGCCCGCCGGACCCGCGGACGCGGACCTGCCCGATATGGCGCGCACGCTCACGCTCAAGTTCCTCGATAGCCTGCCTCGCGTTCGAGCCTTGCTCCAGACCGATACCGAAGCCGCTTTTAATGGCGACCCGGCCGCGTGCAGCCAGGACGAGGTGATCGTCGCGTACCCGTTCATCGAAGCGATTGCGGTGCAGCGGCTGGCTCACGAGCTTTATCTCGATCGCATCCCGCTCATCCCCCGCATCATGACCGAGTGGGCCCACGCCCGAACCGGAATGGACCTCCATCCGGGCGCTCAAATCGGCACGCACTTCTTCGTGGATCACTGCACCGGAACCGTGGTGGGAGAGACGGCCATCATCGGCAACCACGTCAAGATGTACCAGGGCGTCGGTCTGGTTGCCCGGTCGCTCGCCGCCGGCCAGGCGTTGCGCGGCCGCAAACGTCATCCAACCATCGAAGATCGAGTCACGGTTTACGCCGGCGCTACCATCATGGGCGGAGACACGGTCGTCGGGGAGGGCAGCACCATCGGCGCCAGCGTCTTCCTCACAACCAGCGTGCCGCCGGATTCCCTGGTGGTGCTGGAGGCGGCCAACGTGAGAGTCATTCCCAAGAAGTCGCACGAAGACTACGTGCCCGACTTTCAAATCTGAACCGTGGCGCAAGCCAGAGTCGGCCGTCGAGCCGGCTTTTCGAGGGCCGGGACCACTCTCGGCCCCCGTGGCCGCCCGCGCTTATTCTCAACGCTTTGTATAGGCGCTATACTGGCCGCTTCCAGACATCGGAAAGGAGTGGCCATGTTGCCAGACTATATTTCGAAAGCCGTGCCGAACCCGCCGGAGAAACGGGCTCCGTGGTATGCCAATACCGCGCCCGCCTATGCAGGGATCTTCCTGTGGGTGGCGTTCTACCGGTCCTTAGGGGACGGCACGCTCAACTACGGCAGCCTCGGCATTTGCTTGGCGGGCCTGGTAATCGCCTCGGTGCTCTGTTATCTCCTGTACTACAAGTCGCCGGCGATGCTGGGGATGAAGACCGGGTTCCCGCTGTACGTAGTGGGCAGTTCCACCTTCGGAGCGACCGGCGGGTATCTGATGCCGGGCCTTTTGATGGGCGTGCTGCAAATCGGGTGGTACGCGGTGGCGACCTCAATTGCCAGCGAGTTTGTGCTGAAGGCGATCGGCGGGGATTCGCGGCCTCTCACGGCGCCTTTTATCGTCACCGGCATTATATGGGGCGGCGTTTTCGCGTGGGTGGGGGCCAAGGGCATTCAGTACGTGGCCAAGGTCGCGACCTTTCTGAACTTTATTCCCCTGCTCATGTTGATCGTGGTCTTCTTTCAGGTTCCGAGCCGGGCGCCCTACCAGGCGCCGGCGGCGCAGGCCGACCCCTGGGTGGCGTTCACCGCGGTGATAGCGGCTGTCATCGGGTTCTTTGCGACGGCGGGGGCGGCGGGCGCCGACTTTGGAATTAACGCGCGGCATGAGAAAGACGTGCGGTGGGGCGGGTTGGTGGGAGTGATGCTCGCGCCCATCGTGGCCGGCGGACTGGCGCTGGCGGCCGTGGCGCACGCCAACGGTTCGAATCCCAAATTGCCGTTCGATTATGCCAATGTGTTGCAGGGCATTGGCGGCCCGATTGCCACATCGATGTTCTTCCTGTTTGCAATCGCTTCGATTCCGGCCACGTGTTTCTGCATTTTCATCGCCGGCAATAGCTTTTCGACCATGATTCCGCGCGTGCCGCGGGTTTCCTCAAGCATGGCGGCGGCGGCGGTGGGCATCCTTCTGGCAGTGACGGGAGTGGCAGCCCACCTGATTTCGTTCTTTAGCATTGTGGGCGCCTCATTCGGGCCAATCTGCGGGGCGATTGCCGCGGACTACCTGCTGTCGGGAAGACGCTGGGCCGGACCGCGCGAAGGAATCAACTGGGCAGGATACATTGCGTGGGCGGTGGGATTCGTGGTCGGAATTCTGCCGTTCCTGCCAATCCCGGCGGACATGAAGCGTTACGTGCAGCCTGCGGCATTGTACAGCTTTATTGCCGGATTCGTGGTTTATGCGGTGTTGGCCAAGGCTGGTCTCGAACCCAAGGTTGTAAACATGACGAAGGCCTGACCCGGTCGAACCGAGCCGCGAACGTAAGAGAGCGGTCGCCACGCGTACCCTCAGCGCCTGAACCATGCTGGGCCCACGTTCAGGTGCCGGCTGATGGAATCCGGAATCACCAGGAACAATAGGAAGCCGACCGCGGCGTGGGCCATCCCCAGGAAATAGAGATTCCGGTAGCGGCGGTAGATGCGCGCGGAGGCGTAGCCCAGCACGAGCGCGACGGCCATCAGGAACCAATTCGGAGCGTGGGCGCAACAGAACGCGGCCGCCGCCAGCCAGGGAGACACGCGGCGCGATGCCAGCGCGTCGAAGCGGTTCAGGAAGTACCCGTTCAAAGCGTATTGCTGAGCCAGGCCCCACGGCAAATAGGCCGCCAGCGCCAGGACGGCGCGGCCGGTCCCGATCGGCCTGGCGGTATGCAAGAGAATGCCGCCGGCCAGCAGTGCCAGCGCGAGCAACGTCAATGCGGGCAGCAGGTCCCGAACGCAGGCGCGCAGATTGCCAAGTCCGAATCCCAGCCAGGCAGGAGTTTCGCGGCGCAGCCAGTGCGAAAACAGCATCCAGGCCAAAATCGCGATCCACAAACCGGGCGTCACGCGGCGCAGTTCCCAGATGTAGGCCATGATCAGGGCGAACACGACTACCGGTTCCAGGACGGCAAGTTTGCGGGCCACGACGATTCAGAAGAAGAAGTGTTTGGTCCAGTCTACCAGCATGTGCAGCCCGGCCGATGAGAGTACGGACGAGGCTTTTTGAAACACCTTGCCGTAGGCCAGGCCGGCGACGGTGGCCAAAATCATATAGCGCCAGTTGGGCAGAGGCTGTGGGCCATTATCGAGGTGTGCGCAGCCAAAAATCACGCTGGCGGCCAGGAGCGTGCCTGTGCCGGAGCCGAAGCGCTGCATCAGCAGGTTTTGGATGAGCGAGCGGAACAGGATTTCCTCCGGCAGCGCCGTGCCGAAGTAGATCAGGCCGGCCGCCAGAGCCATTCGCCCGGCGCTCTGGACTGGGAGATGCGGAGGCGGGATGAACCCCAGCGCCCTGCCCACCACCGCCAGTACCGGGGCCAGCATGGCGAACCCGGCCAGCGGCAGCCAGAGGTCGCGCTTCCGCCGTGGCAGGTTGAATTTCATACCGGGGAAGGTCCGGAAGCCGAGGAACAGCGTCAGGCCGAGCACAATGGCGATGGCATAGGCCACGGTGTGCAGAAATCCCTGCGCCGCGCGAGGAACAAGGCCGGCCGCCGCGTTAAACTCGATGGGCAGCCACAGCAGCAGGATGCTGAGGAAATCGAGCGCCGTCGGACGTTCGGCGGGTTCGGCTCCCTGGACGAACGCGCATAGCACCGGCGCGGCGGTGTAAGCCAGTACCAGAAAGGTTAGCGGCGCGGAAAAGGCGCCGGCAACAAGCGAGGCGCCGGCGAAGGCGGCCGTGAGAAGCGGCGGCGCGGCCCAGATCCACGCGGGCCGGCGATGCAGGATGGACCTCAGGCGTGCTTGGAGGGCCGCCGCGAAAAACGCCAGGATCAGCAGTAGCCAGAGCGCAAGAATCGTGGATTGTGCCATAGGCTACCCCACCCGTGGCGCAAGCCGCCAGGCTTGCAGAGTCGGCTGTCGAGCCGGCTTTTCGAAGGCCGGGAAGACTCTCGGCAGCAGCGATTAGCTCGACAAACTCACGTAGATCGATATCCCGCCAACTATCAGAAGAAGCGCGAGCGAGGCGATGCCTAAGCCTTTCGCCCACATCAGCAGGGTTTGCACCTGCGAAATCACCATTTTCTGCTGCTCGGCCTGTCTGTCCTCCAGGGGGTCGGCAATGACGACATCCGTCTCCCTTGCTCCCACCAGGGATTTCCAGGCCACCACCGCCAGGAACGCCGCCGTCACCGCGCCCCAGAGGATCAGGAGCGGTCGGATAAGCGAACTGAGCATAAAGGGCCTCCTTTCGCAGTCTCTGGGAATATTGTGCGAAAAGGAGGCGCCGGTGTCAATACCGGAGCGCATTTCGCTACAATATGGCTCGTCGCAGATCGGAGCCAAATTTATGATCACTAGACGAGATGCCCTTACTTTATTGGCGGGTACCGGACCCGCGCTGAAGCTCGCCCGCGCGGCGGACGAATTGCCGGTTGCCGCCGGCCCATTCAAGGGTACGCGCGAATCGCTCAAAGATTACCGGGTTCCCACCTGGTATCGCGACGCCAAGTTGGGTATGTGGGCGCATTGGGGACCGCAGTCTGCCGCCGAGTACGGCGATTGGTACGCGCGCAATATGTACATACAAGGCCAGAAGCAGTACGACTACCACGTCAAGACTTATGGCCATCCCTCGAAGGTCGGCTTCAAGGACGTCATTCCGACATGGAAGGCCGCTCAGTTCGATCCCGACCATAACATGCAGCTCTATAAGAAGGCCGGTGCGAAGTACTTTTGCAGCATGGGTGTGCATCACGACGGTTTCGATTTGTGGAAGTCCACGTACCAGCCGAAGTGGAACGCGGTGGCCGCCGGGCCCAAGATCGACGTCGTCGGCATGTGGAAGAAGGCTGCGTACAAGCAAGGGCTGAAGTTCGCGGTGAGCGAGCACCTCGCGCCCAGCTATCTGTGGTTCTCCGTCTCGCACACCAGCGACAAGAGCGGACCGCTCGCCGGCGTGTCTTACGATGGCGTGGACCCCGCCTACTCCGACCTCTACCACGAGTACCCCAAGGACTTCAATTTCGCCCGCGTGGGGAACGGCTTCACCAACGCCGGCATTCCCGATTCCTGGAAACTGCACTACTACAAGCGCATCAAGGACCTGGTGGACAACTACCAACCCGATTTGCTCTACACCGATGGCGGCATCTACTACGAGGAGTATGGCCTGGCCATCGTGGCGAACCATTACAACGTAAACGCCAAGCTGCACGGCGGGCATTGCGAGGCCATCTACACCAGCAAGACGCCGGAGGATTGCAAGACGGGGACTTGCGTGCTCGATCTGGAGCGCGGCGTGGCTTCGGGAATCCCGGCCGACCCGTGGCAGACGGACACCTGCGTCGGCAGTTGGCACTACGATAAGACGGTATTCGAGGGACACAGGTACAAGACGCCCAAGCGCGTGGTCGACATGCTTGTGGACATCGTGAGCCGCAACGGCAACCTGATGCTGAATTTCCCGCTGCCGAACAGCGGGGCCCTGGATGCGGACGAATTGAAGATCCTGGACGAACTCGCGAAGTGGATGGCGGTGAACAGCGAGGGCATTTACGCAACGCGGCCGTGGAAGACTTACGGGGACGGACCGGTGGCGTCGGCGCCGCCGGCAACGGGGCGCAACCCGTTCAACGAGTCGAATCGCAAGGATTTCACGGCAGATGAGATTCGCTTCACGACCAAGGGGAGCGTCATCTACGCCTTTGCGATGGGGTGGCCGGAGAAACAGGCCGTAATCAAGCCGCTGGCGACCACGAGTACGGTGGCGCAGGTTAAGGTGAGGAATGTCGAACTGCTGGGGTACAAGGGCAAGGTGAAGTGGACGCAGGACGAGAGGGGTCTGACGGTGCAGATGCCGGAGCAGAAGCCCTGCGATCATGCGATCGCGTTGAAAATTGCGACCGCGTAAGCATCGGTTGAAGCAGGCAAGGAGGTACGCATGGAACGCAGGGAATTTCTGAAAGCATCCACGGGCGCGGGAATTGCGGCGTGGACCGCGGTTTCGGCCGCCCAGGTACGCGGCGCCAACGACCGATTGCGGGTTGGCTTGATTGGGTGCGGAGGGCGCGGCACGTTCGACACGCGCCTGATGCGCGGCACGCCGGAGGACATCCAGGCGGTGGCCCGCGAAAACTACCACGACGGCAACCTGGATCCGCGGCTGAAAGAGCCGCGCAACGTGGACATTGCCGCATTGTGCGACGTAAACACGGCGCAGATCGACAGGGCCAAGACCTGGGCGCCGCAAGCCACGGTGTACGACGATTTCCGCAAGCTGCTGGCCGACAAGAGCATCGACGCGGTGGTCGTGGCTACGCCGGACCCCTGGCACGCGCAAATGATGATCCTGGCGTGCGAGGCGGGCAAAGACGTTTACTGCGAGAAGCCGGTGATGTACCGGCTGCGGGAAGCCAAGTCCATGCGCGAGGTCGTGAAGCGGACCAACCGCATTGTGCAGGTGGGCACGCAGCACCGCTCGGCGGACCACGTCGCTGCCGCGGCCAAGATCGTTCAGAGCGGCCAGATTGGCGAAGTGAAATTCGTGCGCGTGTGGAACTACCAGCCCTCGGGCGGCGGCGCGGCGATACCGGACAGCGACCCGCCGGCCGGGCTGAACTGGGATGCGTGGCTGGGCCCATCGCCCAAAGTGCCGTTCAACCGAGCCCGGCTCGGTTACCGGTCGTTCATGGACTATACCAACGGGTTGATCAGCGACTACGGCAACCACCGCTTCGATTCGGTCCACCAGATTATGGGTGTGGACAAGCCGCTCAGAGTATCCTCGTCCGCGGTCATGCTCAACCGGAAGAAGGGCGGGGACATCGTGGACTTCCAGCAGGCCACCTATGAGTACCCGACTTTCGTCATGAGCTACGAAGGCTGCATCTACAACGGACATGGCGTAGGCGGCAGGACGCCAGGCATGCGCTATTACGGGCAGATGGGGACCGACGACCGTCCGCACGGGATGGCGTTCTACGGTACCCAGGCGGCTCTATTCGTGGACCGCATCGGGATGGAGCTGTACCCGGAGCCGCAAGGCCGAGGGGGAATGGGACGTGGGGGCGCTGCGCCGGCAGCGGCAGCGGCGAGCGCCGCGGCGGCCGCTGGGGTTCAACCGGCCGAGCGGATGCACATGAACGAGGATGAGCCCACGCCGTTGCACGTCAAGTATTTCGTGGACTTCGTGCGCAGCCGCAAGGAACCCTTCGCCAACATCGATGTGGGAACGCACGCCACGGCCATCGCCTGCATGGGCAACGTGGCGGCCTGGACCGGACGCAAGATCTCGTGGGACGACGCCTCCTGGCAGTTCCCCGGCGACGCGGACGCGAATAGGTACCTGTTCCGCGAGTATCGCAAGCCCTGGGACCTGGTGCAGTTCGCATAGACAGAACCGTGGGGCGCCCTCCGGTCCCGGGCCGGGGGGCGGTCACACAGAAACAAAAAATATTTTCGCCCTGTCTTCAACCACTTACAGACCCCATGATCCGATTAACGCCTTGCGCGTCCGATACCCTAAGCGCATGGCATCGTCTGCACAAATCACCGCCAACCGCCTCAACGCGCAATCCTCAACCGGACCGCGCACCGGGGACGGCAAGGCCGCCTCTCGCTTCAATGCCC
>Ga0181520_10001183_pt1 | contig 54162 bp, 43 predicted proteins | sample PEATcosm2014_Bin_29_FD_132451 | JGI IMG/M metagenome (GOLD analysis project Ga0181520, IMG submission 132451) | Peatland microbial communities from MTU Mesocosm Facility, Houghton, MI, USA - PEATcosm2014_Bin02_30_metaG | ecosystem: Environmental > Terrestrial > Soil > Wetlands > Peat | place... | reverse complement strand
GAACTTGCGATGGTTATCCCATCCCAATGCACATGGATTCATGGCTGCCTCCTGGGGTCGAGATTGAGGGGTCTCAACCACCCAATCTAGCCCCGGCGAGGCAGCGTTTCATCCCATTACAAAATGCTCCATGGCCGACACCGCCCTCTGGTTCATCGTTCTCTGGCTGTTTGCACTGGGCGGAGTCGTCGGCAGCTTCTTGAACGTGGTGGTCTACCGCTTGCCGCTGGGCATTAGCATCGTTTCCCCCCCTTCGCGCTGCCCGAAGTGCGGGAAGCTGATCCGCTGGTACGACAACGTGCCGATTTTCGGCTGGATGGCCCTCGGCGGACGCTGCCGGCAGTGCCACAACCCGATCTCCGCGCGGTACCCGATCGTGGAAGCCATCACGGCCTCGCTGTTCGCCCTGGTGGCCTACGTCGAGATCGATCGGCTGGGTACCACGTATCCGTTTCACTTGCTGCTGCTTGGCACGTTGCTGTGCGCGGGCTTGATGGAATATGACGGGAACCGGCCACCCCCCAGATTGTTTCTGCCGGCCCTGGCGGTGGGCCTCGTGGTGCTCCTGAACTGGCCGGGCTTCTCGGCAGCAATCCCGCCGGCGGTCGATCGGCTGCTGGGGCTCTTGCTCGGCGCCGTGCTCGGCGGCATTCGCTGGCGGGCATGGGCTGGCCAAAAACCGCTCGGACTGCTGCTGTGCCTGGTCTGCGTGGGCTTGTTTCTCGGCGTGCGGGCGCTGGCCATCGTTGCCGTGGCGACGGCCATGCTCGAGTTGCTCGCGTTGACCGGGCGACGCTGGTGGCCGTGGCTTCGCATCACGACCAGCATGCTGCTCGGCATGGCCACGCTGGGTTGGATTCTGGCGTTTAACCGGATTGTTTTGGCTTCGCTGTAGCACAGTCGCCCTCGGCTGTGCTGAGCGATGCTCGCAGCCGAGGGCGGCTGCTCCACATTTTGACGGATTTCCTCACAATGCCCCACGATCCTACTTCCGACATCACCAGGCTGCTTCAATCGCCCAGCTATCGCGTGGCGTACAAGGACGTCGACCTGCTCAACCAGCCGGAGCTCCGCTCGGCGCGGCTCGAATTGGAGTTCATCAAGCCGGACCTCTACTTTCAGCAGAATAACATCCTCTCGACGGTGGTGGTCTTCGGCAGCACGCGGATCGTCGAGCCGTCGGTCGCCCAGGCCCAACTGGACCAGGCCAAACGGGAACTGGCCGAAGTACCGGCGGACCCGCACCGGCGGCGCGAGCTGGCCCGGGCCGAGCAGCTCAGGGAGCGAAGCCGCTACTACGACGCGGCGCGGGAGTTCGGCCGGCTGGTTTCCATCATGGGACAAAACGGGCGGCAAGGCGAGTACGTCATCATGACCGGCGGCGGGCCGGGCATCATGGAGGCGGCCAATCGCGGCGCCCACGATATGGCCGCCAAATCGATCGGCCTGAACATCCGGCTGCCCCGCGAGCAGCAGCCGAACGCCTATATCACGCCCGAACTCTGCTTCCAATTCCACTATTTCGCCATCCGCAAGTTCCACTTCTTGCTGCGGGCGAAGGCGCTGGTGGCGTTTCCCGGCGGCTTCGGCACGCTCGACGAGCTGTTCGACGCCCTGGCGCTGCGGCAGACCGAGCGGATGCAGGCCATTCCGGTCATTCTCTTCGGCCGGGAGTATTGGGAGCGGGTGATCGATTTTCAGTTCCTGGCCGACGCCGGCATGATTACCGACGGCGATCTCGATTTGCTCGATTTTGCCGAGACGGCCGCCGAGGCCTGCGCGATCATCCGCCGCGGGGCCCGGGGCGAGGGCTCGGGGCTCCGTGGATAAACGCAGTAGCCGCTTGCGGCTTCGCAACGACCATCCGGCCTGCTCGCGGCTGGGCGGCAGGATCAACAATATCTTCCGCCCCGTGAACCTTTCGGCCGAAAAAGGGGAATCACGAGCAAGGTGGACATACAAGGCGACGACGACCGCGAGTTGATCGACCGCGCCCAGGCTGGGGAGGTGAGCGCCTTTGAGCGGCTTGCCCGACAGCACGCCACGCGCCTGTGGCGCTCTGCGCTGGCGCTGGGCCACGATCGCCAGGCGGCCGAGGACCTCGTGCAAGAGACGCTGCTCGAGGCATGGCGCTCGCTGGTGCGTTTCGACGGCCGCTGCCGATTCTCCACCTGGCTCTATGGCATTCTGCGGCACCGGTTCTTGAAGGCGCGGCGCCGCCGCCGCGCCGCCCAGGCTTCCACCTCGGAAGTGCTTGACGGGGATAGCTCCGCGCCGTCGCCCGAGCGGCTGGCCGAGGCGTCGGAAGACGCCCGGCGGGTGCGCCGCGCGGTGGCCAGCTTGCCGGAAGAGCATCGCCTAGTGGTGGAACTTCGTTTCTTCGCGGGGGCCACGTTGGAAGAGATTGCCGCGGCGCTGGGCTGCCCCTTGGGAACGGTCAAGTCACGTTTGCACCATGCTTTGGAAAAACTGCGGCGCATGAATCTGGCGGTGAACCTTTTCGCAGCCTCCAGGGAAACACGGGAGAGTAAACCATGAACGATCTCCGTCAACCCTGCGAACCGTGGGCCGAACGCCTCAGCCTGGCAGCGGTCGGCTGCCTGCCGGCGGACGAGGAACCAGCCGTGCGCGGGCATATCGCGACGTGTCCCGCCTGCCGCCAGCAATTTCGGCAATTGGCCGAGTTGTGCGGCATGCTTGCGGAAGCGCGGCTGCCCACCAGCGACGAGGAACTGGCCGTTACCGAGCGAATTGTGTCGGCTGTTGCCTGTGGTCGCAGGCAGAGGGAGATCCATGGTCCGGTGTTTCCAACCCGACGTTCTTTCGATTGGAGGTGGATCATGCGTCACCCGATGTCCGTTGTTTCTGCGGCCGTGTTCTTGTTCGCCGTTGCCGGAGTCGCCTTGTGGTTCCACGGCGGCGGCACCAGTGTGGCGCTTGCCGATTTCATTCAGCCGATTCTTGAGGCAAAGACCGTCACGTTCAAGATGACCACCGAGTATGAGGGAACATACCGGGAAACGTCGGAGGTCATGATGCTCGGTCCTTCTCTGGAGCGCAAGGAAAGGAAGACGTTAGAGATAAGGATGCGGGGAGGGCACGTGGCATCGGAGTCGGAGGGGGGCAAGTGGCAGCCGGTTCCGTATAACTCCGAGAAGGTGGAGATCTGGGATCGGGATCAGGGAAACATGATCACTCTGGCCCCCGCCTTAAAATGGGCCCGCGTCACCACGTTCATCAACCGCCGCCAGGAAAGCCCTGCCTTTACGCTCTTGATGCTCGATCTGCGTTCCCAACTGCGCCAGTTTCAGGACGGGCGTTGGTTCAAACGCGAGTCGCTGGGCGAAAAGGAAATCGGCGGTCGCCGCGCCGTCGGCTATCGCCTCATGGGCCATGGCGTGGTGGCTGATCTTTGGGGCGATCCCCAAACCGGTCAACCCATCCGCGTGCTAATGCCCATCATCGAGATCCACAACGCGAAAATGACGCTGAGCGACTTCGTCTTTAACGCTCGGCTGGCCCCGTCGCTTTTCAACGTGGAACCACCGTCTGGCTATGGCTATAAGGTCGAGAGCATCAAGGAGGACGCCTCGCCGGCGACCGAGAAAGACTTGATCGAGACTTTTCGCCGCTACAGCGAACTGAACGGAGGGGCGTTTCCGGACACGCTGGACTTTTGGGCCATGTCGCGGTTCGCGGAGAAGCATCACCCGAAGCGGAAAGCGAATTTAAACGAACTAGAGCGGCAACAAGAAACGCAGGATCGCTTTAACGAAGACGAACGGCTCTACCACGGATTACAATTCGTCTTCCACCAACTGCCGCCGGATGCCGACCCGCATTACGCGGGCAAAGGCGTGAAGCGAGGCGCGGCCGACACGCCGATCTTCTGGTACCGCCCGAAGGATGCGAAGAAGTACCGGGTCATCTATGCCGATCTTTCGATCCGCCAGTCCGACACGCCGCCCTACGTGCCCAGCGCCCAAGCGGTGCTGACCCCGCTCAGTCCGGAGAAATAAGCGGCGGCCGCGGTCCCGTAGGGACCGATGAGAGTAGCCCAGCGATTCATCGCTGGGTACGGAATGCGAAAAGGACCATGGTGTCCCGGAGGGACAATTGAAGGCCGACCCCAGGATAACGTCTCGATCGTCCCTCCGGGACTCTCGACACCGATCGTAGGGCAATTCTTCCCAGCAATGAATTGCTGGGCTATTTTCAGTCGTCCCTCCGGGACGGAGAAGTCTACGTTGGGGTGGCAGTTGCACTGCCGCCCCAACAATGTTCCGGGACGGAGAAGTCCCCCTCTTGCCAGACGCGCCGGCACAACGGATAAATCGTGTAGGCTTGCTTCCAATATCTCGTCGGCTGCGGCGAATTACTTTGGGGTGTGTCGGCACCAGGGCATAACGATGTTCCACTTGTTCGCCAGACTCACCGAGTTCCTCTATCGGGCCCGCGGCGGGCGCGTGCAACTCGATTTGACGCGCTACGGGCGCATCCTCGCGCAGATCGGCGGGCAGGATCTGACGGCCGAAAACGATTCGCGGCTGAAGGAGCGGTCCGCCAACCTAGCGGCCCGGGCGCGCCGGGGATCGCCGCTGGACAAACTGCTGGTCGAGGCGTTTGCTCTGGTCCGCGAGTCCGCCCGGCGCGTGCTGGCCATGCGTCCCTTCGACGTGCAGGTGCTGGCCGCCATCGCCATGCATCAGGGCAAGCTGGCCGAAATGCAGACGGGCGAAGGCAAGACGCTGGCCGCGGTGCTGCCGGCCTACCTGAACGCCCTGACCGGCCAGGGCGTACACGTGCTCACGTTCAACGACTACTTGGCCCGTCGGGACGCACAATGGATGGGCCCTCTCTACCGCTTCCTCGGCCTCACGGTCGGGGCCGTGCAGCAGGGAATGAGCCCTGCGGATCGCCGCCGGGCGTACGCCTGCGACGTGACCTATGTCACCGCCAAGGAAGCCGGTTTCGATTACCTGCGCGATCATCTGTGCATGGCCCCCGAGGATCTTGTCCATCGCCCGTTCCATTACGCGATTGTCGACGAGGCGGATTCGATCCTGATTGACGAGGCCCGCGTGCCGCTGGTGATTGCCGGCAGCGTGGAAGCCCGCCGCGTCGATCCGTACCAGGCGGCCGCGCTGGTGCGGAGCCTGGACGCCCGGCGGGATTTCGAGACGGACGAGTTCGCCCGCAATGCGCATTTCACCGATTCCGGCCTCGATCGCTTGGAAGCGCAGTTGCGCTGCGGGGACTTGCATGCGGCGGAGAACCTGGACCTGTTGACCGAGCTGAGCATGGCCCTGCATGCCCAGCTTCTCTTGCGGCGGGAAGTGGATTATATCGTCCGCGACGGGCAGATCGAGCTGGTCGACGAGTTCACCGGCCGCGTGGCCGAAAACCGCCGCTGGCCGGACGGCTTGCAGGCGGCGGTGGAGGCCAAGGAAGGAGTCCCTTTGCGGCCGCAAGGCACGATCCGCGGCTCGATTACCCTGCAGCACTTTTTGCGTCTCTATCCGAAAGTTTCCGGCATGACGGCCACCGCCCAGGCGGCAGCCGCGGAGTTCGAGGAGTTCTACGAGCTGGCCGTGGTGGTGATCCCTCCCAACCGGCCGTGCGTCCGCGTCGACGCGGAAGATACCGTTTTCACGCACAAGGAGGCGAAATACGCGGCCTTGGTCGAGGAGATCGCCGCCGCCAGACGCCGCGGGCAGCCGGTGCTGGTGGGCACAGCCAGCGTGGCGGAATCCGAACACCTGGCCGCCCGGCTTGCCAAGGCAGGCGTCGGCTGCCGGGTGCTCAATGCCCGAAACGACGAGCAGGAGGCGGCCATCGTCGCCCAGGCCGCGATGCCGGGGGCGGTGACCATCTCGACCAACATGGCCGGACGGGGGACCGACATCAAGCTGGGCGGCGACCCGCCCGACGAGCGTGAACCAGTCGTCGCCCGCGGCGGCCTGTACGTGATCGGCACGAACCGCCACGAAAGCCGGCGCATCGACGACCAGTTGCGCGGTCGGGCGGGCCGCCAGGGCGATCCGGGCCAATCGCGATTCTTCATCAGCCTGGAAGACGACTTGATGGAGCGGTACGGCATCGGCGACCTCCTTCCGCAGCGTTATCGGGAGCTGCGGCAAGACGAGCCGCTGGCGGACCCGGCCGTGGCCCGGGCGATCGCCCGCTCCCAGCGGTTCATCGAAACCCAAACCTTCGAAATTCGCCGCACTCTTTGGAAATATGCCTCCTTCGTGGAAGAGCAGCGGAAACTCATCCATCGCCGGCGCCAGGCAATCCTGTTGGACAAAATCTCCCCGAACCTGCTGGCCGACCGGTCGGCGGACCGCTACGAACAACTCCGCGGCACGGTCGGCGAACAGGTTCTCCGTCAGGTGGAGAAGCAGATCACGCTGTTTCACATCGATAAGGGTTGGGCGGAGTACCTGGTACGCGTGGCCGATATCCGCGAGAATATCCATCTGGTGGTGCTCGGTGCAAACCTCGATCCGTTGGATGAGTTTCACAAGATGGTCGGCCGCGAGTTCGGGGACCTCTTGAGAAGAATCGAGGAACGCATCGTTGAGACATTCTGTTCCGTGGAGGTAACCAAGATGGGAATCGATCTGGAGAAGGAGGGGCTCACCGGTCCGGCATCGACGTGGACGTACCTGATCAATGACAATCCGTGCGGCGACGTGCTGCAACGGCTCCTGCGCGGCTTGAAGCGAAGCCTTGTCCGTGACGCGCGAACAAGCAACGTCGGCTCTCTATAAGGAGAATCGGGATGCTCAAGGTCAAAACGTGTCGCGACAGCCACGGGATGGGTTTTCTCCGGTCGGCCGCGTTGGTTGGCCTCTGGCTTGTCTTCCCCGCAGTTTCCGCGCTAAGCGCACTGGCCCAGGACAGCAAGCCACTGTCGCCCACGACACTAGCCAAGAGCGAAAAGCTTCCTCCGCTGCCGGCCACCGCCACCTTCAATCGGTGGCTGATTCCGGACAACGCACTGGCAACGCCGACCCGCTGCATGGTGTGGGGTTCTCGGGTGCGGATGGAATGGTCGGGTCTGCAGGTCAGCATTGCCGGCCCGGAAAAATTGCTCAACCTCCACGCCGGAGAGAAGAAAGGCTATGTCACCCAGGGCGCGCAGGAGAACGAACTGGCAGAGTACGTCGGCCGTCTCCGCCGGCTCGTGACCGATCCGCACTATCTGTCCGGGACGATGCGGGAGCCGCTCGGCGAGAGCAAGATCGGCGGGCGGCGGGTCGTCGGATATCGGCTGGTCGACAACCGCAAAATCCAGACAATTTGGGCCGACCCGGACAGCCTGCTGCCGGTCCAGATCGAAGAATTATTTCCCGAGCTGAGCGTCATCTACGCCGATTTTGCCTTCAACGTGGCGTTGGACAAGTCGCTCCTCAGCCTGGATCCACCGGCCGGCTACGCGGTCGTCGCCCGCACCGCACGACGACCGGCCACGGAAGTGGATCTGATCGAGTTGTTCCGCCAATTCCGCGACCACGGTCGGCATGCGTTTCCGGACACGGTCGACGTCAGGGCCGTGCGGCAGTCGCCAGGCTTCGGGGCCAGCAGCAAGCTTACGAACGGACAGCGACGCGAGATCACCGACAAGATCATCCAAGGGGCGATGTTCGTCGTCGACCTGCCGCCAGTGTCCGACGCCCATTACGCGGGCAAAGGCATGAAGGCGACCGCGACCGATGCGCCGCTCTTCTGGTATCGCCCCAAGGCGAAGCAAAGCTATCGCCTGATCCGTGCCGACCTGTCGGTGGTCGAGGTTGACGCGCCGCCGCGGGTTGCCACGGCCGAGGCGATCGACGAGTGGCGTGCCAAGTCGCCCCTCACCCGCCGCCCCTTGCCCGATCCCGGGGCACACTATCATGCGCGGGTGTTCAAGGAAGCGACGCAAGCGGGCGGCCAGTTGAAGTACATCGGCCCGGTTCCCGTGCTCTTGCTGCAGGGCACGCCGGAAGAAATGGGGCGGCAGCAGGGATTGCTGCTGGCCGAGGCCAAACCGCTCTTGCGGCAACTTGTCAAGGACTACGCACGAGCACCGCGACTCGGCGTTTCCTGGCCGGCCGTGATCCTGCTCTGCAAGGCCGGGCTGCAACGAGCGCCGGGGGCATACCGGCGAGAGCTGGAGGCCGGTATTCGGGCGGCCGCCTTGACCGACGACGAGCGCGACGCGCTGATCGCCGTCAACGTGCTGGCCGAGATGCCAAGACTCGGCAGCTGCTCGTCGCTGGTAGTCGAGCCCGCGCGAAGCCGAACCGGGGAAATGCTGTTCGGACGCAACCTGGATTCCGCAACGCACGAACCGCCTCAGGGGCGCGATCGTTTCGGGCTGGTGACGGTCTATCGCCCCCGAGGAAAACACGCCTTCGCCGCGGTGGGCTACCCGGGCCTTGGGGGCGTCTTCTCCGGCATGAACGATGCGGGACTGGCCCTGGCCACGAACTCGGTCGGCGTGTCGCGCGAAAATGAGCCCGCCTTCAATCCCCTGGGCACGCCGCTGCTGTGCACCTTTCGCCGGGTTCTCGAAGAATGCGGCAGCCTGAAGGAAGCCGAGGCGCTGCTCAGGAAGAACGCGGGTTATACGAGATCGGTCCTGGTCATGGCCTGTGATCCCGGCCGGGCCGTGGTGTTCGAAATCACCACCAGGAGAATCGTAACCCGGCCGCCCGAAAACCACTTGCTGGCCTGCACGAACCACTACCGGTTGGCCGAGCTCTGCCGCTCGCTGGACTGCCCACGGTACGAGGCGCTCTCGCGATTGCGGCAAGAAGGATCGCTATTTGCCTGCCCAGACGTGGAACGGGCAATGCGCTTGGTGGGCGGCGGCAATACGATCCAGTCGATGGTCTTTGAGCCAAAATCTCTGCGGTTGCACGTTGCACTCGGTTGCCTGCCGCTCTGGGAAGGTCCGTTTGCCGTGATTGACCTGGCTGCTCTGTTTACGCAAAAGACAGAGTAGCCGGGTAGCTGCCGAAACGAACGCGGTTGCCTTCTCCCCTCCCGCCGCAGCGGAGTGCTATAATGAGGCTCTGCCGTTGCCGCGCCAGGCGCGCCGACGGGTAACGGCCCATTTTTTTTACGCCAGGCATGAAGGGAAACGGAAAGAGACATGAACATCGCATTTCCGCTGTTGCTGGCCGGCCTGCTGGGCGCCGGTCCCGTGGGTCCGGATGGCCGGCCGCTGATCAAGAAGCTGGGCACCATCGGCGTGGACACGGTGGAAACCACGCCCATCGTCTTCAACGGTATACTTTACCGCTACGAGTCGGACCGCGTATCCAAGGGGTGCAGTTGGTTCGTCGAGCATGATACGGGCCGCACGACGACGCCGTTTGCGCACGGCTGGATTTTTGGAAGCGCCTTTGCCGACGGCGGCACGATGTACGTCACCGGCACAAGATCTCATCCAAATTCCACCGAAGTGCATATGTTCGTGTCGACCGATCCCAGTCTGGCGAAGTGGCAGGACTATGCCGCCTTACAGTTGCCGGGCTACGGCATCTTCAACACCTCGATATGCAAAGCGAAGGACAAGTTCGTGATGGCCTTCGAGATCGACAAGCCGGCCGCGGAGGCAGGCGTGGCCTTCACGATACGCTTCGCCACCTCGACGGACATGCGGCACTGGTTGGTCACCCCTGCGGATTGCGTCTACTCGAAAGACCGCTACACGGCCGCGCCGGCAATCCGCTACCAGGACGGCTGGTACTACCTGTTCTACCTGGAGGCGATTCGCGCGGGTTACGAAAACCGCGGCGGCAGCGGCGGTTTCGGCTTCGAGACGTACGTGGTTCGTTCGCGGAACCTCGTTCGCTGGGAGCTTAGTCCGCTGAATCCCGTACTGCGTGCGACCGCCGACGACCGCCTGATCGCGAACCCGAAGCTTGCCCAGGCCCAGCGGCAGCGCATTGCGAAGGCGGTCGACGCGAACAATTCCGACCTGGATTTCTGCGAGTATCAAGGCCGGGTGATCCTGAATTATTCCTGGGGCAATCAGCTCGGCGTGGAGCATCTCGCCGAAGCCGTCTACGAGGGTTCGCAGGCCGACTTCCTGCGCGGATGGTTTCCCGACGCCAAACCCGCTGCGCAACATCGATGATATGGCAGCACCACGATCCAATCAGCTCCGATCTCCATGATTTCCGTCGAGAACCTGTCCAAGAAGTTTGGCGAGTTGCAGGCCGTGGACCGCGTTTCCTTCACGGTTGCCCCCGGCGAGTTGTTCGGCCTGCTGGGGCCGAACGGCGCCGGCAAGACCACGACGATCTGCATGATTTCGGGCCTGCTGCGGCCCGACGAAGGTACCGTGCGCGTCGAGAACCACAATCTCTGGGAGTCTCCGCGGGCGGCCAAACGCCTGCTGGGCCTGGTGCCCCAGGACCTGGCCCTCTACCAGGAGTTCAGCGCCCGGGAAAACCTTCGCTTCTGGGGCGGTTTGTATGGCCTATCGCGGTCCCGCCTGAAGCAGAATACCGAGGATCTGCTGGAGCGCGTGGGCCTGGCAGACCGTGCCGGCGAACCCGTCTCTCGATACTCCGGCGGCATGAAGCGGCGCCTGAATCTGGCCATCGGGCTGGTGCACCAACCGAAGGCCCTGCTCCTCGATGAGCCGACCGTGGGGATCGATCCCCAGGGCCGCAACAACATCCTCGACGTCATCCGCGACATTGCCCGGCAAGGAACGGCCGTCATTCTCACCACCCATCATCTGGAAGAGGCGGAAAAACTCTGCGACCGCATCGCCATTATCGACCAGGGGAAGATTTTGCAGACGGGCTCCGTCAGCGAGTTGGCCCACCTGGCCGGCGACCATGACGTCGTCGCCTTGCACGGCGAGTTCACCGCGGAGCAACTCCGGCAATGCTTGGCAAAGGAGCCCGTCGCCTTTCTGGCCGCTGCCGATCGCTCGGCCTCGCTCAAGCTGATGCAACATGGCTACGGAATCGCGCCCCTGGTGAACCGGTTGACCGAGGCGGGCATCGAATTGGCCGACATTTCGGTCCAAAAACCGACGCTGGAGAGCGTATTCTTGAAACTCACCGGAAGGGAGCTGCGCGATTGAGGGCCCTGCTCTTGCTCTTGGCGAAGGACTTCCGGCGCGACCTGAAACATCCCTGGTCGTTGGTCCTCTTCGCTCTGCTTCCCGTGGTCATGACGGGGCTGATGGCCATGATTTTCGGCGGGCCCCAAGGTTCCACGGTTCCCGCCATCCGCGTGGCGGTGTTGGATGAGGATCGGGGCCCGTTGGCGGACGCCTTGCGGTCGCTGGTAACTCGTCGGGCGTCCCCGGACGTGCAGGTGCAGTTTGTTCCAGACCGCGATCAAGGGCGGCGCTTGTTGGAGCAGGGCGAAGCCTCGGTGCTGGTGGTCTTGCCGGCGAAGACGGCCGAGAACCTCGTGAGCGGCCGCCCCTCGACCATCGAAGTGTACGAGAACCCGGCCGAGCAGTACCTGCCCAAGATCATCCACCAACAGGTGTCCATGCTGGCAGAGAGCCTGTCCGAGACGGCCGATGGCCTGCGCAATAGCTGGCGCAATGTTTGGGGCGTTCTGCACTTCCTCACTCTTCCGACCAAGGTGGCGGTGGTGCACGCCGCGTGGCAGTGCGCAGAAAAGCTGTTCCGCCACCAGACCCAGGCGGCGGCGTCGATCGAACTGGAAACCGTTTCGGCGGCCGCATGCCGCCTCCAAGCCCCTCAGCCGTCGATGGACTCCCGCACAAATAAGGGAAAGAAGAAAAAGGCGGGCGAGACGTCCTCTGCTTCTCGTGAGAAACCGTCGCAACTGCCCCACCATCAACCGCGGAATCCATAACCGCGGCCGACTGCCATGAGCTTCGCCAAGAACGTATTCGTCTTCATGTTTCCCGGAATCATGTATTTCTGGATTTTCTTCCTCGGTCAGATCCCGATGCAGGAAATCCTGGACGAACGGGACACGCACACCCTGCAGCGCCTGTTGGCGGCGCCAGTCAGTCTGCTGCTGTTCCTCTCTTCCAAGATGTTGCGCTGCTTTCTGCTCTGCGGGTTGATCCAGATGCTGTTGCTGGCGGCCAGCGCCCTGCTGGCGGGCGTCTCGTGGGGCAACCCCGTCCTCCTGCTTCCGGTCGTTCTGGCCGGCGCCTTCGCGGTGACCGGATTGCTCGCCGTCGTGGCGGCCCTGACCAAGACCAAGGAGCAGGCGTACTCCTTGTCTTCGGGGATTGCCGTGTTCTGCGCGCTGTTGGGGGGGAGCTTTTCCTCGTTCCACGCCCTGCCGCGGCCGCTGCAACTTGTCGGCCAGTTCTTGCCCAACCGTTGGGCCATCCTGGCTTTTCAGGCCGCCGCCCGCTCCCAGCCGACGGCGAATCTGGTCGAGCCCATCCTGTGGCTTTGTGCGATAGGCCTGGTCGGGTCCGTCACGGCGTACCTGCTCTTCCGTCGCCAACTGGCTGCCGGAGGCGCGCCATGACCCTGCTCCGTATCGCTTGGGGCGATCTGAAACGCATCGGCAAGGATCGGCGGGCCGTGCTCTGGGCGATGGTGGTGCCGCTCGTGCTGGCCTTCGTTTGCGGCAGCGACTTGTTCATCTACAACGGACCTTCCATCAGTTGGATTCCCGTGGTGGACTTGGACCAAAGCGACCTTTCTCGGTTGTTCATCCAGCAGATGGAGGGGGAGGGCTACCGGATTGCCGCCATCGGCCCCTGGGGCGAACGTTACCTGAAAATCGGTTGGCCGCGGGGCGTGGTGATCCCGCCCGGCTTTGGAGAGAGCCTTCTCGGCGGTCAGAAGCCGAAGATTACGGTGGTCAACGGCCGAGACTCTGCCGAGGCCGTCCTGGACGTGCAGTCGCGCGTGTCTCATGCCATCGCGCGGTTCAGCAAAGCGCTGGTGCAGGCCGACGTCCGCGGCCGGCCGTGGAACGACGCCCAGAAAACGAAGTTGCGCGAGGCGCTTTCCCGCCGGCCGCTGCTCTCGGTCGAGCAGAAACGCGACCGCTCGCTGCGGCCGCCGCCCGACGGCTTCAACCTCAGCCTGCCCGGCTTTTTGGTCATGTTCGTGGTGCTGGTGATCACCACGGGCGGCGGGACCTTCCTGGTCCGCGATCGCCGGGACGGCCAGTTCGCCCGGCTGGTCGCCGCGCCGATGAGCGCCTTGGAGATGTACGCGGGAAAGATCCTGGCCCGCATCCTACTCGGCCTGCTGCAGGCCGTGCTGCTCTTGCTGGGCGGGGCGCTCCTGTTCCGCATACCGCTGGGGGACTCGCCGCTGTTTCTGCTGCCAGTCATCCTCTGCTTTGCGGTGTTTGCCGGATGTCTGAGCATGCTTTGCGGCGTTCTTTGCCAAACGGAAAAGCAGGTGCTTCAGCTCGCCATCTTCCTCGCCGTGGCTCTGGCCGGTCTGGGCGGATGCTGGTGGCCGATGGAAATCGTGCCGCCCTTCTTCCAGTGCGTGGCAACGTTCACGCCCAGCTATTGGTGCGTGCACGGCCTGCAAAGGGTCATGTATTTCAACAAGTCCCACGAAGTTCTGCTGCGGGAATGTCCCCTCTTGCTGGCCTTTGCGGCGGCCGTATTGCTGGTGGCAACGCCTTTCCTGAGCCGATGCCGGGAACACCCCGGCGGGTGAAACCGGGAGAAGCATCACCGTAGGAGGCGTCAGTCTGAGGAAGGCGTCAGTCTGAGCGGAGCGAACAGCCGGCCCGAACCGCGAAGCGGTTCCGTATGACAGCCTAGGGTTGCCACGGAGCGGCTACCCTAGGTGACGAGAGGAACGAGGCGGTGAAGCGGGTAAGGGAGAGGCCAGGGATGCTGGCCTCCCCCTTACCCGCTTCCCTAGCGTGTCCCCTCCAGGGCACGTACAAATGGTCGGCTGAAAAGAGACGCCGGAGATTCCGAAACCCTTGCAGGGTTCCCCAAACAATTCCTTGGATCCACAACCGTTTCCCAGGGTGGCCGCTGCGCGGCAACCCTGCGCTAACTTCTGAAACCGCTTCGCGGTGAACTCCCACGCCATCGTCAATTAGCGTGTACTCTTGCGGCTAAAAGATCGCTGGCGGGTAGCGCGCTATCATGCTTCTCGCCAGTCATCGGTTGCTCTTCTCTTCGTTAAATTGCACATCAAGGTGTTTGATTTCAGTGAGCTTCACCGGCAGGGGCACCTCGAAGCTAGTCCCCATTATCCCACCCATATAATTGGGTCTGGGGCGTGGATCGACGTATGTCCGATCGAAGAGTCTGTGTGTTTTGCCATTCTTGACTACAATTTTGACTATCACATGCACTTGACGGAATGGATTCTCTTCTTCCGTGCAGCGAAAGGTGGCTCCGAAATAGTCGCCCGTGCCACAAGATTCAAATCCGAGGCTACTTATGGCGAGCCACGAACTAAGCGATGTTTTCGTAGAAAGCAACTGTTCTGGCAGGAATGGACCAGCCAAACTGATTGGAATCGAGCGTAGTTTCCGCTCGTCAAGTTCAACCGGCTCCCGAGTAATATCAAAAGGCAATTGCGAGTTGACACGCCGCGGTGGCCTAAACCCGGCCACAGTGACTGGTTTTGTCTCCTTCCTGAACAAGGCCCGACAAACTAATGCACCAGCGTTTGCCGCCAAGAGTAGTCCAGCGATACTTCCGAGGATGATTTTGCGGCGCGGGAGCCCTCGCCCTTTTTCTTGCGTTTCGGCGGTCATGTCATGTCTCCTATCGCACACCGAAAGAGTACAGAAGCAATCGACGCGATGAATGTCGTTAGCCGGAAGGGGACGACTTAGGCAGCACGCAGGAATTGGTCTACCCGCGCCACGGTGCCGACCCCTTGATGATGCGGTGGGACTGGGATCGGGTGGGTATTTCGTTTCCTGCGTGCTGCCTTAGATCCCGGAACCCCTCTTGGGGTTCTCGAAACAATCCGAACGGAGCTGAATCATTCCCCAGGGTAGCCGCTGCGCGGCAACCCTGGGCTAACTTCTGAAACCGCTTCGCGGTAACGGACCGCGCGATCGTCAGTGGACTGGGTTAAAAATCAACACGCTACCCATTTTCCGCCGTCCGCTCACGATCGGCCCGCGCCACGATCACCAACCCCTGGCGGTCGGCATACTCGATCACCGCCTCCTGGTCGAGGAAGATCGTGCGGCCGGCCTCGACGGCCAATACCTTGCCGCCGGCGGCATTGAGCGTTTCCAGAGTGCCGAGGCCGATGGTGGGCACGTCAAAACGCATGTCCTGCTGCGGCTTGGCCACCTTCACCACGGTAAAGCCGCCGGCGCGGCAGAGCCCGCCCGCCCGGCGAATGCACTCGTCGGTTCCCTCGACGGCCTCCACGGCCAGCACGGCCTGGTCCTTCACCGCCACGCTCTGGCCGATGTCGAGCCGGCCCATCTCCTTGGCCATCTTCCAGCCGAATGCGATGTCCTTCTGCTGCCAGGCCGTCGGGCCGCGGCGGGTAAGCTGTCCTTCTTTCACGAGCAACTCCGGTGCATAATCGGTCGGGGGAGCGAAGCGAATGCCCTCGGCGGCGAACTCCTCGACGATCGCCCCCAGCAGCGAGTCGTCCCGACAATCCTTCTTTCGCGTCCAAAAATGGGGCAGAAACATGCGGATCGTGCGCAGGTCGGGCAGGTGCCGCAGCCAGCTCCAACGCTGAAACAGCCGCACCTTGAAGATCTTTCCGGCCATCATGACTTCGGTCACGTCGTGGCGGTGGAAATAGCGGATGGCGCTGCCGAACTTGGCCATCCCCAGCCAATGGAAATCGTGGCAGACTTCGGCCAGGGCCGGGTCGGCGTGGCCGATCGTGCCCAGGCAATAGACCTCGCATCCCTGGCGGCGGAGCGCTTCGGCCACGCAGAGCGGCAACCGTCCCCAACCGGCCAGCAAGCCGATGCGGCGAGGATTGGTGGGGACTACCGGGCTGGCCATGACATTCATGGATTGTTGGGGCGGCAGTTGCACTGCTGCCCCCGGAACTGCGGGACAAACAGGGATGGCAGTGCAACTGCCACCCCAACGTGTGACTGGCTGGTCATGGCAAATGTCACGCGACGGCGCGCTGCCCGTCGCCGTCTTCGTCGCTCGCCGATTTTGCTGCGCTGAGGGCCGCCCGGGCCACCGCGGTCGAGCCGTCCAAGAGGGCCTCGACGGTCCGCTGCAATTGCTTCAACTGCCGCCGCATTTCCGGCAACTTGCTGAAGGCCGCCTGCTTGACTTTTTGGTCGCGTTCGGGCGTGGCGGGAATGCCGATCATGCGGCATCCGTCGGCCACGTCGTTGGTGACGCCGGCCATCGCTCCCAGCACCGCGCGATCGCCGATGTGAACGTGATCGCGGACGCCCACCTGGCCGGCCATCACCACGTAATCGCCGGTGGTCGTGCTGCCGGCAATGCCGACCTGCGAGCAGAGCATGTTGTGCCGGCCGATGCGGCAGTTATGCGCGACCATGACCAGGTTGTCGATCTTGGTCCCCTCGCCGATCGACGTGGGGCCGTAGGTGCCGCGATCGATGGTCGAGCCGGCGCCGATTTCCACGTCGGCCCCCAGCATGACGTTGCCCAATTGAGCCGACAACACGTGTCGCCCGTCGGCAAACCCGTAGCCGAAGCCATAGGCCCCCAGCACCACGTTGGCGTGGATCAAGCACCGCGGGCCGACCACGGTGTTCTCATAAAGCACGGCGTTGGGGAAAATCGTCACGTCTTCGCCGATCTGCGTGCCGGCCATGACGTGGACGCCGGAGTGGATCGTCGAGCCGGCGCCGATAGTGACGCGATCGCCAATGGTGGCCAGCGGATGGACGTCGACGTTGGGGCCAATCTCGGCGGTCGGGCTCACCACCGCCAGCGGACTGATGCCGATCCGCGACGTGGTCCGGGGCGGCGAAAAGCGGCCCATGATGATGGCAAACGCCCGGTGAACGTCGTCGACCTGGATGGCCGGGATGTCGGAGGGGGTGAAGTTGCGGGGGGCCACCACGGCCGCCGCCCGGCAATTTTGCAGCCGATGGTTCTTTTCGGATTGGTCGACCAGGGTAATTTGGCCCGGCCCGGCGTCGTGCAGGGTCGCCGCGCCGCGAATCACCAACTGGTCGTCGCCAGTGATCTGCCCGCCCACCAGCGTTGCCAGCTCGCCCAGAGTGGCCTGCATAATGCGGAGTCCTTTCCCGGATGTCCCAATCCGTGTCTCGCGTTCCCGGCCGATGGGGCCGAAAATGTGAGGATATGGAATGTAGCGAAAACTTCCGGGCTGAGCAAGAGCAACTGGTTGAGGCCTTGCCTAGTTTTTCTACATTGCCAGGCAGGGTGCGTGAAATGCACCACAATACCGGCCGGTGCGTTTCACACACCCTACGGTTGCTCCCGTAGCGGAGCATTTACTGCCCGAGCACCGAGCGGGCCAGTTGGAAGTAGCACACCAGCGTAATCACGTCGGTCAAGGCGAGCACCAGCGGGCCGGCGGCCACCTGCGGGTCGAGCCGCAGCCGCCGCAGCAGGCTGGGCACCGTCGCGCCCAAGACGGCCGCGCTGGCCACGCCCGCGGTAATGCCCCCCAGCACGCAAAATGCCATCGACCATTGGCCCAGCCAGGTCAGGGCCACGCAGCCGACGACGAACCCGCTGCCGCCGCCGAGCAACAGCCCCACGAGAAACTCGCGGTTGAGCCGCTCGAAAATTACGACCCAGGAGGGCGGCTCGCCGCGGAAAACCTGCAAGGTCAAGCTGATCGACTGGATGCTGACGCTCTCGGCCAGGGCTAGCACCACCGGAATGAAGAGGGCCAGCGTCACGGCCCGCTCCAGTTCTGCTTGAAACAGCCCGCACAGAAAGGCGGCGGCGACCCCGCCCATCACATTGCACATGAGCCAGGGGAAGCGGTTGCGAAAGGCCCGCAACGGGGTGAGCTGACGCGCCCGGGCCAGGTGTACGCCGATCAATTGAAACAGGTCGTCGCTCGGCCCGCCGCTCAGGTCGCGAAGCTCGTCGGTGTACAGTTCCACGTCGATCGCGCCGATCAGCCGTCGCTGGGGATCGACCACCGGAAAAGCCAGGAACCGATGCAGCACGAAGAACTCGCAGGCATCGAGCACGGTCGCGCCGGCGGGAATGGCGATCACGCTCCTCAGCATGATGTCGGCCAGCCGGGTCTCCGGCGAACTGAGCAAGAGCGCCCGGGCCGGAATCACTCCCCGCAGCCGCTCGCCGTCGTCCACCACGTAGAAATAGACGATGCGGGTCGGCGGCGGCGCCTGGCGGATGGCCGCCAGCGCCTCTCCCACCGTCAGGTCGACGCGCAGCCGGGCCAACTCCGTCCGCATGTGGCGGACGATCGGGTCACCCAGATTCGCTTCGGTGACGGGTGCAGCCATCACGGTCCCCAACCAAGATACTGCGAAAAGACCGTCAGCCAGGGATGAGTCCACGGGTTCCAGGTGGGATAACTGGCCGAGAGCACGGAAATAGCCAGCAGCACACCAGCCAAGCCGCGGGCCCAGCGCCGGCCGGCCATCGCGTCGGCCGCCGGCAGCATCGTCAACAGCCACAGCGGCGTCAGCCAGAAGATCCAGCGCAGGCCGCTGGCCACGCCGCCGTAATTGCGGTTCATGAGCGGCTGATTCACGTAAAATGCGAGGCAGGCCAAGGAGATGGCGGCCACTCCCGCCGCCAGCCAGCGCAACCGCGGGTCACCGGCGCGCCACATCCAGCCGGCCATGCCCACCGCGCTTAGGAACCAAATCGGTGTCAGCGAAAAGATGCCGTGGTGGCCCACCAGTACGTTCAACGCATAAATGCCCAACGACGGCTCGCCACGATCCACGCCGACGGGATTTTTCCAATAGCTCGTCACCTGTTTGCCATGGCTTTCATAGGTGTAGTTGTACCAGTCGTCGGCGCGATGGGCGTACGCAGGCTCGAGCGTGCCGTGGGCGATCCAGTTGGTGCCGAACGAGGCGACCAGCACCAGCACCATCGCCGGCACGAATCCCAACAAGGTCGGCCACGGCGCCTTGCAGAACAACAGCAGGGCGATCGCCGCCAGCAATGCGGCGGCCGGAAACTCGCTCGCGGCAGCCAACGTGCCAAACAAACCGGCCAGGAAAAAATACTGCCAACGCCGCTCCCCATCGAACCAGATCGGCACCACCGCGCAAACGGCCATCGCCACGCACACGGCTGCTGGCAAGTGGTTGTTGACCGTTACCACGAAGGTGGTCAAAAAGGTGGCAAAAACGGCCGCCGCCATCACGAAAATCCGCCCCCAGTCCGTCGTGCCGAAGCGCTCGACCAAAGGCATCAAGGCCAGGAAGTAAAGCACCAGCGGCACCAGGTTGAACAGCACGAGCAGGAAACGGCCGATCTCGTAGGGGTGGGTGCCCAACGTGGCGCCGGTCAGCCGGTGGAGGGGCCAATAGGCGGCCGCAATCAGCGTCGCCCCCAGCGGCGGCTTGCTCGAGAAAAGGTGGCCGTCGTGCTTCACCATGTCGATGGTGTCCCAGTTCTGCTGCTGGATCACCTTGTCGATGGCATACGGCGCGCCCTCGACGCGCATGTCGTCTTCGACCAGCGCGCGGACCGTACACCAGCGGCTGCGATCGTTCGCGCTGAGGAAAGGGCGACGCAGCCGGGCCTGCTCCTGCCAGCGGGACTCGAGCCGTGCCAACTCCTGCCGCAACGCTTCGCCGGTGAGCCCCTTGCTCGCCAGCGCACGCCGCGTCCGCTCCCGGTCGGCGTCGATGTTCTTGATCCGCGTCTTTTCCAGTTCGGCCTTGTCGATGGAGTCGACGGCGAGGATTCGCCCCAGCATGGCCCCCGTGCCGAGGAAAACGAGCAACAGGTAGACGCTGCGGCGGAACTGGCCGCGGCTATCAGAAGTTAGACAGGTCATGAGCGTGGAGGAACCGCGTCTTCGGCGGTCGGCCGACTGTTGGGGGGGCTGGTCTGTTCCGAAATCGAATAGCTCTGGCTCTCCGATGCATGATACGCGATAAACAACTCGGCCAAGAAGCCGATCGACATCAACTGCCCCCCCAAAAGTAGCAATCCCAGGGAATAGAGAACCGCCGGCCGCTCGTGAAGGTGGACCGGCTGCATTCCTAACATGCGGGAGACGCACCACCAGGCGGCCAACGCCACCATCGCCAGCGCCCCCACCGCAAAGGACGCCAGGCCGATCGTCCCCAAAACGTGCTGCGGGCGCTGTCCAAAACCGGTCAGGAACTTCACCGTCAAGAGGTCCAAGAAACCCTTGACGATTCGCATCGCGCCGTATTTCGAGTGGCCGAATTTCCGCGGCCGGTGGCGGATGACGATCTCGCCGGTGTGAAAGCCGCGGGCCGCCGCCAATACCGGCACGAAACGGTGCAGTTCGCCGTACAGCCGCACCTCGCGAAACACCTGGCGCCGATAACACTTCATGCCACAATTGTGGTCGTGCAGCTTGACGCCCGTCAGTTTGCTGACCATCCAGTTGAACGCCCGCGAAGGCCAGACCTTGTGCCAGGGGTCGTAGCGGACCTTCTTCCAGCCGCTCAGCACGTCGTGGTGCTCCATCTCGGCCAAGAAGTGCGGAATTTCGTGCGGATCGTCCTGCAAGTCGGCGTCCAGCGTCATTACCAACTCGCCCCGGGCCCGGGCAAAGCCGGCGCTCAGGGCCGCCGCCTTGCCAAAATTGCGGCGGAACCGCAGGCCGGTCACCCGCGGATCGGCGGCCGCCAGGCCGCGAATCACTTCCCACGAGCCGTCGGTCGAACCGTCGTCGACGAACACCACGTCCAGGTCGTATCCCTGCGCAGCGGCAACCTCGGACAACTCCTGGTGAAGAATTGTCAGGCTTTCGGCTTCGTTGAAAACAGGAATGACGACGGAGAGCATGGGCGGGAGTTATCGGCGGGACGCAAAATATAGGATACCCGAAATCACCACGTCTGACACTACGTAGGCCAACCGCGAGAGAACCGCGGCGACCAGGGAGAGCGGCCCCCCCAGACAAGGGGCCATCACTTCGGTCAGCACGGCCTCGCGGACCACGGCCCCCCCCGGCACGAAGGAGACAAACCCCGCCACCGTCGAGAGGGTGACGCCAGCCATGTACAAGTGAAACTGCTCGAACGGGTTGGCGCTGCCGGCTCCCAGGCTCCGCAGGGCGGCCCAATAGCTCAAAGCAAGTATAGCCCATCCCAGTCCCGTGAACGCCCAGCCGCTGAACATCACCCCATAGCTGAGGTTGGCTAGCTTTTCCTTCGCCACCGGACTGATCTTATGCACGCCGGCCAGCCATACCAGGCGCCGGAAGACGGGCGGCAGCGTAGGCACGCCCGCCGCCATCATCATCGCCACGGCGCCGCAAATCAGCCACCACAGATGTGCCTGCTCGTGCAGCCAGACGGCCACGATGGCCGCCGCCAGAAAGGCGCCGGTAGACATCATCGTCAGTGTCTCCAAGAATACGCTCACCGCGACCAGCGCGGTGTCGACCCCCTCCCGGCGAAGCAAGCCAACTCGCAGAATGACGACCATCGCCTTTCCCGGGACGTATTTTCCCAGGTGCCCGATATAGTACGTCCGCAGCGTTTGCCCCAGACTTACCGGTTGTCCAAGTGCCCGCAACGTGCGGTACCAGAAGATGCCGCATTGCAACATGGCGAGGAGATAGAGACCGCACGAGAGGGCCAGCCATCGAACGTCAAACCGCCAGGGATGCTCGCCCAACTGCTCCCAGGCATCGACGATGGTGCGGCGGATGTACCATACGATGACGGCCACAATCAGTAGTTTCAGCGCCGCGGCAAGCCATCGCCTGGTGCGGCGGAAATGCTTTTCGTCCACGAACACGTCCTTTCCGCTCCCTATTGTGACAAGCGCCGCCGTGGCAGACAAGTGACGTGCTTGCGGATGATCGCCGACAGAATGATAATGTCAGTGTAGCACAGTTGCCTTCGCCTGTGCCAAGCCCGCGGGAAGAAGCCATGCACACCTTTCTACTCTGCGTTGCCACGGCCGTTGTAGGCATCGACTACGGATGGCGCCGGTTGCCCGAAGGGGGAATGGAGTACATCATTCAGCTCGAGCCGCAGACCGTGGATGCGATGCGCGCCGGTGAGCCCATCGGGAGCGACATTCCGCCCGCGGCCGGCGAAATCCGCTCCTTTCGTCTCTTGGTGGGGAAAAAGGAGCTTCCCCACGACACGCCACCCGCGCCGGCCGCGAAGGCAGCCGAGCCGAAAGTGGCCGAGGCGAAAATGCCCGATCGTCCGCCCCCCTCGCCCGCGCCACGCGCGCTTCCGCCCGATCCGGGCAGCCGTTCGTTGGGAGAGCAGCAGGCCAGCTACCAGACGCCGTCGCCGAGCGCCGCGGCCGCCAGCCCTGCGGCCAACGTTTCCCCGGAAAAGCCGGCCGTCCCTTGGCTCCCTTTGACCGTCACGTTGCTGGGACTGATCGCTTCCGTAAGCGCGAACGTGTTTCTCGGCTGGGTCACCTGGGACGCCCGCCAGCGGTTGCGGAGGGTCCATCAGGAAATGCTGTCGCCGCAGCCGTAGGTTATGGTTTAGCACAAACGTGTTGGGGTGGCAGTACAACTGCCGCCCCAACAACGGGGTCATTCTGAGCGCAGCGAAGAATCTCCCCCGGTTTTCGGCCAGATCCTTCGCTGCGCTCAGGATGACTTGGGGCGATTTGCTCAAGTTGTTTTCTCGAGCGCCCCGTCGCCCTCACGCCGCTGCGACGCTGTCGTCGCCAAAATCCTCGAACTCCTCGTCCTGCTCCCAGACGGAGTCGTCCTCACCCGCTTCGTCGTCTTCATCGTCTTCGTCGCGCTCTTCTTCCTCCACGTCCTCCCCCGTGTCGTCGGCGGGCGGTTCGTCCGCGAGCTCTTCGTGCGGCCGGGGCTTTCGCGATTCGGCGGCCGCCTTGCGGCGCGGAGACCGGCCCTCCGAGCGTCGTTTGGGCTTCTCTTCACCGCCGCGTTCGAGCAAGACGACGCTCCCGCCCGGCTCCGCGTTGCTGGGCAACTGGGTGACCGGCACGTGCAGCGTTTTGAACATCTTCATGATGTGCTCGTGGCAGGTGAAGATCAGCAGTTGATGGCCGGCGGCGGCGAAATCGCGCAACACGGCGGCGGCGGCCTTCGCCCGCTCGGCATCGAAGTTCACCAGCACGTCGTCCAGGATGAGCGGCAACGGCGCGCCGCGGCGGGCATATGAGCCGGCCAGCGCCAACCGCAAACTGAGAAAGAGCTGCTCCCGCGTGCCGCGGCTGAGGACTTCCACCGGCAGCGAATGGCCCGCCGCGTCGTCGACCCGCAAGGCGTGCTCGCCGAGCGGCGTCCACACGCGCCGGTAGCGGCCTTGCGTCAGCCGATCGAGGTAACCGGACGCCTCTTGCAACGATTCCGGCTGCCGCTCTTGTTCATACGTGGTGCGGATGGTCTCCAAGACCCAACACGTGGTGGCCAGCACTTGCCAGCGGTGCAGGACGTCTTCCAGCCGCGTTTCCAGCACCGCCAGGTCCAGATACTTGACGGCAAGCTGGCGGTCGGCGGCCAGCGTGCCCAACTGTTCGCTCAACTGGCCCCGCTTCTCCAGCCGCTGGTGCAATTGCTGCTGGAGGGCCGCCAGCCGCCCGCGGACGTCGTCGCGGCGGGCTTCCAGCGTGGCGATCTCCGGGCCGTCCAACTGCTGGCGGATGGCGGCTTCGGGACAGTCGGCCGCCGCCGCGGCGCGCCCGATTTCCTCGTCGATGGCCTCGCGCTGGCGGCGGAGCACCTCGGCCCGCGCCAGTTCGAGCGCCCGCTGGCGAAACTCCTGCTCGTCCTTCACGCCGGCCTCGAAAAACAGCTCGCGGCGGCGATGCTTGAGCCGGCTGACGGCCTCTTCGTGCTTGCTCCGGGCGGTGCGGATGCGCCGGGCCTGCGCGCGAAGCGCGTCGCGGCGGGCGGCGCCGGCTTCCTGTTCGGCCGCCGCCTCGGCCAACTGGCGAAGTTGCTCGATGGGGCCCGCCGGGACCAGCGCCAGGGCGGCGTCGGCTGCCAGTTGGCCAATGCGGGCCGCCAGCGCGTCCAACTCCCGCTGCCGGCGCTGCAAATCGTCGCCAACCTGCCCCAGCCGGCGCTGCGTTTCCGCAATTCGATCACCCCGCTGCCGGAGCGCGGAAACCTGCTGCAAACTGAGGTCTTCGGGCAGGCCGATCATGGCCAGGCTCTGACGCCAACGTCGCCGCACGGCCTTGAGCTCTTCCTTGGCGGCGGTCGCTCGGCGGGTGGCCGCTTCGGCCTCTTGGCGGGCCGCGCTGCGGCGGGTGTCCAAAGGGGTCAACTCCTCGAGGGCCGCCAAATCCTTCTCGGCGGCCTGCAGCCGGCTCGGGATCGGTCCGCCCCCTTGCGGCAACTGCCCATCCAGGGCGTCGCGGTCGGCCTTGGCCTGCGTGACTTGCAATTGCAGCACGCCGAGCTGCTTCTGGCAGCCGTCGAGATGGCGGGAGTTCGAGCGTTCGAGCAAAACCTTTCCCGCGGCCGCGGCGCCCGTGCCGGCCAAACCCAAAATGGCCAGCGCCCAGCCGAACGTGCCGGTAACCGAAGCCGGCATCAGCAGGCCGGCCCCGACGAGCATGCCCCCCACGACGAACATCGCGCCCAGGCCCACCAGCGCGCCGACGGGCAGCATTTGCCGATCGAGCAACTGCCGCCCTCGCCCTTCCAATTCGGCCTGGTGGCGGCCCAATTGATCGAGCCGTTCGTCGAGCTGCACACGGCGGCGAAATTGCAAGACCAGACCGCCCGCCCGATCCATCGCGGCGGCCAGGTCGCTCTGGCCGCGGGCGCTGAGGGCCGATTCGATCTGCCGGGCGAGCGATTGGGCCGTTTCGTTGGCCGCGGCGGCGGCCTGGTCGGCCTCGCCCGCACACTGGCGGCACTCGCGCAACTGTTTGCCGGGGGCTTGGAGCGGGGCCAGCATCTTGGCCGAAAACGCCGGCAACACGGCCGGCTCCGGCCCAAAGCCCAAACGCTTGCGTTCGGCGGCCAGGTCCGCTTCCAACTCGGCAAGCTCGCCACGGAGCGCGCCGATCTGCCCCTGCAACTGCGTGATCCACGGCTCCTGTTCCGTGAGGGCCTCGATCCGCGCGGCTTGCCGCCAGAGGGCCTCGTTGATCTTCAAGGCGGCAAACTGCCGCTTGGCCTCGTCGCGCAAACGCCCGAAATGCTCCAGGCGTTGTTGGTGTTTCTGCATCCGCGCATTCACGGCGTCGAGCCGCTCGATGGCCCGTTCAGGCATGGCGGGAAAAAGGGGACTGTCCCCCTTTGCCGGAACGGCCCGAAGGGTGCTTCGCACAAAGGGGGACTGTCCCCCTTTGCCCGCTCCCGCTAACGCCGCAAGTTCTTCATCCAGCGCCGCGCGCTGCAGCCATCGCTCGCGGAGGGAAACCGCCAACTCCGTCACCCTCGCCAACTGCTCGGTGCGGTTGGTCTCTTCCTCCAGCCGGGTAATCTCCTGACGCAATTGATCGAACTCGGCGGCCAGGTGGCCGTAGCGGTGGTTGATCGCCCCCAGCTCTTCGATCTCGGCGTGGAGTTTTTCCCGCTCGGTGAGCAATTGGACCACCTGGCACGGTTTGCCCGCGGCATCCAGCAGGCGGTTCCGCGAGCTTTCCAGCTCCCCGAGCACTTCGACCAGCGAGACGCGATCCAGGCCGACGGACAGGTTGTAGAGCAACTGGGCGGCCTCGGTATCGCTGAGCGTGGCCAGCTCTTGAATCTCGCGCAGGCCCACGGCAAACACGTTGTTGAACACCGGCTCGTCGATGTTCGACAGCAGCACCTTCAAGAAATGCTCGCCTTGCCGGGTGCCGTCGGGCGCGGTGAGCGTCACTTGCTCGTCCGGACTGCCGTCGGCCAAGGGACTGTCGTGGCGGCCGACCTGGAAGCGGCCGTGCGGGCCGGCCAGATCGATCGTCCCGCCGCCCCGCCCGCCGTGGACCGGCGGCAGGTAGCGCCGTCGCGGCGGCGAAAAGCCATAGAACATCGAGCGGAGGAATTGCAAGAGCGTGGTCTTGCCGGCCTCGTTCGGGCCATACAGAACGTTGAGCCCCTCGCCGAGCCGCTCGACCCGCAAGCCGCTCCAAACGCCGAAACCCTCGACTTCCAGGTCGGTGATTCTCATGCGTCGGGCTCCTCGCCGCTCAACAGGTCGGCGCCCAGGGCGGCCGCCTCGCGGAGCACGCGATCGCGGGCCGGCTTGCCGGCCACGGCCGCGGCCGCGGCGGCGGCCAGCGTGCCGGCCAAATGGGCTTCGGCCAGATATGAATCCAAGGCGAGCGGTTCGTCCGCGTTCATCTGCAACTGCCGAATGGCACGCAGGAAATCGCCGCGAATCGTCTCCTGCTCGTACCATTCCGGCGGCAGCGTCTCCGGCATCTCCACGCAGAGCGACACGCTCCAGGCGGCCGGCGACCCGTAGCCGAAATCGTTGCGGAGCCACTGGAGCAACTGGGCGGCCAGCGCTCCTTTGCGCAACTGCCCGAGCAGCGCGCCGTGACCGGCGACCGTCCATGAAATCAACAAATCCATCGCCGGCGAGGCTTCTACCAGCGCGTGCAGACGGTCGCGCAGCCGCATTTCGAGTTCTTCCCGCGACGTCGTCTCATCGATGGTGATTCGCTCGCTCGTCCAGCGGCCGGCGTCGGTGGCGATCAAGCTGGTCCGCGTTTGGCCGGCGGCGTCGACTTGCACGAGCGTGCAGCCGTGGACGCCGCTTTCGTCCGGGCGGCGGCCCTGGGGACTGCCGCAGTAGTGAACCGTTTGCGGTCCGCCCTGCAGCGTGCTTCGCTCGTGCCGGCCGCCGAGGGCCCAGTAGTGGATGCCGCGCGTCTGCAAAGCGGCCGCGTCGACCTCGCCATGCGCCACGGCGATCGAGTACAGGCCGGCCGGATCGGCCGAGAAATCGGCCGGCCGCAGCGGGCGCTCGCGGTCGCGGCTCGTGCCGGCCAGATGGGCCAAGGGTTCACCGTCTCGCTGGATCGTCAATTCCTCGACCCGGCCCTGCGGAAAAACATGGATGTTTTGCGGCAGCGTGAGCGCGGCGGGCCAAGCGTCCGGCGGATCGACGACGCCGCCCGCCCAATAGACGCCAATCCCGTGCTCGGCCAGCCGGCGGAACCGGTCCAGTAAGAAAAGCGTTCCCCGCGGACCGGCGCCGAGCGGATGCAGGAGATCGCCGGAGAGAATGACGAACTGGGCGTCTTCGGCTTCGACGGCCGCGAACAGCTTGACAGCCGCCCGGTAGGGGGCATCGAGAAACAGCTCCCGCAGATGGTCGGGCACCTCGGCCACGCCCATCAACGGCTGTTCCAGGTGGAAGTCGCTGGCATGGATGAAACGAAAGGGCCGGGTGGACATGGCCTTCCCTCCGCAGGGGTCAAACGTCCCCGCCCTTCCAGTCGGAAAGGGGACTTGCTGATCGCCCCATAATGTACCCGTCATCGGAAAAGCGTTCCACAGCGGTTTAGCCAGCCGCCGGAAAAATGGGCGATGTGGGAAGCTAGGGCACAATCGGGTCCGGAAATCCATGCCGTTTAGCGGCCGGCGGCACGCCGGCCAAAGGGCCGAAACCGCCGCCCACGCCGCGTGGACGCGGCGGCTAAACGGCCGTCAAGCCCCAAACCGCTCGGCCAGGGCGTATTTCTCGTCTACGCCAATCAGCGCGTTGAACTCACTGAACGTCATCAGCCGCTCCTCTTCGCCCAGCGTGGTGCCGTCGGCGCGGAGCTTGCGGTAAAAACTGCTGATCGCCCGGGCGGCGGCAAACAGCGCCGTCAACGGGTAGAGGATGAGTTGAAAACCCATATCGGCCAATTGCGGCTGGGGGAGGACGGGCGTCTTGCCCCCTTCCAGCATGTTGGCGACCATCGGCCGGGGTGCCCGGCGACCGACCTCGGCCAACAGGTCGAGCGAAGGGGGGGCCTCGACGAAGCTGGCGTCGGCCCCCGCCTCACGGGCGGCCGTGACCCGGGCGATGGCTTCGTCCATGCCCAGCGGCGCCAGGGCATCGGTGCGGGCGACGATAAAGAAGTCGGCCGTGCCGCGGGCCTCGGCGGCGGCGCGGATTTTCTGGACGTACTCCTCCCGTTCCACCACCCGCTTGCCCCGCATGTGGCCGCACTTCTTCGGCCATACCTGATCCTCTAAGAAGCAGCCGGCGGCCCCGGCGGCGATGAGCTCCTTGATCGTGCGGTAGACGTTCAGGGGGTTACCGTAGCCGGTATCGGCGTCGACGATGATCGGGATGTCGACGCTGCCGCAAATGCGCCGTGCCCGCTCGATCATCTCCGTTTGCGTCAGCAGCCCCAGGTCGGGTTCGCCGATGGCGGTGGCCGCCACGGAATAGCCGGAAATGAAGGCCACGGGAAAGCCGGCCTGGCGGGCCAGCTTGGCCGACAGCGTGTCGTACACGCCGGGAAAGGCCAGCGAGCCAACCTGGTCGAGAATGCGATGAACGCGCGTGATGGACATGGAGTACTCCTCGGCAAGGATTGGCCCGCATTCTACCACCGCGCTTTGGACCGGGAAAGGAAGCGCGGGGATGAGGCAACTTATCGCGGCTGGCGGCTAAACACGGCACGGCTTTCCGGAGCCGGGCCGAAGATATTCTCCATTTTTGCCATAGAAATTTCTTGGCTGCCAACGAAAAAGGGGGCGCGCCCTGCGACCACACTACGGCCGCGCTTCGCGACCATTTTCGTGTTTCGTGGGGCAGCAGAGATTCGTCGCTTCTGCCGCAAGTCGTTGCTCTGAAACGCACTTGCAGCCACAGGTCAATTTACCGCCCGCTTCGGTACATTCGTTGCATACGTCATTTTCCGTACTATCGGCACCCGCTTAGGCAACGGGAAGGCTGCAATTGTGTCGGAGAAGGAGAAGAGTTTTGGGTGTTTTGCACTTACCAGTCACTACTGATGTCCTGCTGCTGTATCCCGGTGTATCGCTGCAAGAGCAGATCGGTTTATGGGCCATGCGACATCCTCAACAACGCGTAGAAGCTTCCTCTTGGTGGTCCGATCACGACTTGGCTGCGCTGCTGCGCTATGCGCGCATGGCGTTGGTCGATGCCACCGAGGATCCGGCGCGGGCGAGAGCGGTGTTTTTGCGGGCGGTCGCTCGGTTGGGAGCCGGTGCAGTGGCCATGTACGCGGAAACCACGCGCGACGCCTTGGAGGTGTTTGTGCGCATGCGCGGCTCGTTATTCCTGTTGGGCCCGTTGTTCGACGAGCAATGGGAGGAGTATTTCTCCCACCCGCGGCCGGCCAGGCAGGCGACGCCGGTCGCACCGACTCCGGTGCGGCAGCGGCTGCGCTTGGCGGGTTTGCTCGACCGTCGGGAAAGGCAGCACGCGTGGTGGGGCAACTGCGTTCGCGCCAGTCTCAACTGGCCCGGGACGGAGATGAATTGATAACCCTAGCGGAGCGAGAGAAGTGGCGGGAGTTGGGCGCTTATCGGCTGCGGTTTTGCAGCGGCCCTATGAAGAGGAGATGAAGCGGGCGCGTCACGTGGCGCGCCACAGTATCGGTTTTGCACCTGTTTCTTTCTTGTGCCGGTTTGTAACCGGCCTAGCACTGGAGGTAGCTCGAGGATGAACAACATTTTGAAGCGTCTGCACCAGTTGGAAGACGACGATCTGCTGTCTCTAAGCGAGGCAATCGACGTCGAGTTGGAACACCGGTTGGATCGCAACGACGGTATTCCGGATTCGGCACGTCGGCGGGCATTGGCTCGCGAGCACAGCTATCGTCGCAGCGTTGGTTCAGCGGCGCCGCCGATTCGGGCCGTCGGTCTGCGGGACATTCGTCGCCATCGGGCGGCTTAGTCCGGCGGGCGTTGCGGCAGCCGAAAAAAACGCTGGGCGTCTGTGCGGACGCCCATCAAAGAAACGCCGGCGACACGCGCGATCGTATGCACGGAAGGAGCCAGTCCCCGAATCGGCACGGCGGCGAACGGCGAAAGAGCATGGCAGCCACCGCCGCCGTGACGGATCGGTGACGCCGTCGGTGGGAGCGTCGGTGGGCGACCAGCGCCGAGGCGGCGGCTGGGAACCCGAGATCTTGTGCGCCTAGCTTTTCACACATGAGAATAGTTCGATCGTGGCGCCTGGCCGGCGGCTTGCCGCCGGTGGGATTCCCGCGAGAAAGGGGTGAGCATCATGAGTGGTCCTGAAGAACGTCTTGAGGGGATGACGGGGCCTGCGCTTCGTTTGTATTGCGGTGACGAGAGCGAGTTTGACGTGGCGGCGGATGACTTCGACGAGGAGTCCTCTTCGAAGGGTTTGGCGGCCGAGGTGGAAGCGTTCTGGGCGGGGCGGCTCCCCGCCAATCGACATTCGGCTCGCGTGGCAGCTTAATGGCAACGAGCAACGGAGGTAGCGGACATGGGTACGAAGCGAAGGGCCGGAATCGTTGGCGTTTTGTGCGGGACATGCCTTGTCTTTGCGGTGATGCTTGGCCGCACCGGTATCGCCCGGGCGGGCGACGGGGAAGTGCCCCCTCCTAAAGTCGAGGGCACTTGGCAAGAGGAGCACGTTCGTTTTCAGCCGGTGGAGCGGACGCCCTACAAGAGAGACGACGGGGCCGCCAAAGGAGCGGCAGCGGCCCACCAGCCTTCGGCGTCGACCAAGCGGTCCATCTTGCCGGAGGAGCCCCTGAAAGAGACGGTCGCCGGAGTGGTCGCCCGTCAAGCACTGCCCTGGGTGGCCGGCATCTTGGCGCTCGCCGGAGTGGTCATGGTGGCGTACGGCTTTTGGGCCCGACGCCGGCCTTCGTCTCATCAGATGGCGCGTTCCATAACGCGTCTCCAGATTTCCGAGGTAGCAGCCGTCAATGGCCCGCGGTCGGCCCACGCCAAGCTCGCTGGGAACCTTGTGCGGACGGAGATGCCGCCCCTGGAGATTTTTGCCGATCACCAGACAGATCACCGGACGGAGCAGCCCAAGCGGCGGGCGGCGTAGCGACAACAAGGGGCCAGTCCCCTTGTGCGACACATCAAAGCACGACAGACAGAACACTAGGGCTTGCCCCGCCACCGCCACGCCAGCACTTTGGCAACCAAGCGGGCGGCGGCCGGATCGCAGCCGGGCAGCACCGCCGAGGGGACGAACTCCACCACATCGGCGCCTATCAGCCTGGCAGGCGATTCCGTCACCAAAACGCGTATCACGTCCATCGTCTCGGGCCACGAAAGGCCGTTCGGCAGCGGTGTGCCCGTGCTGGGAATGATCGAGGGGTCCAGGCCGTCCACGTCGATGGTCAGATAGACCTTGCCCTCCAGCCGGCGCAAAACGTCCAGCATCTCGCCCCACTCCCGAGCCAGGCGATGCGCGTAGTAGGTCTTGATGCGTGGGCCATTGGTCGCCACCGCATGCTCGCTGCGCGTCAGGCTGCGAATGCCGATCTGCACCAACGAGCACCCTTGCTCCCACAACCGCCGCATCACCGTGCCATGCGACCAGCGGCGACCGTGCAGCTCATCGGCCAGATCGGCGTGGGCGTCGATCTGCACTACGGTTACCTCGGCCAGGTCGTCGACTAGGCCGGTGACGACGCCGTACGTGACCGTATGTTCGCCGCCCAGCGACAATAAGAACTTGTCGCGCAGGGAGCGAACCTCGTCGCGAATGCGGCCAAGACATGCTTCAATCTCGCCGCGGGCCGAAAGCGGCGCCAGCGTGTGAACCCGCGGGCCTTCGCTGAAATCGACCAGCGTTTCCTCGTCGAAGGTTTCCAGTTGCAGGCTGGCCTCGATAATCGCGTGCGGGCCGCGGGCCGTGCCTGTGCCGTACGAGACGGTCTTCTCCACCGGCAAAGGAAGCAACAGGGCATCGGCATGTTGGGGACCGAGTGATGCCAGCCCAAGGAACTGTGTGGGATCAGCGGGCATGGGACGAAGCGGGAGAGGAGCCGCGAGGAAGGACAAGGCAACGATGGCAGAGCGGAGGGCCCCCGGCGGCGGCCAGATTTTGGGTGGGAACAGGGGAGCAGCGTCCGATCCTTTTCATGCCCCCTTCCCCCTTCCGCCTTCCCCTTTGATTTCCAGGATCGCCCGCACCAAGAGCGGCCAGGCGATGGTGGCGTCGCAGTGAACCTCGGCGAAGCGGCCCCCGTCCTCGCGGCTGACGAACTTGCCCCAGGAGACGCCCTCGGTATACGTGCAGCCGCTCAGGCCGCCCCAATGGACCGGTTCCGGGCAGAGGCGCACGGCATAATGGAAGCGCGGCGTAGGCAATTGGGCGCCGAGCCGCACGTTAATCGTGTCGACGAACGGGCCCACCTGCTGTGCCCAGTTCCGCGGCACGCCGCCGCCGATCGTGAAAATCCCCAACCGCTTGGCTGCCAGCACACGCCGCGTATAGTCGTGAAGGTCCAGGAAGGGATTGTACGAAGGGACGGGGGCGAAGAAGGCCGACGCATCGAAGGGGCCGGCGGCCTTCGGCTGGCGGGCCAAAATCTCTCGCGAAATGCCCAACCCAACTTCCGAATCGGTGAGCGCCGGCACGTACACCGGCACCTCCCGCCGATAGGCACAGCCGAGTATGCTGGGCATTTGGTTCTCGGCCACCAACCGCCGGCCGATCTCCCGGTTCAGCTCCCGGGAGCACATCGCTCGCGAACGATCCCAGTCGTTGACCACCTGGGCAATCAACTCTTGCCCGCGCTGCAGGTTGGCCTCCATCTCCACCGTGTCGTAGACCCGATTGTAACCCCACCGATAAAGCTGCTGGTCGGAGACGTTGGGGTCATGTCGATAATGCACGCCGCCGACCGCCTCGGAGAGGCCGTGGGCCATAATCGCGCCGGTGCTGACCACCATATGGGCCAGCCCCGCGTCGATCATCTCGCAGAGGACGCGGCCCATCTTGGCCACCGTCATGGCCCCCGAAATCGTCACCACGATGGTGCACTCCGGATCGGCGGCCATGGCCTCGAGGACCTCGAAGGCCTCGCCCAACTCGCGGCCGCCGAAAGCGGTACGCGACATCCGTCGCAGCATCTCGGCGAAGCTTGTCACGCCCTGGAGATCGAGGGATTCCAGCGGCTCAAGGCCGTCCGCGCGGCCGTCGTGCAGGTCTCGGGTCATGGCCTCATTTCAGGGTATTGCCGGTCGCCTGTCAAGAGCTTGGGGTTCGGGGTAGCGTAACGGATTGTGGCGGCCGGCGCGGTGACAAGAAATGGCCGATGGATAAGGGGCTTGGGTGGCACGCCCAGAACGAAGTGATGGGCGTGGCCATCGGCGAATCACGCCCTTCGCTCTGCTCAGGGCGTGCCACCCGTCCGCAATAAGGATCACCCGCTACCGCCCTCCCAGACTTCGCCAACGAAAAGATAACTTGCGAGTTTGGAGAGAATCGGGTAACTTAACGCCCTGGTATCGGCAGTGCGAGGCGCCCTTTTCCTGGGCCAGGAGGAAATCGACGTGGGTGAAGTCTTCGTTCCCAAGGAAGTGTTCTTTACCAAGGGCGCCGGCAAGCATCGCACCCGGCTGCAAAGCTTCGAGTTGGCGCTCCGCGACGCCGGCATCGAAGTGTTCAACCTGGTCCGTGTCTCCAGCATCTTTCCGCCGCACTGCAAGGTCACTCCCAAAGGACGTGGCCTGACCAAACTGCAACCGGGCCAGATCGCCCACGTCGTGCTGGCCGAGGCCTCGACCAACGAGCCGTCGCGGATGGTGGGGGCGGGCGTGGGGCTCGCCGTGCCCGCCCAAGGCGACCAGTACGGGTACATTTCCGAGCACCACGACTACGGCATCACCGAGCCGCGGATGCGCGACCTCGTGGAAGACATGGCCGCCACCATGCTGGCCACCACGCTGGGCATCGAATTCGATCCGGAAACCGCCTACGACAAGCGGAAAGAGATCTACCACATGTCGGGCAAGATCATTAACACGCGGGCCTGCGTGCAGACCGCCGAAGGCGACAAGGACGGCCTCTGGACGACCGTCGTGGCCTCGGCCGTGTTCGTGTTTTGAGACGCCGCTTTTCTCGCGTCACAGGCGTTGTCGGAGAACCGCGGTTATCCTGAGCGTGCGGTCATCCTGAGCGTAGCGAAGGATCTCCCAGTTTTCGCCGAGATTCTTCGCTGCGCTCAGAATGACGCCTCATGCTACGCCGGCGACCATTGCGGATCAGGCGCTGCGCAGATCTCCGGCGCCACCGAACCCTGGATCGCGGCCACGGCCTTTTCGGCCGCCGCGACCGCGGCCGCGTCGGGGTGGGCCTCGATCGAGACCTCGAAGCGGCGCGTCTCGCCAGGCGCCAGAATGGCGACGCGACCCTTCTCCTTCTCGAACGATTTTCGGTTGGGGAAATTGATCGACGGCTCCAGGCCGGTCACGTAGCCGTCGGCCGCCGCTTGCCGGTTCTTCCAGAGCGTGAAACAAGGCAGTTGGCCCTTGTTGAACTTCACGCTCACCCCCTGCTTGCCCGTGGCGGAACGCAACAGCACTTGCGTTCGGCCGGCGGAGTCCGCGGCCAGATCGAAGAAGAAACAGGCCTCGGCCAGTCCCGGCGTTTCCGGCCCATAGACGTTCCACTCGCGCAGATTCGCCTGGGCCACTGCGTCGCGGGGGGCGAGCTTCTTGATTGGCACGACCACCTTCGCACCGGGCCTGAGCAGCGGCAGGCCGAAGTTGATGTGATAGAGCAGCTCCAATTCGCCCGGCTCGGCCGAGAGGTTGGTGATTTCGTCGCTTATGGTCAGCGTGGGCGAGCCGACCTGCGTGCGGATCGTGGTCGAGAGTCGCATTTTATTGCCGAACAGCCGGGCTTCGTCGACCACGCCGGTGACGGCGATCTCGCCCGAGTCGCCGTCGATGGTCACCTCGACCTTGTGGGCGGGCGTGTTGGTAATCAAGCCGTGCAGCGGGTAACGCAGCGCGCCGTTGGGCAAAAACTCCGGTGCCCCGTTGCTCTCCAGGCCACAACGGACGAGCAACTCATCAAAGCCGGCGGTCCAACCGATCCCGCTGGCTTCCCAAAGGGGGACGAAGGCCGGATTCACCGGCCCCTTGACGGGCGACTTCCAGGCGAGTTCCACGTCGCCACAGTCGGCACGCCACAGGCCCATGCCCCGGGTTGGGATGGCAACGAAGCGGAGCCGGCCGTTATCGACCTCGATTACGTCGACCCCCTCGCGCCGCCCGCCGCGGAGCGTGCGCTTACTGACTCGGTAACCGCGGGCCGGGCCGCCGACCTGGTCGGGGCCCAGGCAAATTTGCTCCTGATAAACGTCCGCCTCAACGTCGGTAAGAATCCAACTCTTTTTCGGCATGGCGATGGGCCTCCGGGCAGCTTGGGAAACGGGAAGAAGTATACACGATTCTTCCCCGTTTGCCAGCACCCGCGGCAGGCGAAAAATTTCCATAAAAACATGGGTGGGACGGAAAACGCGGGGTTTTGGCCGCCGTTGCCGCGCACGGGGCGGATTACTTGTCATGGCGGTTGGCCGGGTGTAAAATCGCGGCTTTCTCTGACGAGACGGTATTCCATTCTTTGGCAACCTAAACCACGACGTGGCGGTGGTTATCTCTGGCCTTTTGGGAGGAACGTGCAACCATGTGCGCATCGAAAATTGTGAAACGAGACAACGTCGGGCAGATTCTGGACCGGGCCTTGGCAGCCGGCGCGGGAATCCTGCGGCTGGCGCCCAACTGGGTGCCCCGCAGCTTCTTGCACCCTGGCAAGCGAATCAAACTGGCCCCAACCGATTGGTACGCCTTGGGCACGCATCGGGGCGGCATCGACGAGCGGTGGTTCGCCAGCACCACCGAGGCCGCCAACGACGGCCGGGCCGACGACGAGGGCCTGAGCTACTGCGTGTTCGAAGGTGAGCGGTTCCTGCTGAAGGATGCCGTGGAAGAAGCCGGCCCGCGCATCGTCGGCAAGGCAATCTGGGACCAATACAAGCGTTGGCCGGTGTTCTCGAAGTTTTTCGACAACATGGGCCCGATTCCGCATCACATGCACCAGCAGTCGCATCATGCGGCCCTGACCGGCCAGCAAGGCAAGCCCGAGTGCTACTACTTCCCGCCGCAACTGAACGCCGCCGAGAATCATTTCGACTACACCTTCATGGGCCTGGAGCCCGGCACCAGCAAGGCCGACGTGCGGCGCTGCCTGGAGAACTGGAACAAGGGTGACAACGGCATCCTCGACCTGTCGAAGGCCTACCGGCTGAAGCCCGGCACCGGCTGGATGATCCCGGCCGGCGTGCTGCACGCCCCCGGCTCGATGTGCACCTTCGAGCCGCAGTGGGGCTCGGACGTGTTCGGCATGTATCAATCGCTGGTCGAGGGACGCGAGGTGCCCTGGGACTTGCTGGTGAAGGACGTGCCCAAGGACAAGCACCGCGATCTGGACTTCATCGTCGAACAACTGGATTGGGAGAAGAACGTCGATCCCCACTTCAAGGAACACAACTACGTCGAGCCGATCGTCGATGCGGAGCGTTCCGGCAAGGGTTTTACTGATCGTTGGATCGACTACGGCCGTTTCGGCGGCGAGCAGTTGGTTTCGGCCAAGGAATTAACGCTGCTGCCGGGCGCGAAGTGCAAGCTGCAAGATCCCGGCGCCAGCGGCTGGATCACCGTGCAGGGTAGCGGACGGTTGGGCAAGCTCGGCATTCAGGCGCCGGTGATGATCCACTTTGGCGAGGAGCCGTGGGACGAACTATTCGTCACCCACGACGCCGCCACTGCCGGCATCGAGATCGAGAACACCGGCGGCGAGCCGCTGGTGGGCCTCCGCTACTTCGGACCGGCCGTGCACAAGAACATGCCGGAAATCGGCGACCACCGGAAGAAGTAGGGTGGCGAAGAGGTCTCCCTCTCCCGCTTTCCGCGGGCGGGCGCGAAGCGGGCTCCCCTCTCCCGCAAGCGGGAGAGGGGCCGGGGGTGAGGGCGGTTGGGTGCTGAAAGGATCCTGCCATGGCGGAAAAGCCCCTTCCTGAGCATCCGATGATGCTTGACCACGCCCGCGGGTTGCGTCATACGGCCACGCCGCCCGAGCAGTTGCTTTGGTCGGTGCTGCGTGGGCGAAGGCAGGGAGGACTGAAGTTTCGGCGGCAGGAGGTGATCGGCGAGTACATTGTCGACTTCTGCTGCCGGGAGTGTAAACTGCTCGTCGAATTGGACGGCATGAGTCGTGACGAGGAGCAGCGGTCCGACGCAATTCGCGAGGCTTGGCTGCGGCAACAAGGATATCGCGTATTTCGCTTGACCAACTGGGATGTGAACGAGGATCTGGAAGCCGTAGCCAGAGGAATTGCACGAGAGGCTGGAATCAACTGGGACGGTTAGCGGCCGAGCCTTCCCTCTCCCGCAAGCGGGAGAGGGGCTGGGGGTGAGGGCGGTTGGCAGTTGTGGTGGTTTTTTGCGTGGCTTGTTCCGTTCACGGTGAAATCTTATCGCGACGAATCCCATGGTAGAAATCGCCGACTGCCACAAGGAACTGTTGCGAACGCTCGTCAAGCTCCGCCGCGAAGGGAGTATCCCAGAGGAGTTTTCTGTGACGCTTTTGGGCTCGCCGGAGGTGCGAAGGGCGGGCGGGGGCCTAATCGCTATTAATGGTTTATCTTCCCTGTCCCTCGAGGCCCTTACTCGCGCCGGCTTGATCTTTTCTATCTCGTACCATCTCCGAAACGTTTCGGGAACAACCGGGGTATTCAATTCGACAACTGAGCACGAGTACGAGAGTAGCCGCGACTGCTACATCACCCCTGCCGGTTTCCGTGCCGTCGATTCAGATTTCGCGGCTGCCGACGACATTTTGATGCGGCGGCCTCCCGTTGAGCTTACGGCGAGCCTCGCCGCCTTTCGGGCCGACTTCCCCGATCCGTCGAGGCTCGCATTCGTCATGATGCGGTTTGGCGAGACCCCGGCCCATGACCGAATCTGGGAGGCGATTCGGCACGCCCTGGATCCGCTTCAGTTCGTGGCGCTTCGGGCAGACGGCAAAGAGTATCACGAGAGCATGCTTTGGAATATCCTGACCTATATCTACGGCTGCCGGTTCGGCATCGCCGTCTTCGAACGAATCGAGGACGAGGCATTCAATCCCAACGTCGCCCTCGAAGTCGGCTATATGATGGGGCTCGGAAAACCGGTATGCTATCTGAAGGAACGAACCTTGCGCACCCTGCACACGGATCTCGTGGGACAGCTTTACCGCGAGTTCGACGTGGAAAACTGTGAGGAGACCGTGCGCCCCACGCTGCTGAAATGGATGGACGACAAGGGCTTGATAACGCGGCAAGTGGAGAGAAAGGCTGTTGCGGAAGCCGGCGGATGATCCGACGATAAGACGGGAAGGATGGAAAACCGAACGCAGGGCATCCCGCCCTCACCCCCGGCCCCTCTCCCGCTTGCGGGAGAGGGGAGACATGAACACCCCCGACCCCTCTCCCGCAAGTGGGAGAGGGGAGCCATACGAAACGAGGACCATCATGAGCGACCATCCGAACAACTACCCCAAACTTCACAACGCCGCGTGGCCGGGACTGGTCGGCAAGGGCGACGGCGGCGAGCCGCCCATTGACCTGGACACCATGTTGGACTTGACCGCCGCCGCCGAAGTCGATGGCGTGAAGTTCGACGGCTTCGACATCTTCCTCTACCATCCCCACTTCAACATCGACGGCGGCGACGAAGAGACCAAACGCCTGGCCGAGAAGGCGCGGGCGCGAAACCTCCAGGTGGGCACGGTGGTCGTGCCGGGCTATCCGGGCACCGGCGGCGGCCTGCCCATGGGCGGCAAGGCCGATCAGGAGAAGTTCTTGGGCCAGGTGCACAAGACCTGCCACGTCGCCCGAAAGCTCCGCGAGTTGGGCGTGCGGCCCCATGGCGTCGTGCGCATCGACTCGGTGTGCAGCGTCGAGGCGTGGTCCGAAGACCCCAAGGGCAACCAGAAACGCATCGCCGACACCTTCCGCGAGGCCTGCAAGATCGCCGAGGACCACGGCGAGCGGCTGGCCGCGGAGGGGGAAATCTGCTGGGGCGGCATGCACAGTTGGCGCCGCATGGTCGAGCTGTTGGAGATGGTCGATTGCCGCGAGACGCTCGGCTTCCAGGCCGACATGTCGCACACGCTGCTGTTCCTGATGGGCTACAACGCCCCCGAGGACGCCCTGCTGCCGCAGGACTTCGATTGGAACGATCATGAGCGGTTCGACGAGGCCTATGCCAAGCTCACCACCGCCCTGCGGCCGTGGACCATCGATTTCCACGTGGCCCAGAACGATGGGACCGTGTACGGCTCCGGCTCGCACGACAAGACCGGCCGGCATTGCCTGGCCACCGATCCCAAGGGCAAGCTGGACATCCCCCACCACGCCGGTTTCTGGCTCCGCGACGAGAGCGGCCGGTTGACCAAGGCCTTTCGTCACCTCTGCTGGGACGGCTGCATGTTCCCCAACGCCACGCTGATGAAACGGCAGACGTGGAACGATATTCTGGGGGCGATGCTGGCGGTTAGAGACGAGCATGGGTGGCGGGAATGACGAATGTCGAAATCAAAATGACGAAGGCGAAATGACGAATGTCCAGCGGGGACGAGGCAACGCCGGCGAAGCGGTATGATCTGGAGGAACGCACCGCGCAGTTCGGTGAAACGATCATCGCCTACGCCAAACGGATTCCCGCCAACCTGGTTACGCAGCCGCTAATTCCGCAACTTGTGGATTCGGGTACGAGCGTCGGGGCAAATTATTGTGAAGCGGATAACGCCGGATCCAAGAAGGAGTTCCGGTATCGAATTAGTTTATGTAAACGGGAGTCGCGCGAGACCAAGCACTGGTTGCGGATGATTGCTGCCGCGGTACCAGAGCCAAAAGAGGATGCACGGCCACTTTGGCGAGAAGCACAAGAGCTTAACCTGATCTTCTCCGCCATTTTCCGCGGCAAGAAGGGCAGTTGACATTTCGGCATTTTTGCTTCGACATTTTTTCGACATTTGACTTTCGACATTCGACATTTTTGGTCATTTGACTTTCGACATTCGACCTTACTATTTTCCAGGGAGACCCTTTCGTGTCTAAAGAATTACGCGTCGGCGTCATCGGCTGCGGCTTCATGGGCCGGACTCACTCCAACGCTTACCTCCAGGTCAATCACTTCTTTCTCCGCGAGCACAAGCCGGTGCTGAAGGCCTGCTGTGCGCGGCCGGAAGAGAAAGACAAGCTGGAGAAGTTCGCCAAGTCCTGGGGCTACGAGTCGATGGAACTAGACTGGAAAAAGCTGATTGCCCGGCCCGACATCGACGTGATCGACGTCTGCGTGCCCAACGTCCTGCACCACGACCTGGTCATCGCCGCGGCCAACGCCGGCAAGATAGTGGTCTGCGAAAAGCCGCTGGCGATGAACGTGAAGGAGGCCGAGGAGATGGTGGCCGCCGTCGAGAAGGCCGGCGTGGCCAACATGGTTTCCTTCAACTATCGCCGCGTGCCGGCCATTTCGCTGGCCAAGCAGATCATCACCGAAGGGCGGGTCGGCCGGCCGTTCCACTATCGCGCCACCTACAATCAGGACTACACCATTTCGGCCGAGGTGCCGCAGGGGGGCATGGCCCTCTGGCGGCTCGACGCCCGCGTGGCCGGCTCCGGCGTGACCGGCGACCTGCTGGCCCACTCCATCGATACGGCCGAGTGGCTCAACGGGCCGATCCAGCGCGTGGTGGCCCACACCGAAACGTTCATCAAGGAACGGAAGCATGCCGAGACGGGCAAGATGGAGCCGGTGACGATCGACGACGCCTGCATGTTCCTGGCCATTTTTGCCAACGGCTCGTGCGGCACCTTCGAGAGCACGCGCTACGCCCGCGGCCGGAAGAACTACAACACTTTCGAAATCAACGGCGAGAACGGGGCCATCTTCTTCGACCTGGAAGATCCGCAGATCCTGCAATATTTCCGCTATGCCGATCCGGGCACCGGCAAGAAGATCGAGGATCACCTGACCGGCTGGCAGCGCATTCACGTCACCAATTTCGAGCATCCCTACATGCGGAATTACTGGGTGCCCGGCTGCACGATCGGCTACGAGCACACGTTCATCAACGGCTTTGCCGACTTCCTGGCCAGCATCGAGGGTGGTCCCGCCTACCATCCCAACATGCGCGACGCCATGCGCACGCAGCGCGTTTGCGAAGCGGTGCTGGAAAGCGCAAAATGTAACCAGTGGATCGGCATCCCCACCTGACGGAAGCTGTTGCACCACAGTCTGATTGCCGATGCCCATCGGGCGGAATTCGGTCCGACTGGTTGGCCCGGCAACCTTGCCTTTATCGAGGCCGACGGCTCGCTGCGCCCCGGTCACGAGGTTTTCAACGAGTTTCCGTAAGCGCGTCGGGAAATGAACCGCAGCAGAATATGATGCGCACCGCGATCCGCACAGCGGCCTTGCTTTGGCTTCTCAGTTTCACGCCCTGTCCGGGCACGGAAGAGGGCTCGGTTGCCGGTTGACTGGCGACACGTCGCCGCGTTGAAGCGACTCTCTCTGTCCGTTAATATGAACCGTGGTTCTTGTCCAGAGAAAGCTGCCGCAGCGATAAGCACAGCAAGCCGAAATATGGCGTCTTCCGTCCCAGAGGTGCCAGACGCGAACGACGAGACGATTCCCCGCCATGCCGCGAACCGGCAGGAGTTGCTGTTAGTCGGTCTGTTTAGCTTGCTGGCTGCGGCGTGTGTTTTCGTATTCACGGCGGCGTTCCCGTTTTTCAGCCACGTCGACGAGCATCATCATTTCGACCTTGTTTGCCGGTACTCGCTGGATCGTGGATGGAACTTCACGTGCCATTCAATTCCTGACACCTTTTGGCCGCCCGTCCTGCGATGTTTGAATCAGACGTTGCAGTCGTATCTCCGCTGTGTCGTCTGGCCTGCGGAGGAAGTGTACGATCGATCGGACATCGTGTTGTTCGAGCCACTCCCCATCGGGCGAGAAATCGGCTTCCAGTATATCAAATCCATTGTTGATGACCCGCGTGTGGTCTGCCACATAAGCACGCTTTGGGTAGAGGCTGTAGACGAAACCGAAATAGGTAGTACTCAAAACGAAATGGTCGCGCTCGTGGAAATCGTGAAAACGCAGCAGTAAACTTCCGTCGTTGGCAGCTAGGGCGACGTCTCTTGGGTAGGGGGTGTAAACGAAACCGTAATCCGTCATAACGCGCGGATCACCCGTCTTGAACACGGCCAGTATGAGCGAGCGTGCCGATTCGGCCGTTCCCAGGTGGTGAACAAGCAGCTTCCCCGCAACGAAGGTCGCCACGACAACCAGGCCGACATACCCTAGGGTTCTCCACCGCCACCGAGCCTGCGAAGCGCCACTGGCAATGCGGCAATCCATGCCAACGCTGCTGCCCTCCCCTTTTCCCGACGCATCCTCCGCGGATCGAGACTCCAGGTTCATGGTTTTGTCCGTCGTTGCACCCTTGGCGCTTTGTGTTTGTCCTGGTCGCACTTCCGCGGCGTTTAGCACCGGCTGGTGAACACCGACGGCGACCTCACCCCAATGCCAAGCGGTCAGCAAAACCGTCGCCGGAAGCAGTTGCATCAGCAGCCGCCCCAACGTCACGGACATTAGCGCTTCAACGTCCCACGGGGTAACGATATAGATTACGATGTACATCCCCAGTTGCAGTGTTGCCAGCAACCAAAGCAGTCGCACCGTCGGGTGCCGCGCCGCGCGCCAGCCAACGACCGCCGAGACGGCCATCAACGCCCACCAGCCGCCCCAACGGCTCCAATCGATCGCCGGGATCTTGATTGTCAGACTCCCCAAATGCCCCGACCACCACTCATGGTTGAAATCGATTTCGCTGATGGCGTTGAAAACGGCCGGGAGAATCTGCTTTAGCCGCGGCAGGTTCGGCACGATGCTGTGGGCCGTGAGTCGGCCGCCATAGTTCTCGAACGTGCGCGGCAGGTCAGCGTTGAAGATCAGCCATGGGAGATCGAGCGCGACAAATGCCGCCACGGCGCAGGCGAGAGCGATCCACAGACGCTTGCTAAACTGCGTTGCCGTGAACATCGCCAATACCACGGCGTCGATACTCGCTATCCCCATCCCCTCGTTCTTTGTGAACACTAGAAACGTGGTGAACAAAGTCGCCAGGCACAGATCTGCCACCCGGCGATGCTGAATCCATTCGACCAGGAAGACGAGGACACCCGTCTGAAACAGCATGACGGCCAGGTCGGCCTTTCCCGTTCCCACTTCATTCACTGCCTCCGGCAGTGCCATCGCAATGGCGACCAATAATGCCGCCGATACACGGCCCAGTCTCCAACGCGCCCCGGCGTACAACAAGAGGCCAAAGGCTGCGAATTCAAGGGGGAGCGTCAGCTTGCCCACATCGTCGCGAACCTCTCCGATCGCCGCATAGACGCCACCTGTCAGGAAGGGCTGCATCAGCGGATAATCCAAGTGGCTGAAACTGAACGACAAGTCGTGAAAGTACTCCGGCTTGGGCAAGACGGCATGGAAGTACACCACCTTTGCCTTCAGCCCCCAGATGCACCGGCCGTCCCCGTCGCGCAACGGCGTTCCAACCGATCCGATGGCCACCGCGACGACCACCACAGCCGCCAACGTCATTGGCAGCAGCATCAGCCAGTCGTCGCGTCGCCAGTCCTTGGGCGGCCATTGTACCGTGGCCAGGCGCCCGGCCCGCCACAGCCCCCATGTGGCCCCGACGCCAAGTGCTGCAATCAGCGACAGGACCGCCTGCGATGGCGCTGCTCCCGCCAGTGATGCCCAAAACAATAGAATCCCTAGTTCGCCCAGCCCCAGCGCCACAATGAGGCCGGACATTTTGGCAATGCCCCATTTCTTGTGGCCGCCGATCGCTGAGACGGTTGCATAGCCCAACAGGGCAACGAGTCCAATAAATCCGACACATGCAATCGCGACCACTCACGACCTCCCTATTTCGTGCGAATCACAGCGACAAGAACCGACGATACGGCAAGCACCGACCACCACCATCCAGCACCCGCAAACAGCATTTTACGTGGCTGCAAGAGGTTCAACAAGGCGCCGTTCCTGATGATAGAGCATGAACGCGCGAGTCGCATTATAATGAAAGCAACATCAACCGCTCCCGACCATCGCCGGAGGACACCATGCGCAGCACCGTCGGTACTATCGCTTTGCTCTTTTTCGTGGGGTTAACCTCGCGACTTGCCGCCGAGGAGGACTTGGTCGGTTACTGGCGATTCGACACGGCGGCCGCTGCGGTGCCCGATCTTTCCGGCCACGGACACGCCGCCCGACTCTCCGGCGGAAAGGTAGTGACGGAAGACGGCCGCGCCGTGCTGGCCCTGGACGGCAGCCAGAGAATCGCGGTGCCTTCCCATGCGGAACTCAACTTGCAGGCCGGTTTCAGCATCGAGTTGAAAGTAAAAATCTCGGGCCCCACCGACTATCGGACCCTGGTCTACAAGGAAGGCCAGTACCAGTTGCGGATCGATTCTCGCGACGAAGGGGGCCTGATCTCGTTCTTTCCCTATACCGGCGGCGAGTGGGAACCGCGGACGCATTCCTGCACGCCGGCGCTGGGAACTTGGCGCCATCTGGTCGCCACCTGGGACGGAGCGCGGTCGTTCGTGTGGGTCGACGGCGTGCCGTTTGTCAACCCGCGGAATGGAGCCCCGCCGGCGGCCAACGATTCGCTGCTCTTGATCGTCTCGTCGGCGAGTGGCGATGGCATTCAGGGGGCCATCGACTACGCGAAGATCTATCGCCGCGTGTTGACGCCCGGCGAAATTCTGCAAAAAGCCGGTAACGCGGCGGACACGACCGGCGGGCAAACCGTGACGAGTTTTGACTTCGCCAGCGCCACGGGCCTCGCCGGCTGGAACGCTCGCGAAGGCGCTACGGCCACGATTCGTGAACAGCGACTGGTCGTCGGCACAAAATCGCCGCAGTCGCTCGTGATCAACAACCGCCTGAACGCCGACATCGACAAGAAGGATTTCGTCACCCTGCGGATGTCGGTCCAGAAAGGCGGCCAGGCGCGGTTGATCTACGTGACGACCAAAGGAGCGGGCCAGATTCCCTTTTCCCTTGTTGCCGATGGGAAGCCGCACAGCTACGTGATCGAGCCGTGGACCCAGATCGGCTGGGGCGGCAAACTGCTGGCACTGGGACTGATTCCCTCCGAGCTTGCCGGCAATACCGCCCGCATCGAGCGCATCGATGTCTGCGACAAGCCCGCGGCCGCCCCCGAAATCCAGGTGTCGCGCGTCTTCACCGAGAGCACTTTTCCGCGGGCCGGGCGGACGGAGCGAATCGTCGCGCGGCTACGGAACACGGCCGGACCGAACGGAAAACTGGTGGCGCGGCTTTTCGCGCCCGAGGGCGTGGTGCTGAAAAGCCCCAATCCCAAAGCCGTTCCCACGATCGAGTATGACGGCGAGACGGAGATCGCCTGGGACGTGGAGTGTCCACGGCCCGTCGCCGGAGCATTTCGCGTAACCGTTTCGGGGCTGGGCCTGGCCGAGCCGGTGTTTGCCGCGGAGAGACTCGCGTTTCATGCCCATCTGCGGGTGGCGAAAGCATCCTACGTCCCCGTGCCGGTGCCGGCGAAGACCAAGTACACGCTGTGGACGCATTATTGCCCGCTGTGGAAAGAGGGGACGCACACCGGCTGGAACAAGATCGAGCCGTGGCCGGAGCGAAAGCCCGTGTTGGGCTGGTATAACGAAGGCACGCCCGAAGTGGCCGATTGGCACATCAAGTACCTGCTCGAGCACGGCATCTCCGGCATCGTCTACTGTTGGTATCGCTCGAACCTGAACGGGCCGGTTCAGCAGTCGATCGGCCATGCGATCCACGACGGGCTCCTCAAGGCCCGCTACCTGCCGCTGATGAAGTTCGGCATCATGTGGGAGAACGGCTGCGGCCAGGGGGTCGGCTCGGCCGAAGACATGATGCAGAACCTTCTGCCCTTCTGGATCGACAATTATTTTTCCAACCCGTCGTACGTCCGCATCGACGGCAAGCCCGTGCTTTACGTCTGGGTGCCGTTGAACGTGACCCGGCACCTCGGCGGCAGCGAAAAGGTGCGCGAAACGTTCGCGCGGATGCGGGCCGAATGCCGCCGCCGCGGCCTGGGCGGGCTGTACATCGTCGGTTGCGTGGGCCAGCAGGATCGGACGCTGCTGGAGACCATGGCCAAGGAAGGCTGGGACGCCAGCAGCGCCTACGGCAATTCGTGGCGGCCGCCGGCCCACGTGACTACGTTGGGCGATTTCTACTCCGCCCCCGTCGACGGATTCATCGACCAGCAAGAGGCGATCTGGAAGTTCAAACGCCAGTTGCACCTGCTGCCCGACATCACCGCGGCCATGATGGGCTGGGACTCGCGTCCCTGGAACGAAACGCCGTTCTTCTGGTCCGACAACACGCCCGCGAAGTTCCGCGAGCTATGCCGCCGGGCCAAGGCCGTGATGGATGCCTCTCCCGGCTCCGGGCCGGAGAAGCCCACGGCGATATTCTGTTGCTGGAACGAGTTCGGCGAGGGCCATTACATCGAACCCACCCGCGGCTACGGCTTTTCCTATCTCGACGTGATCCGCGAGGTATTCTGCGAAGGGCCGCACGAGCACGTCGACGTGGCGCCGGAAGACGTCGGGCTGGCGGCCGTCGATTCGTGGCATCGCCGCGCCTGGGAGGCGGCCCGCGCCCACGAGCGGGCGACGTTGCAGCAAACGGCGTGGTCGGGCGAGGAACTGGCCGCCTGGACCGCTACCATGGGACTCGGCCAGGTCGGCGTTCGGCAGGGCATTTTGCGGGGGACCTCGACCAACGGCGACCCGGCGTTCTTCTCGCCGCCGCTCCGGCTTCGTGCCAGCCGCATGGGAAAAGTGATCGTCGAAATGCGGTTGAGCCGGGCGGCCGGCCCCGCCCAACTCTTCTGGTCGACCGTAACGGCGCCGCAGGCCAGCGAGGACGCCAGCGTTGCGGTTCCCACCGTGGCCGACGGCCAGTGGCACCAATACAGCTTCGCCGTGGGGCAGAATCCGCATTGGGACGGGTGCATCACTCCGCTCCGCTTCGATCCGGCCACCCGGGAAGGCGTGACCGTCGAGCTGAAATCGATCCGCCTCGAATAATTGGCGAAATAGTTTTCGCGGCGTTAGATTTGTGCTAGAATCGGCGGTTGCAATAGCCGGGGGCTAACAGTTCCCGGAATGTGCGTTATCGACACGCACAACTTCAGCGGCTAACTTTTCGTGGGGGGACTCGTGATGCCGCGAGATGGTCGGCCTATTGTTGTCGGCTTGGGCGAGGTATTGTGGGACCTCTTGCCCGGTGGAAAGCAGTTCGGCGGGGCGCCGGCCAACTTCGCCTATCATGCCCAGGCACTCGGCGCGCGGGCCTATGTCGTCAGTTGCGTGGGCGCCGATCCGCTGGGGGATGAAATTCTCGGCCGCCTCGATGCGCTCAGCCTCAGCCGCGATTGCGTGGCCGTCGATCCGGCGCATTCGACGGGCACCGTCTCGGTCGAACTGGACGGCGGCGGACGGCCGACGTACATCATTCACGAGAATGTCGCCTGGGATTTCCTGCGGCCGGGGCCGGCCATGCTCGGCCTGGCCGGGGCCGCCGACGCCGTCTGTTTCGGCTCGCTGGCCCAGCGATCGGCCGTTTCGCGGGCCGCGATCCGCGATTTCCTTGCCGCCACTCGAAAGGACTGCCTCCGCATCTTCGACATCAATCTGCGGCAGCACTACTTCGACGTGGAGACGATCACCGCCAGTCTCTCCTCGGCGAGCGTCTTGAAGCTCAACGATGAAGAGCTGCCGGTCGTGGCGCATCTGCTGTCGATCGGCGGCGCGGAAGAGGAGATGCTCGCTGCTCTCTGCCGGCGGTTTGACTTGCGGCTCGTCGCGCTAACCAAAGGGGCGCAAGGCTCGCTCTTGTTTACGCCGCAGGAACGCTCGGTTCAAGCGGGATTGGCCGTCGAGGTGGCCGATACGGTGGGGGCCGGCGACGCCTTCACCGCCGCGCTGAGCATGGGCATGTTGGCCGGCTTGCGGCTCGACGTGATCAACGCCCACGCCAATCGCGTGGCGCGCTTCGTGTGCAGCCAGCAGGGGGCCACGCCGCCGATGCCGCCGGAACTGCGGAGGTTCTATTGTGGCAGCCCGTGACCAGATTCCCCTCTCCCGCTGAAAAAGGGGACTGGCTCCGAACTGACAAATGAAAAACCCGCAAAAAACAATGGCCGGGAGGTGCCTGTCCCACTTTTTCAACGGGCGGTTAGGGTGAGGGCGGCGGCAAAAAGAACGGTCCCGTTTTCGTTGCTGGGAACATTGGGATAGTCCCCTCTCGCCCGCTACTGCAACACCGTCTGCCGGGCCTGCTCGATCGCCTGCGGATGCGTGACTTGCACTGGCGTGGGATCGGCCGTGTCGCCGGGCGTGTGCCAGCCGGAAGTCGGCGAGGCCATCGACTTGGCACGCGAGTCGGCCGTTACGATCGGCACGCCGGCGGGTGTCGAGGACGCGGAGGCGCGCAAGGGATTCGTCCACTGCAGGGAGGAGACGGTTGCCCGCGCCGGCGTGATGTTGGCGCTGCTCGACGGCATCCGCACCGGCACCAGATCGGCCAACGGCGTAGCCGGCGACTGCTTGTCGCGTAGGCGGTAGATCAGGTTGGGCGCCGGCCGGGGCCGGCGATCGTTGGCCGCCAGCATTTGGCCGGCCGGTCGCGGCTGCTCCTGGCGCGGCCTGAGCGTCGGCATACCCTGCTGCACCCACGCCAACCAGGTGTTCTGCAGCACGCCGAGGTCCTGGATGCCGTAGTACCGCTGGACGGCGGCCGACCAGTTGTCGCTCTGCAAACCGGCGCCGAGAAACTCGACGTAGCGGCGGCGGCCGCCGCTCTCGATTAAGAACTCGGCCAGCGAATAGCCTTGGGCATAAAGCGGCATGATGTCCGCGGGGTAATCGGTCATGGCGAACATCTGGCTGAAGGCGATGCCGCGGCCGGTGCGGAGGAACTGGTTGAGCATCACGCGGTGCTTGTCGCGTTCGCTGATGTGTTCGACGCTGGTGGCGCCCCCTTCGTCGGCCCACCGCGGCAGCGGCTGGCGGAAGTGGCTGGCGTAGATCGTGTGCGTGATCTCGTGCGGCAAGACCGAATCGAGGAGGCGCTCGGGAGTGCCCTGGATCACCATCCGCCAATTGAAGACTTCGCCGCGGTCGAAGACGAATGTCGTGGTGCCGCCGTTGCCGAGGCCCGGGCCGACCTGCACGCTCATCACGCACGGCTGCGACCAGTTGGGCATCGCCTGGCCGAGCCATTCGACGGCCAGATCGTGGCGATAGCGTTCGGCCGTCTGGCTCACCAGTTGGGCAAAACTCGGATCGGGTGTTTCGACGATGAAGTTGGCGCTGCGTTGTTGGGCGCCCATCGACACCCACAGTACGGCCGCTCCGAAGACGGCCCATCGGATGTGAGCTTCCATGCTCTGCCTCGCTCGTTACACGTGTGAGGAACTGCCGGCCACGTCCGTGTGGCCCACGCCGCGTCCCACAGGCAGCGGCGTGCTGATTGGCCCTCAGACCTGGATGGTAAGATATGTCAAACTTAACGGCCGGCCGGAAAATCGCCAAGAGCAGTTTTTTCCACGGGGCAGCGTGCTAGCAGTGCTGGCCCGTTGGTCCGGGGCAAGTAGGTTATGCTTTAGCATAACACCCGCGTGCGATTGCGTTTCCGTTATGCCGAAGCATAACCTACGGCTTGATCAAATCACTTCTTCTGGGCGAACAGCCATTCCAGCACGGCCGGATCGGCGTAGGCGCGGTTCCACGAATCGTGCTGCGCGCCGGGATACATAGTCACCTTGGGCGTGCCCCCGGCCTTGCGGATGGCCTCGATCATGTCGCGCGTGCGGCTGGGCCGTACGACGGGGTCCTTGTCACCGTGGAAGGCCCAGAGGGGCAGGCCGACGAGCTTCGTCGCTTGGGCCGTATCGCCGCCGCCGCAGATGGGAATGGCGGCCGCGAAATACTGGGGCCGACGGGCGATGGCGTCCCACGTGCCGAAACCGCCCATGGAAAGCCCCGTAACGTAGATGCGCTGCTTGTCGACCGGCAAGTCGGCCGCCAGCTTGTCGAGCAACTCGAAGACCAGCTTCAGCGGCACGGAAGGCTTCGTGGGCATGGTGTGGGAAGGCAGGTTCCAGTCCACCTCGACCCAACGCCGGTCGAGCGGGCATTGGGGGCAAACGACAAAACAGGGGTGTTTCCGCCGCATCTCCGGCGTGGCGAACGCCCCCGCCCCATGCACGAGCTGCAAGGCGTTGTCGGCGCCCCGCTCGCCCGCCCCGTGCAGGAACAACACCAGCGGATACTCTCGACCGGATTCGATCTTCGCGGGCTTCAGCAAGCGATACGGCAACACCTGTCCGCCGGCGCCCGCATATTGCTGTTTCGCATAGGCGTCCTGCCAGGCGGCGGCCACGGTTTTCTCAGCCTCGACCAGTGCCAAGCTGAACGACGAGACAAGAAGCAGTATTTGTCGCATGAGTTTCCTTTCTGTCACAACCCCACAATGCTGTAGCCGCAATCGACGTGGATGGTCTCGCCGGTCACGCCGCTGGAGAGGTCGCTGAGGAGGTAGAGGCCGGTGCTGCCCAGGTCCTTGGGCTCGACGTTGCGGGCCAGCGGCGATTTTTGCGTGGCATGCTCACGCAGCTCCTCGAAACCGGCGATGCCCGCCGAGCTCAAGGTGCGCATCGGTCCGGCGCTGATGCAGTTGACGCGAATCTTCTGCCGGCCGAGGTCCCAGGCAAGATAGCGCACGCTGTGTTCGAGGGCCGCCTTGCAGACGCCCATCACGTTGTAGCCCGGGACGACCTTCTCGCCGCCGTAGTAGCTGACGGTGACGACCGTGCCGCCGTCGGACATTAGCGGGGCGACCGCCCGGCAGGCCACCACCAGGCTGTACACGCTGATGTCCATGGCCAGATGCCAGCCGTCACGGCTGATGGCCGCGTACGGATTGCGCAGCTCGTGCGGCGGGGCAAAGGCCACGGCATGGATCAGAAAATCGAGCCGGCCGTAAACCTCGCGAACCGTCTCGCACACTCGGGCAATGTCGTCGTCCTTCTGCACGTCGCAAGGCAAGACGATCTTCGGTCCATGCGGCTCGACGAGCCGCTGAATGCGGCGCAGGCCCGACGGGCTGGGCAGGTGGGTGAAGGCCAGCTCGGCCCCTTCGGCGTACAGCGCTTCGCTCAGGGCCCAAGCGATGCTGTGATCGTTGGCCACGCCCATCACCAAGCCGATTTTGCCGGAAAACAATCCCATGAGCGGTCCCGGAGGTGGAGTGCGAAGCAGGAAATCATAGCGGTGGGGGTGTTAATTTTCAACCCCACACCGCAGCGGGGGTGCCGCCGATGGCAAAAAAGAAGACGGCCGCCTTGCTGTGTTGCCCTTGGCCCTGGCAGAAAAGCGGCAGGCTCCGAGGATCAGCGAAGTTCATCGGTGCCCGCGGTCGATCCACCCGCCGGCCGCGAGCGTCTGGGCTGAGGGCTTACCAGGCGGTCGCCCAGGCCGGCTTCGAGTTTGCGCAAGTCCGCGCAGATCAAAGCGAGATCGGAATGGAACCGTTGCGTGTGTTCCATGCGGCGTTGCCGCACTTCGGCCGCGATGGGGTCTTTCACGTGATGCCCAACCTTTGATAATGACGTCGAGCGATTTCCTTAGGCCAAGCAGGCAAATCGGGCTGAGTAGCGTTCATTACGAGCTCAAGTCCATCGTCGTCACTGATTGTACAATTGACAGTTACCGGAGGCACATTCCCATCAAGATGAAGCAATATCTGACGAAACGCGTCGCTTGTCTTGTTCGGTGGAAAGTGCGAAGCTAGATCACGAAAAACGGTCGTAATGTCCCGCGTAATTGACTCAACCTGCCAGGACTTTCTTCCTCCGGTGTATCGCGCGATACGGTCCATTGTAAGATGCGCTGCCTGCTTGTCAGCCTTCTTCTTAGCTTCGTCGAGGACGGGTGCGAGGGGAAGGCGATGTGTCTCTAGGATTTCGTTAGGTATGTAGTCCTCAACAACGATGTCAGATGGCGGCTCTCCTTTACGACCTTTCTCAATGTTTATCTTTCGCAGATACAAAAAGTCGATCAAGTTTCGAGCGTGCAGTGCATAGGATGTCATCGCAGTGCAATTGCACGTGTAAACCAACCAATGTTTGCGTTTAACAGGCGTTATTGGTCGGAGAATAGCGTCGGCAGACATGAGCATCAATATCTCATACGCAATATGCTCATTCGCATATTTTTTCAGTTCGTCATCGGTCAGCGAGTTCGGTGGTCTCACGATCGTGGCGCAGTCGGGTGAGCACGGCATGTCTGGCGACGCAAACTATTCTTTAGCAAAAGCATCTTCTCGCGATTATGGCTGTAGACACTTGACGACGGCCGACGGAATATTGGGGCTCTTGGGATTCACCGTGATCGTCTGACGAGACGGTGAGATTACGAGGTCCATATCTTCCATGGGGACGGCGCCCAGGAGCACCGAATCGCCCAACACCAACGCACCGGTAAAGCAGGTCCGATTCTGGAAACGAATTTGGATCGGGCCGACGTATGGCACGACATGGGAACGCTCGTCCGCGGTGGTCACCTCGCGTTTCTCGATCTCGGGAAGTTGCAACTGGACGGCGATGTGCTCCGGAATGCAAATCGTCATCGCGCCGGTGTCGACCATTGCCGAGGTCTCCAGGGGACTGAGTTGCGGCTGCCTGGGATTCGACAGTTCCACGGTGGCGGTAATTATGTCCATAACCCCCTCCATCGTTTCACGCCCGGCGGTGCGCGTCACCGTGGGCTCGCGAAGAATCCCCACATCGGCAGTGTATCGGCCCACGGAGCGGTTCGTCAACCCCCAGACGAACCGGATGGATTGCGGGCAGGTGGAAGGGCCGGAAATGAATCGGAGTTTCTGCGTCGGTTAGAAACCGGTTTCGGTACCGGTGGCCGCCCTCACCCCCGGCCCCTCTCCCACTTGCGGGCGAGGGGAGTTCCGAACAGCGTGTTAACCCGCCGCCGGCACCGGGCCGGCCAGCAGGGCGTATTCTTCCATCGCCGCCATGTCGCCGGCGTGGATTTGCTCGCAGTTCATCCGCAGGATGGGCAGCTCGCGGTCGATGAATCGCCGCGCCACGCGCCGCTTCCGCTCGTTCTTGGCGGCCTGGCCCAGGAAGAGATGCCCGATGATCACGGAAATGGCCGAATCGACCAGCCGCCGCCCGGACAGATCGAGATACGAAGTGCCTTTCGACTTGACGAACTGTATCGCTTCGACGACGCGCTGGCGGGCCTCGACCAGCCGCTGTTTCAATTCGTCCAGCAGCGGGTCGCCATAGGTCTTTTGCTCGTGGGACTCGGTCCAAGCGTCGAGCGCGCCGGAAGTGACGCCGCGCACCCCCGCCACCACCTGCAACTGGCTGGTGCCCTCGTAAATCGTGGTGATCCGCGCGTCGCGGAGATACCGCTCGGCGGCATAGTCCTTCATGTAGCCCGAGCCGCCCAGCACCTGGATCGTCGTGTTGGCCACGCGGATCCCCATCTCGGAGCAATAATACTTGCTCATGGGGGTCAACATGCCATTCATGCGTTTGAACGTGCGGGAGAGCTGCTTGCGGCGCTTGGCCTCGTCCTTGTCGAGCGGGGGGCCCAGCTCGAGCACGCGGAGATTGTTGTTCTCGTGATCGCAGACGCGGGCCGTCTCGTAGGCCAACGCCCGGGCGGCCTCCAGATCGATCTTCATGTCGGTGACCATTTCGGCCACGGCCGGCAGGCGCTCGATGGGACCGCCGAATTGCTGCCGCGTGTGGGCGTAGGTGCGGCCGAGCCGGTAGGCGGCCTCGGCCACGCCCAGCGATTGGGCGGCGATGCCCACCCGGGCGCCGTTCATCAAGGCCATCACGTAGGTAATCAATCCCCGCTGCCGCTCGCCGATCAGCCGGCAGGGAGTGTTGTCGAAGACCAGCTCGCAGGTGGGCGAGCCGTGGATGCCCAACTTGTTCTCCAGGTGGCGGACCTTCACCCGCTCCGACCGCTCGGTGATGAACAGGCTCAGGCCGCGGCCGTCG
>Ga0181520_10001181_pt1 | contig 54202 bp, 47 predicted proteins | sample PEATcosm2014_Bin_29_FD_132451 | JGI IMG/M metagenome (GOLD analysis project Ga0181520, IMG submission 132451) | Peatland microbial communities from MTU Mesocosm Facility, Houghton, MI, USA - PEATcosm2014_Bin02_30_metaG | ecosystem: Environmental > Terrestrial > Soil > Wetlands > Peat | place... | reverse complement strand
TTTTATCAAGAATCAAAAGAGACAATATTCCGAATCCAATCGTATAAAATGTCGACACTGACACCATCGCCTGAATCAGGCTTTCACTGTACATCGGCTGAAGCAGTAACAAAACTATTGGAGCAAACCACAACAGCTTGCCGTATAACGCCTTTGAATTTTCAATTTTTAAATTACTTGCCCAGAAACAAGATAATATTAAAAATATAGCAGCTGTTCCAATGAAGTTAATTACCTTGAAATCGACTATTCCCAGTATTTTATAAACTATCAGCGACACAATTCTTATTAAAGCGATCCTGTGCCCGAATTCATAATCAATAATAAGATTAAATTTTGCCGGAATACTTGTTGTTCCGGTATACTTGTTTAAAAAGGCCAATGTCGCAGTCCAGTCGTCCTTAAAAGGGAGATTGACTGTATATCTGATTATTATGAATAAAAATAAAGAAATTGAAATTATCATTAAAGAAAATAAAACATATAATTTTAATTTGCTGTCTTTTTTGATGATTATTTGATTATCCATTCTCTTCCCGCCTTCAGTTAAAAATAACCTAAATACTATCATCAGAGTAAATTTTTTGCAAAATCTAGCCGTGTCTACAATCATTACTTTATGACATCTTGTGCAATAATTTGTATTATTTCAGCTTTTAGATTATCATTTTTTAGGGAAGGGGCAATGGTAAATAAGGATTATTACACCAATATAATTGCCGATTCGATATCGGCAATGCTTGCTTACTGGGATAAAGACCAGATCTGCAGATTCGCCAATAATGCCTATTTGAATTGTTTCGGCTTGAAAACCGATGACTGCATCGACAAATTAACGATCAAGGAATTATTAGGTCCTAATTATAAAAAAAACCTTCCTTATCTCGAAAAGGCATACAAAGGTAAGACTGAGGCATTCGAAAGTGAAATTTCACTCCCGAATGGAAAATTTAAACAGTTTATCGTAACCTATATACCCGATATCAGGGATGGAGAAATCCAGGGGATAATAGTCCACTATTCCGACATAACCTACTTGAAAAAAGCGGAGATGGAGCTCAAGCAGGCAAAAGAGAAAGCAGAAGAAATGGCGATGCATGATTTTTTAACCGGCCTGCCGAACAGGCTCTTCCTTTATGACAGGGTCCAGAATGGAATTTCCGTCGCTGAAAGGAAACACCAGATCCTCGCTGTATTTATAATAGATATGGATAATTTTAAAATAATCAACGATACATACGGACATCTTGCAGGCGATAAGGTATTGATAGAAATAGCAAGCAGGCTAAAATCAGCCATCAGGGAGTACGACACTGTTTCGAGGATGGGCGGGGATGAATTCGTAATTTTAGCGATCGACATTGAAAGAAGAAAACAGATCGAAAATCTTGCCGAACGCCTTTTAAAATTTGCGAGAATCCCTCTTATTATTCAAAATGTTTCCATACAGCCTAAATTCAGCATAGGGGTTGCTGTTTATCCGGAAAACGGAAAAAACCCCGAAGAATTAATGAAAAGCGCGGATATGGCCCTTTACAAATCCAAGGAAAATGGTAAAAACCGTTATTATATCACTAAAGAATGTGCGGCTTCTTGAATGATTGCAGCTCAACTGCCGCTATGCTCGCAAGGCTTCGCTAAGCGCCAGTAAGGAGAAAGTATGAAAGAATTCGACAGGCTTTATGATATTGTCTTGACCCTGAGAGGGGAAGGAGGCTGTCCATGGGACAGGGAACAGACGCCGCGGACCGTCACTTCGGATCTTGTGGAAGAAGTTTATGAAACGATAGAGGCCATTGAGGATAACAAAATTCCCGATGCAAAAGAGGAACTCGGAGATCTCATGTTCCTCGTGCTGTTCATCAGCAGGATGTACGAGGAAAACGGTGATTTTACAACAGCCGGTGTGATAGATGAAGTATCTGAAAAACTTGTAAGACGGCATCCCCATGTATTCGGCGATAAGAAGGTGAAAAACATCAAAGAGATTCTAATAAAGTGGGAGACAATCAAATCGGCTGAAAAGAAAAATGCCCATCGAAAAACACCGTTTGACGGCATTCCGAAAAGGCTGCCGGAAATTCAGCGTTTCGATAAGGTTCTTGAAAAAGCGAGGAGGGCCGATCTTTCCATACCTGATGTGAAAGGACAGGAATTATCGGAAGCCCTGTATGTCTTTATCAAAAATAAAAACAGTGAAAGCCTGTCGGATTTTCTGGAAAAATTCCTTATTTACTCTTTTCAGAATAAACTTTCCCTCCCTCCTGTGATAAGAAAATTAGGAATCAAGGCAATTTCAGATTATAAAAATCTGTTAAAAAAATAAAGTATCCGGGCCTTAATAACGATATTATATATATAATTAGGGAAATCAGTAAAGGTTTCCTGATAAATTCCAAGGAGGGAATTTATGATTGTTAATGGATTAAGCCCGGGACTGGCTATTGTTGAGCCGAAAGCGGCAATACCCGATCGCGATCTTCTCCAGAAAGAAGAGCTCGAGCAGGAAATTCGCGAAGAAAGGCAGAAGCTTGAAAAAGCTGCCCAGGTTGAGAAACCGAAAAAGGAAAGCAGCAAAACCCCCGATTTAGATATGAATGATTATTATATGAAGGAGCTGCTTTTCCTTATGAGTTCCAAGGGAAATTCGGCTACAATTGAAAAATTGGCCAAGCTGCTTAAAAAAGAAAGGGACACACTGACAAAAATCAGGTGATCCCGAGAAAACTATCTACCGCACCAGCCTTACAGCATAATTTGAAAAAAAAGCTCCCTTATGGTATGATTATTGAACTTTTAAGGAGTGCGGCATGCCTATCTGGAATAATCAAATCGAAACAATGCCGAGAAGGGAATTAAAGGAACTGCAATTGGCCAAGCTTCGGAAGCTTGTCTCGTATACTTACGATAATGTCCCTTTTTACAGAAATAAATTAGATTCTATGGGCCTCTCACCGGATTCTATAAGAAAACTCGAGGATATCAGGCTTCTGCCTTTTACCACGAAAGACGACCTCAGGGATAATTACCCCTTTGATCTCTTCGCAACTCCCATGCGTAATGTAGTAAGGATACATGCATCGAGCGGAACTACCGGCAAAGCAACGGTTGTGGGATACACCCGAAAGGACCTTGAACTCTGGAGCGAAATGATGGCCCGTATTCATTCCGCCGGCGGAGTTACAAATGACGATATAGCCCAGATTTCTTTCGGTTACGGCCTTTTCACGGGAGGCTTCGGGCATCATTACGGCCTTGAAAAAATCGGTGCCGCGGTTATTCCCGCTTCAAGCGGGAACACCGAGCGGCAGGTCCAGATCATGAAAGATTTCGGCACTACCGTACTTATCTGCACCCCTTCATATGCCCTCCATATAGCCGACGTAATGGCAGAGATGGGAATCGATCCGAAAAGAGATCTGAAACTCAAATACGGCCTTTTCGGAGCCGAACCATGGAGCGAATCCATACGGAGGGAAATCGAAAAAAAAATGTGCCTGACAGCCACTGATAATTACGGACTTTCAGAATTGATCGGCCCCGGCGTGGCGGGCGAATGCCTTGAAAAAAATGGAATGCATATTAACGAGGATTCTTTCCTCGTGGAAATAATCGACCCTAAATCGGGAGAGTGCCTTATAGAAGGGGAAAAGGGGGAATTAGTGATAACTCCTCTCGACAAAGAGGCTTTACCCCTGCTCCGCTACCGTACGAAGGATCTCTCGATATTTTCTACCGGACAGTGCCGCTGCGGCAGGACAACTGCCCGTATCATGAAGATAATGGGACGTACTGATGATATGCTTATCATCCGGGGCGTAAACGTCTTTCCGTCACAGATCGAGGAAGCCCTGCTCGAAGTCGATGGCATAGCGCCTCATTACCAGATAATCGTTGACAGGCAGAAAAACATAGACATTCTTGAAGTCCATGTCGAAGTCACCGACAGGCTGTTTTTCGATGAAATGAAAAGGATCGTGGAAATTGAAACCCAGATCATCGACAGGCTTTACGCAATAATCGGGATCAAGGTCAAGCTTAAGCTCGTAGAGCCCAGGACTATCGAAAGAAGCACCGGAAAGGCAAAACGCGTAATAGATAAAAGAAACGTTTACTGATCGAAGTCTATTCTGAGCCCGTCATAGGCAAATATTGTCCCGGCCGGCAGAGTCTTGCTGTCCCTGGCATGAAGAAAATTATGCGTAAGATGAATGAGGTATGTGCTTTCAGGTTTAACTGTTTCCGACAGCCTTAATGCGTCATCCAGGCTATAGTGCGTCGGATGGGGCTCTCGCCTGAGCGCATTGATCACAAGATGCTTAACCCCCCGGATTAGTTCAATGCTTTGTTCTGAAATAAAACTGGCATCGGTAATATAGGCAAGGCTTCCTATCCTGTACCCTAAAATGGGAATTTTGCCATGGATAACAGGAATGGGAATTATGGCGAGTTCCTTGATTTTGAAGGGATTTATATCAATTTTTTTGAGATTTATTTTCGGTTTTCCTCCCCCTTCCTGGGTCTTTTCGAAGATATAGCCGAAACGTTTCCTTATCTCGCCAAACGCAGTGTCGTTGCCGAAAATATCCACATTTCTTTTCATAATGAAGTTGTACTGCCGCACTTCATCCAGGCCGCCTATATGGTCCTGGTGTGAATGAGTAATAAGTATTCCGTCGATCCAATCAATATCATAGAGGAGAGCCTGGGACCTGAAATCCGGTCCAATATCTATAAGCACTTTTGTACCGGCTCCGCTTTCTATGAATGCGCTTGACCTGAACCTTTTATCCTTAGGATCGGCAGAGGTGCATACCTCGCACTTGCAGCCGGGAACGGGAACACCGCTCGAGGTTCCGGTGCCAAGAAATATCAGATTATTCATTACGGTTTTATCCTGCGGAGCCATTCCATGATCTTTTTCTCGAAGCCGAGAGAACCCGCCTCATAATACGATACCGGATTTTCTGTATATTTCTGATCAATATAATGATTTTCAAAATCATGGGGGTATTTATATCCTATGCCTCTGCCCAGATCCTCCGCACCGGAAAAGCTCGAACTCCTCAGATAATCCGGAACATTCATGATGTTTCCCTTTTTTATATCTTCCTGGGCCTTATTAAGAGCCATATAAGCAGTGTTGCTCTTCGGCACTCCGGCAAGGAGAACTGTTGTAAAAGCGAGCAGTATCCTGCCTTCGGGCATTCCGATCCTCTCTATTCCCTCGTAACAGCTGACTGCGGCAGTAAGCCCCTCGGGGTAAGCCAGGCCGATATCCTCGGAAGAGAGAATTATAAGCCTTCTGGCAATAAATAGCGGGTCTTCCCCGCCTTCGAGCATAATGGCCAGATAATAAAGAGAGGCATCCGGATCGCTCCCCCTGACTGATTTAATAAATGCGGAGATCGCGTCGTAATGCCCCTCTTTATCCGAATATTTAGTCTCAGCGGATTGAGTTATTTCAAAGATCTTATCCCTGGTAATTGCAACCCTGCCGGAGTTTCCGCTTGAAAAAACAGCCATCTCGAGTATATTTAAAAGTCTCCTGGCGTCTCCTGAAAGGCCGATAAGGAGATCCCTGGCGCCGCTGCCGAATTCAATTTTAAACTTTGATAGTACGGTATCATCAGAAATAGCGTTATCGAGGATTTTTTCCAGATCTTCCCTCGTATGCGGTTTAAATTCATAAATAAAAAGGCGTGACCTCAGCGCCGGCTGCATCACAAAATAGGGATTTTCAGTAGTAGCGCCTATAACTGCGATTTCGCCGTTTTCAAGGGATGAAAGAAATGCATCCTGTTTTGGTTTGATCAGCCTGTGAATTTCATCGATAAATACGATAGTTCTCACACCGGCCAGTGATCTTTCTTCAGCGGAAGCAAGTATCTTCCTGATGCCGTCGTTATCCAGCTGCAGGGCGTTTGTCCTTATAAAGGAACATTTAAGCTCGCCTGCGATGATCTCGGCAAGGCTGGTCTTGCCTGTCGCAGGAGGGCCGTAAAATATCATTGAATAGATGGTTTTGTTATCGATCATGGCGCGAATGGGCTTGCCTTCTCCTGTAAGGTGTTCCTGCCCTATGAAACTTTCGAGTGTTTTGGGCATTAGCCTTTTGGAAAGCGGCAGATTAGTATTCAGGAAAAGCCCCATTTATCAGCTCCTGTGTGCCAGTCGGCCTAATAACTTTTCACAATCCTCATGAAATCGTTGAAAAGATACCGCGAATCATGAGGCCCGGGCGAGGCTTCAGGATGGTACTGCACTGAAAAGGCATTGAATTTTTTATGTCTGAGTCCCTCGACTGTCCTGTCATTAAGATTTACATGTGTGATTTCGATATCAGGCGGTATAGAATCTTCCACGATGGAAAACCCGTGGTTCTGCGAAGTTATTTCCACATTCCCCGTCAGCATATTCATTACAGGCTGGTTGGCGCCCCTGTGGCCGAACTTGAGTTTGTAGATCTTTGCCCCTGATGCCAGGCCTAAAAGCTGATGCCCCAGGCAAATCCCGAAAATCGGTATTTTACCCAGGATGCCTTTTATGGCGTTTATAGCGTATTTTACTTCCCTCGGGTCTCCCGGTCCGTTTGCCAGGAATACGCCGTCAGGCTTGAGATTCAGGATCTGGGAGTCCGAATATATGGCGGGAATAAGAGTAATATTTGCTCCCAACGAATCGAAGATCCTCATTATGTTATGCTTGACGCCTGTCTGAACAGCTACAATATGGGGCCTGCCGGTTACGAATTCCTTCCACCTTGCAGGTTTATCAATCGTGACTGAAGGGACAAGATCTAGCCCGGACATATCGGGAAGCGAGGAAAGCTTCTTTTTCAGGCTGTCAGTGTCGAAATCGACAGCAGAAAGTATCCCGTTCATAGCGCCGGTAATTCGCAGTATCCTGGTCAATTTCCTGGTATCGATCCCCTCTATCCCGACGATCCCGTTCTCTTCAAGAATATAGCCGATCGTTCCCCTGCTGGTCCAGTTCGAGGCTATTTTCGAAGCCTCCCTGACAATAAATCCCGCCGCCTGGATTTTTTCGGATTCCATATTATCGGGGTTTACTCCGTAATTGCCTATCAGCGGGTAAGTCATGGTAACTATCTGGCCTTTATAGGAAGGATCTGTAAGTATTTCCTGGTACCCTGTCATGGAAGTGTTGAATACAACTTCTCCCATGGTTTCACCGGCGAATCCGAAGTTTCTGCCCCGGAATACCTCGCCGTTTTTCAGAAGAAGCACAGCTTTCTGCATGTTTTATCTCCCGGATAGATTATAATATTAAACAGGGGTTATTTCAAATAACGCGGAGGGATTAACATCACCGAAAAGTTCAATTTCTGCTTCGAGTTCTTTGCGGCTCTGCGGTAAATTTTAAAACTTCACCCCATGTATTTTCAGATACTGCAGTGCTATTATTGTCTTGGAATCCTCGATCTTCCCTTCAGCTATCATTTCAAAAGCGCGTTCGAAGGGCACTATTTCTGTTTCTATGAATTCGTCTTCATCAAAGTCCGTCGAACCGGCCTGGAGATCCGATCCGGTGAAAATATGAAGCTTTTCGGTGCTGTAGGCGGGAGCCGGGAAATACGAGCAGAATAGCTCGAGCCTGCCTGCCCTGTAGCCTGTTTCCTCGAGGAGTTCCCTTGCCGCAGCCGACTTTAAATCCTCAGAAGGATCGTCGAGTTTGCCGGCGGGTATTTCGTATAATACATGGCCGGCTGGATACCTGAACTGGCGTTCAAGAAGGATATCGCTATCGTTTATAAAAGGGACTATTCCGACAGCCTGGGGATATGCCACGTAATTTTTCCGCGCCTCACGGCCGTCAGGAAGCCTGACAAGATCGGACTTAAAATTGAACGACCTGCCCTCGAATACGATCCTGCTGTCGAGCATCTGCTCTTTCAGATCATTAAAATGCGTTTTGTCTGATCTCATTTTCAAAACCGCCTTTTGTAATTGCGCTTATAGGTGTAGGAAAATCGCCGTCGAAACAGGCCTTGCAGTAATTAATGCTCAAAGCATCATCGTCAAAAAGACCTTCGGAGCTTATATAGCCGACAGATTCGGCGCCTATAAACTTCGCGATTTCTTCGGTCGAACCGGTTTTATTGGCTAACAGTTCCTCGTAGGTTGAAAAATCGATGCCGTAATAGCAGGGATAACGCACTGGCGGCGAAGCGACGCGGAAATGAACCTCTTTAGGCGAACAGCTTCTCACAAGACTGACTATTTTACGCGAAGTAGTTCCCCGGACTATGGAATCGTCGATCAGGACGACCCTCTTTCCCTCGATAATTTCCCTTACGGGGATGAATTTCATCTTGACGCCGAAATCCCTGATTTTTTGAGATGGCTCGATAAATGTCCTGCCTATGTAATGGCTTCTTATCAAACCTAAGGCAAGGGGGATCTTCGATTCATGGGAATAACCTAAGGCTGATACCATTCCGGAATCCGGCACAGGTATAATATAATCGGCCTGGACCGGGTGTTCCCTGGCAAGTTTTCTTCCTATATCAAACCTGTAATTATATACGCTCTTATCGAAAACTTTTGAAGAGGGTTTTGAAAAATATATCAGTTCGAATACGCAGTGATTCTGTTTTACAGTTTTTTCAGTGATTTTCAGGCTTTGAGTCCCTCTTTCGGTTATAACTACTATCTCATTGGGATTTACATCCCTTATTTTCACGGCTTCAGCTATTGCGAATGCGCTGTCCTCGGATGCAAATACTATCGTGTCGCCCATTTCTGGAATATTCGTACCGATTTTCCCCATTGAAAGAGGCCTGAATCCCATAGGATCCCTTGCCGCTATGAGCATATCTTTCGACAGAACGAGTATCGAGAATGATCCCTCGAGTTTTTCAAGAGCCCATTTTACAGATTCAACAAGGTTATCGCATGGAGCCCCTGCAATGAGCTGTATTATTACCTCGCTGTCGCTGGATGATTGAAAACTCATGCCCTTTTCCATCAGCTCATTCCTGATGGTGTTGGCGTTTGTAATATTGCCGTTGTGAGCTATCGCAATAGCCCCCTTTGACACCGATGCAGTGATCGGCTGGGCGTTTACAAGGGTCGGAGATCCGGTAGTTGAATACCTTACATGCCCTATTGAACTGTATCCCTGGAGATAGGAAAGTTTTGTCTCGTCAAAAAAGTCGCTTACCCGGCCGAGGCCTACCTGTTTATATAAAAATGAACCGTCAGAACTTACAATGCCGCAGGATTCCTGCCCCCTGTGCTGAAGTACAGTCAAACCGAGATAAACGTACCTTGATGATTCACTTAATCCGAATATCCCGAATACCCCGCATTCTTCTTTAATCATTTATCAGCCACCGCCCCCGTTATTTTTTCATATAGTATTTTCTGATCTTTAAATATTCGTCTTTCTTTTCCGGTGAATAAATGCAGATCTGGTTTTTGCCCCGGTACTTGGCGTCGTATAAGGCATTATCAGCCTCGATCTGAAGCTGCTGAAAGATTTTGTCGATGCCTTCCGTTTCAAGAATTTTTTTCTCTGAAAAATGGTATTCGACAAACGATATGCCGCCGCTAATTCCGACCTTTATTTTATCTCCGCTTGCTTCAATAATTATCTTCCTGACTCTTTCCAGGATCTTTTTACAATACAGGGAAGCACCCTTTATGTCGGTCGAAGGCAATATTACGTCGAACTCTTCGCCTCCGAAGCGGATAGCATAATCTGTCGGCCTTGAATTTTCCCTGATGATGGATGTTATTTCAATAAGGACTTTATCGCCGACATCATGGCCGTATTTATTGTTAAAGCGTGAAAAATCATCGATATCGAACCGGACGAAGGATATGGGATAAATAATCCCTTTCATGCCGAAAAATATCCTGGAAGCGGTTTTAATAATCGTTACAAGGTAATCGTCCCTGTATTTGAGTAGATTTGTCTTTTCATCTATATTTATTTTCTTTTCAAGAAGATTATATTTGTCGATCAAAGAAAAATAATCGAGCTCGGAAAGCCTGATTACTTCAACAATATCGTCGGTAACCGCATCATAATTCAGAAGATGCGTAAGAAGCTGTATATTCCTGATCTGAAATTCAGATAAGGCCCTTTCTCCGTTTTTTGATTTTTTAACTCTCATCATTTCCTCCTGCTTAATTCCCCGGCCATTTCAAGAGCTGTCTTTACTGCTTCGACAGCATTAACAGAATACTTGGCCCCTATGCCGGCGGCAAATTCGCGAGTAACGGCTGCTCCGCCGATAAGTACATTGTATTTTCGGCCGGATGCCTTCATAAGTTCCATAAATTCCTTCATTTTCGGCATTGTTGTTGTCATAAGAGCGGATAAGGCAATAATATCCGCATTATTTTCATCCGCTTTTTGAAGAATAACCTCATTGGGAACATCCTTGCCTAAGTCAAGGACTTCAAAACCGTAGTTCTTCATGAGCAGGATGACTATGTTCTTGCCGATATCATGCACATCCCCCTGTACTGTGGCGAAAACAATCCTGCCTCTGACATTCGTATCATCTTTCTTGAGCAAAGGCTCTATCACCGAAAAAGCAGCTTTCATGGTTTCAGCGGAGAGCATCAATTGGGGGAGAAAATATATTTTTTTTTCATAAAGATTGCCTACTTCGTTCACCGCGGGAAGGAGATGCCTGTCAAGGATGGCGCCGGGTTCATCGCCGGCTTTGAGAGCTTCCCCGATCAGAGCCTCTATATTATCCTTGTTTCCCTTCAAAACCGCCCTGTAGAGCTTTTCGCCCGGCGATAAATTATCTTCCGAAACCGCTGTTCCGGCCGTACCCGCGCGGGCAGTCTTTCCGGATTTACTATCCGAAGCATAAGCGGCTATATATGCTGCTGCATTCATATCCTTTGACAATAAAACATCCGAAGCCCGGACCAGCCCCATCATCTCGGCGTCGAATGGGTTTGCTATAGCGCTTGTAAGACCGGCCGATATGGCCATAGACAGGAAATTCCGGTTTATGTAAGGACGCGCGGGCAGCCCGAACGATATGTTGGAAAGTCCCAATGTTGTAAAAAGACCCAGCTCTTCCCTGAATAATCTTATAGTCTTCAAGGTTTCGGACGCCCCTTTCTGTTCGGCGCTAACAGTAAGGACAAGCGGGTCTGCGAGAATGTTCCTTTTATCGATGCCGGCTTTCTCCGCCATAGCAACTATTTTTCTCATAACAGCAAGCCTTTCGGACGCGGTTTTCGGAATTCCATGTCCATCTATAGGAAGAGCTATAAAGGACGCCCCGTATTTTTTTACATCTTTGAGAAGATCCAGGCGTTTTCCCTCGGCTGATATGGAATTGAGGATAGGTTTACCCGGATATAACTTCATGGCAAGAGCGGCTGCTTCAGGATTTGCGGTATCGATTGAAACCGGGGTTTTCACGAGATTGCCGAGAATCTCTATTCCTTTCTCAAAACAGGAGCTCTCGGAAATACCTTCTATTCCCATATTCAAATCGAGAATATCCGCCCCCGAGTTTTCCTGGGCAATTGCTTCTTCCCTGAACAATTCGAAACGTCCTTCCCTTATATCGTCCGATAGCTTTTTACGGGCCGTAGGGTTGAGCCGTTCTCCGATTATAGTAAAAGCCTGGTTGAACCCTATCTTCCTGACAGCGTAACGGCTGGAGAGCTTCATAAAATCGACATTCGAAGCTTTTCTCTTCAGGAACGGCTTTAATTCCATGACACGGTCATGAAGCAGCTTTATATATTCGGGCGTTGTCCCGCAGCATCCCCCCACAGAGTTTACTCCGCATTCTATCATCCTCAAAGCGGTGCCGGTATAGCTTTCAGGAGCCGATCTGAAAACGGTTTTTCCGTTTTCAAGCGAGGGTTTGCCTGCATTTGCCTGGGCTATTATGGGGATCGAGACGAGGGGTGCTATTTCATGGATAATTCTGAGCATATCATCCGGTCCGGTTCCGCAGTTTGTGCCGGCAATGTCTACACCTAAGGCTTCGAGCATTACTATTGCAGCACCTGCCGGGCTTCCTGTTACAGTCCTTCCGTCTTCTTCGAATGTAACGCTTGCGATAATAGGAAGATCGCATACCTCTCTGCAGGCGAGTATCGCCGCCTTCAGCTCCAGTATATCTATATGGGTTTCAAAAAATATGCAGTCCGCTCCGGCATTGGCGAGGACTTCTATCTGTTCCCTGTAAATATCCTTCATTTCGTCAAATGAAATATTTCCCAGGGGCTTTACGAATTTTCCTGTAGGCCCCACGTCTCCGGCCACAATCGCGCGGCCTTTTGCGGCCTTTTTTGCGATAACGACCGCTGCCTGGTTAAGTTCCCTGAGCTTATTTTCAAGTTTATATTCACCGAGCTTGACAGAGTTTCCGCCAAGGGTGTTCGTGATGATCAGGTCGCTTCCGGCATCGATATAGCTGGCATGCACCTTTTCAATTATATCGCTGTGGGTGATATTCCAGGATTCGGGGCATTCTCCGCCCGTGAGCCCGTACTTCTGAAGCAGAACTCCCATTGAACCGTCCGTAAACGATATGGTTTCAATGGATTTATCATAAAACTCCTTCCATTTCACGAAGGCTTTCTCCTCATATAACGGCTATTTATTTTACATTATTTCATTGAAAATTCCCAATTTTCTTGATTAAACGCTTTGCCTGCTGATTAAGTTTAACAATATTTTAAATTAAATCAATGCTTAATTAAATTATCTATTGACATTATCTCCGTATAATATTATAATGAGTATATACTCATTGAGTATGGAGTCATTATGCCGGCATTAACAAGAAGCGGCCGTAAAGACGCTACACGGCTCAGGATTATTAAGACCGCCCAGGCCCAGTTTGTCAAAGACGGAATTATTAAAGCTAAAACATCGGACATAGCTTCGGCGGCCGGCCTGGCGCATGGAACTATTTTTGTGCATTTTCCAACAAGGGAAATCCTCCTTGTAGAAGCTGTAAAGGATTTCGGCCGAAAAATCACCGAACGTATTCATGAGCTGGAAGCCATGGCCGGAAACACCCGCGAAATACTCGAGGCCCATATCAGCGGGCTTTCACTTTTTGAATCTTTTTATACAAGGCTCGTGACCGAAGGTCCTCTTCTTCCCGCTCAAGCAAGGCAGGAGCTCTTAATGATCCAGTCCGCCGTCTCCTACCACCTGAACGGAGCGGTCCAAAGAGATATAGCCGCCGGCCGGCTGAAAAGAGTCCCCATTCACCTTGTTTTCAATACATGGATAGGCCTTATACATTACTACCTTGTAAACAGGGACATGTTCTCCGGAGGAGGCCCTGTCCTGGAAAGGTACAGGGATGAACTTTTAGACTTTTTTATGGGATTAATAAGCAGGTAAAGGAGGAGTCACTATGAAAAAATGCATAGCATGCGCAATGCCTATGAACACCCCGCAGGATTTCGCCATGGCCGACATTTCGAAAGACTACTGCGCGCACTGTGCCAGGCCGGACGGTTCAATGCAGAGCTACGACGAAAAACTTGAAAGCATGACAGGATTCATAATCAAAACACAGGGGTTCGATCTCAAGGCGGCACGGGAAACGGCAAAAACTGTGATGAGCAGATTGCCGGCATGGATCGGGAGGTAATCATGAATAATTATGACAATTTTTTCCTTCCGGTGGATAATATGACCGCTGCAGCGAATTATTACAGGGATGTCCTGGGAATGAAAATAAAATTCGATTTTTCACCCCTGGGAATGGTGGCATTCAATGTCGGGGAGCAGGAGCCTGCAATAATATTAAAAGATACCGCTAAATTTCCCGGCGCTAAACCGGCCATATGGTTTGTAGTCGATGATGTCGCTTCCGAGTATAAAAAACTCTCAGGCATGGGTGTTAAATTCATATCCGAACCATTCCCCATAAAGACAGGACTGGCAGCCGAATTCGATGACCCATTCGGCAACCGCCTGGGGATAACGGATTACACACTTATAAAATAGCTTAATTAAAAAACAAGAATCTTAATATTATATGAAATCATAACCATTGTTATATTATATCATCTGCGTAATCTGTGGATATTCCCCTTTTTCTACAAAGAACCGTTAATCTTCAATCCCTTCTTCTTCAGCTCTGGAAATAGCTTTTCCACTTCTTCGATGATCTGGGAAGAAACGGGGGGACAGCCCTTGATTAAAACGCCGCCTTCTTTATCCCCGGCCCTGATCGCACAGTTTCCTATTAGCAGAGTCCCCGGGGGCTGTTTGCCTGTGGATTTCCCAAGGGCTATCCGCAGCGGCTTTCCGGGCCCAAGATAGTCTGCAAAGTCGGAGTAATATCTCTTCAGAAACATCAGTACAGTCGAGAGGCATGCGCTGCATGAATCTTTATCTTCAACTATTACATTGGAATATTCAAGCGATATTTTTTTCGGTGGAGCTTCGAAAGGGGATACCCATTTCATAAAATCTGCAGGCTCGGCTTCTATCATGCCTTTGTGCAAATACCTGCTGTCTTTGGAACCGAGGATCTTCCATGCCTCACGGAGGTGGAACACCTCCTCCGGTTTAAAGCCCATGAGCATGACAGCGGCAGTATCGGCCGCAAGGCAGTTCAAGGAAGCAATGACCAGGCCCGCATTTTTGGCGCTTCCGCCGCTTGGCCCCATCCCTTCCTGGGCTATTGTCCCGTCTATAATCGTGAAATCCGGCATGAGGATCCCTGCCATGTCCGCTATTGCATAATCGAGAGGTTTGCCTGGTTCCTCGACCAGACCAAACGGAGGAAGCTGGTGCAGCTTTACCTTTTCCCTTCCATGCAGACAGCCCTTCATATTTTTAAGGCCCAGGGAAACCTGGGTATGCATATGGGTTTTCATTACCGGAACGGAAACTATAAAATTGTTTTTAAGGACTTCTTTGCAGACTCTTAATTTTTTTATTACTCTGCCCTCAGGAATATCGATAGTTTGATACCCTGAAGCGTCGAAATCGATAAGTTCGACCCCTCTGATCCCTGCTTCCCGGGCTATTCCGCTCATTTCCAGCGATTCGAGAGCCTTCACGCCCACTATCGGGCTTTCTCCGACGGCAATGTTTTTTATTCCGCTTTCCAGAAAATAATCCAGTATTGATCCGATCACATCCGGGCTTGTGTTTATTCCGAGCCCCGGTCCCGCCATTCTGCCTGCATTGGGCTTAATAAGGACGCGCCGGCCCCCTATTCCCAGGCTGTTTGCCGGAAACTCCTTTAAAAGATCTTTCATCAATCCGGCGCTGTCATTTCCCTTTCTTATTACGACCTTATTAAAATTCATGAAAAGATTATATGAAGAAGGGCGTTTTTTTTCAATTTTCGATCCTTATCCTGAATCCGTCCTGGGCGCTTTCTCCCCTCGTTTCGAGAATTCCGAAAAGTTCAGAAGTGCAGGGGAACGGATCGTACCAGCAGGCGGATGTAAATTTATTGGGGATATAATAATGAAATTTATCACCGGCGGTATATTCTGAAACTCCTTCGGGGCTTTTTCCATAATCAGCGGGGATTAAAATACGTCCGGCAATATCGGATATGCTGTCCCTGGCAAAAAGCATCTGCCTGCCGGAATAAAAATACCTGTTGAAAAGAAAAATTTCGAAAATGATCATTAACACAGGCAGTACTGTCAGATAATATTTAGAAATCATGAGAGGTTGCTGACTTCTTTTTAAAAGAGGCATCAATGCGGGAATGAAAATCAGGAGGCATTGCAGAGTAAAAATAGCGGCGCCGAAGCGGACATCCGGGGCGCTGTAAAACAGGAAAGCGGCTCCGCAAAACACTGTCAAATAGCAGATCATGTAATCTTTATACTTTTTTAAGAAAAGGGGTATTTTTCTGAATTCAAAAAATAATCCGGCTAAATAGTATAAGAGAGATAAAGCCGCAAATGAAAACAGGGGCCAGATCACAAATTTATATTGTATATTAAGACCTTTGAGCCATAAAAACAGGTAATTTAAGAACGGCCGGTTTCCTGCAGGAAACGCCCAATTCCTTATACCCTGGATATCGGCAAGAAGATTCTTTTCAGGGACTTTCCAGTCGAAATTGAAAATTCCTGTTTGAATAACCGGGTATACACCGTAACCTGAAATAATAAAGCTTCTGATAATCCATGGTATGAAAATCAGACAGCTTAATAAAACAAGCTTCAGGGCCATGATTTTCCTCGATGCAAATTCCCGGAATATAATATATGCTGCGATTAAGAACACGGGAATCCCCGAAAGTTTAACTGTAATAAGATAGGACGCTAAAGCAACAATGACTACGCTGGCGATATCAAAGTCATAGGTTCCTTTAAGCTCTAACTTATCTATATACAATATGAAGATAGTCCATATTAATATCGATGTCGGCATATCTGTCCCCGGTGAAGATGAAAAATTTGCATATAGATAAAATGCCGCCGGTATTACAAACATGCATATCAATCCGCTGAATATTCTTTTCTTTTTCCTGAAAAAATCGTCCACAGCTCCAAGGAAATAAAAAGCGCCTGTCAAAAAGAATATGCCGTTGAGGACATGAAAAGATCTGAAGCCAAGGAAGGATAAGCTGAAAAACGCAGACGGCAGGAACCAGCTGTTGTTATATGAGAGATTTTTCTCGAAATTCCCCAGGCCCGGAACAGCTTTATATTTCTCTATCCAGTGAATACTCTGGGCATGATACAATGCCGAGTCATAAAATTTTGGAATGTAAATCGAAGTCTCGAAGAGAATTATAAAAAACAATACCAGAAAAAAAAACGAGAAATATATGTTTTTATCCATTAATTCGTTAAAAAAGGCTTTTAAACTTATTTTTATATTTTTAAAGTCTAAAGCCGAATATATCGCAGCCGGCAGGACAAGTATGATATTAACGGCAAGCCCTGTTTTGATAAAAATTGAAAAATATGAAACTGCCGTTCCAATCAGGCAGAGACCGAGTATTATTACAACAGGGGCATGCACATCCCGGTTTTCCAGGTTGAAAATCTTACTGAAAAGCCTTATCGACATATAACCGTAAATATAACAAACTACAGCTATCCATACCCAGATTATTAATGTGAGGATCATTGAGCGCTCCTGTTAACGGGTTTTAATTCCGGGAATAAGGTAAATCCCGCGTTTTACGGCTTCAGAAAGAGTCTCATCGGACTGACTTGAAAACTCATCGGCGAGAGGATACAAACCATGGCCGGTTTCTTCCCATTTTTTAAGGCTTATTATCAAATTATCCCTGTGTTTGACAACAGGTTCATATTTAATTACGTATATCAATGAACAATATACTATCGAACATACGAGAGAAACTTTGAAGAAGGATTTTAACCATGCTTTTCCCTCGAGCAATTCAGCAAGACTGAGATAGATGATAATTATATATTGGATTGTAAGAACGCGGTACCGGGAAGTAATTGCCTGATCCACCCCTAAATCCCCTCCCCTTTGAACCATCGCTCCGAAGGCGGTAAGGATGAGAAAAATAAAAACCGCGAAAAGGGCCGGATTTTTCCTGTCATATCTGATTATTCCAAGTAAAATAAAATAAGCGCTTATTATTATTCCGGCAATAACAGGCAATATCCTGCTGACTGTATCTATAAATCCGCCCCCCATCCTTGAAAGGAAATTGCCGAAACTCGCGCCGAAACAGTTGCCGATAAAATAAAAAAAGTATAACAGGTTAATATTATGCGGAACTGAAGGACCGGCGTTGAAATTCCAGCGAGTAAAATCACCGGTATAATATTGATAAAAGATCAAGACCGGCAATGAAAGGATTATCCATAAAACTGAATTTTTCCATTCTTTCCTGTATAGCAGGAACAAAAATCCTATCCCCAGGAATAAAACACCGTTTGCCTGTGAAAAATAGGACAGGACGCTCAGGAAAAAGGCAAGAAGCATCCAGCCTGTGCTTCGTGATTTCCAGGACAGGATAAATATGGAAAGATAGCCGAAAACCATTACATAAAAGTTAGTAAGGCTCGCCATTCCGAAAAAGCTGTTTTCAGCATATCCCGTCTGGAAGAAAAGAAAAACCGCAGGAGAGAACAGCATTATTTTATCCGTTTTTGGATTGAACATCCTGAAAAGGACCCATGTAATTATTAAAAGACCGGCATTGCCGATGAACTGCATCAGCCTTACATTTACATTTCCGAATAAATAATATTGAAGAAGTGTAATGAGTTTGTTGAAAGCCTCGCGGTGATCGTTCCAAAATCCCGTAATAAGATTGAAATGATCAATCCATGATTTGCTGTCGAGAAAACGTGCCATAAAAATGTATATTGTGGGATAATCGTCATTGTACGGAATATTAACGGAAAAAATTACCAGATTGGTAAAAAACACGAGTATAGGGAAAAGCATAACGCACAGCCAGAAAAGCCTTTTCCTGTCAGAAATCAAATTATTAAAATTCATGACAAGATTATAAGAGTCGGATAGCTTTTTTTCAACCATTTACCCCGTGATTTTCAGATAAATAAGGCCATATTTCTTTTACGGGATCATTGAAACTGCTCCTTATCGATGAAAAATTTACCGGGCTTATTATAGCGTTGGAATCTTCATTCAAATTCAGCTTATATGGCGCAATCCTTTCCAATTTATTATCGAGAAATACCATAACCACCGGTTTTTCAAGGGAAGCTTTATTAACCTCTGAAACAAGCGCGATTTTTTCATCCTTTAGGAAAACCCAGCTTCCTACCGGGTACATCGAAGCGGCCCTGATAAAAGAATATATCACATCCCCGTCAAATTTGCTTCTCTCTTTATTCAAAAGGTTCAGAAGGAAAACCCTCGGGGTTTGAGGTTTTTCAACAAATGGATTCATTGTAGTTGATTCGATAAAGTATTCGGCAAACATCAGAACGGCCGAATACTTCGAAAACAGGCGCGGAAGCGTGCCGTTCGGGTTGCCCGAACCGTCAAAACGCTCGTTATGCTGATAAACGGCATTCTGAACCTCGAAATCCACATTTAGACGCTTGGATAAATGAAATCCTTCGCTGGTATGGAGATCGTTCAAAGCCTGGTTGGAGATATTGAATTTAAATTCAGAAGTCATATCGGGTATATTTTTTTTAAGGCCTATATCATGAAGAAAAGCCGATATTCCAATATTTATCAGATCCTCGAGAGAAAAGAATTTTTTGCTCAGCTTCAGAAAAGTATCGAGATCGGTATCCTTCAATACCTCTGTTTTTCCATGCACCATTTTAGTCATTTCAATTGCCGTAATGAGCGCTATAATAGCCACTCGCAGGGAATGACTCGATAAATAATCCTTTTTGCCGCAGTCCTCCTCAAAAACCATCGCGAGCAGCCCGACAGATAATTTGTAGCCGATATCGCTTAGCAGATCGGTGACGATATCTTCGACAAAGGAGCTATAGACAACCTGGTTATTGATAACAGCGTTTAAAAATGTTTCAGCATTTTTCTCATAAGTTTCCATTTTCCTGGAAAGATCAAAAGGGTCAATTGATTTCAGGCTTTCAATCCCTTCCATGTCGAGGCAGGATATGGAATAATCGTTTATAACCTTCATGGCTTCATCTATGAATTGAATGCTCCCGCTTTTCAGGGTTTTATTGAATTTGTCCCTTTGTTTCCGCTGTTTTTCGCCGACTTTCCCGCTGTAATTTTCTCCCCTTATCCAGTCCTTTTTCATTACAACAACTTCGCTGAGCCTTGCGCCTAATACATTGTCCGTAATTGAGGATTCCTTTTCCGTAGGCGTCAAATCCTTTTTCGATATTTCGTCCTTCAGGCCCTTCCTGTAAAAATCTGTGCCCGGCTGATCGGCGCCGTCCGCATGAAGAAATATCGACGCCTTCCCGACATTATGGCGTATGATTTTGTTAATATCCATCAGCGACAGGACATGGCCTTTCGACAGGCCGCAAGTGCTGATGCTCTCTCCTAAAACATTGCCCGGCTTCAATTCGCTTACACTGACATCCCTCTGATTCTGAAATCGCCTTTCTCCTCCCATCCGTTTTGCTCCTGTTTTTCCAAATTTGCCCCTTTAATACATATACGGCATTCCGGAAAACAGTCCTGATCCCCCGAAGCGGTATTAATATAAAGAGCCCGCCTCGATATTTCAATATTTATCCCGCCCTGATTTGAATAATTAATCCCGGAATGATATACTTAGCTGTTTTTCAGCAAAAACGGAGGGGTACATGCCTGAAAACATTTGGCATTCAACGACAGTCATCTGCGTCAGAAAGGGCCAGAGCATAGCAATGGCAGGGGACGGCCAGGTAACTCTCGGAGAAACTGTTATAAAGGGCAATGCTGTCAAAATAAGGAAACTGTTCAAAGATTCCGTGCTTGCAGGATTCGCGGGCTCGGTTGCAGACGCCTTCGCTCTTCTTGAAAAGTTTGAAATAAAGCTTGAAGAATATTCAGGGGATATCATGAAATCGAGCGTCAGCCTGGCAAAGGACTGGAGATTAGATAAATATCTCCGCCAGCTTGAAGCAATGCTGGTGGTCGCCGACAAAAAAAATACGCTGCTGATCTCCGGGAACGGCAACATCATAGAACCCGAGGACAATATTGCGGCAATAGGTTCCGGAGCCCCTTACGCAAGGGCGGCTGCCATGGCTTTTTTATCCGCAAGGCCTGAAATGGATATAAAGGAAGTAGCATTCCAGTCTCTTAAAATAGCCTCTAAGATCTGCATCTATACCAATGACAGCATAACTGTCGAAGTCATGTAATCAGGAATATTATGAAACCTTTTATGGAAATCAGCGAATCTTTAAACGATTTCAAGCCATCGGATATTGTGAAATCTCTCGATAACTATATAATAGGCCAGGACAGGGCCAAAAGACTCGTGGCGATAGCCCTGAGGAACAGGATAAGAAGAAAATTCGTTCCTGAAGAATTAAGAGATGAAATTGCGCCGAAGAATATACTTATGATCGGCCCCACAGGGGTAGGAAAAACGGAAATAGCGCGCAGGATGGCCCAGATACTTGACGCCCCGTTTATTAAGGTTGAAGCGACAAAGTTCACCGAAAGGGGATACGTCGGAAGGGATGTTGAGTACATGATAAGGGCTCTCGTAAATTATTCAGTCAATATAATCAAATCGAGAATGAAGGAAGCCGCTAAAGAAGACGTCCAGGCCGAGGTGCTCAAAGTAATACAAAAAAATGTTTATGATGAGCTTGCCAGGTCGGGAGAAATATACAGTGAAGATATTGAACAGACGGAGAGGGCTAAAACCAGGAATGATATTAAAAAGAAAATCCGCGGCATCGACTTGGACGATATGAATATAAGCATCAAGCTGAAAAAAAAATCCATGCCAGTCTTTCCCATGATCGAAATGTTTCCCGGAATGGATGAGGGCGAAGGTTCATTTCAATCAATTTTCAACGATATGGGGCTCGGGGGAATGGAGACTGATGAAGTCAGGAGGATCACGGTAAAAGAAGCAAAAGAAGCCCTGACGCAGCAGTATATGGAAGACAGGATAGATAAGGAGAAGGCTATAGAACTCGGCATCAAGTGGGCCCAGGAAATGGGGATTGTTTTTATCGATGAAATCGATAAAATTGCAGATAAAACAAAGGGCCAGGGCCCTGATGTATCCAGGGAGGGAGTGCAGCGCGACATCCTTCCTATAGTGGAAGGAACTTCAGTCAGCACAAGGTACGGGACAGTCAAAACCGACCACATGCTTTTCATAGCCGCCGGAGCTTTTCATGTTTCGAAGCCCTCCGATATGATCCCTGAACTGCAGGGGCGATTCCCGATCAGGGTTGAACTGAAGAGTTTGTTAAAAGAAGACCTCTTGAGAATTCTTATTGAGCCTAAAAATTCACTTGTCAAGCAGTACAAGGCGCTTCTTTTAACCGAAGGGGTCAGCCTTGAATTTGCAGGCGGAGCTTATGATAAAATCGTTGAGATAGCATACGATATCAATAAATCCGTGGAAGATATCGGGGCAAGAAGGCTTCATACGGTGCTCGAATACCTGCTCGAGGATATTTCATTCGAGGCTCCGTCCATGAAGGAAAAAAAGGCTGTTATAACAGAAGAATATGTCAGCACCCGGCTCAATTCAATAGTAAAGAGCCTTGACCTTACAAAATATATTTTATAATGGATAGCTGCCGATGAAATTTATCAAAGTTTCCGCCATACTGTTGTCGGTTCTCGTGGTTTTAACAGTGACGGCATACAGCATATTTATCGCTCTGCTTCCCGTATCCCATGATTCGATTTCATCTCATACCATCGGCGTTGTTTTCGGAGCCGGAATAACAAAATCCGGCGAACCGAGCATCGCCCTGAAATTCAGGCTTGACAAGTCCATCGATCTGTACAGGGATAAGAAGATCAGGATGATATTCGTCAGCGGTCTTTCGGCTGAAGCGGCAGTTATGAAAAATTATCTCCTTAAGAAAGGGATTCCGGCTACCTGCATCCTGCCGGATGAAAAGGGCGAAACCACATTTATAACAGTCGAGAATGTAAGAAATTATATTCAAAATTACAATATAACCGACGGGGCTGCTTTTATAAGCCAGAGATATCACCTGCCCAGGATAATGTTTATTGTACGCAAACTTAAAATTGAAAACTCGGAATTCATAGCCGCGGAACCTAACAGAATTAATATTTTAGAGGGATTCCTTGCCGTTTTTAGAGAGACATTCGCGTGGCTTAAAAATATATTTTTCGATCAGGATTTATGACTACAAGCGCTAATATCACGGAAATTTTCCATTCCTTCCAGGGAGAGGGCATTCTTGCAGGAAAGCCTTTTCTGTTTGTCAGGTTCGGGGGATGTAATCTCGACTGCGAATATTGCGATACAAAATGGTCTGCAAGGACAAGAAAAAAATGTATTGTCGACCTCAAAACCGGAAAAAAGACAAAATTCAAAAATCCTTTAACAATTGAACAGTTTTCCGATATCGTCAAGCTCTTCGGAAAATTTTCGAATGTTTCGTTTACAGGCGGCGAACCGATGCTCTATGCCGAATTTATCGAGGAATCTCTTCCCCTTTTTGCAGGAAAACAGATTCTCATAGAGACGAACGGGACACTATACGAAAAAGTTACCGATAAACTATTAAAAGGCGTAGATTACTGGTCGGCCGATATCAAACTCTTCAGCGTTGCGGCTCTTTCCGCGATCAGGAAGCACCGGCAATTTTTCAGTAAAATAGCCGGCGGAAAGAACATATTGATAAAATGCGTTTTTTCACCGAAATCATCAAAATCTGAACTTTTATCGGCTTACAGGCTATCTGTCGAAGTGCATAAGAATAATCCGAATACGTCCCTGATATTTCAGCCTTTAACAAAAAAAGGCAAAATAAAATCCGGCGGGAATATCGGGATCATCAAGAGCCTGTCGGAGGAGGGGGAAATCGATGTCAGGCTAATCCCCCAGATGCATAAAATATTGAATATAAAATAGCCGGACCCTGGACTATGAGAAGAATCGGTAAGCATTTTTCTTGATCATCGAGACTGCTATGTAAAAAATACAACAGATCACGGCAATGAAAATAAACAGCTTCCTGGTGAATATGAAAAGCAGTATCACGGCAGCGCCGCATAGAAGGTAAAATAAAGCAGGATAATATTTATTCTGTTTTAAGATTTTTTTTTTCAGGTATGCTATCGATTTGATCTTATTTTCCCTGATGGACTCTTTTCTGCATCTTCCCTTGAAATAATTGATCTTATAGAACTGGCTTATCCTGTCTTCAGTCATAATCCTGACAATAAAATCTATGCCCTTGAGCGTGATCAGAAAACTGGATTTAATGTATTCCACCTGTTTTGTCTTATCGCTGAGAACACTATCGAGCACTCCTTTAAGGCTCTTGATAAAATTTCTGTCGAATCCTGTTTTCATGACCGAAAGCAGGTATAAGGAGATAAGATCAGTAAGCCTGGACCTCGAAGTTTCTACTGACGCGCCGTCCGTGTTCCGAATTTTAATGACAAGGTCGTTATCCTTTTTATAATCGAATCCCTGAGTATAATGATCGACGATTGTCAGGATCATATTATGAACGCTGTCGTCAAGTATGAAGCCTACCGACTCGTAAGGGAAAAAATATGTGCCCGGTGAAATTTCTTTGAACATAACGCTGTCTTCTTCCCAGGCGTCTTTGCTTACCAGCGTGTTCCCGCCCTCATAATTCTCGACGATGTAATGCTTGAGGTATGGGGTTTCGACAAGATATTTTAATATATTCCAGAAGGAAATAACATTCTCAAAATCTGCTGAATAAAGGTCGTCACCGATGTATTTTATTTTAAGCGGCATCGAAAATCCTCATATTTGACTTGCCGTTTATGGGCACTTCTACCCCCCCCCTGAGTCTTCGGCTCAGGACAAGGGCTCAAGACAAGCGTCCTTTTCACGGCAGTAATGCAGTGCCCACCAGTCCTGGGGACTGGCACAAGCGCCAGGCCAGGCACCAGGGCATCGGGCGGTTTCATTACATTTAGAACATCATTTATAAATAATAAAATCAGCTTTTGGAACCGCCCTTATGATACTATCTAATTTAAAATCACGCAAATTTTTTCCTGTTAAATAAGGGCGGGCAAAAATAAAATTTCGCTTGCAAATTTTTCTGTTTCTGCTATGATATTAAATCTTGCCGGATTTCATATCGGTGCTTTCAAAAAAATACATTTTTGGATGAATTCAATGAAATTTATTGACGATGAATCAATATCGAAAATAATTAATTTCGATCATTACGACCCCTTTTCCGTTTTAGGCTTTCATGAGGGGTCGGTAAGAGCGTTCATACCTTCGGCGAAGAGCGTTTCACTTCTCAAAACAGGGACAGGCCTGGAAGAGACTATGGAACTGATCCATCCCGCCGGTTTTTTTATATATCCCGGAAAGTCTGAGACAAAGTCTCAGGCGGAGCCGGATACGGGATATTTTCCATACGAATTCAAAATATCATACGGCAATAACGAAACTCAAGTTACTCGAGACCCCTATTCTTTTCTCCCCGTAATTTCCGATTACGATATGCACCTGTTCAACGAGGGAAGCCACCAGGATATCTACGAAAAACTCGGCGCGCATATCATGACCGTGGACGGGATCTCCGGAGTGCATTTCGCCGTATGGGCCCCGAATGCCAGGGCAGTTAGCGTAACCGGCGATTTTAACGGATGGGATATAAGACGGCATCAAATGCGCGTGCTGGGCAATTCCGGAGTCTGGGAAATATTCATACCCGGAATTTCAAAGGGCGATATCTACAAGTTCGCTATTAAAACAAAGGAAGGGGCTGTTTTATTAAAAGCCGATCCGTATTCTTATTATTCGGAAAAAAGGCCGAAAACAGGATCAATTGTCTGGGATATAAATACTTATCAATGGAATGACGGCGAGTGGACTGCAAGGCGCGGAAAAGGCCGTAACCTTGAAAAGCCCATGACAGTTTACGAGGTTCATCTTGCATCCTGGATGCATGTTCCAGAGGAAGACGACCGCAGCCTCACCTACAGGGAAGCGGCCGTAAGACTTACTGAATACCTTAAAAAGATGAATTATACGCATATAGAACTCATGCCGGTAGCCGAGCATCCTTTCGATGGATCCTGGGGATACCAGGTAACGGGATATTTTGCGCCGACAAGCCGTTTCGGCAATCCAGAAGATTTCATGTTTTTCGTAGATTACCTTCATCAAAATGATATCGGAGTGATCATAGACTGGGTGCCGGGCCATTTCCCAAAGGACGCTCATGGGCTGTGCTGGTTCGACGGAACAGCGCTTTACGAGCACTATGACGACAGGAAGGGAGAGCAAAGGGACTGGGGAACGAAGATATTCAATTACGGCAGGAATGAAGTCCGGAATTTCCTGATCTCCAATGCTATTTTCTGGTTTGGAAAATACCATATCGACGGCCTGAGGGTGGACGCCGTAGCCTCAATGCTTTACCTCGACTACAGCAGAAAGGAAGGCGAATGGATACCCAACCAGTTCGGCGGAAGGGAAAACCTCGAAGCCATAGATTTTATTAAAAAGATGAACGAGATAGTATACAGCAGGTTTCCGGGCATAATGACAATAGCCGAAGAATCCACTGCTTTCGGAGGAGTATCGAGACCTACTTATGTCGGAGGTCTCGGATTCGAGTTCAAATGGAACATGGGCTGGATGCATGATACCCTTGTCTATTTCAGCAAGGAGCCGGTTTTCAGAAAATACCACCAGGGCACGCTTACATTCTCCATGATTTATGCCTACACTGAAAATTTCATCCTTGTCCTTTCACATGATGAAGTAGTGCATGGAAAATCATCTATGCTTTCAAAAATGCCCGGGGACGTCTGGCAGAAGTTTGCCAACCTCCGTCTCCTTTACACTTATATGATGGCGCATCCCGGCAAAAAACTCCTTTTCATGGGCCAGGAGTTCGGGCAATGGAACGAATGGCGGGAGGACAAAAGCATAGACTGGCACCTGACGGAGTTCGAGCCCCATCGTAAACTGCAGAACATGGTTTCCCATCTTAATTCACTTTACCGCAGCGAACCAGCCCTTTATGAAATCGATTTCGAGCAGGCCGGTTTTGAATGGATAGATTTTTACGACTCAGACAACTCTGTCATCAGCTTTATCAGGAAGGCCAAAAACGGAAGCTTTGTCGTGGTTGCATTGAATTTTACGCCTGTGGTGCGCTGCAATTACAAAATCGGGACCATTTCAAAGGGTTTTTACAGGGAAATTTTCAATTCCGATTCCTCTAAATTCGGCGGAAGCGATAACGGCAACGGCATAGGCGTCAATTCGCTTGATCAGCCATGGAACGGAAAGCCCTTCTGCCTCGATTTGACAATTCCTCCTCTCGGAGGCATCCTGTTAAAATTAAACCCGGAAGAAACGGAGGATAATTCATGAAAACCGAAAAGACAAAAATAAGGCTCAATAAATATTTCATGGTCCTGTCCCTTTCTTTTATTGTTTTCCTGATTATCGCCGCGCTTTATAACGGTTTTCCGCAATTCAGGGCTTTCGAGACAGCTTCTCTTGATTTCCGCTATAAGTTAAAAACCTTCTTCGAAAAAGACCTGCTTAAAATCAGGAAAAACAGCATATACAACAGGATTGCAATCGCCGCCATCGATGACAATAGTATTCTGGATAATGGCGGATGGCCATTCGACAGGAAAGTCTGGGCCGATACACTCAACACCCTCAGCGATTCTCCCAATGTGCCCGACCTGACATTTTTTGATATAGTATTTACGGATCCCAGCCGGAACCCTGAAAGCGATAAAGCCATGAAGGAAGCTTTTAAAAATTTCAAGGGCACGCTCGGCGAGGATATAATACTCGATATAATACCCGGAATAAATGTAACCGAATTGAATAAAGGATCTGAAGAATCCCTCGAGACAATGACTAATTTCATTATTTCTCATTGCCTTGACTACAATTCGCCCAGGATCAGGGCACTGAGAAGATTTGAGATTAATTATACAAATCAGATCGCAATAACGCCCTATCCGATCGTTTCACCTCTTCTTGAAGAACTTCCGGGGTATCTCGGATTTATCGGGGCGGCAAATATTGAATCCAGGGAAAAATCTTCCCGGGCAGATCCCTCCATTCCTTTCATACTGCCTGCGATTTTCAAGGTAAAGGACAATAACGGAAACTACTCAGTCACCAATATTTATTATCCTTCTATAGTCCTGGCCATAGTTATCAAAGAACTTCATGCGGATATTTCCGATGTTCTTGCCGGTAACCATGAATTGATAATCAAAAACGCATTATATAACGGCCGGAGGATAGATTTCAAAATCCCGGTAGATGAAAACTATAACATGAATATTAATTACAAATCAGGCCCCGGAACGTCGTATATTAAAATAATCCCTTTCGAGAAGATTGCAACAACAACTCTGCCGCCCGATTGCATCCTGTTTGTCGGGATGTACTCGAGAAAGGGCAGCAGGGATTTATATCAGTCGCCGTTTGGGGAAATGTATGGAGTAGAGCACCTCTGTTATGCGATTGGGACGATCCTGAGCAGGGATTTTCTTTACGAAGTTCCGGACTGGGTTAACCTGGCATTTATTTTATTATTAACCCTGTCCGTCGGGCTTTTAACGGCCAGAGGCCTCAGGATAACAATCGGCGCCGGCGCCCCTCTTGCAATCCTGCTGCCGGTGGCCGCGGGATCTGTGCTTTTTCAGTTCAATATAATAATCGCGACTTTGATCCCCATTATGAGCGGTATCCTTGCCATACTTTCCGTCCAGATCTACATGCTTTTTACTGAAGAGAAGGAAAAATCCTTTATTAAAACTACTTTCTCAAGCTACCTCAATCCGAAACTGGTCGATATCCTTATTCAAAACCCTGAAAGGATACAGCTCGGAGGAGAAGATAAAGAAGTCACAGTGCTTTTTTCGGCTATTAAAAACCTTCATGATCTGACAGGCGGCATGGGGGCAAAAGACCTCATCGGATTTTTAAACGAATATTTTTCAATGATGACCGACATCGTTATGGAGACCAGCGGGACACTCGATAAATATATCGGGGATTCCGTCATGGCTTTCTGGGGAGCGCCCGTGGATAATCCCGGCCATGCATTCAACGCTTGCAATGCCGGATTGAAAATGCTTGAAAAAGTTCATATTTTCAATAAGGGAAGACAGGAAAAAGGGCTGGATCCTATTATTCTGTATATAGGGATCAACACTGGAATCATTATTGTCGGAAATGTAGGTTCAGAGAGCCAGAAAAATTACACGGCAATAGGCGATTCCGTTAACCTCGCCTCCCGGCTGAAGGGGCTGAACAAATTTTACCATACTCAGGCTGTAATAAGCGAGTTCACTTACGATAAGATCAAGGACAGGGTTGTGGCCAGGGAGCTCGACCTGACACGGGTAAAGGGTAAATTAAAACCGGTAAGGATTTATGAACTGCTTGATTTTACAGAATAGATAGAGAGGGGTTTATATGGCGGGGAAAAATAAATTCAGGAAGCTGAATAAATTCACTGTGATCACTATCATTTCTTTTGCCGTACTGTTAGTAACCGGCGGATTTTACTATATGCCCCGCATGTATGACGTTCTTTCCATCGGAAGGATCCTTCATAATGTCGAAGACAAATCCATAAGCTGGCGTTTTATTTCAAAAGCCTTTCAATCCGGAACATTTGTCCAGGCTAAGGGCGCGATCCACAGGAACAAGGTGCCCGGTATTTATTCAAAAATGGCAATTTTCGCCCTTGATGACGAATCCATAAGCTACTTTAACGGTTATCCTGTCGACAGGAAGGTCTGGGCGAAACTGCTCGACCATTACGGAAAGTCCTCCTTTCCCCCCGACCTTGTTTTATTCGATATATTCTTCGACAAGCATTCCAGAAAAGAAAGCGATAAAGCCCTTGAAAAATCCCTTTCCGGTTTCAGGCAGCCGGCAGGAAGCGATTTCATGCTCTACCCCTCGCTTCATTCGGACCTGATTTCCGGCAGTACGGTTACCGATGATAATGAAAAGGCTGAAATCCTGAAAAATTGTCTTTCAATCGATTCTCCCGAAGTCTCCTCTTTAAGGAAATTCGAACTCGATTCCAGCATAAAACCCGGCAGGACAACGACTTTTTTCAAGTTAAAATCCATTATAAAAGATATTTCCGATAACCTTAGTTTTGCCGGTTTTGCAAACATGGAACCGATCGCACCCGGCGAGGATACATTCTGTAAATGCCCTCTTGTGATTTCTGCCGGGTATTATTATATGGAAGACGGCGTAATGAAGATCACCAATGTTTATTATCCGTCGATAGCACTTTCAGCGGCAGCCAGGCTTGCGGGAGCCGGTTTGAAGGACATTTCGCTTGAAGAAGGAAAGGTGGTAATTAAAAACTCGCGCTGGAACGGAATAAACGGCGATTTTACCATCCCTGTCGATAGCTCCTTCAGGCTCTTCGTCAATTACAAAGCCGCAGCCTCAGTTGGATTCATTAACCTTCTGACCCTCAAATATGCGGAAAACGCACAGTTCCAGAAGAATTCCATTTTCCTTCTTGGCGTATCAGTATCAGGGATGCTTGATAACAAATGGCTGTCCCCCATGGGAGATATGTTCAGCGTCGAGCATATCGGTTATTCGATCGGAACAATCATGAACAAAGACTTCTTATTGGAAACACCATGGTTGCTGGAGCTTCTGTATTTGATAATTTTCACTTTAACGATAGGATTCCTGATGACAAGGGGAACATCTAACGCCATCGCGGCTCTCCTGCTGGCTATATTATTTCCTCCCCTTGCCGGTTTTGTTCTTTTTCATTTTAATATAGTCATTATCACGCTCATTCCCGTAATTACAGGGCTTATTGCCCTGATCGGGGGGGAAATATTCATCATCCTGACGGAACAGAGTGAAAAGCGCTTTATAAAGAGCACCTTTTCGAAATATGTCAGCCCCGATCTTGTAAATATCCTTGTGGCCAACCCCGAAAAAATAGAACTCGGCGGGCAGGATACTGAAGCGACAGTCCTGTTTTCAGATATCAGGGGGTTTACAACCCTTTCCGAAGGTATGCAGCCCAAGGATCTCATCGGGTTCCTGAATTTATACCTGACAAGGATGACAAACATAGTCATGGAGACCAAGGGGACGCTTGACAAGTACATAGGCGATGCTGTTGTCGCATTCTGGGGAACCCCCATAGAACTTCCCGACCATGCCCTGAAGGCATGCCAGGCGGCCCTGAAAATGATGGATTCGATGCATGCATTTAACGAAGAACAGGTTAAATTAGGAAACAAGGCAATAAATATCGGCATAGGTTTAAACACGGGCAATATTACCGTAGGCAATTTAGGTTCCGAAAAAAAGAGAAATTATACCGCTATAGGCGATAATATGGATATGGCGGAAGACCTGCAGGATGAGAACAAATTCTATATGACAAATATTATCATCAGCCAGTTCACCTATGAAAAAGTCAAAGAATGGGCGGTAGTCAGGGAACTCGACAGTATTTATGTAAAAGGTGATTCGATGCCGATAAAGATTTACGAACTTATGGATCTTAATAAATGGGATTGAAAAAACTTAACTTAATAATCGGGCTTTTGCTGTTCATTATCAGTTCCTGCTCCACGATACTCGTCAAGCAGGAGCAGGAAGATCAGAAAAACAAGCTTTCCAAAGCAATAATCGACTCGGTTAAAAGCCGTTATACGATAATCGTATACCCGTTCAGAAATCTGACAGGCGAGAAAGACCTCGACTACCTTTCAAACGCCCTGCCTGACATGCTTGAAACCCATTTGAAGCCGATCGAATATGAAACTTCTTTTATCCCCTTTGAAAATGCAGATTTCACAATGAATTCGAATGTTTTAAATTTAATTGAAGCCTCTAATTCGATATTTACAAATTACCTGATCCCTGTCCCTTCCATAGTGACCCAGTATTCGGCTATTACCGCCGCGGGAAGCATCCTGACCGTTGTTAAAACCAACACAAACATGATGATCACCAATATCTACAACGGGACCACCCAGCCGTTTATTTCCACCAATATGGCGACTAATTTTATTACTAACGGCATGGCTACAAATGTCATCAGCACCAACCTTTATAAACTCACAAAAGAAAATTACATGTCCCTGATAATGACTGAATTCACAGAATTGACCAACCAGTTCTGTTTCATACCCATTGATGTTAAAAAGAGCGGCATTTCACTTTCCACCAATATTATAACAAATACTCTGGTAAGCGTGGCAACAAATTTATCGAACAGCATCACAAGCAATGCAACGGGCAGCATTTCAAGCAATATATCGAGCAATATCATCAATAATAACTACTGCGAGATCCATGGCAGCTATTCCCTCGTGGAAAAGCGCCAGGGGCCTAACCAGTTAAAAGTAGATATGACCGCAACTTTCATCAATAAAGAAACCAACACTATCACCAGGGAATTGACGGGAAGGGAGGACAGGCTTTCAGACAGGATATTCGATTTCGTAAAGCCCGTAAGAAGAATCTGCCTGAACCAGGAAACCGGCGATTTGATAATAGACTCTCAGCCGGAGGAAGCAAGCATCTATTATGACGGGACATTCATAGGCAAAACACCGATGTATTACCCTTCTATACCTGGCGGGAAGCACATTTTCGCGTTTTTAAAAGACGGTTTTTCACAGGTTGTCGTTAATGCGATTATCCTCACGAACAGGACAAATATGATTTTCAAGCCTATCCAGCAGCTCGAAACCGGGGGTATCGTAAAAATAAAAAGCGAACCCACAAACGCCCTCGTTTATATAGATTCGACGTATGTCGGCCAGACTCCCCTGACCCTTACAAACCTGACAATCGAAACCCTCCACAGGGTCACGATAGAAACATCCGATTCGAACTATTATCCCTATTACAATAATGTCACTATTCTTAACACTAACAGGCAATACGAAATAGACGCTTACCTCTCGAAAGTGCAGGGCACTCCCGCCCTGGAGCGCCGCTGGATATGGTACGGAGTTTATGCAGGCTGGGGATCGGTTCTTTACTGCGTTGCATGGAACGTCTATTCCGATTACGAGCAGCAGTATTATGATGACCAGATAATTGCAAATCCGGGAAATAATGCAGCACAGAATAGTTATAATTTATATAACAATTATTATCACGCATCAATAGATTGGGGTATAGGTCTGGGCGTTCTTACCCTCGGCCTGATGTGCTACGCCCTTTATAACGAGGAAGTCTACATGGGCTTCAACAGCATGGGCCCGTCGGATTTCTCTGCTTACCTATGCTTTAAATTTTGATAAAAATTCTTTGAGCACAAGCGACCCAGAGGGATGCCTCTCTATGTACATCAGAAGCGACATCAGGTAGCTTTCCGGTTCTCCCGTATCGAGCATCAATCCGCTTATTTCAAAAGCCGACACCTTGTCTTCGGAAGCAAGTTTATTGATAGCGTCGATGTGGTAATATTCGCCTTGACCCTCATGGTGCTTTTCATAGCCCTTTTCAAGGATCGAGAGGATCTCCGGCGTAAATAAGTATCTCCCGATCGAGATTAAATCTGATGGGGCGTCCTTTTTTGCCGGTTTTTCAACAAGCTCTTCTATGTCGAGCCGGCCCGTTTTTTTAAGCCTGACAACCCCGTAGCGCGAAGGATTTATTAGTTCCTTCCTGACGGCTAAAATGTTTTTCCCGCCCGTTTTATGCATATCGATCATCATGCTTGAGACACCCGGGCTGCCTATCACTATATCGTCCGGATACGCAACTATAAAAGGCTCATCCTTGATATAAGGCTTAATAAGGAGGAGAGCCTGCCCCGTCCCTTTCATTTCCTGCTGCCTGATAAAGCAGAAGTTCATATTTCTCGGCCTTATGCTCCTGAGACTGTCTTTCTTATTTCCTTTTTCAAGAACATGTTCTAATTCGGTTTCCCTGTCGAGATAATCTTCAAGCACCTTCTTCCTTCTGCTTGAAATGATAATAACATCCTTTATGCCGGCCTCTTCGAATTCATCAAGTATGAAATCTATTAGGGGCCTGTCATAGAGGGGAAGCATTTCCTTTGGAAGAGTCTTGGTGACTGGCAGAAACCTTGTCCCGTAACCTGCAGCGACTATAACGCCTTTCATCGTAACTCCATTAAGTAAATTTTCATCGCAAAGGCGCGAAGAGCGCTAAGAGAGGGAATTTCAAGATATCTTTGCGGCCTTTGCGTCTCTGCATTGATTCCTTATGCCATTTTATTATAAAACTTATCGTAACTGATAACAAGAATTGTTATAATACCGATATTATCTTAAAGGAGTGACGATGAATCCGATAGATTTAGCCATAATAGTTTTACTCGCCGCCGGTTTTGCCTGGGGATTCAGCAAGGGTTTTATCTACATGATTTTCAGCCTTCTTGCGATAGTCGGGGGCCTGTTTATCGGAAACAGGGTGGCGCCTTTCGTCGTGCCCGTTTTTCCGCCCCAGTATTCGAAACTCGGTTATATAATAGTTTTCATAATAATCTTTATCCTGATTTATGTCCTTATCAAGAAGCTGACATACGTTTTCAACGACATGATAGAATTTCTCGAACTCGAATGGCTTGACAGCCTGATAGGCGGTATCATAGGGCTCGTTCAATTCATGATAATAATAGGCGTCGTCATTTCCGTCGGCAATTCCTCCCGCTTTTTCAGTTTTATACCCTCTATCCAGGACAGCAGGATATCATTCGCGGTTTCTAAAGTATCGATGATGATAATCGGCTTCATAGCGGGAAACATCCCTCGTTTTTAACGGTTCGTAAACCCTCGCCTTTCTTGACTGTACATATTATCTTTATTAATATATCGATTGTTTTAGAGGGAGCGGATGAGATTTTTTTGTTTCATATTGTTTTTAGTGTTTTCAATATCGGCACTGCAGGCCATTGAAAAAAGGATCGCTGTCTGCGAGATCAGGGAGGCGATAACCCCCGTTACGGAAAGATATATTAAAAGGGCCCTTGAAGATGCCGGAACCAAAAAATTCGATGCCGTTATATTTGAAATAGACACCCCGGGCGGACTGCTTGATACTACGAGAAATATAGTGCAGGCTTTGCTCAGTTCAAAGATAGATACGATTGCCTATGTTTCTCCATCCGGCGCCAGGGCCGGTTCGGCGGGTGTTTTTATTACAATGTCGGCCAGATATGCCGCCATGGCGCCTGCCTGCAACATTGGAGCGGCACACCCGGTAACTATCGGAAGCCGGGATGAAAAAGAGGACGAGAACTCGAAACACCTCTCTATAAAAATTGAAAACGATTCCATCGCCTTTATAGAGTCCATCGCGAAAGCGAGGAACAGGAACATCGACTGGGCAAAGGACTCTGTGAAAAACAGCGTTTCGATAACAAGCGACGAAGCCCTGAAAAAAGGGGTTATTAATTTTATAGCCGCGGACGATACCGATCTTGTAAGGCAGATCTACGGCAGCGATAAGGCTTTTCTCATAATGCCTTTTAAAAAGAATTGGGCGGAATCTCTCCTGTCTATCCTATCGAACCCTAACCTTGTATATTTCCTTATGATCCTGGGTTTTTACGGCATACTGTATGAAATAATCCACCCCGGTACGATTTTTTCAGGCGCTACGGGAGCATTGCTCCTGATAACCGCTCTTTACTCTATGCAGTACCTTCCATTTAATTTTGCCGGTTTGATACTCATTGTCCTTGCTTTCATCCTTATAATGATAGAGGTCTTTACGGCAACCCATGGCCTGCTTATTATAGGCGCTATGATAAGCCTCATAATCGGTTCGGCGATGCTTTTCGACTCCCCTTTTCCTTTCCTGAGGGTGTCGTACGCTTCAATTGCCGTTGTCGCTCTGACAACATTCCTTGTTTTTACAAGTTTAGTTTACCTTATTTCGAGAGTATTATACAGGAAAGCGGTATCCGGCAAAGAAGGAATGTCCGGCCGAAATGCGGTGGCGATTACCGACTTCATTCTCGGCAGGGGCAAGGTGTTTTTTCATGGGGAAACCTGGTACGCGGTTTCTGAAAACGATATAAAAAAAGACAGCCCTGTTACGATAAACGGGGTTAAAGGGCTTGTTTTGACTGTCAAAGAAAACAATAAGGAGAATTAATAAATTCAAGACAATTAATAAGATCTGTAAATTTGAGCATAGGTGGTGTTTATTATGCGCCTGAAAAATTCCAAAGCAGATCAAAAAGAGGAAAAAAGCAGTTCTATTTCGATCAAATTATTTAATAGCGATAAGAAATCGAATTCCGCTATCAAGAAAACTATTGAGGATATTTTCAGTCTTTATAAACGCAAGGATCTGACGGATATAGTATATTTCTGCATCAAGGAACTTATATCAAACGCGATCATAACAAATGTCAAATCCCTCTTTTTTACAAAGAACAATCTCAATATCAACAGCATTTCCGATTATGTGGCGGGAATAACTCAGTTCAATGAAATGATGAATAAAAACGGCGCCAGAAAATACTACTCCGAGCTCGAGGAAAGGGATCTCTGGGTCCAGTTCAACATAAAGCATAATAAAAACGGTCTGAAGTTCGAGATAACGAATAATTCGCCCATTATCGGGATCGAAGAAAAGCAGATAAGGATGAAGCTTCAGAAATCGATGATTTTCATCGATCTGTTCGATATTATAGATCCCGATGAATACGACGGTTACGATGAAAAGATGGGCCTTGCCCTTGTTTTGATCCTTCTAAAGAAGGCCAGGCTTGACGCCAGCCTTTTCAGGATAGGCACAATAAACGGTATAACGCTTTCGAGGATAGAGGTTCCTTTTTCGAGCGCATTCAGCTCGAGCAGGAAAGGATCCTTAAAAAAATAAAAAATGCCGGGGACGAGACTTGAACTCACACAGGCTAAACGCCCACTAGCCCCTCAAGCTAGCGTGTCTACCAATTCCACCACCCCGGCATGAATGAAAAATATTATAAAGAGCCTTGTTTCTTTAGTCAAACAATTAAAAACTAATTTCATCTCCTATATAAAATCGCGTATATACTCCATCGGATCCTATTAAAATTCCAAACGAATCTACATCGAATAATTCCTTTTTCAGGGATACTTCATAAAGCGTTGGCGCATAACTCGACAGGATCTGCCTGAGACCCAGCGTGAAATCATGCCACGTTACGGCTTCCTCTAACCTGAACCATGTATTGCCGCTCATAGGATCATATGTCTGGTCGGCAGGATTGGAGGAACCGCCGCCCCAGTAAACTCCTTCAATAATCCCATGAAAAGTTAAATCGCCGGTCTTGTAGCTGCCGCCGAGGCTCACCTGCACGGATGAAGCGATATTCGACAGTCCGGTATCGAACCAGTTCGTGATTATCTCCGAATGCTGATATAAAACCCTCAAATAATAATCGTCATATGTGACTTTGCCGAGAACCCCTATGGGTATGTCGTGCCTGAAATCGCCCTGTGAATATGCAAGTTCATAATGATCGTCCATGTAGCCTATCCTGATCCCCGCCGGCGGAATAACGTAATTAATATTATTTGCGATGTACTGCTGCGGCGAATCATAGGTTTCCGTGGAGTTGTAGCTGTTTATGTATGAAGGCAGGAGCATATAAGTTTCAGTGTTGAACTGGTATGTGGCCGCGCCCCTGAAGGAGACGAAAAACCGCTGAAAAAGCCTGTATTCCGAACCGTAATCGTAGAGGTCGAGATTTCCAAGGTCATACCCGTAATTAGTCTGGGGATCATGCGTGTCTTTATAGCCATAGACGGTTGCGAAAACCTGGAGCTCGTTCACGTCATCGCTGAAATTGTAATTACCCCTGAGAAACATATCGCGTATCTGGAAAGTATTTGAATGAAATCCGAAAGTTGCAAGCCCGAAAGAGTGAACGGTAAAAGGATCTGCCTCAAAATAGTCGTCAGAAATAAAATCTGTTGAAAATGCGGCCCCGGCGCACAAAACCAATGCAGAAAGAACCAATCCCGCTGCAAAGCAGTGTCTGAACATCAGAAACTCCTAAATATTTTTTGCCGTTAATTATATAGCGGACTTAAAAAAATTTAAAGATATGAGCCTGATTGGTTTCTTAGATAATTCCGAGACGGCTGTTCAATATGAAAAATGCAATCAGAAAGGACAGGGCAAGTACAACGATGCTTGAACCTGTCCTGAGCAATAAACTTCCTGCGTTTTTATCCCTGTTCATAATCGATATATCGAGCAGGGATCTGACCCTGAGAAGAAGAGGAGAAAATTCGGAATACAGGGCGGTAGCGGATGATAATTTAGGGGATTTTACATAATAAGCGGCCTTCTTTAAAAGTTCGGCCAGGGTCAGGGAATCGCAGTTATAGTAAGAGCAGCTGTTATCACAGGAGAGTTCCATTGTAAGATTGATTTTGGATGAATAATAATGAATAAACGGTATGAACCAGAAAAACGATTTCATAAGAAGCACAAAATACCTTGAAAATACGCTCCAAAGACCGATATGCCCTATTTCATGGATAATCAGGACCTCGTATTCACGGGCGGTCAATTTTTTGTTGAAATTTGCCGGTATGATAATTTTCGGATGTATAAAACCGAAAGAAAACGGGGAAAATCCCTTTTCAGGGGAGATAAATACCTCTGTTTTCCTTCTTAAAAGCCTTTTATTGAGAAGTGCATTGGATATTACCCGCTTTGAAAGTTTCGAGCCGGAAAGCAGGATCTTGGTTGTAATAAAAGAATAAACCATTTTGATAAAGTTATACAAAATCAGGAAAAGTGACCCTGTCAGCAGAGCCAGGACTATTCCGAGCGTATAGTTGAAACCGATATTCTGGGTAATAATATCGGCAAGACTGACCGTGTATTTATGATAAATCGAGAAATCAAAATAATAAAACAGCGGAATGAACGGCTGCAGATAACCGGCACCCATATCAAGAATCATCGATTGCGGGACACGGTTTATTATATCTATACCGTTCGCGATCGCCCATGAAGCTGTGTTAAAATGAAAAATAACATCGTAAATGATCTTTATGAACGGCAGCATTCTTAAAAAATAGATCGTCTTGAACATTTTCTTTCTGTTAAGAGTCAGTACCATAATAAAAAACTCAACGACAAGCACGCTCAATCCGAAAGCAATAATACTGTTGAAAAATATATTCGCCAGATAATAGATTAAAATTTCGCCAGGCATTTTCTGTTTATTCCCTCTTTAATTCCTTTTTTCTCTTTTCAATCAAGTTGCTGATAAGAACTAATTCTTCATCATGAATATCATCAGCATTATCTATAAGGTAATTTACCATTTGAAACGATTTTCCGCCGAAAATCGATTTTTTAATTTTATCGAGCATGGAACTTATAGCCTGGCTTTTTTCAACTTTGATGCTGTACACATAATTTTTACCCGCCTTTGATCTGTCAACCATGCCTTTAGCAAACATTCTCGAGAGAACTGTCAGAATAGTCGTGTAAGCCACATCCATGCCTATGCTGTTCTGAACTTCGTACACACTTGCTTCCTTTTTCTCCCACAAAACATTCATGACCTTTAGTTCGAGTTCGCCGAATATTCTTTTCTGTTCCATTCTTCGTCCTTAGGATCAATTTAGGTAATTATACTACATATGTAGTAAGATGTCAAGACTTTTTATCCCCCGATGTAATTATATTATACTAATTAAAATGCCCCCAATTTAATTGAATAATTTGATTTATAGAATTAAAATATAACTAAAGGCCCTTTTTCAGAAGGCCAATTTCACTATTAATTAAAAATATTTAACTGCGCGGGGTAATCGGTCGAAAATATACTGGTAGATGGAGTTAAAATGCCTGATGATGTTGTGTTCGAAGTAGCCAATTTCAAAAACAATTCCTATATCATTGTTGAAGACCAGGAAGACGCCAACGAGTTTTTTATTATCAAGCAGGGCAAAGTTGTTGAGAACAGGTTCGCGTCCAATCTCGACTCTGATAACGGTACATTGCTGACTGTCGGTGATTTCTTCGGGGTTATTTCATGCATGACAAAGCGTCCTCGCATTGAAACGGTTCAGGCAATAGAAGACACTTCGACAATAATTGTGAAAAGGGAGCATTTCGGAGCGCTGATCCAGAAAAACACTCCGATAGCAATGAAAATCCTCAGGTATTTCGGCAAACAGCTTCGTTATTACGATTCTCTTCTGACTAAAATGACTCTCAAATCCTCCATAGAGGAAAATCCCAATTATCTCTTCAACATCGGCGAATATTATAATTCAATGAATATGACCACCAATGCGGCTTATGCTTACCTCCATTACATAAAATTCTGCCCGGACGGCGGTTACGTTCCAATGGCAAAGATGAAGCTTGCTAAAATCAATCCGTCGCAGGATTCTCTTTTACCTGCCAAGGAAAGTTTTTACTCCATCTATAAGGACGGCCAGATAGTTTTCCTGGAACATGAACCCGGAGCTGAACTTTACATTATCCAGGAAGGTAAAATAAAAATCACGAAGCTTGTCAATAATAACGAGATTATGCTTGCCGTCCTTAAAAAAGGAGATATTTTCGGAGAAATGTCGTTGCTCGACAATAAACCGAGGAGCGCAAGCGCGATAGCTTTCGGCAACGCCAAACTGATGGTGGTAAGCAAGGCGAATTTCGAACCCATGGTCCAGGCCCATCCGGAAATTGCAACAAAGATCATAGAACTTCTCAGCGAGAGGACATGGGTCATTTATAAGCAGTTTTCAAACGTGCTTATCAAGGACCCCATAGGCAAGCTTTATGACGCCCTTTATACTCATCTGCAAAAAGCCAGAGTGCCGGTAGCACTGAATATGTCGCATACCTTCGATTTCGGTTCCGAAGAGCTTATTAAATTAGTCGGATTTATGGCCGAAGAGGGTCATGTCACCATTAAAAAACTTTTCGATGATGATAAAACCCTGAGCATACAGGATGGAAAGATATTCTCCAAGGACGTATCGAGCATAGAAAAGATGGTTCACGTGTATAGAAGGAATATGGAATTAGAAAAGAAACGCCTTGCGCCCCAGAAAAACTCGGCCATATATTGATCGTACGGCCAGGCTGGCGGTTATAAGCCTGTCCTTTACCTTTTTCATGAAATATGTTAAAATTAATAAGCGATAAAGAGTTTTATAAAAGAAGATCAAGAGAGGTATTTATGGCGCTTTACCGCCTTCAGAAATGCAGTATCTGCGGTGAAGAGGAAGCTCTTATATTTGTCAAGCTTGTTACAGACGAAAAGGTGGAAGAAAAAGGATTATGTGCTCATTGCGCCATAAAGTACATGAACGGAAGGGATAAAATTTCGAGCCTCCAGTTTATAGACAGGCGGGTTGTCGACGCCCTGGAAGAGATGAGAACCCTTCTTACAGCCATAGTTTCAAATATTCAATTTATAAGCGATGTCCTGAACAAAGATGATAAGAACGGATTAAAATGTCCGAATTGCGGCATGACGGATAGCGATTTAAAAAGCGATGTCTTTTTCGGCTGTCCAGTCTGCTATCAGACATTCAGGGAATTTATCAGGGATTTTATTATTGAAGTCGAACGCGGTCCTGTTCACAGGGGGCGGATGCCGAAAAAATATATAAGGCTTTATCTTCTGAAAAAAGAGGTCCTTTTCCTGAAAAACATGCTGAAAAAGCTTATTTTCCAGGAAAGATACGAAGAAGCGGAAAAAACTAAAAAAAGACTTGAGAGGCTTATAGGCAGCTATCCTGTCGGAAAGGAAGATGAGATCAATTGATTTCCCCAAACACCAGGAAAGGAAAAGGAACGTCCTGGATAACTTTGTTTTTTCAACCCGGGTAAGGGTTGCCCGTAACCTGGAGGGGATAAAATTTCCCCACATGCTTTCCGAAAAGGAAAAAAGCGATATCAACGAACAATTAATTAAATATATTTCAAACCTGCCCGTAGATATAACCCTTGAATCACTCGATGAAATGCCCCGGGAAAAAGTGCTTATTTACCAGTCAAATCATATTATTACAAATGAATTTATCAGGAACGGAAGGGTTTTAGCCTACGACATTAGTGGAAACTGGGTTATGCTCCTCAATGAGGACGATCACATACGTATTTTTTCCATCGAAGAAGGCTATAACATAAAAAGCATGTATAACAGGATTTCAAGCATACTTATCCAGTTAGAGAATGAAATAGATTTTGCCTTCGATGAAAAATTCGGTTACCTTACTGCATCGGCCATGAATTTCGGGACCGGGCTCCGGCTATCGGCCCTTGTCAATCTCTACGGTCTTGCCGGTGAAAAAAATATAGAGAATTTTATAGATACCGCCAATAAAACCGGTTATTCCGTCACAAATATAGCAGCTTCCTCCAACGACTCTCCGCTTTTTTATGTCTGCAATATTTTCTCGCTCGGGATTTCCGAAGAAGAATTAGTAAGTGAATTCGATAACTTTCTGCAGAGGACAATGGAAGTCGAAATGGACTGCCGCAAAGCTTTTTTCATCAAGCAGGACGAACTTGACCTCTCTCTCGAGGAAATTTTAGAAATAAACAAAAAGGACAGTTTAGACTGGAATAATCTGGTCTACTATATTTCCCTGATAGACGCCTTGAATAAAAAGCATATAACCGCCGATAATATTAACCGTACAAGAAACCTTATTTTTCAGTGCACCGACGAATATCTCCAGTATAAACTTATGATAGAGCCGAATGATATCCCCGGCGTAAGGATCAACATGCTGAAAAATTGCATTTCGAATTTGAAATATAAAAATCGGAGTATTTCATGAACGATTTTACAGGTTTTACTCCAAGGGCCCAAAAAGTAATTACAATACTTGCCCAGCAGGAAGCCAGAAGGCTTTTTAATGACCAGGTCCTGCCCGAACATTTATTTCTGGGCATCCTGAGAGAATCCGACAGCTCGGGGATAAGGGCTCTTGTCTATCTTGGCCTCGATCTCGACGATATTAAAAGAGAACTTGAAATGATTTTGAGGAGCAAATCCACAAATACTCTTACTCTCGGGGGAATTCCTCCTTCAAACCGGCTTAAGAACGTAATAGAGCTATGCAAGCAGGAATCGAGGATAATCGGACATAATTATATCGGTACTGAGCATATACTTCTCGGCCTTATAGCTGAAGAGGATCCTGATGCGCTCATTCCCATAATTTTCGCCAACAGGAACATCGAGCTTCATTTTATGCGGCAGTCCGTGATAAAGACAGTCGGCTACGGCGAGATAAATGTTACCAAGCTTAAGAAAAAGCAGGTCAAGACTCAGTTTCTCGACCGGTATTCAAAAAACCTGACGCTGATGGCCTCTTCCGATAAGCTTGATCCTGTAATCGGGAGGAGCTCCGAGATAAAAAGGATAGTACAGGTCCTCTGCAGGAGACAGAAGAACAATCCGATACTGATCGGCGAACCAGGGGTCGGTAAAACGGCCATAATTGAAGGACTCGCACAGCTTATATCAAATAACACAGTTCCAGACAAGCTTATAGATAAAAGGATCATGCTGCTTGACCTGGGGCTTGTGGTTGCTGGAACTAAATACAGGGGCGAATTTGAAGAAAGAATGAAAAATATAATAAAAGAAGCTGAAGATTCTGAAGATGTTATCCTTTTTATCGATGAAATCCATACTATCCTCGGGGCCGGAAACGCTGAAGGCGCACTCGATGCTTCAAATATGCTCAAACCTGCGCTTGCAAGGGGCTCTATAAGGTGCATCGGGGCAACTACATTCGATGAATACAGGAAGCGTTTCGAAAGGGATAAGGCTCTTCTCCGACGTTTCCAGACAATAATAGTCAACGAACCGACAATTGACGAAACTATTGAAATACTTAATAAAATTAAATTCAAGTATGAGCAGTTTCATAACGTTTCCTATACGGACAGGGCAATCGATTCTGCCGTGAAGCTTGCCAACAGGTATGTCACAGACAGGAAGCTTCCCGACAAGGCTATTGACCTGATCGATGAAGCCGGTTCATTCTGCGGCATATCCCTCGACGGAAAGCCGGAGGAACTGCTTAAAGTCGAACATGAGATAAACGATCTTGAAGAAAAGAAAAACAGCATGGTGAAATCCCAGGTTTATGAAAAAGCAGCCTATATCAGGGATAAGATCAAGGAGTTGAAAGGAATTTACGAAGAAGCAAAATCCCAATGGCTTTCTGAAAATAAGATGGAAAAGATCATCATAGACCAGAAAGAGATCGAGCTTGTCCTTTCTTCAATTACCAATATCCCGATACACCGCCTGGACGATGAAAACAACAAGAAAAGATTTTTAAACATTGCTGCAGAATTGAAGGAAAGCATAAAAGGCCAGGAAAACGCCATAGAAACAGTTTCAAATGCGATTAAAAAGAGCGTGGCAGGCCTCAAAAGGATTGGAAAACCCATATCAAGCTTAATCTTTATCGGGCCTACGGGAGTCGGAAAAACCGCGCTCGCTAAATCAATAGCACGGTTTATATTCGGCTCCGAAGAAGACCTTATCAAGGTCGATATGAGCGAATACATGGAGAAATTCAACGTTTCAAAACTTGTCGGAGCCCCTCCCGGATATATCGGCCATGAATCGGGCGGAGAATTGACGGAGAGGGTCAGGCGAAAACCTTATTCCGTAGTTCTTTTCGATGAGATCGAAAAGGCACATCCGGAAATATTCAATATGCTGCTGCAGATTCTTGACGAGGGTTTTATTACCGACGGCCTGGGCAACAGGATAGATTTCAGAAATACAATAATCATACTGACTTCGAATCTCGGAACGGATAAACTCGCTAACAGGGGGAACATGGGCTTCCTTGATAATTCGGCAAGCGGGGACAAAAACAAGGAATACCTGTATAACGAGCTAAAACAGTACTTCAAGCCCGAATTTCTTAACAGGATTGACGACATTGTCATATTCAATCCTCTTGAAGGTTCCGTTCTTACTGAAATTTTCGACAGGATGATTTTCGAGCTTAACGAAAATTTATCCTTAAAGGGAATTAAATTTAAAGTCAGCGCTGAAGCCAGGGACTACATTATCGCAAACGGATATGAAAGCAAGTACGGTGCAAGGTCTTTATCGAGGGCGATAGCCAAACATATAGAGATTCCTGCGACGGAGCTTCTTCTCCATGAAAACATAAGCACGGAAGATCTTAAATCCCCGATAGAAATTTCCGTATCGTTTAAAAAAGAGAAGATAAGCCATAAAATCAGCAGCAAGGGAATAAAAGCGGCAAAAACCCCGGTGCACTGATTCTTAATTCCGCAGCCTGGCTTGAAGTTTTTTTAAATTTTCTATCTCTTCCATATCGGAACGCTCATTATCCCTGTCAATGGGTATGCCCAGTCCCCTTTCGATTATATCTTTAGCCTTTTTCCTGTCGGTATCCATTAACAGTTCAGCGTAAAACCTGAAAGCGGTCCTGTTGCCCGGCCCGTAAATAATCGCTTTTTCATAATCGAGAATGGCTTTCCCCGTGTCGCCGGCGCTTATTACTGGCGGCGCAAGATGATAAACCCTGGCGCGTATCGTATAACCGTCCGCATTCTGGAAATACGGATCGATTTCTATAACTTTTGTCGCTTCTTTAATGATCTTATCCACTGCGGAAAGGCTTTCTAAAACCCCGTTTGCCTGCGCCCAGGAACCGATGCTTATGGCTAAATAATAATGCCCTTCAACTCCTCCGGGAAAAAGGTTTGTTGCGATTTCCGAAGCATCTTTTGACTGAGTGAAAACGGCTTTTTTCTTTTCAGGCTCATTCACGAAGTTATCGGCGTAATAATAAGCTATGCGCGCAAATTTCCATGCGTTTTCATAATTCTTTTCTTGAGTAAAAATATCCCTGTAATACTCGTACGACTTTTTGCATTCATTAGAACCCGAAGTCCTGTTGCTCCAGAATGATTCGTCGGTCTGCGTAAATACCGGTCCCGTTAAAAATAAAATAAAAGTGCTTATAATAATTTCTTTTATCATTTAATTACTCCCTGCGGGAAATAAGGCTATTAAATTATAATTAAAATAAATTGTTTAAACAAATTGCCTCTTTTATTCTGTGAAACTTGCTATTTGCCGGGGTGAATTATAAAATTTCCGGAAATGATTTTTTAAGGATGAACAAATGAGGGCGGTTATCAGCGGAGGAAGGACCGGGGGCCATTTGATACCGGGAATATCGATGTACAGGGAAATCAGGAGAAGGAATATAGGATGTCTCTATGTCATGAGCTCCTTCGATCTGAATTTTCCTGTTGCAGAAATAGTTGAAAAGGCAGACAGGTACCTTCTCCCTCTTAAAAACATGTCGAGGAAGTTGTCACTGAAAACGCCTGTTTATATATTTAAAATCCTTGCCGCCTTCTTCAATGTATTCTGGCATATAAAGAAATTCAAACCGGATTTTATTCTCATAACGGGAGGGTATATTTCAAATCCTGTTGCCCTTTCAGCGCTTGTTCTCGGTAAGCCCCTCTATATAATCGAACAGAACAGTGTAGCGGGCGTTACAAACAGGTTTTACGCGCCGTTTTCGAGGAAAATATTCACATCCTTTCCCGTAACGGGCAAAATACCACGTAAAAAAACCGTTTTTACAGGCAACCCTTCCCTGTTTCATAAAACAATTTCCAGTGAAGAGGCCAAGAAATTTTTCGATTTGACCGGCTTTAAACATATCGTAGGAATTACAAGCGGCAGCCAGGGTTCCCGGGCTATAAACGAATGTGTTATCAGTATCCTGCCCGATCTATTAAAGAACAACATAGGAGTAATCTGGAGCGCCGGTTCGGTAGAATATAAAAAGCTTGATACTGAAGGGCTTTCCGCTTTGTACCCAAACCTGAGAATATACCGGTTCATAGAAAGGATGGATGCATTTTTCTGCGCATCCGACTGCATCATAACGAGAGCCGGGGCATCTTCGATCTCCGAAATAATAAATTACAAAAAGCCTTCCATTCTCATACCCATCAAAAATTCGCCCGATAACCACCAGGCGCTTAATGCCTTTTACCTGACTTCAAACAACTGCGGCATTGCCATAGATGAAGATGAACTATCTCCGGAATCGCTCAGGGAGAATCTTTTAAAAATGCTTGAAAATCTTCCTTATTATATCGAAAAAACAGGAAGGATATGCAGAGAGAGACCGCAAATACCAGAAAATGTCATAGCGGATAATATTATCGCCGATTTCGAGGCTCTTCAAAAATCGAGTTAAGCTTGGAGAGGGTTTCTTCATAAGACGAATTTTCGAAAATACCCTGTTTTATAAACTGGTTTATCTTCTGAATCTTACTGAGTGCATAATCTATCGACGGATTGGATCCCTTGACATATGCCCCTATATTGATGAGGTCTTCGGCATCCCTGTAAGTGGAAAGCACTTCCCTCAGCTTATTGGCGTTATTTTTCTGGATATCCCCTGTCACATCGACCATAAGCCTGCTGATACTGCCTAATATATCTATTGCAGGATAATGATTTTTTGACGCTAGATTCCTCGAAAGAATGATATGACCGTCAAGAATACCTCTCACGGCGTCTGAAATCGGCTCGTTTATATCGTCGCCTTCGACCAGTACCGTATAAAATGCCGTAATAGTCCCCTTTTCAGCCGAACCGCTCCTTTCAAGGAGCCTGGGTAAAACCGAGAAAACGCTCGGAGTGTATCCCTTTGTCGCCGGCGGTTCGCCGATAGCAAGACCGACTTCCCTTTGCGACATCGCAAATCTTGTAACTGAATCCATCATCAGCATGACGTCGAGTCCCTGGTCTCTGAAATATTCGGCTATGGCTGTCGCAACATAAGCGCCCCTTATTCTCAGGAGAGGAGGTTCGTTCGATGTTACTGATACGACAACTGATCTCTTTAGACCATCTTCTCCGAGGTCTCTTTCTATGAAGTCCCTGACTTCCCTTCCTCTTTCTCCTATGAGGCCTATAACATTGATATCAGCGGTAGTATTCCTTGCCACCATCCCGAGAAGAGTGGATTTTCCAACACCGCTTCCTGAAAATATGCCTATTCTCTGCCCCTTTCCTATTGTGAGAACCCCGTCGATCGCTTTAATGCCTGTTGTTATAGGTTCGGTTATCCTTTTTCTTTTGTACGGATCTGGCGGATTCCTGTCAACAGGGTAATATTCCATCGCTCTTATATCGCCTTTTCCGTCAATCGGGGTGCCGTCTCCGCCTATTATCCTGCCGAGAAGCTCCCTGCCTACAGGTATTTCAAGTTTTCTTCCGAGATTAAGGATCTTAATTCCGGGTGAAATTCCCTTGACTTCTCCAAGTGGCATTATTAATGTCTTGTTTTTTTTAAAACCTACGACTTCAGCCTTTAATTTATGATTTGATTTACCGTTGGTGTCGATCTGACAGATATCTCCGATCGAAGCGAATGGCCCTATGGATTCTATTGAAATGCCAACGACATCGCTTACCCTTCCGATTGTTTTGATAGGAACCGCCCTTTCAAGGGATTTTTCATACTTTTCAAAAACATCTTTGCCTGTAACCTTATCGCCAATAAGGGCATCAGTTTCCGTCATATATTCATCCTTAATTATCGAGCAAAGATTTTTCTGCGCTTTGAGATTCTTCAATCTCCTTTTCCGTTGTTTCATCATCCGCTTTGCCGCCGCCACCTGCGGCTCTTCCACCGGGAGCCGGAGGCATCCTGGTCTGGATTTTCACAGGCATATAATACTTGATCTTGTTCTCGATCTCTTCAAGCTGTGTTGATATCTTAGCGTCGATCTCCCCTATGTCAGTCTCGATATAAACCCCGCCTCTGTCGACAGCCGGATCTTCAATTATCTTAACTTCAGGCATGCCCTCAATCATTTTTATCAATTCAGCCTTGTGCCTCGATACAAATTCAAAATCTTCGCGGTTTACATGAATAAAAACAGACATTGCCCCCCTTACCAGGGTCAGGGCCTCACGGACATTGTTAATGACAATTTTATTGTCTTCATCTGTCATTTTTTTAACTATTTTTTTTACCATTGTCAGGACAAGATTGATTATCTGCCTTTCACTGTTTACGAGTATCTTTTCACGTTCCTTAATTGTAGCCCCTATTATTGAATGAAGCCTTTCAACGGCGTTTTTGACTTCCTCTCCGCCTTCCTTGAAACCCTCATCCCTGCCGGCTTCATAGGCTTCTTTCCTTGAAAGGCCTTTTATCCTTTCAGCCTCTTCTCCGGCCTGCTTTAATAAAAGGGCCTCCTGTTCTTTAGCTTCGCTGAGTATCCTCTCGGCTTCCGATGACTGCAGGTTAACAGACTCCTCTTTTTCCTCCATAGATTTCTTAACTCTTTCAAAGGCATTTTTTTCAGCTTCCTTCAGGATAGTTTCAGCGTCAAGCTCCGCCTTTTTTATTATTTCATCAGCTTCCTTTTCGCTTTTCTCCATTTTGACAGCGATCTCGCTTTCAAGATTTTTGATCTCATTATGAAGGTCATCTATCCTTTTGGTAGATTCGTCGACATCCTGTTCCTTGGTTTTTCTGAAAACCTTCGGCGCCTGGACAACAAACTTGGTGCTTTCTATCAAGTATTGCCCCGACCTTAATATCTTTGCATGTACATCATTGTAATTTGCCATTTTAGTCCCCTTTATACCGTTTATTTCGTAAACGGTATAAGTTAGTCTAGATCTCTCCGTGAATTAGCGCAACAATACAGACACTGACTCCCGCTGGTTGCTAAGCGCCCCTAAAGATGGCGCCAGGCCTTTAAGTGCCGTTAGCGCCGATAACAAAGTTATCGGCATCAAGTTCTAGCGCCGCTTGCTCCGCAAGCGGCATCAAATGGGACTAAGCGCCCCTAAAGATGGCGCCAAGTCCCATTAGACTACAATCTCATCCTCCGCGTTCCTGGAAAGCACGATCTCGCCCTGCTCTTCCAGTTTCCTTATTATATTCACTATTTTCTGCTGAGCTTCTTCAACATCCTTAAGTCTTATCGGACCCATGTATTCCATATCTTCCTTGAGCATCTGTGCTGCTCTCTTGGACATGTTCCTGTAAATCTTATCCTGGACTTCGGGGTCTACAGCCTTAAGAGCTTTTGCAAGGTCGGATGTATCTACATGCCTCATTACCTTCTGGATAGACCTGTCGTCAAGGGTTATAACATCCTCGAATACGAACATCTTCTTTTTGATCTCTTCGGCAAGGTCGGGATCGTCTTCTTCGAGGGCTTCTATAATATTCCTTTCTGTCGACCTGTCCGCATTATTAAGTATGGCAACGACAGAATCTATGCCGCCGGCCGAAGTATAATCTTCGCTTGCTAATGTGGAAAGCTTCCTTTCAAGCACCCTTTCAACCTCGCGTAATATTTCAGGAGATGTCCTGTCCATGGTAGCGATTCTTTTAGCAACATCGGCCTGGATTTCATGCGGTAGAGCGCTTATTATATGCGCGGCTTTCTGAGAATCGAGATAAGAAAGTATCAGAGCTATAGTTTGAGGATGTTCGTTTTGAATGAAGTTGATCAAATGGACCGGATCCGTTCTTCTTATAAAATCAAAAGGTTTTGTCTGCAGGGAGGATGTCAGCCTGTTAATGATATCGACAGCCTTCTGGGTCCCCAGGGCCCTTTCCAGCACCTCTCTTGCATAATCGACGCCGCCGTTGAGAATAAAGTCCTGGGCCATCATCAATTCCTGAAATTCCATCAGGACATGGTCTCTTTCTTCAGAATCGATCCTATCGATTCTCGCTATTTCAAATGTCAGTTCTTCAACTTCATCTTCCTTGAGATGCTTGAATATATCCGCTGAAACCTCAGGTCCTATCGATACAAGGAACACAGCGGCTTTTTCCCTGCCTGTCAGAGCTTTTTTCTTATCCCTTTTACCGGAGCCTTTTGCTTTGTGCGCTCCGCCTGCCTGCTCGGCGACAGCCGTCTCTGTATTTGCCGTTGCCATTTTATTGTCCGGCATATGCCCTCCTATTCCTCGGCAAGCCAGGTTCTGATCAGGCGGGAAACATCATCGGGCCTTTCTCTCGAAATATTGATGGCATTCTCAAGCAGTTCAGCCCTCGCTTTCTCTTCTATCGAGAGTTCGACGGTTGCAGCTTCTTCTTCAGCCGCCCGCAGCGCCGCTTCTCTCATTGCCTGCTGCTGACGCGCGATTTCTTCTTCTCTTAGCCTTCTCCTTCTTTCGAACTCCCTTGCAAAAGCCCTGTAAGCCAATGTCGCCAGGAAGAGCAGGAAAAGCACTACAATCGACGCAAGAAGCGTCCTTCTCAGCTGGATCTTTTTTCTAATATTTTCGTTATCTTTTTCAAAATCTTTTGTATGATCGAAAGGTATAGACCTCACTACGACGTCATCTCCGCGCCTGGCGTCATAGTTGACGGCGCCTTTTAGCCAGTCTTCATAGCTCCTGAGGCTGGCGTCTTCAACAGGGTGATAAACCCTGGCAACAATTCCGCCATTGGTAATGATAGGGTCTCCATCGTCTTTCCTGAGAATTTCCCAGATGCCGTCTATAGCAACGGCGACAGAAATTCTCTTGACTTCATAGGGAGCCTTTTCCTCAGAGACCTTTTCCCTGCTGTTCTGGTAATTGACTATATTCTCATTCTTCGAGTAATGGGTAAAATGATCCATTTTGTCCTTTAATGCGGGAGGTACATTGTTTTCAACGCCTGCCGGCCCTTCCGGAACATAAGCGGGCCCCTGGAAGTCCTCTTTTGTCTCCTTCTGGCTTACGGGTATATTAACCTCGTTGGAGCTGTTGTCATAAGAAAGAAGCGGGTCCCTTTCCCTTACGACAGTCGGAATGATTTTATCCGCTTCCGATTTTTTCTTTGTCCAGTCATATTCTATATCAGCTGAAACGACTAATCTTTCAGGGCTTATCGATTTTGTAAGCTCTTCTTTGATTTTGGAAATAAGGATCGCCTGCTCCCTTTCCTTGATTTTAAGGTGTTCCCTTGCGATTTTAACAGCATCCGAACCCTCATCGGGAACGAGGAGATCTGAAAGCACATTGCCTTTATCATCGACAACTACTATATTTTCGGGCTTTAAATTCGGAATTCCGTAGGCAACGAGATTTACAATGCCCTTTACCTTGTTCTTGTTTTCCGTGAAATCGGAGTAAGGCTTCGGTGTTATCAGAACCGACGCCGTCGTAGGCGACTGGTAATCGGAGTAGAGAGAATCCTTGGGGAAACTTATTTCGATTGAAACATCTTCTATATCGTCAAGGCTTTTGAGGTGTTTAATCATTTCCCCTATCAGGGCCCTCTGGAGGTTGATATTCCTTTCGAAATCCGTCGTCGTGAATTTTTCCGTATCGAACAATTCCCATCCCTTGACATTGGAGGGAATGATCCCATCCTGACCGAGTCTCATCCTGATATTACGGCTCTGGGACTCATCGCTCAGAAGGATATACTTATCATCTTTAGTTTCGAATTTTACATTCCATTCGCCGAGTTTTTTTGTAACCCTGGCATATTCCTCCGCCGAAAGCGGAGATTTATAAAGCATCGAATATGTGCTTTTTGTTGAAAAATTAGCCAGGAAAAATATCGATCCAATTATTCCTACAACAATTACGCCTAATATTAATCTCTGCGTAAGAGTCATCTTATTGAAGATATCCTGAATTCTCTTCAATATTTCATTGAAATTCGGCATGTTCCCCTCCTCCCGAGTTCCTTACTACCTGAGCATCATGATATCATTATACGCCTTCATAGCTTTTTCAGTTATGCTCTTTAAAAACGACAAAGACATCCTTGCTTTTTCGGATGCTATCATGACCTCATGCACGTCCACTTTCTCGGGATTAAGAACCATCTCTTTCTCGAGATCATCATAGTCGTTTTCCATTGCGTCAGTCTGATTGACGGCGTCTAATAATACCTGGGAAAAGGGGGCGGCTTTTGACTCCTCCCTGGGCTTGATAAGACCGTTCTCATTAAAATGGAGTTCATTTGTTGTTTTCAACCCGGGATTATTGCCGGTAACCTGTTCTCTTGAAATAACCATCTTTCCCCTCCTCACCGTAGTAATTTTTTAACTACTATAATTATGACTTTATTTTTTAATATTGCAAGCTTTTTTTAAAAATTTTTTATTTTATTTTCCTATGCTTAAAGCCTTTTCGAACATCTGCCTCGCGGAATTTATTACCGTGACATTTGCCTCATAACTCCTGTTGGCGGCTATCATATTAACCATTTCTTCAACAATGTTAACATTGGGATACATTACATACCCTTTGAACTTTCCCGATTGGATGGCGTCGGGATGCGTCGGGTCATAAACCATCCGGGGGGGCTTCTCATCTTTTTCAATTTTGAGAGCCCTGACTCCCTCGCCCGCATGTTTTTTCAGATTATCGGGCAGAAGATAGCTCTTGAAAGTCAGGCTGTCGTCTATAGGGCGCAATATGACTTCAGATCTCTGGAAAGGCCCGCCTTCGGTCGTCCTTGTAGTCGTAGAATTGGCGATATTGTTTGCTATCACATCGAGCCTGAGGCGCTGAGCCGTAAGCCCGCTTCCGCTTATATTCAATGTGCTGAACATTCCCATGATTTCCCTCCCTATCTCATCATCATGTCAAGAATTTTCAAGTTGCGTGAATAACTTTCCGTTAGCGCGTTGTATTGAAGCGCATTTTTCGTAGCGTCTGTCATTTCCTTGTCTATATCGACGTTATTTTTATCGTTTCGGCTGATAGAATCATATTCAACCTGAACCTTCGGTTTGACTGTCCTGTAATCGATCATTTCGTCAAAGGCTATATGCCTCTTATCAGTCAGCAGTGCCGGAAATTCGGGCTCTTTCTCGGATTCGACGGCGCGCTGCAGCTGAGATTCGAATGTGACATCCGATCTCTTAAAAAACGGTGTGTCTGCATTGGCAATATTGTCGGCTATCACATCTCTCCTGACAACATTGGCGTTGAGGGCCATTTCGATCATCTGCATCTTTTTCCCGTATCCTGAACTGATGTCAAAAAACATACAAATTCCTCCATGGAATTAAAGCTCTCTTTAAAAATATCGGATTTTTAGCCGCATTGATTAGTGAATAATTGTGCGTTTTTGTGCGTAACTCTTTTTCACAGGGGGAAGCTCCCTGTATTATTAACCGAATATTCATACAATTTTCATAATAATTCAATATTTGAACGTTTATAATCTTAGAAAAGCTACGGAACAATGTTATGAAAATTGATAACATTTTCAGTCAAAAACTTCCGCACTTGAACCTGGCCGAAAGGATAACCCTGAGAATAATACTATTTCTATTTAAAGGCCTTATAACAGTTTACAATGATGAACTCCTTGCCGATATAAAAGATCCTGTTATTTTCGTTTTCAATCATAATTCAAGATACGAAACCCTGCTGCTGGGAAGCTATCTCATATTCATGAGGCAAGGGAAAAAAGTCTCTTTTCTGATCGACTGGATGTTCAAATACCTTCCCTTCGCCGGATCGATTATGAATATTACAAATCCTGTATATGTTTATAATAAGCCATCGACCATCCGGTTTCTTAATAAGTTCTTCAAACAAGAAAATAATATGAAAGTATATGATCAATG
>Ga0181520_10001180_pt1 | contig 54239 bp, 41 predicted proteins | sample PEATcosm2014_Bin_29_FD_132451 | JGI IMG/M metagenome (GOLD analysis project Ga0181520, IMG submission 132451) | Peatland microbial communities from MTU Mesocosm Facility, Houghton, MI, USA - PEATcosm2014_Bin02_30_metaG | ecosystem: Environmental > Terrestrial > Soil > Wetlands > Peat | place... | reverse complement strand
CAATCGCCTTCCCTCAATATCCAAAGCCACATGGTACAGGGCGTCTTTGGTTGCCAGTGCGGCGCAGCCATCCTCCAGAAACGCCAGGCCGACGAGGTCGTTGCCCGAGACGGCGAGCGTTGCCTCGCGCCCGGGCGTGATGCGAACGATTCCGCGCTGGCCGCGCAGGGATGCCGCAACATACAGATTGCCGGCCACATCGAACGCGAGGCCCTGGGCGCGGCCGAGTCCCTGGTAGTAGACCGAGGTGTGGCCATCGCGGTCGATGGCGTGCACGGACTGGTTGCTGGAGGTGGTCGGGCCGGTGACGAACAGCGTGCCCGCGTCGTTGAAGGCCAGGTGGTAGGCAGCCACGCTCGGCTCCAGCGTGGCGTAGACAAAAATTTCGCGGTCCGCGCCCGTTCCCTTGTCCGGCCCGACTTTAAAGATCGTGCCCGACCGGTCGCCCACGTACAGGTTGCCGTCGCGGTCGAAGGCAATCCCGGTGGCGATGCCCATGCCCTCAGCGTAGGTCGACATCGCGCCGGCGGGCGAGATGCGATAGACCGTCCCGTCGGCTCGCGAGCTGGCATACAAATAGCCGTTTGCGTCGAAGGCCAGTCCGGTCGCGTTCAGCAGATCACGGACAAACGGCCGCACCTGGAAGTCGCGCGCGATGGAGTAGATCGATACAGGCACACTCTCGCCGCGCCCGCCGGAGACTGTCGCGTACACGTTGCCGTCCGCGTCGACCGCTGGATTTGCGACCGGGTGCAGGCCTTCGGCCATGGGCACGGCGACCCGCAGATCCAGCGGGTTGCTGGCGCCGCCGCTGGCAGCGCCTTCAGGCAGCGACAGCACCACCTCGCCCGAGATTGCCCCGTCGGGAATACGAATCACCGTTCGGCCCGGCCGGCTCAGCGCCAGGTACACCGGCGTATCTCCCACCTTGACCTGCGGCAGCACCGCCGCGCCAGGCCCCTGCAGCCCGCTGCCCCGCAGCTCGACCTCGCCGTCCGGCATCGCCGCCGGCGGGTTCAACGACTCCAGCCGCGGCCCACCCGTCTTCGACCCATGCAATAGAGGACTCATGCCACTCCCCAGCCTAGCCCGGTGCGCCCGTCAGCGCAAACTACACCCAGCGGGCCAGGAGCAGTCCTACTGCCAGCGCGAGCACTCCAGCCGCCACATCGTCCAGCATGATCCCCGTGCCTTCGGGCAAAGCCTCCAGCTTGCGGATGGGCCACGGCTTCCAGATGTCGAAGAGCCGGAACAGTACCAGCGCGAGCACGGCATGGCGCCAGTCCGGCCGCACGGCAATCAGGGCAATCCACTGCCCGGCGACCTCATCCACGACAACGAATCCGGGATCTTCGCGACCGGCCTCACGCGCCACAATGGTCGCTGCGGGAATCCCGATCAGGGTGACCGCAAGGGCTGCCAGCGCGGTCCCCACCGCCAACGCAACTCGTCCCGGATGAAACTCCAGCGCCCCCCCAAGCCACAGCAGCACCGCAGCCACGGAGCCATAGGTTCCCGGCCCGGGCTTCAGCAGACCGGCGCCAAACCACGTCGCCACCACCCACGCCCAGCGGGTCTTCTTCACGACGACAGGCCCGGCCACTACTCTCCATCCCCGGAGCCGGACGAACCCGATTGCCTGCGGTCCCGCAGTCCTTCCAACTCGTCCAGAACATCCGGATCGTGGATCGGCGAGCTGATCACGTAGCCCCCGCTTGCCCACTTGCCCAGATCGATCAACCGGCAGCGATCCGAGCAGAACGGGAAGTCTGCACTGCCTGCCAGCACAATGGTCCGGCAGGTCGGACATCGCAGCGTCTTCACCTTTGCCATACTCTTCATTTTAGAATCGTGGGCGCCCTGTGGAAAGTGCCTCGGGCGCACCTCACAAGTCATAGACTTCGATAGCGGTCCCACCGAAGACGCGCGCCCGATCCACATCGCTGAAGGGGGCGAAGTAGTCCCGCAGCACGCCCCACCACTGCGCATAGCCCGCGGCCACCAGGCAGACCGGCCAGTCCGACCCGGCCATCAGCCGCTCCGGGCCAAACGCCTCCACGGCTACATCCAGATACGGCTTCAGGGTCTCCGGCGTCCACCCATCCCACTTCGCCTCGGTCACCATTCCTGACACCTTGCAGAACACGTTTTCCCGCTGCCCCAGCTCCATCATCCGCTCGGCCCACGGCTCCAGCACGCCGGCGGCGATCAGCGGCTTGGCCACGTGGTCCAGCACAAAGACCTGGTCCGGGTGCTCGTCGACAAAGTAGATGGTGTCTGCCAGGTGGCGCTCGTAGATCAGAATCTCGTACACCAGACCGCTTCCGGCCATGGTGCGAATTCCAGAGTTGAAATCCTCGCGCAGGATGTAGTGCTCGTCCTTTTCGCCCTGGATGACGTGGCGCAGCCCCTTCAGCTTGGCCCGCCCGTCGAACTCCTCCATGCAGCCGGGAAACTCCTCGCCGGCAATGGGAGCCCACCCCACCACGCCGCGGATCGCATCGTTGGCGTCGGCCAGGTCGAGCAGCCAGCGGGTCTCCTCCAGGGTCTGGCGCGCCTGCACCACGATGGTGCCGTCGATGTCCGCGGTCGCCATCGCCTGCGTCAGATCTGCCGGCAGAAAGTCGCGCTGCAGCACCCGCATCGACTCGTTGATCCAGCCATACTCCGCGGGCGTGTAGCGCCAGAGATGATGATGCGCGTCGATCGTTTCGGTCCGTCCCATACCGCTCCCATGCACGCTCTGACTTGCGTGGCCGCCGGCTACTTGCCGCTATACAGCAGCTCTTTGATCGCCTGACGCCGGGCGGCATTTGCCTCGCGCGTACTCTTCAGCTCGACCGCGTCCATGTGGCCCCTGCTGACCGGCTCGTCGGACTCGGGCTCGCTACACCGGGGACAGCGGTTGGCGAAGCCGGGCTTGTCCGGCTTGAGTTCAAACTCCTCTTCGCACACCGCGCAGATTTTGATGGGAAACGGCATTGAAACTCCTCGAAAACGGATGCTTCATGATACGACGCCCCTCCACAAAACTGAACCCCAAAAACCTCACGGCCCGCGCCCGATACCGCGCGTTCTCTATTCCCATCCGGCTGGAATCGTTCTATCCTTCTCGGATACCCTGAACCGTTAAACTCCTATGCCTGAACCCGGCCCCATCGTCGGAACATCGCCCATCCGCAAGGAGGGCCTCGCCAAGGTGACGGGCCGCGCCCAGTATGTTGACGACATCACCGTGCCCGGCATGTGGTACGGAGCGACCGTCCGCTCCACCATCGCGCGCGGACGCATCACGTCCATCGTGTACGATCCCGCCATCGACTGGTCGGAGTTCACCATCGTCACGGCCGCCGACATCCCCGGCGAAAACACTATCGTCCACCTGGTCAAGGACCACCCGTGTCTTGCCACGGAGTTTATCAACCACCCGGCCGAGCCGATTTTATTGCTGGCCCACCCGGACAAGGCTGCGCTCCACGCTGCGGTCGAAGCGGTCCACATCACATACGAGGAGTTTCCCGGAGTCTTCAGCATTGAAGAATCGGAGGCGGGCGCAGCGGGCGACCAGTCCAAGGTGATCTGGCGCGGCGACGACCCGAAGCACCACGCTGCCAACACCTTCAAGACCTTTCTGATGCAGACGGGCGAGGACCCCGCCGTGCATGAGTCCGCGGTCGCCGCTGCCTTCGCCGCCGCCGACTTCATTGTCGAAGAAGAGTACCGCACTGGCGCGCAGGAGCAGCTTTACATCGAGAACAACGGCATCATCGCCGAGGCTTTTCGTGCGCGTGATGGGAGCCTCGAATCCGTCACCGTCTCCGGCTGCATGCAGTGTCCCTACTACGTTGTCCACGCGCTCGAACTGGTCTTCAACCTGCCCGCCGAGAAGTGCCGCGTCATCCAGACCGAAACCGGCGGTGCCTTTGGCGGAAAGGAAGATTTCCCTTCGGTCATCGGCTCGCACGCGGCGCTGCTCGCGATGAAGTCCGGCCATCCGGTCAAGCTTTGCTACGATCGCGCCGAAGACCTGATCGCTACCACCAAGCGCCATCCCTCGCGCACGCGCCACCGAACCGCGGTGTCGCGGGATGGCAAGCTGCTGGCGGGCGAGATTGAGGTGGTCATCGATGGCGGCGCGTACGTCACGCTCTCACCCGTCGTCCTCTCTCGCGCCACCATCCACGCGCCCGGGCCGTACCACTGGCCGCATCTGACGGTCCGGGCAAAAGCGATGGCCACCAACGTCGCGCCCCACGGCGCCTTTCGCGGCTTCGGCGCGCCGCAGACTCTGTTCGCGCTGGAGCGCCATATGGACAAGATCGCCCGCACTATCGGCCTCACGCCGGAGGAACTGCGCCGCCGCAACTTCCTCTCGACGGGCATGCACACCGCAACCGGCCAGCATCTCTCCGACCCGGTCGACATGCAGCACCTGCTGACGCGCGCCCTCAATGAATCCAACTACCACGCCAAGTGCGCCGCGTTCGAGCGGACCAATCCCACATCGACCATCAAGCGTGGCATGGGCTTCGCCGCGTTCATGCATGGTTCCGGCTTCACCGGCTCTGGCGAGCGCCGCCTCAACTCGCTGGTCAAAATCGAGCTCACGGCGGAAGGCCGGCCGAATATTCTGGTCTCCTCCACGGAATTCGGTCAGGGCACCAACACCATCCTTGCGCAGGTCTGTGCGCAAACCCTGCGCATCCCATACGAAGAGGTCCTGGTCGCCCAGCCGGACACGAAGTATGTTCCGAACTCCGGGCCTACGGTCGCCAGCCGCACCGCGATGATTGTCGGCAAGCTGGTGGAGCGCGCGTCGGAATCGATGCTGGCGTCGCTCGCGCCCTACCTGGCGAACTCCGCGCAGATTGCAGACTTCGACTACTCGGTCGCGTGCGAGGTGCCTGCGAACTATACGCCGGCTGACTTCAAACGCGCGGCCCGGGCCTACCTCGCCCAGCACGGCACGCTGGTCGCCGAGGCCCGCTATGAGGCACCCGGCAACATCTTCTGGGATGACGACCAATACCGCGGCGACGCCTACCCCACCTACGCGTGGGCGGTTTACGTCGCCGAGGTGGCGGTCGACACGCTTACCTACTCCGTCGAGGTCAAGGACTTCTACGCGCTGCAGGAGGTCGGGAAAGTGATCCACCCGGTGCTGGCCAAGGGCCAGATTGAGGGCGGCGTCGCCCAGGGCATCGGCTACGCGCTCTACGAGAAGTGCGAGTACAAGGACGGCCTGATGCGCAACAACCAGATGACCAACTACATCATGCCCACCTCCGCCGACCTGCCGCCCATCCACGTCCACTTCGAAGAGACGCCGTCGATCCACGGACCCCAGGGCGCCAAAGGCATCGGCGAGCTGCCCATGGACGGTCCAGCGCCCGCCATCCTCAACGCCATCGAGCACGCCACCGGCACCGCCTTCACCGAGGTCCCCTTGCTGCCCGAAGACATCTTCGAACGCATGACCCGAACACCCGCCTCCGGCAGCGAAGACCTGAATCCTGCAATTGACCGCGACACCCGCACCGAGACCGAGGTCCCCGCATGAAGATATCTGCCATCGCTGCGATCCTTCTCATCGCCGTTCCAGCAGCGGCGCAAAATGTTCCCGACATCAAGCCCGGAGACACCTGCAACAAGCTCCGCGCTGCCTATGGCGCCGAGTCCTCGCAGGAAGGCCCCGCCCACGTCTGGATGCGGGACGCGGTACAAATCAGGGTGCTGGTCAGGCCCAATGGCCCCTGCGTAGCGGGTTCCGTCGAGTACTCGATCCAGCCCGGACACACCTTCAGGACCCGCGACGGAATCATCCTCGGCAAAGACACTATCGCCGAAGCCGGCACGAAGCTGCGGGGCCGTATCGACGCCAACAGCTACATGTCGCTCCGCGGAGAGGGCAAGGCCTATGGGCAGCTGGTCGTCCCGCCCAGCGCGCCCTTTCCTTTCAAAACCACCTATAGCTGGCTGCTGAATCCCGCCATCACGGCAAAACTGAACGCGCCGCCCAGGCTCACAGACTTCACCAACGAGCCGGTCGTCTACTATTCCATCGATCTGCCGGACCCGCAGTGAACGCTAAAATGTCTGCCATCACGCTCACCGTTAACAACGCGACCCGCACCGTCACCGCGCCGCCGATGAAGCGCCTGCTCGACGTACTGCGCGAGGATCTCGGCCTCACGGGCGCGAAGGAAGGCTGCGGCGAAGGCGAATGCGGCTCCTGCTCGGTGCTGATGAATAGCGAACTGGTCAACTCCTGCCTGATTCCCGTGCTGCAAGCCGAAGGAGCGGCCATCGTCACCATCGAAGGCGTGGCGCAAATGGCGTCCGAGGGCGAAAAGCTCCACCCCATCCAGCAGTGCTTCCTGGAGAAGGGCGGAGCCCAGTGCGGCATCTGCACGCCCGGCATGATCCTCGCGACCCATAACCTGCTCACGAAATATCCCCAGCCCACGCTGGCACAGATCCAGGAAGGCCTGGCGGGAAACCTGTGCCGCTGCACCGGCTACATGCGCATCTTCGACGCGGTCCAGCAAGCCGCGGCCAAGCCGTTTGAACCTCGAACCTAGCACCTCAAGTCTGACGATGCGATCCAATGTTGCCGAATACGAGCTGATCGCCCCGCCTACGCTCTCCGCGGCGTTGCAGGCGCTCGCCTCCGATCCGAGCCTGGTCCCCATCGCCGGCGGCACGGAGCTGATGGTCGCTTTGTCCGCTGGGCGGCTGGCGCAGAGGAATCTCCTCTCCATCCATAACCTCAAGGAACTCCGCTTCATCGACGTTGGTCCCGACGCGGTCACTCTCGGCGCGAGAACCACGTTTACCGACATTCGCAAGCACGATGTCATCGCCAGCGACTTCCCGCTGCTCGCCCAGGCCGCCAGTTGGACCGGCTCCATCGCGAATCAGAATCGCGGGACGCTGGGGGGGAATATCGTCAACGCATCGCCGGCAGCCGATTCGCCCCCGGCGCTGCTTGCCTACGACGCCGAGCTCACCCTCATCTCCGCACGCGGCGCCCGCAGCCTGCCCTATCGCGACTTCCACCTCAGTTATAAGAAGACCGTCCTCGCCACGGACGAGTTGCTCTTCAGCATCACCCTGCCGCGAAAATTCTTCGGCTATCGTTCGTACATTCGCAAAGTTGGCACCCGCAACGCGCAGGCCATCTCCAAAGTCGCTTTGGCGTGCCTGGCGCTGATCGCCGAAGGCAGGATTCAGGACATTCGCATCGGTGCTGCTTCCCTGCGCGAGACGCCCGCCCGGAGCACCGCGACCGAACAGGCCCTGCTCAATCAGTCCATCACCCCGGAGACTCTGCCCGGGCTGATCGCCGCTGCCCGCACCGCGCTCGCCACGGAAGCCCGCCCCATCTACGACATCCGCTCCACCGCCAGGTACCGCGCAGCCGTCGCCGCCAACCTGCTCGAAGAATTTCTGCGCAGCCTATTGACCTAACTGAGCAACTCTCGCGCCTGCGCCAGTTCCTCGAACGTATCCACATCCAGTTCGCCTCCAGCTAACGGCACGGTTGCTGACGAGCGCAGCAGAACGCGCGCTCCAGAGTCACCGCTCAGTTGCATGAGGGCGGAAAATGCCTGCGCGGGAAAATACGCGGGGACACCGCGTCGGCCGGCATACGAGGACGCCGTCACGTCGCCGGACGCAGTCAATTTCAGCAGATGCTCTGGCGTTATTGCCGGCTGGTCGCAGGTCATCAGCACGACTCCGCTAGCGCCAGCGACGGCCCCGATGCCAATCCGGATGGAGGAAGCCATGCCTTCACTCCATGCAGCGTTGACCACGACCAACGCATCAGCCAGATCGCACTGCTTCTGAATGAGTTCCGCGCTTGCGCCGAGCACGACGACAACTGGAGCGCAGCCGGCTTCGCGCGCGGTGCGGACTGCGCGGGCGAGAAGGGTCTCGGCGCCAAGCATCACTAATTGTTTGGGTTCACCCAGCCGCGTCGAAGCGCCTGCGGCCAGGATGATCGCGGCGCTCACGAGCCCAGCGCGCACTGCGTCTGCAGGTAGCGCGACGCCCCGCCCTTTTCGATCTGCTGGGCGATAAAATCGGGCGTCAGCCGGCGCGACGAGCCAAGTTTCCCCTGGCGCCATGCCTGCACCTCGGCGATTACGGCGAGCGCAATCGCCTCCGCGCCGTCTCCGCCAAGATCGAGCCCGACCGGCGCCCAAACCTTTTCGCAACACTCGGCGACGGCGCAGCCCAGTGCTGACGCGGCTTCGCTGAGCAGCAGGCTGCTGCGATGCGACGCCCCCAGAAGGCCGATGTAACCCGGAACGTCGCTGGCGCCGAGCACCCCGGTCAGCAGCGTGCGATCCTGCTCGTAGCTATGGGTCATGATGACGACCGCATCCGCCGCGGTAACGCCAAGCTCGGCCATCGAGTTAACCGCGAGCACGCACTCCGCCTCGGGAAAGCGATCGGCCAGCAGGAGCTGCTTGCGCCCATCGGCAACCGTCACGTTCCAGCCGAGCAGCGAGGCCAAGGTGACGACCGGCTTGGCGTCGTCGCCGGCGCCGAGCACGAAGAGCCGCTGCGGAGCGGACAATGCTTCGCTATACACGCTGGCAGTGCCAGGAACGATGCCAGTGGACGTATTTGTAACCGTAATGGTTCCCAACTCGACGGCTCGGAGCGAATCGCTCGCGTAGACCAGGCTGCCGTCCGCGGCAAAGATCGCCCGCGCAAACGGACGGTCGTGGGCGGGCAGCCAGGTTGCGACGAGGGCTTCGATTCCATCCAGTGAAGCCTCCATCGCATCTACCAGCGCGGAGCACTCGGGAGTGTCGGCGGGTTCGAGCAGCAGGTCGACGACGCCGCCACAGCCCAAGCCGAACGGGATCTCCGCGGTATCGTCGAAAAGAGTGGAATAGCGCTCAACGACGGCGCCGTTGCGAACCATCCATGCGGCTTTGCGGACCACTTCGGCTTCGAGACAGCCGCCGCTGATGGTGCCGGCGTACTCGCCATCCGCGCCGATGAGAAGATGCGCACCAGGCCGGCGATAGGACGAGCCTTCTGCGTGCACCAGCGTGACCAACACCCTGGCGTTGCCCTGCCGCCACTGCCGTACGATTCGCCTTCGATCAACCATCGCATCCTGCCCGTGACAGGAGTTTATACCTTATCGGAAAAGGTATGGATGCCGCACTCAAGCTTCTTGCCACCCCAGCGGCCGCTGCGCGCATCGGCTCCGGCCTCGGGGATGGCGGTGCAGGGCTCGCAGCCGATGCTGGTATATCCGCGCGCGTAGAGCTCTAGTTTCGGAATCCCGTGAGCGTCGGCATAGGCATCGACCTGGGCCATTGTCCAGTCGGCGAGGACGCTGACTTTCTTCATCTGCTTACCGGTGGGCGTGCGATGGTCTTCGACCTTGCGCAAGTTGGCGCGGGTGGGCGACTGCTCGCGGCGCAGGCCGGTGAACCACCAGTCGAACGGCTCGATGTGGCGCATCAGCGGCTCGACTTTGCGGATGGCGCAGCACTCGGTAGGCTGCACGATGTAGAGCAGGCCATGCTGGGCCTCATGCTCTGTGAGGGTCGTCTTCGGGAGTGCGTTGACGAGATTCAGTTTCCACTCGGCAGCCATACGGTCGCGGTAGGCCAGCAGCTCTTTGAAGTGATAGCCGGTTTCGAGGAAGATGACAGGGACACCCGGCAGATGCTGGCGCAGCATGTGCAGCACCACCATGTCTTCCGTCTGAAAGCTGCTGGTAAGGCAGATGGGCGCGCCCGCGGAGTCGCGGACGATCTGTTCGACCAGGGCCTCGGCGGGGAGGGTTTCGTAATTCGTAAGTTCGACGGTCACACTCATGATTTTCGTAACGCGTTGAGAATGGTTGCTTCGTCCTGATCGTTTTCGGCGCGCACGACGCCGGCGAAGGCTTCAACCTCAGAGAGGATGGCCTGCGCGAGAGGGCGCGAGGAGACGGCGATCACACCGGCGAGTGCGAGGGCGCGGACGACCGACGGGACGGCGGAGTCGGTGATCTGCGGGTCGTCGATGAGGATGGCGCGGTCGCCGCGGGCGAGCAGTGCGTCCCGCACGCGCACGGCTCGCTGAGGCTGGCCGGAGAGGAGAATCAGGGACGCCGTTTCGGATTCGGCCGAAGATACGGCAACGTTCTCAAGCGCGCTGGTCATCATGGCCGCGCCGACGGTCGCGTTGGTGAGCGCGTCGATCAGGATCAGCGATCCGGTCCAGCGGCAGGCGCGATAGCTGTCGAAAAAGAGCGGGAGGTTGGTTTCGAACTCCACCTCCGCAATCTCGTTCATTGCAATGGTGTCGGAGGGCGTTTCGCCCAGATTATTTACGTCGACGCGGTAGCGAATCGCGCGCACTGTGGCGCGCACAGTACGCGTCGTGTGCTTGGCGATGTAGGTGCGTCCGACGACGAGCGGGTCTTCGTGCATCCAGACAACCATGGCGCGAAAGCGGTTGCTGACTTCGGGAAGCGCCTCGCCTGCGGCCTCAGCGGCGACGAGCATCTCGCCACGGCTGAGGTCGATCTCGTCCTCCAGCTCGACGGTGACGCTCTGCGGATAGGACGCGGCAGCAAGGTCCCCATCGTAGGTGACGATGCGGCGCACCTTTGTTTCTTTCCGGGAAGGCAGCGCCATCACGGCGTCGCCGGCACGCAGCGTTCCGCGCGCGACCTGTCCAGCGAAGCCACGGAAGTTGGCGTCGGGACGGAGCACCAGCTGTACCGGAAAGCGCATGGGGCCGGTGGTTTCGGCCAGCGCCAGCGGCACGGTCTCGAGATACTCCAGCAGCGTTGGCCCGTGGTACCAAGGCATCGCCGCGCTGGGCGTGACCACGTTTTCTCCCTCCAGTGCGCTGACCGGAATGATTTCGACGTCGGGCAGTCCGAGCTGCGCGCAGAGCGCCTGGAAATCCGAGCGAATCGAGTTGAAGCTCACCTCGGAATAGTCGACCAGGTCCATTTTATTGACGGCCGCGACCACGTGCGGAATGCCAAGCAGCGACGCGATGTAGGTGTGCCGGCGGGACTGGGCCAGCAAGCCTCCGGCCTTCGCGTAAGCCTTGGCGTCGATGAGAATAATCGCCACATCCGCGGTGGAGGCACCGGTGGCCATGTTGCGGGTGTACTGCTCGTGGCCGGGGGTGTCGGCGATAATGAACTTCCGCCGCGTGGTCGAGAAGTAGCGATAGGCAACGTCGATGGTGATGCCCTGCTCGCGCTCGGCCTTGAGCCCGTCGGTGAGCAGGGAGAAGTCGACGTGGCCGTTGGCGGAGCGATTGACGCGGGACTTCTTCACCGCGGCAAGCTGGTCTTCGTAAACGCTCTTGGTGTCGTGCAGCAAGCGGCCGATGAGGGTGGACTTGCCGTCGTCGACGGAGCCGGCGGTGGTGAAGCGGAGCATCTCCTGGCCGAGATGGGCGTCGAGGAACTCCTCGAATGCGTGTGAGGCGGCGTAGTGTTCGGGAGGAGTAGCAGTGTGAGTACTCATTAGAAGTAGCCCTCCCGCTTCTTGACTTCCATCGAGCCTTCTTCATCGTGGTCGATGGCGCGGTTTTCGCGCTCGCTGCGACGGAAGCTAATGAGCTCCTCAATGATCTTGGGCAGCGTGTCCGCCTCGCTGCGCATGGCGCCGGTGCAGGGCGCACAGCCGAGCGAGCGCATACGCACCATCATGTTCTCTACCTTCTCGCCGGGGAAGAGCTTGAAGTCGTCGTGAACGAAGGTGAGCGCGCCGCCACGGACAACGATGGGGCGCTGCTTGGCGAAGTAAAGCGGCACGATGGGGATTTTTTCTGCGTAGAGATAGAGCCAGATGTCAAGCTCGGTCCAGTTGGAGAGGGGAAACACGCGGATGCTTTCGCCCTTGCGCAGGCGGGAGTTGTAGAGGCTCCACAACTCGGGCCGCTGGTTTTTCGGGTCCCACTGGCCGGCGGAGTCGCGGAAGGAGTAAACGCGTTCCTTGGCACGGGATTTCTCTTCGTCGCGCCGGGCGCCGCCGAAGGCCGCGTCGAAGCCGCCTTCCTCGAGGGCGTCGAGCAGGCTGCGCGTCTTCAGCAGTCCGCAGCAGTTCTGGGTGCCCAGGGTGTAGGGATTCGCTCCTGCAGCGATGGCGGATTCGTTGCGATGCACGATCAGTTCGGCGCCAATCTCGCGCGTATATTCATCGCGAAAGCGAATCATCTCCGGGAACTTGTAACTGGTATCGACATGGAGCAGCGGAAAGGGAATCTTTCCGGGATGGAAGGCCTTCTGCGCGAGGCGCAGCATGACCGACGAATCCTTGCCGATGGAGTAGAGCATGACCGGACGCGCGAACTCGGCGACGGCTTCGCGCAGGATCGAGATGCTCTCGGCTTCGAGCGCCTGCAAGTGATTCAGCCGGGCGGGGTGAATCTGGAGAGTCTCGGATTCCGCCGTGACCAGGGTAGTCATTGAGGGTGGTATCTCCGTCGCGCTGAAAGAAAGAGATGCAGGTCGCGACCGCTACGAAGTAAAAAGATGAGTTGTGTCCAATGGGGGATGAGAACGTTAGAGTCGACAGAGGTCGCCCGAGGCAATTGGGCGACAACAATTCGCGCACTGACCGACAGAAATCATCCATTGCCATTATATCCGGCGCGATTGGCTGCCGCAATGGACGGGCCGGCCGAGACTGAAGCAAAATCCGGCCCCCATGGAGCGCGAATTCTCTGCTAAACTGCTTGAGTCGGTACTGCGTTCGGGCGAGTCTTCCCACGGCTTGCGGATGGCACATCGCGCCGGCATTCCTATGGGATTAAATTCGGGGCGTAGCGCAGTCTGGTAGCGCACCTGCTTCGGGAGCAGGGGGTCGTTGGTTCGAATCCAATCGCCCCGACCATTTACCTGAACAATCGAAGAGAAGCGAAACGGGCGCGGCAGCCTGCCGGGACTAGTTCGCTTTAACCGTCAGGCTGTAGCTGGCGGCGTGAACCAGAAAGCCATCGGTCGCCGAGACGGTGATGGTGTAATTGCCGGGCGCGGTGTAGGCGGGATTCTGGGCGGGCAGTTTGCCCGAGCAACCTGAGATCGACAGACCCAGTGCTGCGAACAGAGCGATCATCAGCGTGAGACGCAGGCTCGCCGCGGCCCTTTTGCGCGTGCGCCCCAACAGCCAGCCGCTGCCCAGCGCGACCAGCCACAGCCAGCCGCGGCCGCCCAAACCGCCGTAGCCGATGACGGTGTATTGCGAGGTGGTGGTCATACTGGCGACTACGGATGTGACGGTGGTGGGAGTGACGGTCGTGGTGGCCAGGCCGCAGGCGGAGGCGACCGCCCCCGCGACGGTGCAGGTGATCGTGAGCGGGGCGGCGAAGCCGGCCAGCGGGGTGAGGGTCGCGGTGGTGCTGGTGCCGTCGCCGGCAACCACGGTCCCGGAGGTGGGATTGAGGCCGATGGTGAAGTCGATGCCGTTACCGGTGAGGGTTGCGTTCAAGCCGTTGTAGAGGAGATTGGTGGAGTTGACGCCAACCGTTCCATTCTGCGTTCCAGTCGTCGTTGGCAGGAAGGTGACCTTGACCGGGCAGGTGGCGAGCGCGGCGATACTGCTTCCGCAGGCGGCGGTGCTGACGGAGTACTCGCCGGTCGTAACAAAGGCGGGAATGGGAAGCGGACCGGAGGCGAGGCTGGTCAAAGTCAGCGTCTGCGAGGCAGAGTTGCCGACATCCAAACTGCCGAAGGCCAGTGAGCTAGCCGAAAGGGAGTAGCCGGGCGTGCCGGTGCCGCTGAGCGCGGCGGTGAGGGTGTTGCCGGAAGAGGCTACCGTGAGGGTACCGGTGCGGGCGCCCAGCGCGGTTGGCGTGAAGGTGACGCCAATCTGGCAACTGGCGCCGCCCGCTACCGAGGCGCAGTTGTTGGAAAACACGGCAAAATCGCCGGTCGTAAGCGCGGTCGAGACCTGGGAGGTAAAGCTGGAGTTATTGGTCCAGGTGAAGATTGTGACCGGGCTGGTGAAGCCGACCGCCTCGGACCCGAAGTTCTGAGAGGTGGGCGACAGCGATGGCTGGCCGCCCTCGTCGGTCAGTTCGAACAACATGTACTCGAGCAGTTTCTCCTGCGGCGTCATGGCGGCACTGCCGGTGCATTCCGAGGGAAAGGTCTGACTGGGCGAACTGCTGCCGTTCTCCACGTGGTACTCGTTGAACAGGACGCGGCCGCATTGGTTCACCGTCTGACCAGCCGGTGGGATGGGCGTGTCGAACACGAATTGCATCACCGGATTGCCGTAGGTTGGATCGTTGAGAGCCAGCCACGACTGAGTTGGGGCGACAACGCCAGTGGTGTCCACCCGGAGCGTGTCCAGCGCCATCTGGCCGGGGGTGGTGGTAGCGCCGACGTTCTGCAGCCAGGTTTCGAGCGTCTGGCCCGCGGTGAAGCTGGTGTTGACGGTAGCCGTTCCGGTATTGAGTGAGGCGATACCAGGCGACCAGTTGGCGACACCGTTTAGTGGCGGATTCTGATACATCCAGTCATAGCTGTAGTGGCTGGCGTAGACGCGCCCGCCGGAGTTGGCAAACGTAAGCAGGTTGGCAAGCTGCTGCGCAGGCTGCGCGTATTGTCCACCTTCGCAGGGAAGCATTAACACATCGTAGGAATTGAGGACAGAAGAGTTGCCCATCAACACGTTTTCCGAGGGGGTGCTCGAATCGATCTCTGCTCCAGGCCCGTGACTTCCTGTGTAGATGTTGATTCGGCCGGAGCCGGTGGGATCGGTGAACTCCGAGTCGTTGATGCCCACCTTGCGCAGAACGCACTCGACCTGGTCGACCTCGCCGGTGGCGATGGCAATTTTGGGGATGTCGCCCTGGCTCTGGTTCTGGGGCATCACGGCAAAGTTGGCGGGCATGGGGGTGTTGACGCACGCGGTGGTGGTGGGAATCGTCAACTGGCGGCGCCAGCGGCCGGAGACGATGACCAGCGGAATATTGCTGCCCACGGGCACGTCAATCAGCGTGAAGTTGCCATTCACATCCGTCTCGGTGCCGACCAGCGGCGATCCCGAGGGCGGCGCTCCCACGACCGGGCAACTAACCCCTGGAGTGAAGGCCGCGACCGGTGTCGTCGGAATGTAGACGGTGACGTTGGGCAGCGGGTCGGTCCCGTTGGGCGCATAGACCGTACCCGTGATCGAGGTGGTCCCGTTCCCGGGGCAGGTCACCTGGCAGGACGACCCGATACAGGTCTGTCCGGCGGCGTATCTGCCGAACCCGAGAGTGACGACGAGCAAGCCAATCAGCAGCGCAAAGCGTGGACGCATAGAGTGCCAGCCAAGTGATACATGAGACCTGTTACCATGCGCAAGAGTTTACAGAGCAATCCAATATGGACGGTAAAATTCTCCGCGCCGGCGCAAGTCCTGGATGCCTGCAGCTGAATCCGGGCATACTCCGGCGGCAGCGATTCGGGCACCGGAGCCAGGCATTTTGCCGCAACCTGCGGCGCCTCCGATGATACTCTGGCGCAGCCCGGTAATCGCGTTAATTCAGGGACCGTCTATGCGGGGCAGGAGTGAGGGATGAACGACTGGCTGCACGCGGGAGAAGCCCTCCCTCATTGCCGCAATCCATTCAGCCGTGAAGCTGGCCGCCCGGCCAAGCTGCATCGGGGCATCATGACGGCGATTTTGGCCGTGGTGGCAGCATGCTGCGCTTCGATTCCGGCGCGAGCGCAGTCGGAGCCGACGGCGACCCGCGCGGGCGATCTGCAGATTGGCGGCGGTTTCGTGTTCGCCACATCGGATTACAACTTCACTCCGATTCACCTGATCGGCGGCGCGGCCTACACCACGTTCGACAAGCGGAACCACTGGGGAGGCGAGTTCGATTTCCGGCAAAACCGGTCGACGGCGGACTCGACGGTTTATGAGAGGACCTACGAGATTGGCCCGCGCATCTTTCTCGCCCGCGGCCCGTTCATTCCCTATGCCAAGGTTCTGTACGGACGGGGTATCTATAACTTCTCGAACAATATCGCCAACGTGGCCTACAACCTCTACACCTATGGCGGCGGAGTCGACGTGCGGGTGCGGCGCTCGATCAATGTCCGCGGCGACTACGAGCTTCAGAACTGGGCCGGGTTCCCGCTGGGGACTTTGCACCCCAGCGTCATTACCGTCGGCGTAGCGTTCCATTTCCACGAGTAATGCGGCTGCGACCGCCGCCGCGGTCAAGCTTTCGCCGAGATCGTCAGCGCATCCCCTTGAAGCGCAGTCGACGAGGCGGTGATGCGAATGCTTCCCGGCCTTGCAGTGGACTGCACCACGGCCAGACATAGTCCGTTGAAAGCCTGACAACGGTTCGTCTTATAGCCAGCGTGGCTCTGCGGATTTCCATTGTCCACACCGATCAGCTTGCCCTCGCCGAGCAGGTCGAACGCAATCTCGTTCTCACCAGTCGGGACGACGCGACCCTGCGGATCGAGCACCTCAACCATAATATGGGCTACGTCGCGGCGATCCGCGGCGATCTCCGTGCGATCGGCCGATAGGCGAATCGAGGCTGGCTCGCCGGTGGTGGATACCTCCGCGGTGGCGGCGGCGACTCCGGCCCTGGTGCCAACCACTTTCAGCGTTCCCGGCTCGTAGGGGACATCCCAAGACAGGTGCAGGTCCGCGGTCGTTCGCAAAGTGCGATCATGGGGCGCGACGTTTCCGTAGCGGTCCTGCATCCCGTAGCGAGGAAATTCGTAGCCGCGCACGCCTACGGACCTGCCGTTGATGAAGAGTTCGACGGTCTCGCAGTTGGTGTAACAGGTGACTGGGATGAACTGGCCTTCCCTGCCCTTCCAGTTCCAGTGCGGGAAGAGATGCACCATTGGCCTGGGAGTCCATTGGCTCTGGTAGAAGAAGAAGCCGTCCTTCTTGAAGCCGCAAGTGTCGATCACGCCCGAGGACGATGCCTTGGCCGGCCAGCGGGCCTCGCCCAGGTAGTCGATGCCGGTCCACATGAAATCGCCAGAGACGTAGTCGTGGGCGCCGACGAACTTCCACAGTTGTTCGGTATCGATGCCACGGCCGGCACCGCCCATCATGGGCTGCGCAGGAGCTTGATTTCCGGCCGCGGGCATTGGGGGCACGGGAAACAGTCCTCGATAGTCGCCGCGAGCGCCGCCCATGCCGCTGCTTTCGGTGCCAATAACCGGGCGCTGCGGAAAGGCGTCGTGATCGATGCTGTAGTAGAGTTGTGCCCGCTCGCGCCAGCGGTCGACGTAGTTGTAGCCAACCACTTCGAGTTGGGCGAGGAATTCCGGCCGGACCGCGGTCGGCTCGGACGCAATATGATCGCAGGCGACGGTGACCGGGCGGGTGGGATCTTCCGCGTGGAAGACGCGCAGCAGCTTGCGCAAGGTGTCCGGACCTTCCGGGTCATCCTGGTCGGGGACTTCGTTGCCTGCGCTCCACAGCACCACGGAGGGATGATTGCGATCGCGATGAATGAAGTTGACCAGGTCGCGCTCGTACCACTCGTCGAAGTAGAGGTGGTAGCCATTGCGCATCTGGCCTTTGGGCACCTTCCACTCGTCGAAGGCCTCGTTCATCACGAGGAAGCCCATGCGGTCGCAGAGGTCGAGGAACTCAGCGGCGTAAGGATTGTGGCTGGTGCGGATGGCGTCGCAGCCCATCTCCTTGAGCAGCGCGAGGCGGCGCTCCCACATGCATTCGGGGACGGCCGAGCCGACGCAACCAGCTTCCTGGTGAATGCACGCTCCATTCAGCTTGATGTGCTCGCCGTTGAGGAGAAAGCCGCGGTGGGGGTCGAAGATGGCCTCCCGGATGCCGAAGGGGGTCTCATACGCGTCCACGAGTGAGCTCGTATCGCGCACAGTACTGCGCGCCGTATAGATATACGGATTCGCCGGCTCCCACAAGCTCGGCTGGTCAACTGTGATCTGCTGCACAAACTCGTACTCACCTTGCGCAGATACCGTTTGGGAAGATTCCTGCGTCGCGACCACTCTGCCGACGTTGTCGACGAGTTCCGCCGTCAAGGTGCACTGCGCAGGAGACTTGCGGCCGTTGGCTACGCGTGTCCGCAGCTCGACGATGGAGGACTGCCGGGAAACGTGCGGGCAGGTGACAAAGGTTCCCCAGTGAGCAACGCGCAGCGGATCGGTGGAGGAGAGCCATGTGTGCCGGTAAATGCCGGAACCGGAGTACCAGCGGCAATTGGTCTGGCGCGAGTTGTCCACCTTCACGGCGACGAGGTTATCGGCCTCGAATTTGAGATAGGGCGTCAACTCGTAGGCGAAGGGAACGAATCCGTAGGGGCGGAGGCCAAGATACTGGCCGTTGATCCATACTTCGCTGTTTTGATAGACGCCGTCGAAGTCGAGCAGAACAACTCGTCCGCGATCGGCTGCGGGCATGCGAAACCGCTTGCGGTACCAGCCAATGCCGGTTGGGAGATACGCTCCGTTCCCGCTGCTGGGCTCGCTCCCGTTGAACTGACCTTCGATGCTCCAGTCGTGGGGCAAATCGACGTCGCGCCAGGCGGCGTCTGCGAAGTTTGGCAGGTGCGCGCCGCGGGCGTCTCCTTTGAGAAACTTCCAGCCGAAGTCAAAGCTGTCTCGGGTTCGAGGCGCAGCTTCAGCCTGCGGAAGCACAGCCATTGCTTGTCCGAGATAGGGTGACACCGACGCTGCCACAGCTCCCAGCGCTGCCTGTGCCAACACATCTCGCCTGGTCATCCAGGAGCCTGGTTCTGCGTGCAGTCGCGTCATGGGGCCGTTCCTCGTCCGCAATCCTAGCGCGCCGGCTTGGTCTTGTCATCCGGCTGCGCCGATTCATATGCCAAAGAAAGTTCCATCCGGTTTTAAACATGTGTTTTATACTGTTGTTTGAATATGACGGTGAAACAGCCACCATCCCGGATGAAGCAAAGAAAGCGCAGGCGGCGGGCGGCGGCTTCGGAGCCCACGCGAGATAAGCTGCTGGACGTTGCCGGGCGAATCTTCGCCGATCGCGGTTACCGCTCGGCCACGATTCGCGAGATCAGTGTTGCCGCGGGAGCCAACATTGCCGCGGTCAATTATCACTTTGGCGACAAGCTGGGACTGTATGCAGAGGTCGTGCATCAATCGATGCGCATGGCCGAGCTGGATGCCATGCAGCATGCCCTGGACCAGATTGCTACGCCGGAGGAGATCCTGCGGTCGGTCATTCAGGTGCGGCTGCGCGGCATCTGCCGACGCGACCGGCCGGACTGGTACGTCCATATCCTGATGCACGAAATGGCGCAACCTACGCCCGCGCTCCAGCAAATGATCCGCAAGGTTGGCCGTCCGCTGTTCGAGCGCATGCTGGGACTGATTGGGGGAATGATCGGCCTTCCGCCCAGCCATGAGAAGACCCGGTTGTGCACCATCAGCGTGATGGGACAGATTCTGGTGTACGTCTTTTCGCTGCCGCTCCTGACCGGCGTCTGGCCGGAGCTGAAGATGACGCCGGCGCAGGTGGATCGAATCGCCAGCCATATTGCCGACTTTTCCCTGGCTTACATCCAGAGTTCTCGTTCTGGGATCCATGCGCCCAGAACCGAAGCACCAGCAACAAGATCGAGGGCACGCAAATGAGCACATCGGTATCCCTGAATCCCCCGCAGCCGGCCGAGCCAAGGCCGCAGTCCGACGCCAACCGCACAACGCCAGACGCACCGGATGCCGCGAAGTCCGGCGGAGGGACACGGCGGCGTGTGGTTCTAATCGCAGCGATTGCGGCTCTTGTGATTGTGGGATTGGTCGTTTGGCGCGTCTTCTTCGCCGCGCCGGCGCTGCCAGCCAGCGTGGTTGCCGTTAGCGGGCGCATCGAAGGCGATGACTCTGCAGTTGCTTCCAAGACGGCCGGACGCATTCTGGAGGTGCGCGTACGTGAGGGCGATATGGTAAACGCCGGCGACGTGATCGCGACTCTCGACGACGCACAGATTCGCGCACGCGAGGACCAGGCGCGCGCCGCCTTGACGGCTGCCCAGGCCAAGGCCGAGGCCGCGCGGGAGCAAATCGCAGTATTGCAACAGCAACTGGACCAGAGCCAGATGCAGGTGGGCCAGTCGAAGTTCGATACCGAGGGGCGTGTGAAGCAGGCTGAGGCCGATCTGGCAGCCGCACAGGCCGATGTAGCCCAGCAGCAGGCGGCATACAACCTGGCCGAGTTCGACAAGGATGCCTATACACGGCTGGCCAAGTCGGGCGCGGTATCGGAGCGGCAAGGATTGCAGGCGGCATCTACAGCGGACCAGCAGGCGGCAGCCCTGGCAGCGGCGAAACGACGTGCGGAGGCGGCGCAGGCCGAGCTGACGACCGCTCAAGGGACCCTCTCCAACCCGGGGATTCACGAGTCGCAGGTCGCGCTGGTGCGGCGCCAGATTGCCCAGCAGCAGGCTGAGGTCGCGAGCGCAACGGCGGAGACGCAGCAGGCGCTAGCCCAGCTTGCCGAGGCGCAGGACGATCGCAATGATCTGACCATCCGGGCGCCGTTCAGCGGAACAGTGATAACGCGTGCCGCCGAACCGGGCGAGATGATGACCGCGGGAACCGCCATCATTACGTTGCTGGATTTGACCAAGGTCTATCTGCGCGGGTTTGTGCCGGAGGGTCAGATCGGCGAGGTGAAGGTGGGACAGGCCGCGCACGTGTATCTCGACTCGGCTCCGCACACAGCGATCGATGCGTATGTTTCGAGGATTGATCCGGAGGCGACGTTTACGCCGGAAAACACCTACTTCCAGGATGACCGGGTGAAGCAGGTGGTGGGGCTGAAGCTGGAATTGAAGGCAGGCTTCGGCTACGCCAAGCCGGGGATGCCGGCCGATGGCGACATCCTGGTAAAAGGCGATGTATGGCCGAAGGTGAGTCATTAGTGATTGCCGCCACTCCACTCCGGGACGTTGAGGACAAAGTGCCGCAGTGCAGCACCGTGCCGCCAGCTATCGAGGCACGCAGCCTGACGAAGCGTTATGGGGCTCTCGAAGCCGTCCGCGGAATCGATCTTGCGGTCCACGAACGCGAGATCTTCGGGATGATCGGACCCGACGGAGCGGGCAAGACCACCACCTTCCAGATTCTTGCCGGAGTGATGGAGGCAACCTCCGGCGTGGCGGACATCTTTGGCCAGCCGGCGCGGGAGATGCGGTCCCAGACCGGCTACCTGACTCAGACCTTCAGCTTGTACCCCGACCTGACCGTGAAGGAGAACATCCGCTACTGCGGAGATTTGCGCCGCATTCCGCCGCAGGAAATCGTCGACCGCGGCAATCGCTATCTGCGCATGTTCGATATGGACCGGTTCGGAGACCGGCTGGCTGGCAAACTGAGCGGCGGGATGCGGCAGAAGCTGTCGCTGATCTGCGCGCTGGTGCCGCAACCGCGAGTGCTTCTGCTGGACGAGCCGACCACGGGCGTCGATCCCGTGTCGCGGCGCGAGTTCTGGGACGTACTGGCGCATTTGTCCGCCGACGGGCTGACGATCCTGGTGGCGACCCCGTACCTCGATGAGGCGGAGCGCTGCCATCGTATCGCATTCATGCATCAGGGCCGGTTCCTTGAGGTGGGCACGCCGCGGGAGTTGTGCACGAGCCTGGGGGCCAAGCGAATCGAACTGCGGACCGCGGACCTGCGCAAGACAGAAGGAACTCTTTCCCGCCTGACTGCATCGCACGTCGACATTCTCGATGTGCAGCGATTTGGCGACCGGCTTGACCTGCTGGCACACGATCCCGAAGCGGTCGAGTACGCGGTGCGCGCCGGGCTGCAGAATGCGGGCGTGGCGCTCGACGAAATGCGGGTCGACGATCCGACCCTCGAGAATGTGTTTGTCGCGAAACTGCGTGCGCTGGGCCAGAGAAGCAGTGCGGTCGAGTTTCCCGCGCGCCACGACCACAGCAGTCTGCGCGGAGACGTCGCAGTTGGCGCGACCCGGCTCATCAAGCAGTTTGGCGACTTCACCGCGGTCAACAACGTCAGCCTGCAGATTCGCAACGGCGAGGTCTATGGACTGCTGGGAGCGAACGGAGCAGGCAAGACCACCACCATCCGGATGCTGTGCGGCCTGCTGGAGCCGACCAAAGGCACCATGGAGCTGGCCGGCAACCGGGGCGATCTGCGATCGGAGTCAGTGCGGAAGCGAATCGGTTACATGTCACAGAAGTTCTCGCTCTACGACGATTTGACCATCCGCCAGAACCTCGATTTCTTCGCCGGGGTTTACGGCGTGCCGCAGCAGGAGCGTGAAGAGAAGATTCGCTGGGTGCTCTCGTTCTCGGGGCTCGAAGGCAAGCAGGACCAGATCACCGGCAGCCTGCCCGGCGGGTGGAAGCAGCGCGTGGCGTTTGGCGCGGCCATCATGCACGAGCCCGACATTCTCTTCCTCGATGAGCCCACCTCAGGCGTCGACCCGCTGGCCCGGCGTGCCTTCTGGACCATGATCAATCGGCTGGCTGACACCGGCGCCGCCATTCTGGTGACGACCCACTATCTCGAGGAAGCCGAGCAGTGCAACCGGCTGGGCATGATGGTGGCCGGTGAGCTGGTAGCCGAAGGTTCTCCCACCGCGATCAAAGCCCAGCAGTCCGGGCACCTCATCCAGTTCGTGGTCGATCAGCCCCAGCGCGCCGTGGACCTGCTGAAGCGGGGCACCGAGAGCTGGCGGGTTTCCTTGTTTGGCGAACGCCTCCACCTGATCACCGAGGACTCCCCGGAGCGCGCCATACAGCAGACCACGCGCCTGCTGGAAGCGGACGGACAACGCGTCCTCAGCGCCCGCGAAGACCGCTTCTCGCTCGAAGACGTATTCATCTCCATCGTCGAGCGTGCGCGCCTGCAAGGCAAAGTGTCCAGTGAAAGCTGAAAGAGTGCACGTATGAGACGAATCCTTGCCCAGGCACGAAAGGAGCTGATCCAGATCGTTCGCGATTGGCGCACCCTGGCGCTCGCGCTGGTGCTCCCCGTGGTGCTGATCATGCTTATCAGTTCGGCGATCTCGCTCACCGTAAACGAACTGCCGATCGTGGTGCAGGACTTCGACGGCTCCGCGGCGTCCAACAACTACATCGACGCCTTCCGAGCTTCGCTCACGTTTCACGTCGTCGCGTGGCCGGTGGACAGGACCGCCGAAGAAGCGCTGGCCTCGGGAGCCGCGCGCGCCGTGGTGATCATTCCCACTCACTTCGGGCGCGACCTCGCCCGTGGCGTCAATTCCCCGGTGCAGCTCATGGTCGACGGATCGGATGCGAATACCGCCAAGCTGGTCTCCGGATACGCGAGCCAGATCACCAGCGCCTACAACCAGCAGATGGCCGGCGGCGCCACCGGAGCGCTCGTACTGACCTCGTTCCGCCTGTGGTTCAATCCCGGCCTGTCTTCGAAGAAGTTTTACAGCCCCGGCGTCTTTGTGCTGGCCCTGTCCATGTTCCCCACGTTGTTGGCAGGACTGGCAATGGCCAAGGAAGGCGAGCAGAAGACCATCCTGCAGGTTTACGTTTCCAGCATCTCCGCGCATGAGTTTCTTCTGGGAAAGATTCTCGCCTTTATGGTCGTCGCCGCCGCGGAGGCCCTGGTGATGGCTTCCCTTCTGTTTACCTACTTCGGCCAGAGTTTCGCCGGCGATCCCACGCCCATGCTGATCGCGACCGTCCTCTATGCCTTCTGCGTCGCGTCCTTCGGCACCATGATCGGGGTAAGAATCCCAAACCAGGCGGCCGCGCTGCAGGCCGTCGCTCTGGGCGGGTTCCTGCTGGTTTTTCTGCTTTCCGGCCTCATCTTTCCGGTGGAGAACATCCCCGCGGGACTGCGCTGGATCTCGAACTTTGTGTGGGGCCGCTATTACATCGAGATTGTTCGCGATGCCTTCCTGCAGGGTGGCGGATGGCCGGCCACCTGGTACAAAGTGCTCTTCATCGGCGTTATTGGCTGCCTGTTCTACGCGCTGGCGTGGCGCGGCATGAGAAAGATGCAGGTGAAAGCCTAGCCATGAACCATCTCCTCCAACGCCTGTTCAGTTACCGCCTGCGTGCCCTGATACTGAAGGAGTTCAATCAGATCAGCCGCGACCGGCGGCTCCAGCTTTCGCTCATCCTGCCCCCGGTACTGCAGCTCACGCTGTTCGGGTTTGCGCTCAGCGCGAATGTAAGCAACGTCCGGCTTGCAGTCGTCGACGACAGCCGTTCGCCGGAAAGCCGCGAGTTGATCTCGACCCTGACCGAAAGCAAGAGTTTTCAGCTGGCGGGCTACTACACCTCGGTCGACCAGCTGGGCGACGCAGTCAGCCGGGGCGACGCGGATGCCGGCGTGGTGGTGCCTTACGATTACGCCCGCGACCTGGCGCGGCATCGTTCCACCACGGTCCAGTTTCTGCTGAATGCAACCAACGCGAACACCGCGACCATCAGCCAGGCGTATGCGCAAGGGGTGATCCAAAGCTACAACGCCGGGTTGCAGAGCCAGGGAATTCGGCTGCAGGCAGTACCCGTCGCCGCGACCGACCTGACCCGCCGCGGCCAGGTAGAGCTGCAGCCAGCCTTTCTCTTCAACCCGGGTCTGGTCGATTCGTGGTTCATCGTCACCGGCGTGCTCGGCCTGTTGCTGATTCTCAATAGTTCCCTGGTTGCGTCAGCCGCCATGGTGCGGGAACGCGAAGCAGGGACGATTGAGCAATTGCTAATGTCGCCTGCAAGCACAACCGAGATCATTGTCGCCAAGATTGCTCCGCTGTTTTTCCTGCTTACGCTGATGATGATCGTCGCCATCTGCGTCGTCCGATTTGTGTTTGGCGTTCCCTTCCACGGCAGCGTCCTGCTGCTGCTGGGCGCGGGCTCGCTGTGCATTCTTTCCGGCATCAGCATCGGCACGGTGATCGCCACGTTCAGCAAGTCGGCGCAGCAGGCGCAGCTGACCAGCTTCTTCATCAATCCGCCCCTTTCTTCGCTGTCCGGCGCGCTCAATCCGGTCGAGGCCATGCCCAAGTGGCTGCAGCCGCTGACGGTGCTGAACCCGGTCCACCATTTCGCAACCATCGTCCGCGGAAGCACGCTGAAAGGAAGCGGCTTCCTCGACGTCTGGCCAAACTTTCTGGCCTTGCTCCTGTTCACGCTGGTGCTGGTATCGCTGAGCGTCTGGCGATTCCGCAAACAACTCAGTTAGGCACAAAAGGAACACTGTCATGAATCGCTCGCAGCCGAAAGTCAGCCTCATCGCTTCCCTCGCCGGGTTCGCCCTCACTGTTGGCCTGGGGAGCTTCGTCGTCCCGCTCAGTGCACGTGCCCAGGGCCCGCCATCGCCGAGCCCGCAGCAGCACACTCTGGCTACCCAGCTGCCGCTCTCGGGGCGCGGCGGGCCAAGCGGCTCGGTGACTGCGGTTGAGACGCCGATTGCCGGGACGACCAACAGCGTGACTACGATCAACCCTTCGGTGCAGGTCCAGGGTTCCTATGCGGGAAGCTCGCCGAGCACTGCGGCCATGCCATTCTCGGGCAAGCTTTCCCTGCGCGATGCGATCCAGCGCGGCCTGAACTACAATCTCGGCGCGGCCGGCCTGAATCACGCGGCCCGCCAAGCGCAGGGACAGGCACAGATCGCGCGCAGCTCGCTGCTGCCCAACGTCAGCGGCTACCTCGCCGAAAACATAAATCAGGTGAACCTTGCCGCCGAGGGGTTTCGCATCCACATCCCCATTCCGGGTTTCGACTTCCCTACCATTGTTGGGCCGTATAACAACATCGACCTGCGCGGCAGCGTCTCGCAGTCGGTGTTCGACCTCACCGCCATCAATAACTATCGCTCGTCCAATGAGACCTTCCGTGCCGCTCAACTCACGGCCAGGGATGCGCGCGATGCGGTGGTGCTGGCCGTGTGCGGCGGATATCTGCAGGTACTGGCCACCGCGGAACGGGTCGCGTCCGCGCATGCCCAACTGGACACCGCAGCCGCACTCCACAAGCAGACGCTGCAGGAGCGGCAGGTGGGCGTCGCTCCGCAAATCGATGTCGATCGCAGTGAGGTGGAGGAGTTGACCCAGCAACAGCGCGTCACCTCGCTTGAGACTGAGCTGGCCAAGGAAAAGATCGCCCTCGCGCGCATGACCGGCCTGCCTCCCGGCGCAGACTACGAATTGACCGACGCGGTGCCGTTTGCCGCGGCGCCGGCCCTGGACCTGGACACTGCCATCCACCAGGCCCTCGCTCAGCGATCCGACATCAAGGCGGCCGAAGCGCAGTTGCGTGCAGCCGAGCACACGCTGACCGCGGCTCGCGATGAGCGGCTGCCTTCGCTCACCGTGAATGGCAACTACGGTTCCATTGGGACCAATCCGGCGCAGGCCAGCGCTACCTTCAGCGCGGCGGCCACCTTGAATATTCCGATCTGGCAGGGAGGCCGCACCGAAGGGGATATTCATCAGGCCGAGGCAGCACTCGCACAACGGCAGGCGGAACTCGACGACCTGAAGGGCCAGGTGGAAAGCGACGTGCGGAACGCCTTCCTCGATCTACAGGCCGCGACCAGCCAGGTCAAAGTCGCCGAACGAAACCTGCAGGTGACCCGGGAAACCCTGGACCTGACCCGACAACGCTTCGATGCCGGCGTGACCGACAATGTCGAGGTAGTGCAGGCCCAGGAATCGCTCACCTCAGCCGAGCTGGATCAGATCAACAGCGTCTTCGCCCACAATGTAGCCAAGCTCAGTCTCGCCCGTGCGGTCGCCAGTGCGGCCGACAATCTGCAGCAGTTCCTGAACCTCAAGTAGCCGGCGGCAATCCCGGGGACAATCGCATGCCGCGGCTGATGCTGTGCGGGTTACTGATAACAAGGATGCAATCCGGCCAGCATTTCACCGCGCTACGTGCATTTTGTTCGAGTGCCCCATCCGGAACTCAAACGAGCTTTCTGCCCGATTCGCTGGAATATTCCGTGCTGCCGGGAATTTTCCTACTGAGCCGGCAAGATGGTCTGTGACGGGCAACACAGACAACCATATCCCTGCAACGCCGATTGTAGAGTCGATTAGGAATTGTCGCGAGGCGCATTCCGCTGTCCGGATGACCCGCACGCCTTAGCCCGTTCGGAGATGTTGCTCATTTGACGGACTGAGTCAACGTACAGCCACCCTCACAAGGAACCGCCTCCGCGGAATTAAGTCCTACGGAGGAACGGTCTCATGTCGCAGCGCGTGGCGCAAAGAGCGCAAAGTAAGAGTCAGAGCACAACCCTCACCCCAACCAAGTACGTGTACTTCTTTGGCGGCGGCAAGGCCGAAGGCAATGGCCGCATGAAAGACGTACTGGGCGGCAAAGGCGCCGGCCTGGCCGAGATGACCAATGCCGGGTTGCCGGTTCCCCCGGGTTTCACCATCCAGACCGAAGCCTGCCGCGAGTACATGCTGGGCACCTTCAGTCCCGAGATCGATGTCGAGATGCACGCCGCCCTGGCGCGGCTGGAGGAGTTGCAGGGGCAGAAGCTCGGCGCGGCCGAGAATCCTCTGCTGGTGTCGGTCCGTTCGGGTGCGAAGTTCTCCATGCCCGGCATGATGGACACGATCCTCAACCTGGGCCTGAACGATCATTCCGTCGAAGGGCTGTCCAAGCGCAGCAGCGACCCGCGTTTTGCCTACGATTCGTATCGCCGTCTCATTCAGATGTTCGGCAGCGTGGTGCTGAACATCAACAAAAAGAAATTCGAGCACATCTTCGACGGCGTCAAGCATCGCGAAGGCGTCAAATTCGATTACGACCTGAAGGCCGACGCACTGAAGGAGATCGTCGCCGAGTACAAAAAGCTCATCAAGAAGGAAACAGGCAAGGACTTCCCGCAGGATCCGCTGGAGCAGCTGGTGATGACCCGCGACGCCGTGTTCCGGAGTTGGAATGGCGACCGCGCCAAGACTTATCGCCGCATTAACAAGATTGACGACTGGCTGGGTACTGCGGTGAATGTGCAGTGCATGGTGTTCGGCAACATGGGCGAGAGCTCGGGCACGGGCGTGGGCTTTACGCGCAATCCGGCGACGGGCGAAAAAGTCTTCTTCGGCGAATACCTGATGAACGCGCAGGGCGAGGACGTGGTATCCGGCATCCGCACTCCCATGCACATCAGCGAACTTGAGAAGACCATGCCGAAGGCGTACCAGCAACTGCGCACCATCACCTGGAAGCTCGAAAAGCACTATCGCGATATGCAGGACTTCGAGTTCACCATCCAGGATGGCAAGCTCTATATGCTGCAGACCCGCAACGGCAAACGCACCGGTCTGGCTGCGGTTCGCGTCGCCATCGATATGGTCCGCGAAGGCCTGATCACCCAGGAAGAAGCGGTCATGCGCGTCGAGCCCAACCAGCTCTACGACTTCCTGGTTCCGCGGTTGGACGAGAAGGACGCGAAGATCGAAGTGCTCGCCATCGGTCTGCCGGCATCGCCCGGCGCCGCTGTCGGCCAGATCGTCTTCAGTGCTGAAGACGCGGTGAAGTACTACAACGACGGCGTCTACAAGGACGTCATCCTGGTCCGCGGAGAAACCACGCCTGAAGATATCGCGGGCATGGAAGTGGCCGCGGGCATCCTGACCTCGCGCGGCGGCATGACCTCGCACGCTGCGGTGGTCACGCGCGGCATGGGCAAGTGCTGCGTGGCTGGAGCGGGCGACTGCACAGTCGACGAAGCCCACAAGGAACTGCGCGTGAAGGGCCACACCCTGCGCCAGGGCGATTGGCTTTCGCTGGACGGCACCACCGGCCGCGTGATTCTGGGCCGGCTCAAGACCATCCCGGTGCAACCTGACGATACCGACCTGGTGAAGTTCATGAGCTGGGTCGACCCGGTCCGCAGACTGAAGATCCGCGCCAACGCTGACATCCCGCGCGATGCACGCCAGGCCCGGGCCTTCGGAGCGGAGGGCATCGGTCTATGCCGCACCGAGCACATGTTCTTTGCTGAAGACCGCATCGAGCACGTGCGCGCCATGATTCTCTCGGACAACGAGAAGGACCGCCGCGACGCGCTCAAGAAGCTGCTGCCCATGCAGCGCGCCGATTTCGTCGGCCTGTTCAAGGCCATGGAGTCGTTGCCGGTTACCATCCGCCTGCTGGACCCGCCGCTGCATGAGTTCCTGCCCCAGCGCGAAGAGCTGCTGGTCGAGATCACCCGGCTGGAAGACACCAAGCCCCACTCGCCCAAGCTGAAGGAGCTGCGCCCGCTGCTGGCGCGGGTCCAGGAGCTGCACGAGACCAACCCCATGCTCGGCCTGCGCGGCTGCCGTCTCGGCATCGCCTTCCCCGAGATCACCGAGATGCAAGCCCGCGCCATCTTCGAGGCCGCGGTTGCGGTCAAGAATAAGGGCGGCGATCCCCATCTCGAAATCATGATTCCGCTGATCACTTCGGTCGAGGAGATGCGCAATCAGGCCGCCATCGTTCGCCATATCGCCGAACTCGTTTTCAAGGAGAAGGGCGCTTCCGTCAACTACATGGTCGGCACGATGATCGAGATTCCGCGCGCCGCCATCACCGCCGATCAAATTGCCGAGGAAGCCGAGTTCTTCAGCTTCGGCACCAATGATCTGACCCAGACCACCTTCGGCATATCCCGGGATGACATCAACAAGTTCCTTCCGGCCTATATCAAGAACAACATCTTCAAAGAGGACCCCTTCGCCACGCTCGACCAGAAAGGCGTGGGCGTGCTGGTGGAGATGGCAACCATCAAGGGACGCAAGACCCGGCCCGAACTCAAAGTCGGCATCTGCGGCGAACACGGCGGCGATCCGGAATCCGTCAAATTCTGCCACAAGATCGGACTGAACTACGTCTCCTGCTCGCCATTCCGTCTGTTGACAGCGCGGTTGGCAGCGGCGCAGGCGGCACTCCAGGAGAAGCACGCTGGGCCGGACCTGCATGATCTGCTGCGGAACGGTGATTGGCTCACGACCTAAGAAGCTAATCAACGGCAGACGGTTGGAGCGCTCGGCAAATTGCATGTCAGAAGGAAACTCTGGAGACGCTGACATGCAAGGCACCGGGCGCCCCTTAATTAACGGGCGCACTCAACTCTGCAACAAATTGATGCGCAGGTTTTCCATCACATGGAGACGCTGCAGGACCTTACGCGTCAGCCCAGTGAGTGGCACCCCTGCGAGCCGCGAGACATTGACCCAGTGCAGCTCGCCCGATCCTTTCGGAATCGCGCGACGGAGCGGCGCTCCAGACCCAGGGCGATCGTGCCGCTGCGGAGAAAAAACCTGAACATAGTAGTTGGTGCTGGTGATCGAATGGCGGACGCGGAGCACAGGCTCGCGACTCTCCACGGCGTCGAGGGGCAGCGCAGGCAGCTCGAACATCGCGGGCATGATGGTGGCATTGGCCGGACGCAACGCGAGCAGGACCTCAGTGACCGTGCCGCGCTTGCGCAGATCCAATAGGTGGGCCACCGGCAGACTGCGCTGCGGGGCGCGAGCTGGAGTTATGTGCTCGCCCCGGGTCTGGCAAAGCGGCTGAACTGGACACTGGAGGCAGAGCGGTGCGCGCGGCAGGCAGAGCGTCGCCCCCAACTCCATCATGGCCTGGTTGTGGTCTCCGGCTGGGTTGGCAGTCAGGTGAGGATAGGCGCCGTCGCCTCCGGCCTGCTCCGTTGGATGGGCACTGGCGGCCAAAGCGACCCGCTCAGCAGCATCCCAGGCGCTCGCATTACGAGGCCTTGAGGCGGTCCCGGACGCGAGCCCGGCATCGGGCTGCGAGGTCAAGGGGGACGCATTCGGCATCAGCGCCTGCGCCTGCGCTCGGACGAACGCCCGATCCGCAGCCGATTCCTCGCTGGGCCTCCCGGTGAGGCGGAGGACGACGCGCTCTACATTGCCATCCACCACGGCTACGGACTCACCAAAGGCAATGCTGGCGACCGCCGCGGCGGTGTATTCGCCGATTCCCGGCAACGTGCGCAGCTCCGCCGAAGTTGCGGGCAGGCGACCCTCCCGTTCCAGCACGATAAACCGGGCCGCCTTGTGCAGCATGCGCGCGCGGCGGTAATAGCCAAGTCCGGACCAGGCCGCCAGCACGTCATCCTCAGCCGCCAGCGCCAGCGAGACCAGGGTGGGAAAGCGGCGGACGAATTCGTTGTAGTGTTCGACGACCGCGGCGACGCGCGTCTGCTGCAGCATGATCTCCGAGACCCAGATAAGGTAGGGATCGGTCGCGCCACGCCACGGCAGCGAACGCGCCTGCGCTCGATACCAGGCCATCAGACGCTGCCGGAACTCGACCGCGTTCAGCTCGGGTTCAGGGGCAGCGCGCTTCATTCTGCCAGTTTATCCAATTGAAGAAGCCTTACACTGGTGCGCATGAAGAAGAGCCTGCTCCGCCGGGATTTCCTGAAACAAAGCGCCCTTGCGGCCGGCGCTTCGGCAATACCGTTCGCCGGGATGGCCGCATTCGCCAACGCACGGCAGAGCCCGGCATCGGCACCGCCGGCGGCCGCACCCGCAGCCACGTCCAGACCGCATTTTCCCGGCGCCGACCCTGCCTGGGCCGCCACCTGGGACGCTGCCCTCGCCGTGCTCGCCGGCAACGTCCGGTTGATGCCCCGCTACGAGCATCCCGTGCTGGTTGAGGGCAGCACCTACGCGGGCATATGGCAGGAGTGCGCCCCGCAGGAGGGCCAGGTCTACGGCACTCTCCAGAAGTACATCGCCACCCCGCCGGGCCAGCCCACGCCGCTCGAAACCGCCCGCGCCAACCACATGGCCTTCTTCGCGCAGCAGAAGGAGGACGGCCAGCTGCCGGCCTCCATCAAGCTGGCCGACAAGGTTGGCACCAGTGCCGGCTACGGCCAGATCCAGATGGTCGTCCCCATCGCCGCGACCGCGTGGGAGATCGTCCAGGTAACCCACGATCAGGAGCTGCTGGAAACTGCATACCAGTCGTGCAGCCGCTGGGACGCCTGGCTCCGTCAGTACCGCGACACGCGCAAGACCGGCCTCTGCGAAGGCTTCTGCACCTACGACACCGGCATGGACTACTCCCCGCGCTGGAACGGCATCCCCCGGCAATGCCCGGACGCCGACGCCCGCAAGTGCCCCGATCTCGCCACCATGCCGCGCCTGTGCCCCGATCTTTCGGCCACCGTCTATGGCGGCCGCATGGCTCTCGCCGCGATGGCAGCCGCCCTCGGCAAACACGACGACCACGCCCGCTGGCTCGCCGACGCGGAACACATCCGCCACCTGATCCTAACCAAGCTGTATAGCCCGGAGGACGCTGCGTTCTACGACCTCGACGCGCAGAACGACTTCGTCCGTGTCCGTTCCGTGGTCACCCTGCGCGTCCTCGGCGAACATGTGCTCGATCCGCGAAAGGACAGGGCCATCTTCGACGCCATCTGGACTCGGCAGGTCCACAACCCGGAGGCCTTCTGGGCGCCCTACCCTTTCCCGTCCTCAGCGCTCAAGGAGCCCTCGTTCGTGCGGCCGATCCCGCGCAACAGCTGGGGCGGAGCCAGCCAGGCCCTCACGGCGCTGCGAGCGCCGCGCTGGATGCCCTATTACGGCAAGCAGGCCGAGCTCGACCACGTCATGCAGCAGTGGTGTTCCGCCATCATGCGCCACAGCGAGTTTCGCCAGCAGATGGACCCGCTGACCGGCGACTTCACCCAGCCGGACCCCGGCGGGTATTCGCCAGCCGCGCTGGTGTTCCTGGATTTTGCAAGGCGACTCAGCAAGGGATAGAAACTCGCCCGTCAGCACTCCTGGTACTTCCAGTTGCGCTGCTTGCCTTCGGCGATCCACTCGATGGCCTGGGCGATGCGGCGGTCGCGAGTCTCGGGGCGTTTGGCGTCCGCGATCCACTCCGCGTACTCGCGCTGGCAGCTGGGGCTGAAGGCAGCGTAGGCCGCGGCGGCCTTGCGATCGCGCCGGAGCGCGGCGGTGAACTCGGCGGGGACTTCCACAGGAGGCTTGGGCGCCTTCACGACCCGCCGCTGCGCAGCGACCCAGTTTTCGCCTTGGCCCTTGCGAATGAGTTCGGCCGCCTGCCGCAGATACCCAAGCAGCTGCTTGTCCGGCGGCAGGTCCTTGATGCCGGTGATCTTGCCCAGGGAGCCCATGGCTCCATCCTGCAGCACGCCGGCCGTACGCAGCACCTTGCCGATCGCCGCGCCCCAGAAACCGAAGCTGCAATGCGCCTTGAAGGCCGAGATGTTGCACAGGATCGTGCCGCCGTGCAGGAAGAACGGCCGGCCCCACTTGATCTCTTCCACCACATCCGGGCAGGCCTTGTGGATGAGCGCGCGCAGATGCGTGAGCACCGGCTGGGCAAACGGCGCTGCCTTGGCGATGTAGGCATCGACCTTGGGATTCGTTGTCGGCTTGCTCACGACAGCAGTGTACCTATCCGCGACCGGCGCTTCCAGTTGATTTGACTCTGTCGCTGGGATTACTTCGCCAGCTCTGCGACGACCAGCGCGAGAGAGTCGCGCCATTCCGGCATCCGCCAACCGAAAACCCGTTCTAGTTTGGAGCAGTCGAGCATCGAATTGAGCGGGCGCTTGGCCGGAGTTGGATACTCGGAGGTCGGGATCGGATCGACCGACGCCAGCTTTGCAACGGGTTCCAGCTTCTGCAACTCTGCGATGGCCTGCGCGGCGAAACCATACCACGAGGTCTCTCCGGCTCCAGTCGCATGGTAGACACCGCAGAACGGACGGGCGGCTTCGCCCGGCGAGCAGCCAGCCTGCGCAGCCAGACGTTCGATCTGGCCGATGGCGTGGGCGGTCAAGCTGGCAAGTTCGAGACTCCAAGTAGGGCCGCCGTGCTGGTCGGCAACAACCCTCAGATGTTCTCGCTCGCGCGCGAGTCGCAGGATGGAGCGAACAAAGTTGTTGCCTGTAGCCCCGTAGACCCAACTCGTGCGAAAGGTGACATAGGCCGCGCCGCTCGCGCCCAGCGCCATTTCTCCGGCAAGCTTGCTGCGGCCGTAAACGTTGAGCGGGTTGGCGGGATCGGATTCGACGTAGGGAGCCGTTTTTGAACCGTCGAAGATATAGTCGGTCGAATAGTGGATCACGACTGCGCCAACGTGCCGGGCCTCTTCAGCGAGCAACTCAGGGGCGGTCGCATTGATGGCAAAGGCGAGTTCAGGCTCGCTCTCCGCTCTATCGACTGCAGTGTGCGCGGCCGCGTTGACCACCCAGTGCGGTCGAACTTCGCGCATCACTTTGCGGATTGCGTTGGTGTCCGTGAGGTCGAGCGCGTCGAGGGTTGGCGCGATGATCTCACCGTATGGGGCCAGGGTATAAATGAGAGCCCCGCCCACCTGTCCGCATTCGCCGGTGATGAGGATTCGGCGGTTCGCTGCATTCCCGGCCATCAGTACACCTTTTCGTCGATGATGCGTTTCAGGTATTCGCCGTAGGTGCTTCTAGCCATCTTCACGGCCAGTTCCTTAAGCTGCTCCGCATCGATATAGCCCTGGCGGTAAGCAATCTCTTCAAGGCAGGCTACCTTCAGGCCTTGCCGTTTTTCGATGGTCTGGATGAAAAGAGACGCCTCCAGCAAAGAGTCGTGCGTGCCCGTATCGAGCCACGCCATGCCGCGGCCGAGGAGTTCCGTGGTCAACTGGCCTCGATCGAGATACCAGCGATTCACGTCGGTGATCTCCAACTCGCCCCGCGAAGACGGCTTAATCGACTCGGCTACGCTGACGACCTGCTCATCGTAAAAGTAAATTCCCGTGACAGCGTAGCGAGACTTCGGATTCTTTGGCTTCTCTTCGAGCGAGACTGCCTTGCGGCTCTCGTCGAATTCGACCACTCCGTAGCGTTGCGGGTCCTGTACGGCATAGGCAAATACAGTCGCCCCCTGCTTGCGCTCCGAGGCGGAACGCAGCAACTTCGCCAGATCGTGTCCGAAGAACAGATTGTCTCCCAGCACCAGGCAGCAGCCCTGGCCTGCGAGAAATTCCTTCCCGATAAGAAAGGCCTGGGCGAGGCCATCGGGCGACGGCTGCACCGCGTACCGGATCGAGATGCCCCATTGCCCACCGGTGCCAAGCAGTTGCTCAAAGCGCGGAGTGTCGGCAGGAGTTGAGATGACCAGAACGTCCCGGATCCCGGCGAGCATCAGCGCCGAGAGCGGGTAGTAGATCATCGGCTTGTCATAGACCGGAAGCAACTGCTTCGATACAGCTTCGGTGACGGGATGAAGCCGGGTCCCGGATCCTCCCGCCAAGATGATGCCTTTCATTCAATCTCTCCAACGGGCGCCGTGGTAGAGTCTCGCCTGCGGTCAAATTCGCGCGCCATAGTTTCCTTTGATCCAATCCCGGTATTCACCGCTGACTACATCGGCTACCCACTGCGCATTGTCAAGATACCACTGGACCGTCTTGCGAATGCCCGAAGCGAAGGACTCCTTGGGCGCCCACCCGAGTTCGGTTTGCAACTTCTTACAGTCGATGGCATAGCGTCGGTCGTGGCCGGGACGGTCCTTCACGTAGGTAATGAGCTGACTGTGCGGCGCGCCAACCGAATGCAACTCATCCAGAATCGCGCAAAGGGTGTAGACGACGTCGAGATTCTTCTGCTCATTCAATCCGCCGACGTTGTAGGTTTCTCCGAGCCTGCCTTTTTCAAGGACAGCCAGGATCGCGTCGCAATGATCGGTGACGTAGAGCCAGTCGCGCACATTCTGGCCGTCGCCATAGACCGGCAACGGTTTTCCATGGATTGCATTGTGAATCATGAGCGGGATCAGCTTCTCCGGAAACTGAAACGGGCCGTAATTGTTGGAACAGTTGGTGGTGAGGACCGGAAGGCCATAAGTGTGGAAGTACGCGCGCACCAGGTGATCGGACGCTGCCTTCGACGCGGAATACGGACTGTTGGGCCGGTAGGGAGTCTCCTCGCGGAACGCAGGCTCATCCGGGCCTAGTGAACCGTATACCTCGTCGGTGGAAACATGCAGGAATCGGAACGAACTGCGGCGGGGAACCGGCAGCGAGCGCCAATGCTGCAGCGCGGCTTCGAGCAGGGTGAACGTCCCGGTGATGTTGGTTTCCACGAAGGCAGCGGGACCCACGATCGAACGATCCACGTGGCTTTCCGCGGCGAAGTGCACGACGGCGCCGGGTTGATATTCGGCTAGAAGGTTCGCGACAAGCGGCTGATCGAGGATCGAGCCATGCACGAAGGTGTGCGCAGGATTTCCGTCGAGCGAGGCGAGATTCGCGAGATTGCCGGCGTAGGTGAGTGCGTCGAGGTTGACGACCGTGTGGCCGCGACGCACCGCCTCGATGACGAAGTTGGAGCCGATAAATCCTGCGCCACCCGTGACCAGCAAGACACTTTGCTCCATGCTCCTCCTCTCTTCTCATCTTAGATTGCCTCGAAGGCCCGGCCTGATCCCTCGAAGGTGGAACGCCAAGCGCAAGGGCACTATCCAGCCAAAAGATTGCCGGAGGCGGGATAGGTCTCAGCTTCGGCGAGCAGCGAGCCGGCAGCGTCTTTGTCGGAGAGGATTGGTTCGCCGTTCAAAGGCCATGCAATGGCAATCGCCGGATCGCTCCAGAGAAGCGAGCGCTCGAAGGTTGGCGCATAAAACGCGGTTGCCTTATAGGAGACTTCGGCGAAATCGCTGAGCACCAGGAACCCATGGCCGAATCCGGGAGGAATCCACAGCATGCGCTTATTCTCCGCGCTGAGGTTGAGACCAAACCACTGGCCAAACTGGGCGGAGTCCTGGCGGAGGTCAACGGCAACGTCGAAGATCTCTCCGCGCAGGGCGCGCACCAGCTTCCCCTGCGGTTGTTTTACCTGGTAGTGAATTCCGCGCAGAACGCCTTTGCGCGAGCCGGAGTGGTTGTCCTGCACATACCGGGTAGGCAATCCGAATGCCGCGAAGGTTGCCTCGTTGTAGGCTTCCAGGAAAAAGCCCCGCGCATCCCCGAAGACCTTCGGTTCGAGGATCACCACATCCTTCAAGGAGGTCGGAATTAACTGCAATGCGGACTCCTTCATCTTCCATACGGCGAAGCCGACCACCCTGGGCCAGGAACACTGGACTTTGTCCAGGCGCGTCGGATGCGGTCAGTCGAGCGCGACCATAATCTTGGTATATGCTGCCGGATTCTCGCTCCAGGCGCGAAGAATTGCGGGCGCCTCCTCAATCGGCACGGTGGCGCTGATGGCTTCCGCCGTAGGAAATCGCTTTTGCTCGAACATGCGAATCACTTCCTTGAAGTCCTGAGGAAGCGCATTGCGCGAACCGAGAATATCCAGTTCCTTCTGCACAAACAGGCGCGTCTCGTAACTGACCAGATCCTTGGCATATCCGATATACACGACGCGACCGGTGAAGGCGACTTCCTCGACGGCAGCGCGAAATGTGTCGGGCCTTCCAATCGCCTCAATGATGACGTCGGGGCCGTGCCCGCCGGTGATCTCCTGCAGGCGGGCGTGGACGTCGTCGCGGATGGAATTGATCAAGTGACGTGCTCCGGAGTTCCGGGCGATCGCAAGTTTCTTGTCGTCGATATCGATGGCAATGACATTTGCGCCGCGAAAGGCGGCCGCGGAAACAGCTCCGAGCCCGACTCCGCCGCACCCATAGATGGCCACGGTGTCCGCAGCCGTGATGCGGCCGCGTGCGACCGCGTGGCAGCCAACCGTGAGCGGCTCCACCAGGCATAGCTCCTCGATGGACAAGGGCGCCGCGTAGAGCTTGGCCAGCGGCATGCTGAAATACTCCACCAGCGCGCCATCGCGCTGAACGCCAAGGGTCTGGTTGGAGCGACAGGAATTGGGGCGGCCCTGGCGGCAAGCCGTGCATTTGCCACAGCTTGTATACGGGGACATGGTTACGTTCATTCCCTCCGTCAGCCCCAGGTCGTTGGCGGGGACTCGCTCGAGAGTTGCGGCCACTTCATGGCCCGGAATCCGGGGGTAGGTCACCAGCGGATTCTTGCCCAGGAAGGTGCTAAGGTCGGTCCCGCACAGTCCGATGCGTCGAATTCGCATCGTCGCTTCAAGCAAATCGGCCTTGGGACGTTCGATGTCAACGACCCGCGCCTCTCCTGGCCGATCAATTACAAGCGCCTTCATTCTTTCCTTTTGCCCCTCTCCCGCACTCGCCGAAGCGCGAGTTGCAACCCCAGGCCAGTATAGACTGTCGTCAGCACGCAACGAGGCGCGGCTCGACACGGGAACGAGCAGCATGACCAAGGATAGGCAGAAAGACTATAACGGCAAGCGCACCAACAACTCGCTTTTGGATCGGGTAAACTGAGGGGCATATGGGCGAGGCCTTTTCTCTGCTGCGGTTTGCCGCCAATCGGATGCGCAAACAGGGTGTTTATCTAGTGGATTTTTCGATCAAGGGCTCATTGCACACACTGAATCGAATCAATCGATTTTCGCTTTGCGTTTGCTGCCTGGCCCTCCTGATGGTGGGGAAGATGGACGGTCAGGCTGGTACTGGCGCATCTGCTCCCTCGGCAAGCTCGGCGGCCATGGGGACTCAATCCACTGGTGCGACGGCGCCAGGATCCTTAGGGTCGTCCGCAGGGTCCCTCACCGAGCAAGTTGTAACCGACGTCGGGAGCCGGCGGGCCCAGGATCGGAACTCAAGCAGCCTCGAGCAAGAGTCATCGGTTCCGGCGCCGATGACGGAGTTTCAGCAGATTGTGCTGGAGAGCAGCGGGCGGGCACTTCCGATCTTTGGTGCTGATCTATTCAATGGGACGCCGTCAACGTTTGCACCTGTCGACAACATTCCGGTCACCCCAGACTATGTGATCGGTCCCGGCGATGAAATACGGCTGCAGGTATGGGGCCAGGTGAACCAACGCGGTTCGTTTGTGGTGGACCGCACAGGCTCCATCGCACTGCCGGATGTAGGCACAATCCATGTGGCGGGATTGCAGTTTTCCCAGTTGACCGATTTTCTCAAGTCGCAACTAAGTCGTGTCTACCGCAACTTCGATCTGAATGTGAACCTGGGGCAGTTGCGCTCGATTCAGGTCTTCGTGGTGGGTCAGGCGAGGAAGCCGGGCAGCTTTACGATTGGATCGCTGAGTACGCTGCTCAACGCTCTGTTCGCCTCGGGCGGACCGCTTCCGCAAGGCAGCTTGCGCGACATCCAGGTGAAGCGCGGCGCCGCCACCATTACCCACTTCGATTTGTACGACCTGTTGCTGCACGGCGATAAAACCAAAGACGTCCGGCTGGAATCCGGCGACGTGATCTTTATCCCCGATGTCGGGCCCCAGGTAGCAGTTTTCGGAAGCGTAAACACGCCTGGGATCTATGAGCTGCGTGGCGAAACCAGCTTCAAGCAGGTCATCGCGCTGGCCGGAGGACTGACGAACGTGGCGGCCGGCTCGCAAGTACGCGTGGAACGAATCTATAAGCATACGGAGCGCAGCGAGCTGGACGTCGATCTTGCCAGCAGCGATTCGCCGCCGGTTCAGGACGGGGATATGATCTCCGCGACGTCGATCATCGGCCGTTTCGAGAACGCGGTAACCCTGCGCGGCAACGTAGCCAACCCCGGCCGGTATCCCTGGCACCAGGGCATGCGCATCTCTGACCTGATCCCGAACCGCGAAGCCTTGATTACGCGGAACTATTATCAGCGCCACAATGAACTGGGACTCAGCAATTCGGACTACAGGGGAGCGGCGACGGAGGGCGCTCTGGGGCTCCAGACCGGCGCCGTGGCCGATGCCGCCGTGAACCGCGGCATTGTTGGGGCCAATGGCGGAGGAAATGCGGTAGGGGCCACGCTGGCGGAGGGCAATCGGAACTTCGCGGCGACAACAGACGTGATTCTGAGCGCGCCGGATATCGACTGGGATTATGCGGTTATCGAGCGCAAGAACCCGGCCACCCTGAAGACAACCCTCGTCCCTTTCAACCTGGGCAAGGTCGTCCTCGACAAGGACAATTCGCAGGATGTCGAGCTGATGAATGGCGACGTTGTAACCATCTTCTCAAAGGCCGACATCCGGGTTCCGAGCGAGCAGCAGACCAAGTTCGTAAAGCTTGAGGGCGAGTTTGTGGCGGCCGGCGTCTACAGTGTCCAACCGGGTGAGACACTTCGACAGTTGCTGGTCCGCGCTGGAGGCCTGACACCGGACGCATTCCTCTATGCGTCAGAGTTCACGCGGGAGTCGGTCCGCCGCCTGCAGCGCCAACGAATCCTGGAATATGCAGACGCGCTGGAGGGAGAGATCACGTCTCGATCCGCAACGTTAGCAGCTTCTGCCTTGACTGACCGGGATGCGGCGGCCGCGCAGTCATCGGGAGCGGAGGCGCGCGCGGCCTTGGCGCGGCTGCGTCAGGCCCAGCCAAGCGGGCGTATCGTGTTCCATCTGGATCCAAACGCCAAAGACATCGCCTCGCTTCCCGACCTTCCCCTGGAGGATGGCGATCGCTTCGTGGTGCCGAAGACGCCCTCTACTGTCTCGGTGCAAGGCCAGGTGTACTACGCAAATGCATTCGTCTTCAGAAACGGCAAGCGTGTGACCGACTACCTGCATCTTGCCGGCGGGCCGAACCGGGATGCCGACCGAAATCGCGAGTTCGTCCTGCGCGCCGACGGCTCGGTAGTGAGCCGGCAGTATGGCAGTTTTGCCCAACATGCGCTATTTGCAGATCACGACTTCGATCATGTGGCGATGCTGCCGGGAGATACGATTGTAGTGCCGCCGGTGATCGAGAAGGGCTCGGTCCTTCGTAATCTGGTCAATATATCGACCATTCTCGAAGGCTTTGGCCTGGGTGCAGCAGCGGTCGAAGTGCTCAAGTAGGGGACTTGGAGCGGTCTTGAGTCGAAACTGGCTCGCGACTGGTCGAGTGGTAAATCCGCGAAGGCCATGGTATTCATGACAACCACGCTCTTCACGGAGCAGTCTTATGCTGCGGATAGAGAGTTAGCCGAAAGGTTGCGACGGTATCGGTTTGCTCGCCCGGCTCGTAGATGGGCGCCTTCCACCACTCGTGTTGCACCTCCGCTGAAAGTTCCAGGTCCTTCTGGAGCCGCTTGACGACGCGGAAGTCGAAGTTGTTCTGGGTCGTGCCCGACGGAATGAAATCCTTGGCATCTTTTTTGTGTTGAAACGACACCTGTACCATCTCGCTCGGGGAAAGGTGATAGGTAAGCCAGGCTTGCCCTCCCTTGCCTTCGCGTCCATTGGCGTCTCCCATGATGTAGCCTTTGTTGGTGTATCCCTGCGTCTGAATGAATTCTGCATAGAGATACCCGCCACCGACACTATTGCTGGTCTCGGGATCGGTGTTCACTCCCTCGATTCGCATATCCAGTCTCGGCACACCCGGGAACCGCGAGAGATACAGGCCCGGCCGAACCCCGGCGTGACGCGGAGCGTCGATTGGATTCACATCGTCGTGAATCACCGAATCCGTGTACAGCGTCACCCAATGGTTCAGCCACGGCAAGCGCCAGCTAAAGTCGAACGACGAAAAGCGCGCGCCAGGATCCTGGATTGACTCCTTCGTGAGCGTCGAGACGTTGGTCGTGCTAAAGAAACTGCGTAGAAAGGTGCCAATCGTGATCGGCTCGTTGCAGGGGACGATCGTGTAGACAATAGGATTAGCGTTCGGATCGACGGGGACTGCACAGCCATGCCCCTTTCCGCCCCAGATCACGCTGCGTTCAAACCCGAACTCGACATTCGGGGTCGGCTTGAAGTTGATCTTTTCCGCATGCATCCAAGGATCATTTGGATCGGAATGCCCTTTGAGGCTGCCCACGAAAAAGTCGTACCGGAACGGTCCGGTGAGCCACGATAACCACGGAATATAAAGCGGCTCGGTTCGGTCGATCTGAAACGCATAGATGTTCTCCGCGTTGTTGCTGTAGGTGAAGGCGCCGCCCACAGCGGGACCAAACCAGTGATCGCTCTTGCCGAAAGATATCTCGTGGTTCAGTATCCGGTACGACAGGTTCGCTTCCACTATCCGCATCACATCGGTCTCTGGGATTGGGCCGGCCGGTACCGTCGGCTGTACCGGATCGCAAGGAAGGGGAGGGCCTGAATTGTCTCTTTGCGAACAATCGATGGCGGACAGCGTCGCGACCAGGACCGGAGAATAACCCGCCGCGGAGGGCGCATGTTGATATTCCCCGCGCGCATAGAAGCTGAACCGGCCAAACTCCGCACTTCCGCTGACGCCATCGACGGTGTTGAAGCCGGGCTGGTAGGGGCGGCCGTAGTCATTCGCCAGCGATTGTCCAAGGTGGAAGCTGTCCCGCAGGGTCAGCCCGGAGATGCCCTGCAGTCGCGCATAGACGCCTTCGCACCCGTAGGAGAGACCGTCGGGATCGGAATCCTCATCCCCAAACTCGCGTTCGAGCGAGGCCAGAATTTCGAACGCCTGCGGATTCTTCTGGATTTCCTCTACTTGCGCGGCGTCGTCGAGCATCCGCTGGATGCTGCGCCTGGTCCAGGGCCGCAGGCCGAGGTAGGCCGTATCGAGAAATCCCAGCCCATGCAGCCGATCAAGGGCCGGATAAACCCAGCTATCGATCGGAACATATACATCGGCCGGGCGCGCCCCCCCGGGTCCGGTGGCACAGACGGGAGATTCGGCCACAGCATTGGCTGCGGGGGCCGCGCACAGTAACGCAAAAATGACCCAGCACGCCAGAGCCGGCGCAGCGGCCCGTCTTCTCCCAAAGTGCTCCAGAACCATCAATGAATACTCCTCAGCAGACCAATGGGCTTCGCCGCCACGCAGACACCTTCAGACCGCCCCACTCGAAGCGAGGCCGGAGCGGATGGCCTGCACCTGCTCGCGCGTGAGCACCCATATGCACCCGGCGATAAACCCAAACACCAACCCGCCGAGCAGATAATAGGACCGCCTGGGCGACGACTTCGTATCTGGATAGGATGCAGAGTCCAGCACCTGCAGCACTGGCGCATCGCGCGCCTCATCCAGACGTGCCGCCTCGTACTGCCGCGAGAGCATGTCGAACAACGCCTCGTGGTACTTCACTTCACGGTCCTTGCGGACATACTCCAGTTGAATCTCCGGGACCTTGGAAGTCGGAATCGTCGCCGACGACTCGCTGCTACCCCCGCGCTGCAGACGCGCCAATTGACTTTGCAAATCGTCGATTTCGCTGCGCAAACGAATCACTTCCGGGTTCTGCTCGGTAGCGGAATCTCGCAGCCCGGCGAGCTCAACCTGGCGCAAAGCAATCTGGGCCTGAGTATCGGCGATCGTCTTGATCTCTTCTTCCGTCTGCCCGGTGGGAGCGATCAGTCCAGACTTTTCTTCGGTCTTTTTCAGTTCTACCTCAGCATCCGCCAGGTCGTTCTTTTCCTTCTCCAGCTGCTGCCCGAAAAACAGTCGCCGTTGCGAAGACTGGCTCAGCGCCAACCGCCCATTCGTCTCCTGTAACGCGTCCATGTACCCATTGGCAAGATCACGTGCCAGTTCCGGGCTTTTCGCGGTCACATCGACGGTAACAATGGTGGACTTCAGGTCAACGGAGATTCCCGTATCCGATGCGAGTTCCTTCTCCGCCTGGCTCTCCTTCTTCACCCGGTAAACGCGCAGGAGATCGAAGCGCTTCACCAGCTCTTCGGCGATTGACCGGCTCTTCAGGATGCCGGAGTACAGATCGCCAGGGTTCTTCACGCCGCCCAGCATGTCGCCCGCGCCCAGAGTGGAAAGCTGGCCCGCAACCAGAGAAGCCAGCGAGTTGCTGCTGTTGATATTCGGGGGAATAAACGAAACCGTTGACGTATATCGGACGGGCAGGACATACGCAACCGCCGTCGCGATCAGGGCCAGGCCCAACGAAGCTCTGAGAATGATCCATTTTCCGCGGCGGAGCTTGCGAAACAGTTCTGCCAGGTCGATGGAATCCTGTTCCCCGGCCGCAACCGCATCTGGGCCAGGTCCAGCGGCCGCCAATGGATCCAAATCGTTCTCAGCCATTCCGTGTCTTTCACCCCTTGTGCTATCAGCTTACTTCAGCAGTCCGGCACTCGCCACGCATGCCGCGAAGGCCGGCGCGGAAAACCGCACGGACGACCGGCCTCGCACCAAGATCATTCTACGCAGAATCAACCTGGCGATGTTCGGTCGGGGCGCTGCCTTCCAGTAGACTGATTCAATCATGGCAACGGGCGAATTCGACCTGGCACGGGCTGGCGATTGCCGCGCTACTCGCCACCACTCGATGGATCGGCATGCTGGCATTCTTCGCACTTGGTGCAACCGCAGCCGGGACGTCTAGAATACCCGCAGCCCGAAGTTGGCTTGTCGCGAAGGGATCGTTGCAGATATGTTGCAGCTCTGGTTCATTGCCAACACGATACTCTGGGCGATCAGCGTCAAAGCCGGCGGTTTCGAACTTGGACTCAACGTGGTTCTGCTCATGATCGTAGGGGCGCTGTGGCTTGGTGTGCACCGCAGGGTGGCTACCAGTTCCGTCACGGCGATCGCAGCTTTGCTCGGGTATCTCATCCTTTCCCTGGTGGTCGCTGGTGTCGGTCCCTGCCGTGATCTGTTCCCCAAATTGCTAGTCACTGGCCCGATTCTGATCTTCCTGATTTTGATCGGATTGGAGATTGGGAATCGAGCGAGACTGAAGGATTGGCTGAACCTCCAGAAAGCTGCGATTTGGGGCCTCGTTCTTGCATTCTCGGGGTTTTTGGCGGAAGCCATTGCTCCGTCGAAGTTCCCGAACAGGGGGGGCTTCCGGATGGAAGGCAGGTATTCCGGGTTATTCAAGGAGCCAAGTCACGTTGCTTTTGCCTTATTCCCTTGTGTCGCCGTGCTGTTGGTTGCGGAAAGCAAGAAAATCCGACGGGGTGGACTGTTTGCACTGATCGCGCTCCTTATTTTTTCTCGTTCGTCGACGTTACTTGCCCTGACCGCCGCCTGGTTGGTTTACCGGCTTCTTGTCCAGAAAAATCGCCGCCAGGTGGTGCTGCTTGCGCTCGGTGTGGTTGCGCTCATCGCCTTGGCCTGTGCGATCGATTACGATCGGCTGATAGCGCCGACGGTCGATCGAATCGCCGGTGTGGCGGCGTCGAGCGGGTCCGATAATATGTCGAGCCTGCTGTATGTGCAGGGCTGGCAAGACGCCTGGGGAAACTTGGCGCGCACTCATGGTATCGGGCTCGGATTCAACATGATGGGCTGTCATCCGTTGCCGAATGTTCCCCTGCGGGATGTTTTAACCACGATGGGATTCGACGAGCCCAATGCACAAGACGGCACTTTCCTTTTTGCGAAGATACTTTCGGAAGCTGGAATTGGCGGCGTAGCGTTTTATCTCGCGATTGCTTGGAGTTGGCTGCATCTTGAGAAGAGGGTTCGGAATGCCCATGACGCTCGCGAGCGCGTGATGGCATCCACCCAGGCGGCACTTATCTTTTGCTTCGTTGCATCAAGTTTCATACGGAGCGAAGGCTATTTCAGCGGCGGATTGCTGCTGTGGGTGGTCGCCATCCCGGCAGCCCCGCATTGGCGAGGAAGCTTCTCGGCGAAGGGAGTCATCGCACCGACGACACCAAGAACCGACGTCACTCCAAAAGCTCGAACAAACTGCTGACGCATTGAGGGAGCGGCTCACCAGCCGGCGAACGGTCGACCTTTTCGCCGCTGCAGCGACCACGGTGCGACGGGCTGCGACGCACGATCCTTGAATGTCGTCTGAGCAGCAAGCGCACTCCGTAAGGCAGGGACGGCTACTTGTGCCGGGGATCATAATGCCAGTAAAGTTGACTGATATGATGTGACTTCCGCCTCACCGCCTAGAGCAAGAAGAATCGCTTGATCCCGGTTAGGAAACAGGGCGGGGCCTACCGCTTCGGGTCGATCGATAGGGGGGATGTGCGATGGACCCCCTTTGCAGACCGAGCCTGCTCGCAGCAGCATGCCTCAATTCAAAATACACTGTGGAAGAGGTTCTATCGATCACCCTGTTGCTCCATCTAGGGTCCGGTACGGTTGGGGCTCGTCCAGTCCGTACTTAACATGGGCAAGAACCGCACTGGAGAGATTTAAATGCGAGTAGGGCTGAATGCGCTGTACCTGGTTCCCGAGCACGTGGGCGGGGTCGAAGTCTTCGCGCGCGAACTGGTTGAAGCGCTGACACGGTCCCCCTCCCCGATCGAATTCACCGTGTTCATTTCACGCGATGCGGAAGGCGTCTTTACGCCGGTAAGGGGTAAGTGTGATATTGTTGTTTGTCCATTTAACGCGCGCATGCGCTTTGCCAGGTACTTCTGGGAACAGTTTGTCCTGCCTTGGCAAGTCATGGTGCGCCGCCTTGATGTGCTGCACTCCATGAGTTATGTCGGCCCGGTGATCTGCCCGGTGCCCACCGTGCTGACCATCCACGACGCGAATTCGCGAAGAAGAGCCGTCACCATGAGCCCCGTGCGACGAGCTGCGCTCAGCCTGGTGTCTGGCCTAGCCGCGAAGTGCGCGGATATCGTCACAACCGTATCCCGTTTCTCCCGGGACGAACTGGTCCGCTGGTATAAACTGCCGGGCGAGAAGATTCAAGTGATCTCCTCGGGACCGGGTGCACGGCACGTTGAACAAATGCCATTGACGACTCCTGAGTTAGAGCGCTCGGTTGGCGCCGGACCCTACATCACCGCGATGGGCGGCAGTTGGGCGCACAAGAACATATCACGGCTCGTGCAGGCCTATGAACAAATAGCCTGCGATATCCCGCATCGACTTATTATCTCTGGAAGCATTTATGGCGCCACCGTCGAGACGAAACTGTGTGACAAAATTCTGTGCACTGGATACTTGGAACGGAGCGATCTACAGGAACTACTTCGGCGCAGCGACTTATTCGTGATGCCTTCTTTGTATGAGGGATTCGGCTTCCCCGTGCTCGAGGCCCAGTCGCTTGGAGTAGCTGTCGCATGCTCGAATGTGGCTGCGCTACCTGAGTTGATGCGCGACAGTGCGGCGTTTTTCGACCCGGAGAACGTCAATGAAATGGCCGAGGTGACAAAGCGATGCGTAACTGATCGATCGTTCAACGAGGAAATGCGACGCAAGTCCGGAGAAAATATCCGGCGCTTTTCGTGGACTTCCACTGCCGCCGGATATGAGGAGCTTTATATAAAGCTGGGCCAGAAGAAGAGTGGCTGGCTGCCTCACAGCTTCGCTTGCATTCTCAGAGTCTTGCGGGCTTCCTGAATTAAATCAACCTGGGCCATCCCCAAGCTCGGGATTGCCGCCGGCGGTCATGCCTGCGGGCAGAAGCGACTCCCGGGCCCTTCCAACGCCCGCGAATCTAAGTCAGCCCATGGCGTGTGGGTGAGAATTCTTCCACATGGTGAACCCCTCCCACGTGGCTTTCTCTTTAATGGCAAGGCTACTGAGATTGAACCGGCCATACAGCAGTCCGGCGATAAAGTGCGCCTGGTAGAGAACCAGAATCGGAAGCGCACGCAGGATCCCAAAATGACGCAAGAGAAAGTAGACCCGGTTTCGAGTACAAAATCTGGCGGCGAACGGAGATTCGACGCCGCCGGTCAGGCTACCGACCTTGTGGAGTAACTTAGCCTCGGGAATATACATGAGCCGAATACCCAAGTTAAGTGCTCGATACATAAAGTCGACATCATCCACATAGACAAAATAGCGTTCATCCATGAGTCCAACCTTTTCAAAGACTTCTTTCCGGATCAGAACACAACAGGTCGGGACATAGGTGACCAGCTTGGCTTGATTGAACTGCCCACGATCAATTTCGCCCTCTCCCAGATGCTTGATGCCGTATGCAAGCCATGGCCGAAACGCACCTCCTGCAGCCCAGATGCGGTCAGGTTGGTCGAAATACATAATCTTGGGACAAACCATATCGACGTCATTGCGTTCGAGACCGCCGCCAAGCAGCGAAAGGAAATCGCAATCGAATTCGGTATCGTTATTGAGCAGCATCACCGAGTTGCACCCAGCCTCCAGGGCCGCGCGGATTCCCTGGTTGTTTCCGGCCGCAACGCCACGGTTCTCCAGGTTCGCAATCACTCTCAGGCGCGGGTCAGAGCATTGGCGCAGGATCGTCAACGTGCTGTCGCTGGATGAATTGTCTACCGCAAATAGCAAGAACTCCGAATGCGCTTGCTTCATCATGGAGTCGAGGAATCCTGGTAAGACGTCCGCGCTATTGTATGAAACTGTGACGACGCCGATCTTGTCAGCTTCAGCCATGCAGTAACCCTTTATTCCGCATTTCGTCGAGAGATTGCTCATATTTCCGGTCTTCAAGCTGCTGACCTCCAGCCCAGTCGAGGAAATTCCGTATGCCGTCTTCGAATCTCCAGTTGGGGACGAAGCCCAGCGTACTTCTTAACTTCTCGATGTCTGCGCAGTTGTGCCGGATATCCCCCTCGCGAAACGCTCCGGTTACCGCGACCTGGGACTGACTGGAAAAGTGAGTAACGATTTGCTTGACTACATCGGCGACGGTGACTGGGATCCCGGTGCCAACATTGAGCGCCGCGGGTTGCTGCGCCGGAGCCGCCACACAACGATCCGTCGCCTCCACTACGTCGTCGATGTAAACAAAATCGCGACTTTCGCGGCCGTCTTCAAAGATATAAATCGGTTCATTCGCTCTCGCCTGGTTGGAAAAGATCGCCAGGATACCGGTGTACGGGTTTCTCAACGACTGCCCGGGTCCGTAAACATTCTGATAGCGAAGCGCGAACCCGTTGATTCCCAGCGTGACCGCGTACATCAACACCATTTGTTCCTGGACCTGCTTGGTCAACCCATATAACGATAAAGGGTGAAACGGGGCATCCTCAGCCGTTGGAACCATTGAGGTCGTTCGCCCGCAGCGCGGACACTTGGGGTCGAAATCCCCATCCTCCATGGCCTTCTTGGTGCGTGCACCGGGATGCACCACGCCATGCTCGGGGCAGTGCGCAGCCCCCTCTCCGTAAATGGCTCGCGATGACGCCACCACGATGGTCCGCAACGGATACTTGCCCGATAGCAGAAGTTCCATCAGGCCCGCGGTCGCACCGATGTTCACGTCGGCGTAGTGGCGGACGCTATACATTGACTGCCCCGTGCCAGTCTCGGCCGCGAGGTGAACCAGGATCCGCTGACCCGTGAGCGCACGCGCACACAGATCCGAGTCGCGTATATCGCCACGAAACAGTTGGACAGAATCCCGCAGATCGACCGGGAGTTCCGTGTTGCTGCCATGGATCTGCGGGCTAAAGTTGTCGAGGATTGAGACTTCATATCCTGCGTTGAGCAATTTCCGGGCAATCCATGTGCCGATGAATCCAGCGCCCCCAGTGATTAGGACACGATCTCTCAGACTAGGCTCCTATTCCCTGCTTCCCCAATTTGACTGAACTTGCCGCGAATTGCCCTGTCGATCCCCATAACTCACAGCAGCGATCGCTCTGCGACGTTCAACCTGCGCGCAAGTCTTCAAATGGGAGGCTGCGGCAGTTTGAAACCTCGAAAACGCGCTCCTCGGAACTCGAACAATAGAGACTATGATAGCATCGCGATCTTGATGAAGCTCTCTGTTGGTGCGATGATGACCTTGAGTCAACTCCAATCATATGAATAAGTTTTCAACTTCATCCTGCAACTCCATTTTGGTTTCGGAGGAGCTGCAGCAGCGATTTGCATCATTTTCCGGCGATCGAAATCCGATGCATATGGACCGCGTCGCGGCTCGCCGCACGCAGGCTGGAATGCCGGTTGTCCATGGCGTCCATACCTTGCTTTGGGCGCTCGAGTCTCTGATCTCCGGTAGCTTTATTGTTTCTCCGATTAATCGGATCCGAGTGAAGTTCCTCAAATGGGTTTACCTCGGCGACGAAGCCCACGTCGGCTTGCCCAACGGAGAAGCAACCAACCCGAATCTCCTGCAGGTCGAAGTGCTGGGCATGCCGGTACTCTCTGCGCAACTTCGATACGGCGAAGCTTCCGACGAGCCGCGTGGTTTATTGATGCCGTCCCCCGCAACTCCACTGCCTCGGGCGCTTGATCTATCCTTTGCCGACTTGGACGGCCGTTCAGGCGATGCATTCACCGCCGCCCCTGAAGATGCGGTCGCCCTCTTTCCGCAGCTTTCCGCGGTAATTGGAGCCACGGCCGTGGCGGAGATTGCCGCATGCTCATACATCGTGGGGATGGAAGCGCCCGGACTGCATTCGATGTTCTCCAAACTCGATCTGACCATCGCCAAACCCAACGCACCCGGTCGAGTTCGCAAGGCCCTCCACTATCTTGTAACTTCCCACGACGAGCGGTTTCGCAAAGCGTGCATTGCCGTCACTGGGCATGGGATATCCGGAACCCTGGATGTCTTTGTCCGCGTACCTCCAGTACGGCAGGCACCAATGGAAGAAGTCGGCAAGCGCGTAATGGGCTCGGAGTTTCAGGGCATGAATGCGCTTGTGATCGGAGGTTCGCGGGGGCTCGGAGAACTAACCGCCAAACTGATTGCCGCCGGCGGTGGCCAAGTGACTGTAACGTATGCCGCCGGCAAGTCCGAAGCAGTAGAAGTGGTTGAGCAGATTGTCCGCTGGGGTGGCAAAGCGGCGCACATACAATACGACATCCGTCAGACGCCTGAACCGCAGTTGGCACGGTTAATCTATAAACCGACCCATTTGTTCTACTTCGCGACCAGTAATATTTATAGACCAAAGGGACAATTGATTGCGCCATCGACTCTGGCCGAGTTTTCGTTATTTTATCTGCAGGGCTTTTACGATCTCTGCAAGGTTCTGATCGAGCCAGGGAAGGAATCAACTCCGGGCCCGCGCAGGCTCGTTGCCTTTTATCCATCTTCGGTTTTCGTGGAAGATCGGCCTGCCGGAATGACCGAGTACGCGATGATTAAATCCGCGGGCGAACAGATGTGCAGAGATATGAACCAGTATCTTGCCGGCTTACAGATACTCGTCAAGCGTCTGCCGAGGTTGCCAACTGACCAGACGGCGGGAATCATGCCGGAGCGAAATATTGACCCAATTGAAGTGCTACTTTCCGTCGTGCGCGAAATGCAGTCTCTCTCCCGAAGCGACTAAACTTTGCCCTCTCTCGACACGATGAGTCTGACCAGATCACCAACTGTTTTTAGATCCTGCAGTTCGTTCAAGGCGAATCGGATGCTGAAACGGCGCTCGACCAACTCGATCATTTCGATGTGAGCCAGCGAGTCCCAATTCGGGGTATTAAGTGCACTCGAATCACAAGTCACCACCAGTCCGGGCACGTCCATCGCTTCCTCGAAGATCGGTTGCAATTCTGCTAACACCTCTTGCCCTGCCAATCTAGCCATTGATCCGCTCCACGATCTTGATATGTTGGTTGCGTTTCCTGTATTCGGTCAAATCCAGTGTCCACACCGTCGCCTCTTCGTGCAGATTCTCTGGCCTGGCGCGGAAAGGAGAGAATCCGAGATTCGGATAAAAGTCCGCTACCATCGCGTTCTTTGAGGTTGGCAGGTAATACCCATAAACTGTCCGGATATTCATTGCGGCTGCGCGTTCCGCAACTGAATCGAGCATGGCAAGCTCCAGGTCGCGCTTCAGCACCCTGCAACTCATCAGCCATAGGTCGAGGTGAAGTCCGCTTGCTTCCTTGCGTCCCAGCACGACGGAAATCAGCCCATTATCGCCGAAGCGATCGACCAGCCTTCCATACAGACCGAGAAATCCCTCGTTGTTGGCAACGGAGTTCATCTCCGCCAGCGTGTAGCGACGCGTGGTCAGATTAAACTGGTTCGTTTTGTTTGTGAGCTGAGTAATGCGATCCATGTAAACCGGCTCGAACGGTGCAATCTCAGCGACCATCTCGAGTGAATCGAGATATTCGCCATAGCTGGAAAACTTGGTTTGCAGTGCGGCTCGCTGCGAATTGCCGGCATATTGCGCCGCACGCTGCATATCCTCCTCTGAAAGCGAAACCGGCTCGAAGTAGCGGCCCCGGTTGAGGATTCCCACGTACCGCACCACTTCGTCCCCGATATCCGGCACGGCAACGCCCGGAACTTGGGCCGCGACAATAGCCCGCTCAGCGGGATTGTCGTCGACAAACACGAAACTGTCGACACCAAGGTTGAGTTCTTTGGCGATGACCAGGATGTTGTCCGGCTTTGGTTCCCAATTCGCCTTGAAGCTGGAGAAGTGCTCGAGCTTCAGCACTGAGCTGGGGTGCGCAAAACCTGCCTTTGCAATCTCATCGTCGTTCTTGGAGCAGACCGCCAGCAGGATGCCGCGATTGCGTAGCGCGAGGCAGTACTCCTGAAAGGCCGTATACGCCTCGGCTACGGGCGTCTCGCGGCCTATCTCAATTTTCTCGACGCCGTCGTCGCCGATCACTCCACCCCAAAGGGTGTTGTCCAAATCGAGCACGAGCACTTTGCGGCTCTTCCCGTACATCGCCCTCACCAGCGCATTCAGCGATCGAGCCAGCTCAAGATTCGCCTCGGAGGTCAACAGAATCTTGTAGCTGAAATAGCGATTCCAGTCGAACCATCGATCCAGGCCGAAGCGCGCGGAGAGGCCGCACACATCCTGCAACACAAGTCTGGCATTGCCGGATGCCTCCTGCGCAAAGGCGGCATTTAGTTGCATCAGAAACCGACTCTCGCCCGCGCTGGACACAGCATCCATGTTGCCCAGGGGCGCGAAGGGTGGCATCTCAAAGTTATTCTGAATGATCTGGCAGCCGAGCTTCTCTTCAAGCGAGCTCCAGATTTCGCGATATCTCGCCAGTTCGGCGGTCACATAACCAGGCAACCCCTCTTCGTTACATTGAAGTGGCGGCGCGTTTCGTACATCGCGATACGATGTGTGGATATAGATGATGTCGGGTGCGAACTCGATCAGCGCCGCGGAGTCGTGGATAGCCTCCTCATAGTATCGGCCATACTCCGATTGATAGAAGACAGGCCGAAAGCCATTCGACAAGAGCAGCAGCTCAAGCAGATTTACGATCTCATTCGTGGTCGACCCACCAAGCACGGCGAGGCGCAGGTCCTGCAGCCCTTCTCTCGCCAGGAGCTCCCGGCGCAGCGCCTTGCGCACGTTAAGAATCTCATCGACTCGACAGAAATCTAGGTCAAGCATAATCCTGCTGTATTCTACCCCGCGTCTTATGGGCTTGCTCTCGTCAACCGCTCGCCCGGAGAACCCGCTCCGAACCCTCACACAATGTGATCAACTACGCTTCCAGCGACCCTCTTCGGCGTTGTATTGCAGCACCACGGCAGCCGGGTTTCCATCCACGACACAGTCATCGGGGAAACTTTTCTTGACCACCGAATTCGATCCGACCACCACCCGCTTGCCGAGCCGGACATTCATCTGCAAGGTGCACCCCACTCCAAGGAATGAGCCTTCGCCAATTTCCAGCAGGCTTTCAGCGCCATCCAGGCGATTCCCAATTTTGACCGGGTTGTGAATGTCGAAGAATGGGTGAGTTCCGCCGAGGAGGCAGACCCTGGCCGTGATACTCACATCGTCGTGGATGTGCACCTTTCCGACCGCAACGATATGCACGTCTTGCTCGATGTTGACGTTGTTGCCAATGCGAATTTCAGGCGGGTTCTTAGGGTCCAGCATGACAGCTTCCAGGCGCACTCCGTTCCGGATGGTGACCCGGTCGCCGATGGTGATGTATTGCGGGTTCCCGATGAGCGTCGGTGGGTAGATTGCGGAATCTTTGCCGAACGATTTAAAGACCCGGCGGTAAAACATCTTGCCTTTCATCCGGTAATACCAAAGCTGTGCCAGATTGAGTTTCTCGTAAAAAGAAAGAGACCAAATTCGCTGCAGTTTGCCTAGCATAATTGCCCTAAGTGTACTCAATCCCTGCGGAATTGGCACTGTTTGCATTGATGCTCAAGGGAGCGGGAGATGGGATTGTGCTGCGGAATACTCTGGTCCCATGTGACGCGATTCCGCAGAGACAATTTGGCTTTGATACCATGGGCAGGTGCCCTACCCCATCCTAATGATAGGCCGCAAGACCCAACTGGCATGAGTTTCCTCTCTCCATTGCGTCGCTTGCTCTACGGCCCCTTGCGGGGAATGAAGGCCGGATCCAACGTATATCTTGAGCGACCACACCGGATCTCTCACCCGGAGAGCATTCGCGTTGGTGACCGCACTCGCATCCTCAGGAATGCGCTTATCGAGCCGCTCCAGCAATACGCCGGGGTCAACTACAGTCCACAAGT